>Ga0070674_100001884_pt1 | contig 11393 bp, 7 predicted proteins | sample KBSM33metaG_FD_65344 | JGI IMG/M metagenome (GOLD analysis project Ga0070674, IMG submission 65344) | Miscanthus rhizosphere microbial communities from Kellogg Biological Station, Michigan, USA - KBS M3-3 metaG | ecosystem: Host-associated > Plants > Roots > Rhizosphere > Soil ... | reverse complement strand
TGCACCGTCCAGGAAAGCACGTTCTTCGGCGCGGACTTCCGCATCGGCAAGTCGACCGACGCCCGCAACGACGGCCAGCGACGGGTTGCATGCATCGGTCTCGACAACTGCTCCGACACAGTGGCGAGCGCAAGCTTCCCCGAGCAGCTTCTGGACGTTGCGAAGAAGAACATTTATTCGACGATCCTGGACCCGCCCGACTTCGTCCGCTGCGATCTCGTCGGCCCGCGCGCGGTCGATCTGCAAATGCGCTTGCGTCAATGGGGCGATCCGTTGACGTCGGCCGTGTTTTCGTCGTTGCCACCGTACTCGAGCGGCGGCTCGGGGAGACGTTCTTCTACGTAAGCACCGGCGGATGCGGAGCGGTCAATGGCGGCAGGGCATCGCGCTGGTTCATCGATGTGGCATTTCGCACCTGCGGAAATGTGACGACGCCGATCGACTACGGCATCACGTGCCGTGCGGGAAATGGCATGGAGAGCCCCTGGCTACGCACGACGGTCACGAACAGCGATTTCCCGTAATGCGACCGCGTCGACACGCTTACTCCTTTCGCAGCATGTAGATCCATGTGGGCGCGAGGCGCGGCAGCACGCCTGCGGCAAGCACTGCCCGCCGTAAGCTCGCAGGCCAGCGTGCGAAGTTGTCAAATTCGTACCGGCACGGTTCGCGCAGCATTTCGGTCGAGATGAACCGTGCGTCGGGGAACCGTGCAAGCAATGCTCGAAATCTCCACGGTGGGACGAATTTTTCCGTGTAAGCCTCGCCGCGCCGAAGAAATCGCAGCCAGCGGCTGGCAAGGGGTCGCGGCAACCACGACAGCAACGGCAGCCGGTAGTGGGGTTCGATCAGTTGGAGCGTGTGTCCCCCTGCGAAATAGCACGCGCCGCGACGCCGCAGCACGCGATAAATTTCCGCCACCAGGCGAGTGGCGTCGTCGACGTGCTCGTATACGTGGTTACAGATGACCGCGTCGAAGCTTTCGTCCCGAAATGGAAGAGACTCGCCCGACGCGACGACAAAGTAAGGCCGACCCGCGCGGCGCACGGCATTTGCGATCGATTCGATATCAGCGTCGATGCCGATGACGCACCGGGCCATTTCGGCGATCTCGTCCGCAATCAGTCCCGCCGAGCAGCCCACGTCGAGCACGTTCGCTGTAGGCAGGTCGACGGCGCCGAATTCCGCGAGCGCCCGAGCGATCCGCTGGCCGCGCGCGCGCCGGCTCTGTGCGTCGTTCAGAAATCCATAGCGGTCCACAGCGCGCCGGCGCGCTTCAGTTTCGCTCATCGGTGGTCGCGATCCATGGCAATGTGGGCGAGCACTCGCTCGTACGCGTCGATGATTCGATCCCACCCGCGCTCACTGAGAACGTGACGCCGAGCTCTCTCGCCGAGCCGATTGTTGAATTCCGGATCTGCGAGTCGAGCCTCGATCGCATGCACCCAGGCATCGACATTGCCTGCGGCTACCAGTGCGCCGGACTCTCCGTCGGCAATTGCGTCACGCAATCCTTCCAAGTCCGATGCGACCACCGGACAGCCGGCAGCAGCAGCTTCGAGTGCCACGATGCCGAAACCTTCCATGTCGCCCGCGACGGCGATGTTGGGCATCACGCAAACCGCCGCCGTCGCGAACCGGGATGCCTTCTCGTCATCACCGCGGGCGCCGAGCCAGACGATCCGGTCGCCGACCCCGTGCGCGGTTGCGGACGCTGCGATCGCCCGGCGCTCCGGTCCGTCGCCGAGCACGACGAGTTTCACATCGGGGTGCCGCGTTGCGAGTGCCGGCAAAACCTCGGCGACGAACCACGCCACGCCCTTACGGCGAACCAGGCGACCGACGAAAAGAATGACGGTGCTGTCGCGCGCAACCGGACTGGAAGGCTGTTCCACGACGTCGATGCCAACGCCGATCACGTGGATGCGATCTCTCGGAATCTGCAGGCGCAGCGCAGCGAGCCGCGTCGCTTCGCTGATGCAAATGTAAGCGTCGAACCCTCGCACGAAGAATTTTCGCCAAAGCGGATAGACGCCCCTTTCGTAGACGATGTCGAGACCGTGGATCGTCACCGAGCACGGAATGCCGAGGGACCTGGCCACCAGCGCCAACGGCGCCAGTACCGGATCGCCGACGTGCAGCAGCGCGACATCTCCCTTCACGCATGCCCAGCCCACCCGGAACGCCGATGAGACGATGAACCACGGCAGCATCCACCCTGGCGTTCGCATCGGCAGCACTTCGACCGGGTGGCGCGCCGACAGCCGCGATACGACGTTGAACGACAAGAGCTCCATCCCGCCGATGGCCGGCGGATACTTGCGAACGACGAACCACCATTTCCCGCGCTGGCGCGAATCGTCGCTCGAGACGCCTTTCATTCGCTGCGGCTCAGTGTCGACGGTGGTTGCGGGCGCTCGAACCGTTGGCGTCGCGCATCGAGCCGAATCTCCTCCAGCATGCGACGATTGATGGCCAGCAGGTCTCCGATCAACGCAACGACGACCAGCGCGCCGCCGATCCCTAACAGTATCGCGGCGACGACCAGGCTCTGGACGTGTCCCGCGCCGCCGGAGACGACGAAGAACCACGCAAACCTTGCAACAAGTGCGGCCCCGGTAAGCGCCGATACGATCGCGGGAAGGATGAAAAAGCGAAACGGCCGGTAGACGACGAACATTCGTGCGAGCTCGGTCCCCGCGCGCCAGATGTAATGTGCATTGCCCTTCGCAAGCCTCGACGGCCGATCGACGGCGTTGACCCGTATGGGAATCCACGCGATCCGCATGCCGCGCTGCGTCGACTGAACGATCGTCTCCAGTGTGTACGTATAGCCCGAGAAGACGCTGAGCTGCAGCGCGGATTCCCGCGAATAGGCGCGAAAACCGCTCGTGGCGTCGACGACGTTCACGCCGGACAAGCGCCGAACCACCCACGAGCCCACGCGCTGCAACAGCTTCTTCGCCGTCGAAAAACCCGGCATCGCGTCAATCGGGCGCGCACCGATGGCAACGTCCGCATCGCCGCGCATCACGGCAAGAACGAGGTGGGCCGCGTCTTCTCCCACATACTGATTGTCACCGTCGGTGTTGACGATGATGTCGGCGCCCAGAGCCAGCGCGGCCTCGATGCCCGCCATGAAAGCAACCGCCAGTCCGCGCGGCGCGCGCAGACTCACAACGTGTGCCCCGAGCAACGTTGCAATCTTCGCCGTGTCATCGGCGCTTCCGTCGTCGACGACGACGATTGCGATCTCGTCTACGCCGGAAATCACGCACGGTAGCGCCGCAATCGTCGCGGGCAGTGTGAGGGCTTCGTCGCGACAGGGAATCTGGATGACGACCTTCATCGCGGGGCCTCGGAGGCGGATGGTGATGAGCGAACGCCCCTGACTTGTACGACACCGATGCCGACGCGCTCCCGGTAGTCCGCCGGATCGAGCGCGCGAGGGTCGAACGCGTCGCTGTCGATCTCGACATGCAGCGTCGCCGGCAGGCGCGACGGCAGCGGCACCGCCACTCGCGAAGGCCCCGGCGCGACCACGCCGCGCCACGCGAGCGCGCCGTCGACGCGGACGGCGACCGTCCGTGACTCGCCGCGCGGTGCCCATGAGAACCACGCGAAGTCCAGTGCCGTTGCACCCTCAAGCATCGCAGACGGCACGTCGAGCGATGCCGATCCGTCGGTCATCCGCAGCGTACCGAATGGCGTGGATTCCGATTTCAAAAAGCCGGCGTCCGTAATGCTCCACGACGGTGTTCCACCAAAGCCGCTGAACGCCAGATCGTCGTCGAGCCCGTCCGCACGTACCAGCGATGCGGCAACCGGTTTCGCTTGCGTTTCGCGGGCCGGTGGACGCGCCGCACGCGCAATGAAGCGCCGTTCGTACTGTGGGTGCGCGACGACGGTCGTTCGCGCACCCGCTGGCATGATTTCGGCGCCGACGAGTAGCCACGCGTGCTTGCCCAGCGCCGCCTTCGCGGCGATCCAGCGCCCGACGGCAGCACGGTCCGCCGGCCGGTCGAGGTCGGTCACGACGAGCCGGCGATGACGCGTGGCCGCGAGCGCGGCTGCGACGTTCGCCGCCGGCAGGTTCGCCACGACGAGGTCGTTCGGCATTTGCGTGTCGAGGGCGTCGATCAGCGCGGCAGCGCCGCGATTTTCGTTCAGTGCAATCATCGGGGTGCCCGCGCTCACGGTCGCCGACGACGCTGCTGCGACGATCGCGATCGACGCGACTACCGGGCCGTGCGACCGCTTCCGAGCGAGATCGCGAAGCGCGAACACCGCGAACGCGATCGTCACCGGAATGACGACCGGCACGAAGCGCCGAATCGCCCACGGATGATCCGGGCTCACCAGCGGCGCGTACACATACAGTGCGCAGTACGCGAGGCCGCAGAGCACGAACGCGCGCTCTGCCAGCGATCCTGCCGGCTTCGCGAAGCGAACGATTGCGAGGGCCATGCCCCCAATTGCCAGCAGCGTCACGGGCCAGCCGACGTACACGGCCAGATTGCGCAGCGAGTCCTCGCGGAAGTCGCGCGTGCCGTCGAGCGCCGAACCGTTGTGAATGATCGCGAACGGCGCCACATTCGGGCGAATCCACAAACAATAGACGCAGACCACGATGGCCGCAGCGGCGGCGATCGCCGCGGCGGTCCGCGCACGTTTGCCGCGCCACACGCGATACGCCGTCGCGCCCGCGAACGTCGCAGCCACCGCGGCAAGCGTCGCGACGACGAGCGGCGCAACATAATCGACGCCGTCGCGAAGGTAGCGCGCGCCGAGCAGCGCATGCCACGCGACGGCGAGCGCGACAGCCGCAAGCATCGACAAGGCGAACGAACGGGTACCGCGCACGTCGATCGGTGGCGTGCGCAGCGAAGCGTGCGCCAGGCGAGCGACAACGAGTACCGGTGCAAGCAGCAATGCGTCGATGCGGACGATCGACGCTGCGAACACGACGCAGGGCACCCAGTACCGACGGCGGCGGCCGAACGCGAACAGCGCGATCGCCGTCAACCATGCCAGCATCGCCAGCGGCTCGCTCAATGCGATTCCGGCAATCCACAGCGACGACGGCAAAACGAGCAACGCGATCACGGCGCCGGCCGCAAGCGTTCGCCCCGCTGCAGGCCGGAGAACCGGATAGAGCAGCAGCGCACCCAGCAGGAACATGGGCGCGTTCGCAGCGTGCAGCGCCGCAAACCCGCCCACCGCGTACGCGAATGCCAGCCACGCGGGCCATCCAAGCGGCAGGTAGCTCACGGCGTCGACCGCATCGCCCGTCTTTGCACGCGTTACGCCGAGATAGCGGTCCACGCCGCGATCGGTTCCGATTGCACGCAGCAACTCGGCATCGGCCGAATCGGCGGCGCGCGTGCTGAGCGTCGCACTTCCGGTATCGGCGAGCAGCACCGCATGGTCCGCGTAAACCTGCTGGTCACGCCCCTCGCCCCACGGCTCGTCGCGGCCGGCGATCGCGACGACGAGGAATGCGAGCGAGGCCAGAACCAGCGCCGCGTCGGTCCCGTGCACCCGAATCCGCACCTGCGCCCGCGCTCGCGTGATGATAAAGTATCCAAGCGCCAGCCAGCCGAATGCACCGATGGCCGCCGGCGAGAAGCCGCCGGCCTCGCCAAGCAGCACGAACAGCGGCGTCAGCAACACCACACCCAGCGCGAGCGAAACGACGACACGCTCGGTCGAAACGACGAGCACGGTACGAAGCCGCACACCGTGCAGCGCGTGATTGCCGACGACGAACGCCAGTCCGACAACTCCGCAAGCGAGCAGCGATCGCAATGGGAAGCCGGTGTCAGCCGCGCCAGCGCTTGAGGCGCCTGTACACGAAGCGCGCGGGACGCAGCGCCCGCCATTGCTTCCATGCGTTTGAACGATCGTAGAGCGCGCGCAGCGCGTCATTCTCGGTGCGCAGCCGCTCGACCTCGCCGAACAGAAGATGATGCTGGTCCGGTGCCGCGCCCGTCCCGTCGGAGGTGCGCTGGAATCGTTCGAGCGCGGCGGCGAGCGCAGCGTTCTCTCGCCGGACCTGCGCCCGTGTGCGGTCGTCGGACGCAGTGCCCGCGTCCGCGGAGGGCCCTTCCTTGAACAACGTCAGCACGACCGGGCAGAACAGGAATCCATCGTGATAGACGACCAGGCTCGGCGATGCCGCGCGTTTTTCGTCCAGTGCCAGCAACGACCGGGCGGCATCGGGAAAGTCGACGAGGTTGCGGCGCGATTCAAACGTGCCGTCCGACTGTGCGGTGACGAGTGCGTCGCGCTGAACGAGCCCCGACGCCTCGACGACGTGACGTTGCAGCAACTCCGGCGTGAACAGCATCATGTCGTCGTCGAACCAGCGCCCGTCATCCGGACCGTCGACGCGAAACTCGGTTGCGATCGTCGCGACGCCGCCTGGTTTCAGGACGCGGCCGATTTCTTGCGCTGCGATCGAGACATTCGCGAGCGAACCGAAGTGCTCGATCGCCCCGTTGCTGAACACGGCATCGAACGTGTTCGACGGCAGGTTCAACGCGAGCGCGCTCGAGTGCACCGGAATCACGTGGCCGTGCGGATAGTCGATCGGCGAATACTGAGGAGGATCGATCAGCATGCCGGCGGGCGCTACGTCCGACCACGCGGTCCGCTCAAGATAGCGATCGATGGCGAACACGAGCGCACCGCGCCGCGCCAGCGCGAACAGCGTCGCCTCGGTTCCGGCGCCGATGCCGGCAATCAGGTGGCCAGGCGACGCAACGCGCTGGCTGTCGAGCGCGCGCAGCGTCATCGCGCATTGCCACTGCTTCGAATCGGCTACCCGCTGCGCAGGCCCCGCCCCGGCGCGCAACGACTCCAGTGCATCGATCTCCTGCAGATAAGGTGCAAGCTCCGGTGCGTCGAAGTCGTCGACGTCGATGAGCTTAGACAGCGGCAGAGTCATGGGCCGTATCGTTCATCTGCACGAAAAAGTCCGACACCGTGTGCCGTGCCTGGTAGATCGATCGCGAATCACGGGACAACTTCAGCCGCAGCGAACGCGAATCACGCACGCGCAGCAGATGATCGTGCAGGCTGCGCTCGAGATCGTCGTCGTCGCACACCAGCGAAACGCCCGCGTCATCGAATCCGGCACCCGAGTTCGTGATCACCGGTCGGCCGAGCGCAAGTGCGCGGACATACGAGTGGCTCATCTGGATCCGACGCTGCTCCCGAAACGCGACGACGACGTCGCACGCCATCAGCAGGGCGTCGTATCGCGTTTCGTTGCCTTCGACGATCGCCAACAGGTGCCCCGATTCGCTGCGCGCCGCGAACTCGGCGCGCAGTGACGCGAACAGCGCGTCATCGAGCACGCGACCGGCGAGAAGGAGCGTGATCGCGCATGGGGTGCCGTCCGTCGCTCGCTCTGCATTGATGCGCGCAATGACCCGCGCGACAACATCGAGATACTTGCCGCGGACGACCGATCCAGCGCAGCAGACGAGCAGGTCGTGCCGCGCGACGCCGAGCGCCCAGCGCATCCGCCACGCGAGCCGCGCGATGCCGGGCGTGGCACGGGTATCGATGGGCATCGGCGCATAGCGTGCGCGCTTGCGTATCTCGGAGTCCGCCGCGAGCAGCGCAAGGACGTCGCTGGCATTCTTGGCACCCGCGAAGGCACCGTGATGACTGACGATGCGGCCGCGGAACCGGCGCAGCCAGGCCGAGCGCGTCTGGCGGTCGATGTCGAGAAATATCGACCCCGAATGCGCCGGATCGGCATTCGGTTGCGCCAGCCAGCGCTTCGCAAGCGACTGCACTTCGCTGGACTCCTCAGCGAGGTAGCGGTCGAACAAGGCGCGCTCGTCGCCCCTTGCTGCAGCCTGCATCAACAGGCCGGGCACGTATGACCCCGCGTCGTGAATCACCAGCACGTCCTGCGCGGCAGAGCGTTCGGCGATTGCATCGAACGCTCGCGTCAGGCTGTCCGACACGGCGAGGTTGAACAGTGCGCCCGCCGTGTGCGTTCGGATGTCGTCGAGCAGAGCCAGCGGCAACAGCCGCACTTGCGGCGTCAGCTGGAGCGCACGCGACGCGCGTCCAAGCAAGAGCGCGTAACGCGGTGCGCCGCCGCGCATCAGCGCATGACTGTAGTCGGACACGCCGCAGGTTCCGAACTCGGTTGCGGTGACGACGCTCATGCCGACGCTCGCCCGCCAGCGGTCGAAATGCTCGCGCGCGGCGTCGATCGCCTGCATCATCGAAGCTCCGGCACGCGCCTGGCGCACCTCCAGCAAGTCCACGACGTCCCGCCGGGCCGCGGCGAACTCGAGCCCGGGCGCGGCACGGACGAAGGCGACGGCCGCATCCAAAACGGCATTCGACGCGAGCGTAGGGTCGTCCAGCAGCATAACGCCGGCGGCGCGCGGGTCGGCGCAGTTGCCAAGCACCTCGCGGTTGATCGCGTTGTCGATGCAAACGACCGGCCGCCCGACGTACAGCGCTTCCGCGAGCGGAATGCCATACCCCTCGTCCAACGACAAGTGGGCGATTACCCGCGCCTGCCGTTGCAGGTCGAGCTTCCTCGCCTCGGACAGCGATGCCCACAGGCGCATGCGTGACACGCTCGGGTCGCGAACCTGGTCGATCAGCGAGTATTGCGTCGGCGTCGGCACGAGAATGTCGACATCACACGAGGCGGCGACCGACAGTCGCTCGAGAAAGGGAATCGCCGCGGGGAAGTTCTTCGATCGATGCGCGCCCTGGATCGTCATCACGCCGCCCGTGCCTCCGGCGGTGTCGAATGAAGGGCGCTGCGGGCTTTCGCCGCGCGCAAACTCGGCATATTCGGGACCAACGCCGGGCTCGATGACGACAACGTTGTCGCGCGGGATGCCGAGATAGCGCCGCGCATGGCCAGCGACGTAATGCGAAATCGCGATGACCTGATCCGCCTTGCGCGCGCGGGCCAATCCGTTCACGTACACGTCGAGCGGGAAATCGTCGCCGGGCCCGAAATAGGACGTCGGAAAGCGCATGGGGATCAGGTCGTACAGGACTGCGATCACCGGGCATGGGTAAATGTCATAGCGCATCGGCGGGAGGAACGGCGTCGCGTCGACGAACGTATCCGCAGCAACGTCCCGCAGCCAGCGGTTGAGCTGCGTCGTTCCGAGCATCGGATCGTCGTCGAGTAGAAGCGCGTGCTCGGTGATTCCCTCGCGCGCGCACCACCCGGTCAAGCCCGCCGGCAGCAGGACCGTGACGCGGTTACCGGCGGCGGCAGCGAGTGTCACGAGATGGGCGACGTAGCGGCCCATGCCCCGGTCGGCCGCCTCGGTTGCGAAGACGCGACCGTCGAAGACGAGGTGCCGGACGCTCATCGGTTGGTCAGCGAACGGGGTCGCCGGGTCGACGATCCGCAGTGCGATAGGCGACGATCGCGTAGTCGGCGTAATAAGCACGCGGATCGGGGCCGGCGAACTGTTCGGCAGGAATGCGCGCCTGGTACAGCGTCGTCGCGCGCTCGAAACCTGCCGCCTCGATCGAATAGCGCATGCGCTCGGGCGGAATCGGACTGATGTGCGTCGGATCAGTGTGGAACACGCCCAGCGCAAAGGGCGACAGCGGGTTGGGCGTCTCGACGATGAGCAACGCACCCGGCAAGAGTCGTAGCGCGAGCAGCGCCAGCAACCGCTCGATTGCCGCCGGCGCCAGATGCTCGGCAACCTGCAGCATGGACGCACCGGAAAACATCCGCGGCTCGCTTTCGAGAAACGCAACGATGTCCTGCTCGACGACCGGGAAACCGTCGGCGCGCAGCCGATTGAGGACGTCGGCGTTAATGTCGACGCCGATGCTGTCGATTCCCGTTTCGCGGAGAATCTGGAGGAATTCGCCACGCCCGCAACCCAGGTCGAGAAACGGCGCTTGCCGCGCAAGCTCGCGATCGAGATAGGGGATGTAGATCCGTTGCTTTGCGGCAACGGCACGCGAATCGTAAAAGACCGTTTCGAACAGCGCGTAGCGGGCGTGAGCAGACAGCGTGTCGATCGGCAGGTCCGCAGCGATGCCCGCGCGTTCCCGGGCGAGTGCGGCCAGCGGCTCGCCGGCCATCACCAGCACTTCGGGCAGCGCCGGCGGATGAATCGCGTCGAGGCGCGTCCGCGTTTTTTGCGCCGAATCGCCGAGCGCGCGCTCGAGCATTGTCGCCTTCAGGGCGAGATCAGCAGTGGTGCGGTCGGCATCCCCGAGCCTGCGCTCGGCGTCGGCCGTTCGCTGCGCCAGCGTCGCGTGCTCGGCGGCGTATTGCTCGTGAACCAGCGCTTGGCGCACGGCCTGGGTTTCGACCGCTCCCCGGAAGAAGCGAAGAGTCCGTGGCAGGCGCATAACCGCACTCGCCCATTCGAGCGCGGCGCCGATCACGGGTATCCGGAACATACGCTGGACCAGATAGCGGGCGCGCAATCCGCGCACGTCGACGGCGCGCGCGCTGCCCTCTTCGCCGTAGCGCAACGTGCCGAGCACGAGCGGTCGCGTGCTGCCCGTCAGCAGCGCCTCGAGCGTCCGCTCGCGTTCTGCGTCCGAGGGCATGCGACCGAGAATCGTCCGGTAGGCGGTATCGACGAACTCGCGCGGATCCGCGCAGCCGAAGTCGTCGAGCGAGAGCGTGCGTTGGCTCATGAGCCGGCCGGCACGGCCATCCTGCACGTGACGTCGAGCGCGACGACGCCGATCGAATGGGGCGCGCGTCCGGGCACCACCTCGAACGTCAGCGCGCGATCCCACCAATCGTAGTTGCCGCTGGCGTGCGTCATGTCGCTGTGCAGCGCTACGCTCATGTTGTAGTGCCCGACGCCGAGCGCCATGTCGCGAATGTCGAAGTCGCAGACGAATTGCGCGCCCTGCGCGAGGTCGAACCGACGATGTTCGAGATGATACGTATTGGTGCCGAACATGTCGTTGCCGAGCGCGTCGCGGATCAGGAAGCCGACGGTGAGGTCGTCCACGGCCTCGAGCGCGCGCAGGCGAATCCGTAACGTCGCCGGCTCGCCGCTGCGGATGGCCTCGGTCGCGGCATCGCCGCAGAGCAGCGTCACCTCTTCCACGGCGGCGCGGCGGTCGCCCGAACGCGTCCCGGCGGAATCGCTCTGCGAAATGCCGTGACGCAGTGTGCGACTGGTGACAAGCGCGTTGTAATAGTCGAAAACCTGGTCCGGCGAGCCGTCGCGCACGAGTAGGCCGCCGTCGAGCAGGACGGCCCGCTCGCAGATCGACTTCACGACCGCTGCGCTGTGCGATACGAACAGCAGTGTCGTGCCGGCGGCCTTGAAGTCGCGGATGCGCGCAAACGACTTGTGCTGGAAGTAGGCGTCGCCCACGGCCAGTGCCTCGTCGACGATCAG
>Ga0070674_100001881_pt1 | contig 11399 bp, 13 predicted proteins | sample KBSM33metaG_FD_65344 | JGI IMG/M metagenome (GOLD analysis project Ga0070674, IMG submission 65344) | Miscanthus rhizosphere microbial communities from Kellogg Biological Station, Michigan, USA - KBS M3-3 metaG | ecosystem: Host-associated > Plants > Roots > Rhizosphere > Soil ... | reverse complement strand
GCTGCCTCGGCTTCAGGAGGTGGAAAGTGACCGCTCGCGACCGCTACGTGATCGCCATCGTCGCCGCCGTCGGCCTGCTCGGAGCCTTCTGGTTCATGGGCCTGTCGCCGAAGCGCGCGAAGGTCGCAAAGCTCGACAAGGACATCGCTGCCGCCCAGCAGACGCTTCAGACGTCTGAGCAGGAGAAGGCCCAGTTCGCCCAGGCGCAGGTCCAGTTCCCGACCCTGTACGCGTCCATCGGCCGGCTCGGCAAGGCCGTGCCCGCGGACGAGGACGTCCCGTCGCTGCTGGTCCAGCTCAACCACGCCGCGGGCAAGTCCGGCGTCGACTTCCGCTCTGTCGAGCTGAAGGTCGACCAGAATGCGGCCGCCACTCAGGCCGCGGCGCCCGCCGCGAGCGCCCCCGCCGGTGCAGCCGGCGGTGACAGTGCCGCCTCCGGGTCCGCCGCCGGCGGGTCCGCAGCATCCAGTGGCAGCGCCTCCGGCGGTGCGGCCTCCGCGTCCGCGACTTCGGCACCCGCGGCCGGCGCCACCGGCGCAGCAGGCGCCGCGGCTTCGACGACCGCGCCGGGAGCAGCCGGAGCACCGGCTGCCGGCGCACCCGCCACGGCCACCCTGCAGCCGCTTCCCTTCCAGTACACGTTCAACGGAAGCTTCTTCAAGCTGAAGAAGGTCCTCGCAGCCATGGCGGACATGGTCGAGGCGCGCAACCGCGAGGTTGCGATCTCCGGCCGCCTGATCTCGGTCGACGGCTTCACGCTCAAGGCGGGCAAGGTGACGATTCTCGCCACCAGCTACCTGCTGCCGGCCGGCCAGAGCCTGCTCGGGGGAGCGACCCCCGGCGGTCCCGCGGGAATCGATCCCAACGCACCACAGCCCGCCTCGGCCGGATCCCCTTCGACTCCCGCCCCTCCGACGGCAACGGTGACCACTCCATGAACCAGGCCAAGGTCCTCTTCCGCGATCTCTTCGACGACATGGTCGAGCGCAAGCTCTGGCCCGTCGCCGTGATCCTGCTGCTCGCCCTGATCGCCATCCCGCTGGTGCTCGCGAAGCCCGCTTCGAAGTCCACTCCGCTGCCCGGTGCGGCCCAGACCGCGCCCGCGGTCTCCGGCGCGTCGTCGCTGACGGCGTTCGAGCCGGTCGTCAGCGCGTCCATCGCGTCCAACCAGTCGAAGGGCCTGCGCGGCGGCGCGAAGGACCCCTTCCGCGCCAAGGGCATCGACTTCTCGGCCGCCAAGGCGGCGGGTAGCGTCGAGCCTGTTTCCGGTGCCGGCACCGCGACCATCTCCAATGGCGTGACCGTCAAGGGCGCGGGCGATGCGACTCCCACGGGTGACAACACCCAGGGCGGCAGCACCAAGCCTGGCTCCTCGCAGGGGACGACCAAGTTCTACACCTACACTGCGAAGGTCAAGTTCGGCGAAGAGGGCGACACCAAGACGCGCACCCTGTCGCAGTTCCGCGCGCTGCCCAGCGCCGACAACCCGGTCGCGATCTTCATGGGCGTGAAGCGCGACGGCCAGACCGCGGTCTTCCTGCTCTCGTCTTCCACCACGACCACCGGCGACGGCAACTGCGAGCCGACGGACTCGGAGTGCACCTTCCTCTACATGAAGGCGGGCGACAGCCAGGTCGTCGAGACCGTCACGACCGAGGGCGAGATCGTCACCTACGACCTCGAGCTCGTCTCGGTGGCAGCCAAGGCGACCACCGGCCCGGCCAAGGCCGGCGCCTCCAAGAAGGCTGGCGCCTCGAAGAAGGCCAAGGCTTCCGCGGAGCGCAAGGCCTCCCGCCGCGCCGCGCGGGTGGAGACACGACGCGCCCTGCGCGCGTTCAGCCGGCTGCCCTTCTAACCCTCGTCCATAGCGGCGAGCCGGGTGCCGCAGGCGGGGAAAGTAGCCTGTTGGAGATGGCGACCCTGCGCTTCACCACCGCCGGAGAGTCCCACGGCCCCGGTCTGGTGGCCGTCGTCGAGGGCCTGCCCGCAGGTCTCCGGCTGGAGCCGCAGGACCTCGATCGCGACCTGGCCCGGAGGCAGCTGGGGCACGGCCGCGGAGGGCGCATGAAGATCGAGTCCGACCGCGCGACGGTATGGGGCGGCATTCGTCACGGCCGCACCCTCGGCAGCCCGGTCTCGCTTCTGATCGAGAACCGCGATCATGCGAACTGGGCCGAGCGGATGAATCCGTGGCCGGTCGAGGACGACGTCCCCGAGGTCCACCTGCCGCGTCCGGGCCACGCAGACCTCGCCGGTGTGCTCAAGTACGGGCACACGGACGTGCGGAACGTCCTGGAGCGCGCCAGTGCGCGCGAGACCGCCGCCCGTGTGGCCGCCGGAGGGCTGGCAAAGGCGTTCATCCGGGAGCTCGGCATGTCGGTTCACAGTCACGTAATGCAGATCGGCTCGGTGCGCGCTCCGGCGCGCGAGGACCTCACGCCGGCCGACTTCGAGCATGTCGACGAGTCGCCGGTGCGGTGCCTCGACCCGGACGCGAGCGCGGAGATGGTGGCCGAGATCGACCGCGCGCGGAAGGCAAACGAGAGCCTCGGCGGCATCTTCGAGGTGCGCGCCTTCGGCGTCCCGCCCGGACTCGGCTCGTACATCGCCTGGGACGAGCGCTTCGACGCCCGGCTGGCATTCGCGCTCATGTCGATTCACGCGATGAAGGGAGTCGAGATCGGCGACGGCTTCGAGCTGGGCGGCCGTGTCGGGTCCGCGGCGCACGACGAGATCTTCTGGAAAGACGAGCGTGGGTACACCCGCGAGACGAACCGCGCCGGAGGCATCGAGGGCGGCATGACGACGGGCGACCCGGTCGTGGCCCGCGTTGCCATGAAGCCTCTGCCGACCCTGACCAAGCCGCTGCGCTCGGTCGACATCGAGACCAAGGAGCCGGCGCAGGCGCTGCGCGAGCGCACCGACTCCTGCACGGTTCCCGCTGCGGGGGTCGTCGGAGAGGCGATGGTGGCCCTCGAGCTGGCGCGCGCCGGCCGCGAGAAGTTCGGCGGCGACGCCATGGACGACGTGCGCGCGGCTTTCGATCACTACCGCGGCCGGATCCGATGGAGCGGCTGAGAGAGAACAGCACGGCCAAGCTGGTGGTGGTCGGCTTCATGGGAGCCGGCAAGACCACCACTGCGCGCGAGAGCGCGGCCGCGCTCGGGGTGCCGTTCGCCGATGCGGACTCGGAGATCGAGCGTCGCCTCGGCGAGCCGATCGCCGCGTTCTTCGACCGCGAAGGAGAGGAGGCTTTCCGCGAGGTGGAGCAGGAAGTCGTGCTCGAACTGCTGGCGGACGATCAGCCTGGCGTGGTGTCCCTGGGCGGCGGCGCGGTGCAGCGCCCCGCGGTGACGGCGGCACTCGGGGCTCACGTATGCGTTTACCTCCCGGTCGACGAGGAGATCGCTTGGGGCAGGGCCGGCGGGTCCGAACGGCCGCTGGCCCGTGACCGAGACGCCTTCGAAGCCCTGCACGCGGTGCGCCGGCCGCTGTACGAGGCTGCCGCGCACGCCACCGTGCCTGCGCGCGCCGAGCGGGAGGCGCGGGTGCGCGCGGTGCGCCACGCGCGGGCGCTCCTGCGGCCCGAGGTTCCCGGATCCGTGCGCATGCTCTGGGCCGACGTCGGGCCCGGCCATCCGGTGTGGATCGGACCGGGCGTGCTGCGTGCCGCGGGCGCGCTGTGGATGCGTCCGGGGCGCTGCTTCGTCGTTGCCGACGAGATGGCGCACGCGCTCCACGGCGGGATGCTCGAGGACGCGCTCGCGGGCTTCGTCGAGGTGGCCGAGACGGTGCTCGTCCCGCCGGGTGAGCGCAACAAGACGCTCGCCGAGGCCGAGCGGGTGCTGCGTGCGCTCGCCTCCGCGGGAATGCAGCGCAACGACACGATCGTCGCCTTCGGCGGCGGCGTGGTCGGCGATCTGGCCGGCTTCGTGGCGGCGACCTACCAGCGCGGCGTCGCCGTTGTGCAGGTACCGACCACGGTCGTCGCCCAGGTCGACTCGGCCTACGGCGGCAAGACCGGCGTCGACCTTCCCGAGGGCAAGAACTACGTCGGCGCCTACCATCAGCCGGCCGCCGTCTTCACCGACCCTTCGCTGACGGCGACGCTGCCGGAGGAGGAACTACGGGCGGGGTTTGCCGAGGTGCTCAAGACCGGCCTGATCGCCGGAGAGCCGCTGTGGGGCGAGGTGATGGCACTCGACCCGCTCGCCTCAGCGCGCGAGGACACCGACAAGCTGACGCGCGTGATCGAGGGCTGCACGCGCGTGAAGCTGGACGTGGTCAGCCGCGACGAGCGCGAGGAAGGCCTGCGCGCCGTCCTGAACCTGGGGCACACGTTCGCCCACGCGCTGGAATCGGCGACCGGGTACGAGAGATTCCGCCACGGCGAGGCCGTCGGGCTCGGGCTGCTCGTCGCGTTGCGCCTTTCGGAGCTCGAGGCCGGCCTGAGCCCGGCGGTGCGCGAGTGTGTTCACGGGCTGCTCGACACGCATGGCCTCCCGACGTCGTTCACAGGGCCGTCGACCGACGAGCTGCTCGGCCTCTACGCGGCCGACAAGAAACGGCGCGGCGACCGGCAGAACCTCGTCCTGCTGCGCGAGCCGGGCGACGTGATCGTGGGCGCCGAGGTCCCGAGCCAAGAGATTGCCGCGGCGATCGACGAGATACGCCAGGAGCAGGAAGCAGCCGCTTGAGGGCGGTCGGCGCGAACCGCATCGAGGTTCTGCACGGCGTGAACCTCGACATGCTCGGCAAGCGCGACCCCGCGCACTACGGCACGCTCACGCTGATCGAGCTGGAGGTCCGCATCCGCCACTGGGCGCGCGACCTCGGCCTCGAGGCGACCTTCTTCCAGACCAACGACGAAGCCAGGTTCGTCGAGCGCCTGCACCAGGCGCCCGAAACGGCCGACGCCCTGATCCTGAACCCCGGCGCCTGGACCCACTACAGCTGGGCGATCCGGGACGCGCTCGAGATCGCCGGCCTGCCGACGGTCGAGGTGCACATCTCGGACGTCTCCGCTCGCGAGGAGTTTCGCCGCCACTCCGTCATCTCCGACCTCGACCTGGTGATCCAGACCGTCTCCGGCAGGGGTGCGGATGGTTATCAGGAGGCGCTCGAGACGCTCGGACGCGAGCTCGGGGTCGACGTCCCGCCGGCCGCGTGAGCCGCTTCGAGGAGAGAGCCGAGAAGCTTGCCGGGCTGGTCGCCGAGCGCGGCGACGACGCGCTGCTGGTGACCGACCTGGTGAACGTCCGCTACCTGACTGGCTTCACCGGGACGAGCGGCCTCGCGATCGTGGGCCCGCGCGCGCGGATCTTCCTGACCGACTTCCGCTACGTCGAGCGCGCCGCAGAGGAGGTCCCGGATTACGACCGCCGCCGCGGCCAGGCCGACATGCTCGCGAGCGCGGCCGACCTGATCGGCGAGCTCGGCGCCGGGCTGCAGATCGGGTTCGACGACGTGCACCTGTCGGTGCGGGCGCACCGCAAGCTGTCCGAGCATCTCGGGGACCGTGCGACCCTCGAGCCGGCCGGCGGGCTGGTCGAGGAGCTGCGCGCGGTCAAGGACGAGGACGAGATCGAGGCGATCGCGCGTGCCGCGAAGCTCGCCGACCGGGCGTACGAGTGGCTGATCTCGGAGCATGGCCTGGCCGGCCACACGGAGCGGGCCGTGGCGCTGGCCATGGAACGACACGTCCAGGACATCGGCGCAGACGGCGTCTCCTTCCCGCCGATAGTCGCCGCCGGCGCGCACGGCGCGCTGCCGCATGCCGAGCCGCGCAACGTCGAGATTCCACGCGACGTGCTGGTCGTGGTGGACTTCGGCGCCATCCTCGACGGCTACTGCTCCGACTGCACACGGACCTTTGCGACCGGCGATGTGGGAGACGAGGCCCGGGAGACCTACGAGCTCGTGCGCGGGGCGCAGGCCGACGCGCTCGAGGCGATCCTGCCCGGGGCGAACGTCCGCGACGTCGACGGCGTCGCGCGAAAGCACATCGAGGCGGCGGGCAAGGGCGACCTGTTCGGCCACGGGCTTGGCCACGGCGTCGGCCTGGAGGTGCACGAGGCGCCGCGCGTGGCGCCCTCCGGCGAGGGCGAGCTTGCGGTCGGCAACGTCGTCACCGTCGAGCCCGGCGTCTACGTGCCGGGGTCACACGGTGTCCGGATCGAGGACCTGGTGGTAGTCGCGCCTGACGGGCCGCGCGTGCTGACGCCGGTGCCGAAGGGGCTGACCGTCGTCTAGCACCGCCCGGGGAGCGCGCTGACGCCAGTCGCTACCCTTCGCGGCTGCGCGATGGCCACCATTTCCACCAACCAGTTCAAGAACGGCAGCCACATCGAGGTCGACGGGACGATCTTCCGGATCGTCGAGTTCCAGCACGTGAAGCCGGGCAAGGGCCAGGCCTTCGTGCGCTCCAAGCTTCGCAACGTCGACTCCGGCGCCGTCCTCGACAAGACCTTCAGGGCGGGGGAGAAGGTGCGCTCGGTGCGGACCGAGACCCGCAAGATGCAGTACCTGTATGAGTCCGGCGACGAGACCGTCCTGATGGACCTGACCGACTACGAGCAGCTCTCGCTGCCGAAGTCCGTTGCCGCTGAGGCGCTCGACTGGATCATCCCCAACGACGAGGTGGAGGTCCTGTTCGTGGACGAGCGACCCTCCGCGATCCAGATCCCGAGCGCGGTCGAGCTGTCGGTCACGACGACCGACCCCGGCGTTCGCGGCGACACCGCCTCGGGCGGCGGCACCAAGCCGGCGACCCTCGAGTCGGGCGTCATCGTCCAGGTCCCGCTGTTCGTCAACGAGGGCGACGTCGTGCGGGTGGACACCCGCTCGCGCGAGTACGTCTCACGCGCCTAGTCGCAGCCGGTGCGCCGCACCGACCAGCGTCGCGCCGCCGTCTTCGCCTGTTACCAGAGCTCCGTCACCGGCGCGGCGCTGGAGGACGTCTTGGAGCGCGGCGGGATCGACCCCGTGAAGGAGGGGCCCGGGCCCGAGCGGCCGCCGCGACCCGTCCAGTCCTACACGCGTGAGCTGGCGGCCGGGGTGGCGGAGCACCGCGAGGAGCTCGACCGGCTGATCGGCGAGCACGCGATCGGGTGGGACATCGACCGGATCGCGGCGCTCGAGCGCTGCATCATGCGCGTCGCCCTATACGAGGTGCTGCACCGGCCGGATGTGCCGAACGAGGTGGCGCTCGACGAGGCCGTCGAGACGGCGAAGCTCTACAGCGGAGCAGACGCCCCGAAGTTCGTGAACGGCATACTTGGGAGCGTCGTAAAGAGCTTCGACGTGGAGGGTGAGAAGTGAGCGACGCGCTGGCTGACCTGGCAAGGCAACTGGAGGAGGCGGCGGACCGGCTCGGCGAGGACGAGCTCGATCCCGACGAGGCGGCTCGGCTCGCCTCGCAGTGCGCCGAGCTGGCGTCGGAGGCGGCGGTCGAGCTCGAGCGACAGGGGAGGGGCGGCCCACTGGACCAGGTTCCGGGACAGGAGGAGCTCCTTTGACGATTGGCGCCGCGAGCGGCCCAGTCGAGGCAGAGGCTGAGCCGCCGGCAGGCGCGCCCTACCCCGACGAGCTGCGCGAGCGCGTCGAGCGCTACCTGGAGGGTCTGCGGTTCTCCACCGAGGACGGCACGGCCGGCCTGGCGGAGGCCATGCGCTACTCGCTGCTGGCGGGCGGCAAGCGCATCCGCCCGGTGCTCGCCCTGGCCGCCTCGCGCGCGCTCGGCGAGGAGCCCGGCCGCGTGCTCCCGACCGCAGCCGCGATCGAGCTGATCCACACCTATTCGCTGATCCACGACGACCTGCCCGCGATGGACGACGACGACCTGCGGCGCGGCCGCCCGACGTGTCACATCGCCTACGGCGAGAACGTCGCGATCCTCGCCGGCGACGGGCTCTTCGCCGAGGCCTATCGTCTGGTCCTGAAGGAGCAGGACGGGGAGCCCGAGCGCCTGCTGGCCGCGCTGCGCACGATCTCCGACGCCATCGGGGTCGGCGGGATGGTGGGCGGCCAATACGTGGACGTTGCCGGCGACGCCGAGCTCGGCGAGGACGGCCTGCGGCACATGCACGAGCTGAAGACCGGTCGCCTGATCGCCGCCAGCGTGGCGGTCGCGCCCGCGCTTCTGGGCGCGCCCGAGCCCGCGCGCGCGGCGCTCGAGCGCTTCGGAGCCGAGATCGGCGTGTTGTTCCAGATAGTGGACGACATCCTCGACGTGACTGGCTCCGAGGCGGACATGGGAAAGCAGACGGGCGCGGACGAGCGGCTGGGCAAGCGCACCTATGTGAGTGTGTTCGGGCTCGACACCGCACGCACGCTGGCCGCGGAGTCCCACGCCCGCGCGCGAGCGCAGCTCGACGAAGCGCGGAACCTGCTTCCCGGTGACCCAACCGATCTCGGCCACGTGGCAGACTTCATGTTCAGCCGCAACGGGTGACGCGGCGCCGACGATGAGCGAACCCTCAACCGACTCCGAGCGTCCGCTGCTCGACCGGGTCAACGGCCCGGGCGATCTCAAGGAGCTCAGCGAAGACCAGCTGCAGCAGCTCGCGCAGGAGGTGCGCGAGTACATCATCGACACGGTGGGGGAGATCGGCGGCCACTTCGGCGCCAACCTCGGAGCGTGTGAGCTGGCGGTCGCGCTCCACAGCGTGCTCGACTCGCCGAGCGACAAGATCCTGTGGGACGTCGGCCACCAGGCGTATCCACACAAGGTCCTGACCGGCCGCCGCGACGAGCTGCCGAGCATTCGCAAGTACGGCGGCTTGGCGCCGTTCTGCTCCCGGGCCGAGTCACCGCACGACATCATGGGCGCCGGCCACGCCTCGACCGCAGCGAGCTACGCGGTCGGCATCAAGGAGGCCATGCGGCTCCGGGCCAAGATGGGCATCCCGGACGACGAGCATCCCGATGCCCGCGTGGTGGCCGTCGTCGGCGACGGCGCGATGACCGGTGGAGTGAACTTCGAGGCGCTGCTGAACGCCGGCGGCCTCGAGACGCCCGTCGTGATCGTGCTGAACGACAACGGCATGTCGATCTCTCCCAACGTCGGCGCGCTGTCGCGCTACTTCAACCGCCTGCGCCTCAACCCCAAGGGCTACGCGGCCCGCGAGGCCGTCGAATCGGGCCTCACCCGGCTCCCGGCCGGCATCGGCCGCCAGATCGAGCGGCTCGGCCCGCAGCTCAAGGAGTCGCTGAAGGCCTTCTGGGCGCCCGGCCTGCTGTTCGAGGAGCTCGACCTCGCCTACGTCGGTGTGATCGACGGGCACGACGTGCGCGCGGTGCGCCGGGCGCTCCGGCAGGCGCTGGGCGCCGACCGGCCGGTGGTCGTCCATGTGAAGACGGTCAAGGGCAAGGGCTTCGCTCCAGCGGAGGACGGCGGGCTCGAGGGCATGGAGAAGTGGCATGCCGCCAAGCCCGGCTCCATCAGCGAGCGGCGCCCGGCGGTCGCGGCCAAGAGCCGCCCGGCGGGACCGCGCGTCGGCGCCAAGGCGCCGCCCCAGTACACGGAAGTGTTCGGGCAGGCCCTGGTGGCCGAGGCGCTGCGCGACCCGCGGGTGATCGGGATAACCGCGGCGATGGCGGGCGGGACGGGCCTGTCGGACCTCGCTTCGGAGGTTCCCGACCAGTACTTCGACGTCGGGATCGCCGAGCAGCACGCCGTGCTGTTCGCCGCGGGCCTGGCGCTCGAGGGGCTGCGCCCGGTGGCGGCGATCTACTCGACCTTCCTCCAGCGCGGCTACGACCAGATCGTCCACGACGTGTGCCTGCAGAACCTCAACGTCACCTTCTGCATGGACCGCGCCGGCCTCGTCGGCGACGACGGCCCGACGCACCACGGCGCGTACGACATCTCGTTCCTGCGGGCACTTCCCAACATGGTGCTGATGGCCCCGCGCGACGAGGCGATGCTCGTTCACATGCTGCGCACGGCGCTGGAGCACGACGGGCCAATCGCTATGCGCTACCCGCGCGGCGCGGCGGTCGGGGTCCCGATTCCGGCCGCCCCCGTGCCGATCCCCGTCGGCACGGGGGAGACGCTCGTCGAGGGCGAGCAGGTCGCGCTGGTGGGCTACGGGACCGGGGTGGAGCTGGCACTGGGCGCCGCCGAGCAGCTGCGCTCGAGCGGCATCGAGCCGACCGTCTGCGACGCGCGTTTCGCCAAGCCGCTGGACGGCGAGCTGCTGCTCGCGCTGGCCGCACGCCACGAGCTGCTCGTGCTGGTGGAGGAGAACGTCCTGGCGGGCGGCTTCGGATCCGCGGTGCTCGAGCACCTGTCCGACACCGGCACGCTGGCGGGTGGCCCCGCGATCATCCGCGCCGGCATCCCGGACCGCTACGTGACGCACGGCAAGCCGGACCTGCTGCACGAGGAGATCGGCTTCACTCCCGAGCGGATCGCCGAGCGGGTGCTCGGCGCGCTCGAGCGCAGCCGCGAGCGGGTCTAGCGCTCCCCATGGCGAGGCTGATCTACTCGGCCATTGCTTCGCTCGACGGCTACGTGGCTGACGAGGATGGCAAGTTCGACTGGGCGGAGCCGGACGAGGAGGTCCACACCTTCATCAACGACCTGGAGCGGCCGGCCGGGACACACCTCTATGGGCGCCGGCTCTACGAGACCATGGTCGCCTGGGAGACCCCGGACGCGTTCGCCGGTGAGCCCTACATGCGCGACTTCGCGCAGATCTGGCAGGCGGCGGACAAGGTCGTTTATTCACGGACACTGGAGACGGTGTCGAGTGACAGGACGCGCATCGAGCGCGTCTTCGACCCTGAAGCTGTCCGGGAGATGAAAGAGGCAGCGGAGCGCGACATGATCGTGGGGGGTCCCGAGCTCGCCGCCCAGGCGATCAAGGCGGGGCTGGTCGACGAGTACCACGTCTTCCTCACGCCGTTCGCGGTTGGAGGGGGGAAGCGGTCCCTCCCCGGGGATGTTCGCCTGATGCTCGACCTGCTGGACGAACGCCGCTTCGCCAACGGCATGGTCTATCTGCGCTATCGCGTCGGAGCGGATCGCCGATGACGCCGCTCGATGACTCGGTGCCGGACGCCATCACGGATTACTTCGAAGCCGATGCGCGACGGGATACCGACGCGATCCTGGGGTTGTTCACCGAGGACGCCGAGGTGATCGACGAGGGCGGCAGCTGGCGCGGCCTCGACAAGATCCGCGCATGGCGGGAAGGCCCCGTGGCGAAATACGAGTACACGACGGAGCTGCTCGGCGCCGACCGCACCGGCGATGACGAATATCTCCTCACCGGCCGCATCGACGGCAACTTCCCGGGCGGCACCGCCGCGCTGAAGTGGCGCTTCACCCTCGCCGGTAACCGGATTAAGCACCTCCACATCGCGCCCTGATACTCCGAGCCTGTTTGGCTCCA
>Ga0070674_100001880_pt1 | contig 11400 bp, 11 predicted proteins | sample KBSM33metaG_FD_65344 | JGI IMG/M metagenome (GOLD analysis project Ga0070674, IMG submission 65344) | Miscanthus rhizosphere microbial communities from Kellogg Biological Station, Michigan, USA - KBS M3-3 metaG | ecosystem: Host-associated > Plants > Roots > Rhizosphere > Soil ... | reverse complement strand
CAGGAAAGGCCTTATTGGGTTTCTTCCTCGGATTCGCGGGAATTTGTGTGATCTTTTATGAACACCTCGCTGATTTTTTAGAGTCAGGTTTTCGATTTGGGATCATGCTTTCTGTTGCTGCGTCTATTAGCTGGGCTTTCGGTACGCTATATACGAAACAAAAGGCCAGTGATTTCAACCCGTATTTCAGTCTTGGGTTACAAATGGTAATCTCTGGAATTGTCATGTATACCGTCTCCTGGAGCAGTGGGATTACTATTCCTATCAGCGAGATTCCAGGTGCCTCCTGGCTGGCCATCATTTACCTGGTAATTTTCAGTTCCATTTTCACATTTGTAGCTTACCTATATGCGCTTCAACATCTTCCTGCAAGCAGGGTCTCTATTTATGCATATATCAATCCTGTTGTGGCTGTACTGATCGGCAGTTTATTTTTTGGAGAGAAGTTCACCCTTTATATGGGCATCGGCGGCTTAGTTACTCTATTAGGAGTTTACCTGGTGAATGAAGCCTTTCGCGCAAAAATTCCAGAGCAGGTTGAGGAGAAGATGGAAAATCAATAGGCAATTGGCAGTTGCGAAATGGAGTCACATCAAATGAAATGAGGAAGCCTCGAGTTGAAAGCGTTTTTGCCTATTGCCAATTGCCAGTTGATTAGGAGTCCCAATACACCTCTTCCTTCAGGAACAATTCATATACATTCTTCCAGGCCTTGAATTGTTTTTCGCCGCCGAGAAAATTGTTATGCCAAATGGTGATGAGCATTCCATTTACTTTCTTCACTACATAATAGAACTGCATCAATTCAGAGAAAGCCTGTTGCGCGGTTACCTTCTGTTCATAGAAGCCATTTGCATCCATGAAACAAAATGGAAAAATGACTAAGTGTGTAGCTTCGTTCTTAGCAAGGTTAAACCATTTGAAGGAGGAAGCAATTGATGCGCGGAATCCGTTGACATCGCCATAACCCATCGAAAAGTCTTTTTCAAGCCCTGCGCCAATCAGTTCTTCATATGTTTCCGGAAGACGGAAGCGAATATAGTGTTGCCGACTGTATTTGGGTTTTTGACCAGTAATGAACTCAAGCCACCCAATTTCCTCCTTTAAAAGTCTTTTGTCGTCACCACTCTGCCAGCTTGGGTGAATCCCCACCTTGTCCCGCGCGGCATGGTAAGCAATCAGTTGTTGCAGATGCTTATTCGCAGGAGAAATATTTTTATCATACCCCCTGGGCGTTTCTGCAAGGAGAAAAAAGTAATATGGCTTCATCCTGCAATACAGGTGCAAGGCATCCAGCCACTCATATGCTTCAAAGGGATCTTTTTGATTGTTACGAAGCACGGCTATTCTTTCATTAAGGTCTGACCACTCTCCTTTAACGGCCGAGGACAAACATCCTCCAACACTTCTCCACCACCCCTTGTGTTTATATTTCCAGGCAATATCTATATCGTATGTTGGAATGAACTTGAAATTTTTTCGATGAAATTGTAGGTCTTTAAATTTCTCCCGGAGAGCAACCTTAAAATCTTCGAGCCATATATTAATTATCGGAAGATGAAGAAATCCCTCGCGGAAAGCAAGTGATTGCTTGTGCGAAAATCGGCCGTATTCGTCTTTCTTATGTGGGAGATATTCTTCGTATCTGCTAAGCAAATAAAAGCTTGCAGCAAAAATGTCGAATGGAAAATCACCGTCTTTGGTAACAAAGAATGCACGATTCGCATTTATCGTTCTGCATTCTATTTTTTGTTCCTTGATATCATTTTCAAAAAGAAGAGAGTGAGGACGAATCTGAAATTCGCCGGCAGTTATCCGTGTATTGGTGTAATTAATTTTCGGCTCGTGGCTGGAGAGGTAGGCTTCCCGATCAGTGGTAGGCTTTATCGGATTGCTGAGAATTTCGTTTCCAACAAAATCACACACATATTGCAGCCTGGCGGTTATATTATCAGTAAATAGGATCATGAATTGCGCGACAAAATAAAAAAGTCAGCGAGAATGCTGACCAATTCCTACAAAATAGTTTTAGCCTTTATGATTTGCTTTCCACTGTTGGTTAAACGTTTTTGCAGGAAATACCAGGTCTGCCCGATGTTCTGACCAACCTTTTACCAGGGAATTCACAATCCAGTTCTTCATCTTTTGGTTTCCCATATTCATCAACTTGCGGTTCAGCATTGCCCTTTTCCACAATTTCCATGCTACTTTTTCCATAAAAGCAGCGTCTCCCTTTTCCACTGATTCTTTTCTGTTTTCTAAAAGTAATTCATGTAAATTAATTTTCACCGCACACACTTCAGTGCAATTTCCGCAGAGGGAAGAAGCATAACTTAAGTGTTTCCACTCATTCATCTCTCTCAACTGTGGTGTTATAACTGCGCCTATAGGACCACTATAAGTAGTTCCATAAACGTGACCACCGATATTCTTATAAACCGGGCACGCATTCAAACACGCGCCACACCTAATACAATATAAACTTTCCCTTATTTTTGGATTTGCAAGGATATTGGTCCTTCCGTTATCAAGCAGAATGACATACATTTCTTCTGGCCCGTCCAGTTCACCAGGTTGTTTCGGACCTAATACAATGGAATTATAAGAAGTGATACGTTGACCGGTTCCATAAGTTGCCAGCAAAGGCCAGAATAAAGCAAGATCATGAACAGAGGGAATCATCTTCTCAATTCCGACAACTACAATATGGGTTTTTGGAAACGCGCAACTCAACCTGGCGTTGCCTTCATTTTCGGTTACTGCTATTGCACCGATGTCGGCAATCAGGAAATTTGCTCCGGTAATGCCAACTTCTGCCTCAGCATATTTTTGACGTAATTTTTCACGGGCTACCAGGGTCAATTCCTCCGGAGAAAGTAGCGGCGATGTATTCAATTTTTCGGCGAATAGCCTTGCCACATCTTCCTTGCTCTTGTGCATAGCGGGGGTCACAATATGATAGGGAGGTTCTCCAGCCAATTGTTGGATGTATTCCCCGAGATCAGTTTCAACACTTTCTATTCCATGCTCATGCAGAAAGTTATTCAGCTTAATTTCCTCAGTGACCATGCTTTTGCTCTTCACCACAGTTTTGCAATTCTTCTCAATACAAATCTGCTTGATTTCTTCCAATGCCTGTTTTGCGCTTTCGGCCCAAATCACTTTCGCACCTCTCTTTGTAATGTTGGCCTCAAATGCTTCTAATTGCCGATCAAGATTCTCCAGCGCTCTCCACTTCAGATTCTTTGCACGTTGCCTGGCCAGCTCCACATCCTGGAATTGCGACTTCCCTGCTGGTACAACCGCATTGTATTTTCCAATATTGTAATTGATTTTGCGCCGATGCTCAAGATCAGTTGCTTTTTCGATACTCTGAACCTTAAAAGTTGAAGATTTTTCAGACATGTTACAAATGTAAGAAACGCCTTATCACATTACACTGCCTGTGCTGGAGACGTGGATGAAGGACCTTTTAATCTCGCCGCGGCCTTTTCTAAGACATCGTAGAATTCCTGTCCATATTTCCTGATTATAGCTTCTTTTAAAAATTGGTAAACAGGGACCTTTAACCTCTTACCAAATTGGCAACCGGGACTGCAAAGCGTAGGTCTTGGCTCATAGTTCACCATTTCATACGTTTTGGTCTTCTTAATGCGAATCGGAAACAAGTGACAGCTTATTGGTTTTTTCCAATCAGATTTTCCATCATAGTAGGCCTGTTCAAACGCGCATTTGATAATGCCATTCGCATCCCGAAAACCATATGCGCACATTTTTCCGGCGATGGTTGGAGTGACCCATCCAAATTCCTGATCATACTCGTACTTGCCAGATCGTTCTATAGCCTCTAAGCCTTCCCGGGAAAGATAAGGCTTAACGAAGTCCAGGACTTTGTCAATTTCTCTGAGCTCTTGCTTAGTAAGAGGGGCGCCCGCGTCACCATCTTCGCAACAACCACCCTTACATTTATTTAGGTCACATACAAACTGTTCCTGAACAACGAGGTCGCTCACCAGTACATTATCAATCGCAATCACATGATCAATTTCCGCAAAAATACCCCTTTTGACTTTGGAATTGTCGATCTCCGGAAAGGCAAATTGCAAAAACTTCAAAATGTTGAGGCTAAGGCGGATCAATGTTACTTTGAAGCAGTCAGCAGATCAGTAATGAAATCTCCCATCACTGGCTCTTCCACTGAAATGTATTGATGAGATGTAACATGTCCTGTTGTAGAAAGTTATTGACCACGCTCAAAGAATCTCCGTTGGGAGTTGTGTCGAAATATAGCGCTCCCCTAAGAAAATGACGGGTAGTGTCTGATACAAAAAATTGTTTGCCAGTTGCTGCGTTGCCACCAACATTAAAGAATACCCCACTTACGCCTAATGGTGTGAGCATGAGAGAATCTTCAATAGACGTGGCTTTTAAGGTATGTTTATAAGTCATCTTGTAAGCGTCCTCTCGTAATTTTTCAAAGCTATTAGGGCCAATTTGTTTGTAGCTGATATAAATTTTTCCGCTGAATCGAGGAAAATCGATATTGATCCAGAACGGATTTTCAGGCTTGTTCTCAAAGAAGGTACTATCCTGCACAACCTCGGCATAAACGGGATATTCAAATTTATAAGGATAGCCTGGCTGGTCAAATAACCTATATTGATGCTGAGGAAGATCTATTTTAAAATATCCACGCTGTTTCGGCACATAATCACTATTGCAGGAAAGAAGAGAAATGGAAAGTATACTTAAAAAGAGTAGTTTTTTCATAGAGCTATATTACGCCACCATGGGATTGATGGCAACTTTGACCTTGTTGATGCGATTTCTGTTAGCTTCCACAATGGTGAATTCAAAATCTCCACTTACAATTACGTCGTTCGCTTGTGGGATGTAACCGGCCAGTTCAAGTATGAGCCCTGCAAGAGAATCGCTATCGCCTCTAACTTCATCAAATGTATCCGTGGGCAGTCCCATCAACTTGCATACATCATTGATCATGGTGCGGCCTTCAAATACATAAGTATGTTCATCAAGTTTCTTATTTCCACTCTCCTCTTCATCAAATTCATCTTTGATATCACCAATAATCTCTTCGAGAATATCTTCCATGGTCACAATTCCGCTGGTACCTCCAAATTCATCCACCACTACGGCAAAGTGCACTCTTTTCGATTGAAAATCTCTCAGGAGATCTTCAATTAACTTTTGCTCATGTACAAAATAAGGTGTCCGTAATAGCTTATGCCAATCAAATCCATCAGCTTCGCTAATGAATGGCAACACGTCCTTGGTATGAATAATTCCTGTTATTTCATCAAGGTTGCCTTTAAATACAGGCAGCCTTGAATAATGCAGCTCTTCAATCTTCTGCTTCAATTCCAGGAAATTCAAATTATAATCAACACCACTTACATCTAACCTGGTTTGCATGATCTGCTTCACGGTGATGTTGCCGAATTTAGCGATGCCCTTAATGATATTTTTTTCTTCTTCAGTTGCGTCGCTCTGATTGGTGATATCATCAATGTTATAGGTTTGTAGTCCGCCGCCAAATAGGCGTTCTACACGGTCCGACATCCCCACCATCCACGTGCTTACCCTTTTGAACAAATAGTAAATCACTTCCACTACCGAAGAAGTGATGTATAAAAACTGCAAATTATTTTGTGCCGCCCATACCTTGGGTAAAACTTCCCCAAAGAAGAGTAAGACAAAACAAACTGAAACCACTTTTACGATGAATTGAACAACCCAGAGGTTATTCTTTACAGGCATTACCTGGTCAATGAGAAAATTCGCGAGTATGATCACTGCTATATTGACCAGCGTATTAGCGATCATCAAAGAACCTAGGAGGATCTTTGGTTCTTCCAGCAGGTTCACAATTCTTTTCCAGGGATTACCCTGCTTGGTCTTAAGAATGTTAATGTCCTTGAAGGAAAGAGAAAACAAGGCAACTTCTGATCCTGATAACACAAAGGATAAAATCAGTAGCCCCAATATGAGTACCCCAAGAATTGTTGTGCTATTCAGATTCGCGTCAAGCAATATAAATGCAAATGCAGGCTGAGCAAAGGGTTGATCCAAAACGACGGTTTTTCGTGAAAAATAGACCGTAATCAGAAAGGCAGGTCACCTGGCCTGCCTGTTTTAAAAACGATCTGAGCAAAAATACAATTTGTGTACTAAAAAGGTAAGTCTTGCGACGACTCACCAACTGGAGGAACATCGCTGCCAGGTACATTTTCTATATCAGTATGCGTTGTTGTATGCCCATGTCCATCTGCTCTTTTATCCAACATGATGAGATTATCACCAACAATCTCAGTCGCAAATTTTTTATTGCCCTCTTTGTCTTCCCAACTTCTTGTTCTCAATCGTCCTTCAATATATACAAGGCTTCCTTTGTGCAAATATTTTTGCGCTAATTCAGCAAGTCCTCGCCACAACACTACCGTATGCCATTCCGTTTGCGAAATTAATTTTCCTGCCCGGTCTTTGAAAGTTTCAGTGGTAGCTAAGGGAAATTTTGCTACTGCTATATTTCCTTCCAGGTATTGTACATCCGGGTCTCTTCCTAAATTACCGATTAACATAACCCTGTTTACGCCTCGCATAAAAATCTGATTTTGTTTACAATCGCCTGTTGAATCGATTTCTTACTAAAGTTAATTTTTTTCAAACAAATTTCAATTTTTTGCAAAGTGGTCAAGGACTGGAGATTCAAGCCATTTTACATTTCTGCCAGGAACGAATTGATCAGCTTTGGAAATGGAAAGCGATTTAATTCAGCTTCTGGCACTAACTGGTAGCTCAAGTCGGTTAATGGGGAATTTACGGTAACAATGATGAATTGACCATGTATGGTTTGATGGGTCAATTGCTGTTTGTAATAAGGAGATATGGATTTGATTTTGAAATTGTCAGTTCCGGTAAGAGATTGAATAGTTGGCAATGTAACAGCATCCTGCTGTTCATATTTGCCATTCGTCTCCTTAAGGATGAATTCGTATAAGTTTGCCCAAATATCTTTTTCATTCCTTTTCCGGATGTATACCTGCTTTTTATATCGAACTATATAATAGGTAAACCATCTTTCCTTTTTCTTTATCGCCTTTTCCTTTACTGGTAATTTACTCACCCAGTTGTGTTGATATGCTTGACACTCTTTGTTCTGAATACATTGGGTGCACATTGGATTTTGGGGCTTGCAAATAGTTGCTCCAAAATCCATGATAGCCTGGTTATACAGTGCAGGATTTTCATTGTCGAGTAACGATTCAGCAATCTCTAAATATAATTTTTTCCCCTGTGAAGAATCGATTGGCGTATTTATTCCAAAGTATCGGGAAATGACGCGCTGCACATTTCCATCAACCACAGCAAAGGGCAAATTAAATGCGAATGATGCGATAGCAGCAGCCGTATATGGCCCAATTCCTTTAAGAGACACGATATCCTGATAATTGCTGGGGAATTTCCCTTGGTACTGATCCGCTATAATTTTAGCGGTAGCATGCAAGTTTTTGCATCGGGTGTAATAACCGAGTCCTTCCCACAGTTTGAACACTTCCTGTTCCGGGGCGTCGGCCAAATTCTTCACAGTAGGAAAGGCATGAATGAATTTGTTGTAATAACTAAGTCCCTGTTCCACTCTTGTTTGCTGTAGGATGACCTCACTTAACCATATGCGATATGGATCTTTTTCGCCTTTCCACGGCATTAACCGTTTGTTTTGGCTCTCGTTCCAATGCATCAGATTTGTGGTGAATTCCGCTTTCATCGTATGCTGAGGTATTAACGAGCTTGCTTCGTTCCTTATTGGAATTTCGGCCAAGCTTTAGGTTTCCTTCTTCTTTTTAACCGTGAAATATGGGCAACCTATCATTTAAAGTTGTGAAATTCAAAAGAATGGACTATTTTACCATTAAAATTCAGCACTATAATTTTTAGATTAGAGGTGAATTTATTTTTTTTTAAAGCCTTCAAAACACTTTACCAACCATGAGAAAGGCAGACCTCGTCAACCTGATTGCTGACAAAACCGGTATTCCCAAAGTAGATGTACTGGTTACGCTTGAGACAATGTTCAAAGAAGTAAAAGACACATTATCTCAGGGCGAAAACATTTATATCAGGGGATTTGGCAGTTTCATAACGAAAAAGCGTGCAGCTAAAATTGGACGCAATATCAAGAAGAACATTGCGGTGCACATCCCTGAGCACTATATTCCAGCCTTTAAGCCAGCAAAGGAGTTCGTTGCTGAAGTAAAAAAACTTCAAACAGTCAAGCAGGATCAGCCCACTCCTGATGACGAAATGTAGCCTTCTCCAATTATATCATTGATTATTCACAAAAAGTTAATCCTCAGTCTGCTTAACTTTGCAGCCTTAACTTTATTTGGGTGAAACGAAAGTATTTGGCTCTCGCAGGTTTTGGTTTGGTTCTATTATTATCCCTTTATTTTTTCGGGCAAACAATTCCTCCTAAAAAGAAAGAGCCTCAGCAGGCTGCATCATCCGAAATGGAAGATGCGGGATTGACAACGGATCAAATCCTTGCTGCATCTAAACAAAAACTCAATTCGGCCCAGCTGCAAAGAGTTCAACAATTAGAACATTCCGTTGTAAGAGGAGACGTCAAGAATCAGAAACTACAGTCTTATACACAGTTAGCTGCCTTCTGGAGAGATACGGCCCAAACCTTTCTTCCTGCCGCATATTACACCGCCGAAGCAGCTAAGTTGGAAAATTTAGAAAAAAGTCTCACCTTCGCAGCCCATTTATTTTTGGATAACCTGCGAGGGCAGGATGATCCTCGATTAAAAAAGTGGATGGCAGGTAATGCCAAAGAGCTGTTTGAAAGGGTGTTAGCCTTGAATGCTGCCAATGATTCCGCTAAAGTTGGCCTGGGGTGCTGTTATATGTTTGGGAATATCAGCAACAATCCAATGGAAGGAATTCTGATGATCAGGGAAGTGGCAGACAGGGACCCGCATAACATGTATGCACAAATGATGTTAGGGATAGGCGGCGTAATGACTGGGCAATTTGACAAAGCAATTGATCGTTTTAAGAAAGTTGTTGACCATCAACCTGCTAACATTGAGGCAGTATTAAATCTTGCAGAGGCTTATGAGCAGAAAGGCGATAAAGCCTCAGCAATTGAATGGTATCAGAAGTCAAAACAATTGGTCCGCAATCCAGAGATTGAAAAAGAATTGGATGCCCGGATCAACTCTTTGAGATAAATGAGTTTGAAATAATTAATTAACTAAAAAATCTTCGTACACAAATGCCTTGTGGTAAAAAGAGGAAGCGTCATAAAATTGCGACGCATAAGCGTAAGAAACGGCTAAGAAAAAACCGTCATAAGAAAAAGAATAAATAAATTTTCTTTCTCCCCAAGGATTCGGAGTAATGCTAAGCTGAATCATCTAATTGCCTTTTATCATTGTTTTGCTTGCGGATATTAGGTAATTAGGTCTTCTTCAGCACCTTCCTTTTCGTGATGAGGATCTGTTGGATAAAGTTTGTTTTTACGCTTGAATAAGGAACTGATCATAAATGCGGCTTCCCAAGGCGTTGAAATCGCCCTGCTGGAAGACAAGAAGCTGGTAGAATTGCACCATGAAAAAGCTGACGCCAGCTTTGCAGTGGGAGATTTGTACCTGGGCAAGGTAAAAAAACTCATCCCTGGATTAAATGCTGCATTCGTGGATGTTGGCTTTGAGAAGGACGCGTTTCTTCATTACACTGACCTTAGCCCGTATGCCCGCTCCTTGCTGAAATTCACGCAGCATGCCCTCAATGATAACAAAGATCATCCATTTGATTTTGGAACATTTCAGGTAGAGCCGGAGATCGTAAAAACAGGGAAGATCAATGAAGTATTAAACGGCAAACCAAATATCCTGGTTCAAATCTTAAAAGAACCAATTGCCGCTAAGGGACCAAGATTGAGCTGCGAAATTTCTCTTCCGGGCAGATTTATTGTAATCACTCCTTTTAATGATATAGTTGCAGTCTCCCGCAAAATTCATTCATCAGATGAGCGAAAGAGATTACAGAAAATTGTTGAGGCAATTAAGCCGAAGAATTTTGGCGTGATTGTTAGAACCGCTGCCGAAGGAAAGAAAACTGCCGAGCTGCATGAAGACCTTAGCATGTTGGTGGAAACATGGAAAACCATCCAGCATAACCTTAAAGGTGCAGTAGCTCCCGCAAAGATCCTTAGTGAACAAACAAAGACTACGAGTATTCTGCGTGATTTATTGAATGAGGATTTTAATAAGATTGTGATTAACGACAAGAACATTTTCAACGATACTCGCAACTACATTCAACGAATTGCCCCGGATAAGATTGACATTGTTTCTTATTATCACAACGGCGCTCCTTTGTTCGATCAGTTCGGTGTAACAAGACAAGTGAAGGCCGCCTTTGGTAAAACGGTCAATCTCCCAAGCGGCGCATACCTGATTGTTGAACACACGGAAGCTCTTCATGTTATTGACGTGAACAGCGGATATAAGAGCGTGAGCAATAACCAGGAACAGAATGCGCTTGAAACGAACCTTGAAGCTGCAGATGAAATTGCAAGACAATTACGGCTACGTGATATAGGAGGAATAATAGTTGTAGACTTCATCGATATGAAAATGCCTGACAACAAACGTAAGTTGTTGGAGGCGATGGATAATTTCATGAAGTCGGACAGGGCAAAACACGCAGTATTACCGATTTCTAAATTTGGATTGATGCAGATCACCAGGCAAAGAATGAAGCCTGAGATGACAATTAATACACAGGAAATCTGTCCAACTTGTAATGGCACTGGAAAAATCGGATCCACATTGATTCTTGAAGACGAAATTGAAAAGAACCTGAATTACCTCATTACTCACCAACATAAAGACCTCACGTTAGTGGTGAATCCCATAATTTACGCCTATCTCACCAAGGGAGGAATGTTCAAATCAAAACTTTGGAAATGGAGATGGCGCTACAAACAAAGGATCAAGTTGGCTGAAAACACCAGCTATCATCTTACTGAATTCCATTTCTTCGATCAACACGAGGAAGAAATCAAGTTATAATTCTTTAAAATAAAAAAAACTCCGGCAGTACCGGAGTTTTTTTGTTTTAAAGTGCTGAATGATTAATAACCGTTGTTCTGCGTAATCACACCACTGCTGGCATCAATCTCTCGTTGTGGTATTGGGAATACCATCATGTCATTGTCCCACGCAATTGTTGCCAACGTTGTTGGGTTGACAAGAGTCTGCTTCAATCTTTTTACATCATGAACACGCACTCCTTCAAAAGCTAGTTCAAGGATTCTTTCATTCAAAATATCATTGAGGGTGGGCGCTGCAATCACTGGAAGACCCACTC
>Ga0070674_100001878_pt1 | contig 11409 bp, 11 predicted proteins | sample KBSM33metaG_FD_65344 | JGI IMG/M metagenome (GOLD analysis project Ga0070674, IMG submission 65344) | Miscanthus rhizosphere microbial communities from Kellogg Biological Station, Michigan, USA - KBS M3-3 metaG | ecosystem: Host-associated > Plants > Roots > Rhizosphere > Soil ... | reverse complement strand
GATCGCCAGCCCGCCGACGATGAGACGTCGCAGACGGCGCTGGCGGCGGCGGCGCGGGATGCGATCGGCCACGCGCTGGTCGACCTCGATTCGATGCGGTCGCGTGAAGGCGATCACCTTCGCGCCGATCTCGACAGCCGGCGGACCTATGTCGCGGAGCTGGTCGAGCGGATCGCGACGGCCGCCGACGAAGGGCGCGCCGCGGTGGAGCAGAGGATCTCCGAGCGGGTTCGCGAGTTGCGCGCCGAGCTGCAGGCCGACGAGACCGCGGTGGCGCAGGAGATCGTGCGCATGGCGTCGCGGTCGGATATCAGCGAAGAGGTGGAGCGCTTCCGCGCGCACGTGTCCCACTGGGTGGCACTGGCCGACGGCGCCGAACCCTGCGGCCGGAAGCTCGACTTCCTGCTCCAGGAGATGAACCGCGAGGTCAACACGATGGGCTCGAAGGCCGACGGCCTGCGCGTCTCGGAGCTCATCATCTCGGCGAAGGCCGAGCTCGAAAAGATGCGGGAGCAGGTCCAGAATGTCGAATAGTCCTTCGACGGCCACGGGGCAGGGCCCGGCGGCAGGCGCCGGCCGGGCCCGCGGGCTGCTCTTCATCGTGTCGGCGCCGTCAGGCGCCGGGAAGACCACGCTCGTCGAGCGGCTGGTCGAGGAGCTGCCGCATCTCAGGATGTCACGCTCGTACACCTCCCGTCCCGCGCGCGCGGGCGAGGCCGACGGCGTGGACTATAATTTTGTGACACGGGCGCGCTTCGAGGAGATGATCGCCCAGGGCGACTTCCTGGAGTGGGCGCCCGTCTTCGGCAACCTCTACGGCACCTGTGCGAGCGAGACCGAGACGTTGATGGCAGCGGGCCTCGACGTGGTCCTGGTCATCGACGTGCAGGGCGCGCGGCAGGTGCGGGCCCGAGGCCTCGACACCAGCGCGGTGTTCGTCATGCCGCCGTCCTTCGAGGTGCTGGAGCAGCGGCTCCGCGGGCGCAGCAAGGACAGCGAAGCGGAGATTCAGCGGCGGCTCCAGGTGGCGCGGGACGAGGTCGCGGCCTTCACCGAGTACGATTACGTTGTCGTCAACGACGAGCTGCCTGCCGCGGTCGACCGCCTGCGCAGCATCGTCATGGCCGAGCGCGCACGCCTCACGGGGATGCGCGCGCAGGCCGAATCCATAGTCAGGACATTCTGATGATCGATCGCAGCAAGCTGCCCAATTCGTTCGAGTTCGTCGTCACCGCCGGCGCCAGGGCGCGCCAGCTTCTGGCCGGATCGACGCCGCGCGTCACGGTCGGCGAGCACAAGAAGACCACCGTGGCGCAGCAGGAAGTCGTGACGAAAGCGGTGGAAAAGATCGAACTCGCACAGCCGGAGGATCGGGTAATCGAGTAATCGGGGAATCTGGTCATCGATTACCAGATTACCCAATTACCCGATTATCCAATCTGGTGATGTTGATCGCGCTGGGCGTCACGGGAGGCATCGGCGCCTACAAGGCCGTGGAGGTCGCGCGCGGGTTGCAGAAGCGCGGCCACGAGGTCGTCGCCGTCATGACGCACTCGGCGACGCGCTTTGTCGGCGCGATCACGTTCGAGGCGATCACGCGCCGCCGCGTCATCACCGATCAGTTCGATCCGGGGATGAACGCCGACATCGAGCACATCGCGCTCGCGTCGACGATCGATCTGCTGCTCATCGCCCCGGCCACCGCCAATCTCATCGGCAAGATGGCCAACGGGATCGCCGACGATTTCCTGTCGACGCTGTATACGGCCACGAGAGCGCCGGTGCTGATTGCGCCGGCGATGAACACGCAGATGTTCGAGCACGAAGCCGTCCGCAGGAATGTCGAGACGCTCCTCGCGCGCGGCGTGCGGTTCGTCGAGCCGGGCGAGGGATACCTCGCGTGCGGATGGATCGGCAAAGGCCGTCTCGCGGAGCCCGACGAGATCGTCGCCGCGGCCGAGGCGATGCTCCGTCCCCAGGGACCGCTGCTCGGGCAGCGCGTCCTCGTCAGCGCGGGCCCGACCTACGAGGACGTCGACCCGGTGCGGTACATCGGCAACCGATCGAGCGGCCGCATGGGCTACGCGCTTGCGGCGGAGGCGGCGCGGCGTGGCGCGGAGGTGATCCTGGTCACCGGGCCGACCGCACTCGACACGCCGGCGGTTCGCGAGGTGGTCAAGGTCCGAAGCGCCGCCGAGATGCATCAGGCGGTGCTGTCGCGGGCCGCGGACATGGACGTCGTCGTCATGGCGGCGGCCGTGGCGGACTACACGCCGGCCGATCGCGCCGCGCAGAAGGTGCCGAAAGGCGGCGAGACGCTGACGCTGCTGCTCAAGCGAACGCCTGACATCCTCGGCGATCTCGGCCAGCGGCGGGTGGCGACCGGCGGTGGCCCGGTGCTCGTCGGGTTCGCGGCGGAAACCGAGAACGTGGTGGCGAACGCGTCGGCGAAGCGCGAGAAGAAACACGCCGACCTCATCGTCGCCAACGATGTGTCGCGCTCGGATGCCGGCTTCGACGTCGACACGAACGCGGTGACCATCGTCGGCGCCGGCGGAGCGGAGGCGCTGCCGCTGCAGTCGAAGTCGCGCGTCGCGGCGGAGATCCTGGACCGCGTGGAAAAGCTGCTCTCCGTGCGGGGGGTCGTAGGCAGGGCACCGCTTTAGCGGTGCCGAAGCGAGGCACGGCTGAGCCGTGCCCTACGTACTCACAACGATGGACCGCACTCAACTCGCCGAACATCTCAGATTCGCCGCCGAGCTCGGCGTCGCCGGCACGAGCCGCGATGCGACGTGGCGCAACCGCGGCACGGGGACGGCCACTCCGCCGCCGGCAGAGCGCGAATCCTTCCAGTCAGAGGCGACACCGCAGCCCGTCGAGTTCTCGAAAAGCCCCACCGACGCGCTGGCCGCGATCCGCGCCGACATCGGCGACTGCACGCGCTGCAAGCTCCACACCCTCGGGCGCACCCAGGTCGTGTTCGGCGTCGGCAACCCGCAGGCGGACCTGATGTTCGTCGGCGAGGCTCCCGGCGCGGACGAGGACGTGCAGGGGATCCCGTTTGTCGGACGCGCGGGTCAGCTGCTGACGAAGATCATCGAGGCGATCGAGCTCAAGCGCGAGGACGTCTACATCGCGAACGTGATCAAATGCCGGCCGCCGGGGAACCGCAACCCGGAGCCGGATGAAGTCGAGACGTGCGAGCCGTTTCTGTTCCGGCAGATCGACGTCATCAAGCCGAAAGTGATCGTCGCGCTCGGCAAGTTCGCGGCGCAGGCGCTGCTGCGCTCGGATGCGCCGATTTCGCGCCTGCGCGGCCGCGTGTTCGAGTACCGCGGCGCGAAGCTCATTCCGACGTTCCACCCGGCCTATCTCCTGCGCAACCCCTCGTCGAAACGAGAGGTGTGGGAAGATATGAAGCTGGTCAAAACGCTTCTCAGAAGTTAAAAGTTTGAAGTTAGAAGTTAGAAGTGAAAGTACTTCCGCCTTCAACTTCTAACTTCTAACTTCTAACTTCTAACTTTGTTCATCCAAGTAGCCGTTCCCGTTCCCGGCCTCGATCTGCTGACCTACGCTGTGCCGGACGGCGTTGCCACGCCGACGATCGGCGCGCGCGTCGTCGTGCCGCTCGGCACGCGCGTCGTGACGGGGATCGTCGTCGAGGTGGATGTCGCGCCGCCTGCCGGGCGCGAAGCCCCGAACGCCGACCCTGGAACGGCGGGCGCAGGACGACGAACGCCGAACGTCAAGGCGATCCGCGAAGTGCTCGACGCCGGCGCGTTCGTGCCGCCCGAGGTCGTCGCGCTCGCGCGCTGGACCGCCGACTACTACGCGGCCGGCGTCGGCGACACCATCCCCGCGCTCCTGCCGCCGATGGCGCGCGGCGGGCGAGCCGATGCGCACAAAACCACCCGGGTAGCTGCGATCACCGCCGCAGGGTTGGAGGCGCTTTCCGCCGCGCAGGAGGTCTCCGGCGAACGCGCGCCTGAAACGCTCGCGCTCCAGTCGAAGCTGTCAGCAAAACAGCGCAACGCGCTGGAACTTCTCGCCGGGACGCCGACAGGAATTGGCACCGCCGCCCTCGCCGCGCGCGGGATTGCAGCCGATGCCGTCTCCCGCCTCGCTCGCCATGGCTATATCAGCGTCCGTCAGGACCGTGTCGACCGTAACCCGTTTGCCGCGGGGACAGACGGGGGTCAGACGGGTGTCAGACCCCCCTCCGGACCCCCGTCTGACCCCACACGTCAGCTGACCGGGGAGCAGGCCGCCGCGCTCGACCGGCTCCTCGCGCTCGCCGCCACCGGCGAGTTCCGGGCTGCCCTGCTCCACGGCGTGACCGGCAGCGGCAAGACCGAGATCTATATCCGCCTGTCGTCGGCCGTGCGCGCGGCCGGACGCCGCGTGCTGATGCTCGTGCCGGAGATCGCGCTGACGCCCGCCGCCGCGACCCTCTTCCGCGAAGCCTTCGGCGAGCGCGTCGCCATCCAGCACAGCGGCCTCTCCGACGGCGAGCGCCACGACCAATGGCAGCGGATCCGCCGCGGCGACATCGACGTCGTCGTCGGCACGCGCTCGGCCGTCTTCGCGCCGCTCGAACATGTCGGCCTGATCGTCGTCGACGAGGAGCACGACGGGTCGTACAAACAGGAGGAAAGCCCGCGCTACAACGGGCGCGACGTCGCGATCGTCCGCGCCCAGCGCGCCGGCGCGCTCGTCGTCCTCGGATCGGCGACGCCGTCGATGGAGACCTACCACAATGCCGTCGCCGGGAAATACGAGCGGGTGGTCCTCGAGCGCCGCGTGCTCGACCGGCCGCTCGCCGCGGTGACCGTGATCGACATGCGCGAAGAGTACGCCGCCGAGGGCCCGGACGTGATCCTCAGCCGCGATCTGCGCCGCGGCATCCAGGCGCGGCTCGACCGCGGCGAGCAGTCGCTGGTGCTCCTCAACCGCCGCGGCTTTGCGACCGCGGTCTTCTGCCGCCAGTGCGCCGGCACCATCGACTGTCCCAACTGCAGCGTCTCGCTGGTCGTCCACGGTGAGGGATCGTCGAAGCGCGCGCGCTGTCACTACTGCAACTACACGTCGCGCGTGCCGCCGGTCTGCCCGCTCTGTGCCGGCCCGTATCTCGAGCAGGCCGGCTTCGGCACCGAGCGTGTCGAGGCCGAAGTGGCGCGGACGTGCCCGGGGGCCCGCGTCGCACGCCTCGACCGCGATGCGATTCGCCGTAAAGGCTCGCTGTCGGCGCTGTTGAACCGGTTTCGCGACGGCGAGATCGACGTGCTCGTCGGCACGCAGATGATCGCCAAGGGGCACGACTTCCCGCGGGTGACGCTGGTCGGCGTGGTCTCGGCCGACGTCGGCCTCGGGCTCGCAGACTTTCGCGCCTCCGAGCGGACGTTCCAGCTGCTGACGCAGGTTGCCGGGCGCGCCGGCCGCGGCGAGCAGCCGGGCGAAGCCATCATCCAGACGCTCTATCCCGATCACTACAGCATCCAGCTCGCCTGCCGTCAGGACTACCCGGCCTTCTACGAGCGCGAGATGCGGTTCCGTCAGGCGATGCGCTATCCGCCGGTGCTCTCGCTCGTCAACGCGGTCGTGCGCTCGCGCACCTTCGCCGGCGCGATGGACGACGCGGCGGATGTGGTGCAGAAGGTGAGGGAGGGCGATGGCGGCGTGCTGCGCGTGCTCGGCCCCGCGCCTGCGCCGCTCGGCAAGCTGCGCGGCGAATACCGCGCGCAGCTGCTCGTCAAGGGCACCAACCGCCGCCGGATCCGCGAAGCGGTGATGGCGGCGATCTCGGCCCGCCCGGAGCTCGCGCGGCGGATGACGGTCGACGTCGATCCCCTCTCAGTGCTCTGAACGTTCAGCGTCAGCGCGCGATGATCTCCATCGGGCGGATGGGCGCAGGCGTGAAGCAGAGGATGAACATCACCAGCGCGAACAGCGCGAGCCAAAGCCGCGTGCGATCGAGCGGCACGTGCTCGTCGAACACCCGCGGGTGCCTCGGGCCAAAGACGATCAGCATCGCGATCATCAGGACGATCCAGACGACCCACGTCGACGCGAAGAAGGCGAGGCCGGCGGCGACGGCCACCGTCGCGAAGGTGACGACGGTTGACCACCGCGGGCCGAGCACCGAATAGGAAATGTGGCCGCCATCGAGCTGGCCGATGGGGAAGAGGTTCAAGGCCGTGGCCAGCATCCCGAACCACGCCGCGAACCCCATCGGGTGCATGTTGAGCGAGTAGCCGTCCGGCTGCGTCCCCCACAACAGCCACGCCGCGAGCTTGAAGAGCAGCGGCTCGCCGAGCTCCAACAGCGGCGTGTCGACAGGCACGCGGACCACGTGCGACATCGCGAGGCCGAGAAAGAGCGCGGGCACGGCGATGACGAACCCCGCGATGGGACCGGCAATGCCGATGTCGAACAGCATGCGCTTGCTCGGGATCGGCTCGCGGATCTTGATGAACGCCCCCATCGTCCCCGTCAGCAGAAACGGGAATGGAATGAAAAACGGCAAGGACGCGTCGACGTCATAATAGCGGCACGCGAAATAGTGGCCGAGCTCGTGGCAGCCGAGAATCATGAGGATCGTGCCGCTGTACCAGAAGCCGCCGAGCAGGAGTTGGAGAAACGGCTGGGGCAGGGCGCTGCCGGCCTTGCTGAAGTCGGTGAGAAAGGCCTCGTAGTGCCCTGCGCCGACGAGCGTCGTCGAGGCCATCGTGAGGGTGAACAACAAAACGTGCCGCCAGACCCGATCCTGGAACTTCGGGCTGGCTTGCCAGTCGGCGGCGATGGGCTCCAAATTTACCCGATGTTCTGTAGGTCTTTGCCGGGTTTGAAGCGGATGGTGCGCCCCGGAGGAATGCGTACTTCCTTGCCCGTGCGTGGGTTACGGCCGATCCCGCGCTTCCGCGGTTTCACCTGGAAGACGCCGAAGCCGCGCAGCTCGATCCGTTCGCCCCGCTGCATCGACGTCCGCATCGCGTCGAACACCGCGTCGACCGCTACCTCGGCTTTGACCTTGGTGATGTCGGCGATCTTCGACACTTCGTTGACGATGTCGACCTTGATCATGCTTAGGGTCTCCTGCGGGGTGGTAAATACTATAGATTGTGACACTTACGCTGTCAAGGACAAGGCTAAGTGACGAAATAGATGACCCGTAAATCGCCGTCAGTCGTCCTCGTAGGACGCCCAAACGTGGGCAAATCGACGCTTTTCAACCGGATGACCGGAAGCCGGCGCGCGATCGTCGCGCCAATCGCGGGAACGACTCGCGACGCGCTCGCGAGGCCGGTGATCTGGCGAGGCGTCTCGTTCCAACTATTCGATACAGGGGGTTTGTACGGCGAGAGCGAGGATCCGCTTCACGAGCTCGTCGTCGAGCAGGGGCGGCGGGCCATCGTCCACGCCGATCTCCTGGTGCTGCTCGTGGATGGACGCGAAGGGCTCATCCCCGGCGACGAGCGGATCGCTCGAGAGCTGCGCGAGACGGGTCATCCCGTCCTGCTCGCCATCAACAAGACCGATGACAAGCGCTCGCTGAAGTCGTCGATGGAGTTCTTCCAGCTCGGATTCGATCCGGTCTTCGAGATATCGGCCGAGCACGGGACCGGGGTGTACGAGTTGCTGGATGAGATCGTGAAGGGACTGGGGATCGGGGGCCGGGGGCTTGAGACCAGGGAATCGCAAGCGGAAGCCAAGCACTCGGATCGAGCGATCGGCGAAGGTGGCCCAGCTCCGAGCGTCCCGCTCCTTGACCCCGATCGGGAGACGCGGGTCGCCATCGTCGGCCGGCCCAACGTCGGGAAGTCGTCGCTGGTGAACCGGCTGCTGCGCGAAGAGCGCGTGCTCGTCAGCGACATGCCGGGCACCACCCGCGATGCGATCGACGCGCCGCTCCTGTGGCACCGCCGCCACTTCCGCATCATCGATACGGCGGGCATGCGGCGCCCCGGGCGGATCTCGCGCGGCGGGAAGGTGGAGATGGTCAGCGTCGCGCTGGCGAAGGAGGCGATCGCCGACGCCGACGTGGTGGCGCTGATCATCGACGCGCAACAGGGGGCGACCGACCAGGACGCCGCCATCGGCGGCGAGGCCGATCGGTCCGGCCGCGGCATCGTCGTCATCGCGAACAAGTGGGACCTGGTCAGGACTGCGGACCACACCTTCGTGCAGACCTTCGACGAAACGCTGCGGCACGGGATGCGGTTCCTCGACTTCGCGCCGATCCTCCACATCTCGGCGCTGACCGGCGAGCGCACCGCGCGGGTGCTCGAAACCATCGACAAGGTGGCCGCGGCGCGGCGGATGCGCGTCCCCACCCCGTTGCTCAACAAGTTCATCGAATCGGTGACCGCCGCGAACCCGCCGGTCAGTCCCGGGCGCAAGCACGTCCGTATCATGTACGCCGCGCAGATCGGCGTCGCCCCGCCGACCTTCGTCTTCTTCACCAATGTCGCGACGACGTTCCATTTTTCCTACGAGCGGTTCCTCATCAACCAGCTGCGGGAAGAGTTCGGCTTCGTCGGGTCGCCGATCCGCATCCAGGTGCGCCGCCGCGATCGCAACACGAACGTCGGCGGCGAACGCAAGACGCGCGGCGTGCGTCAGGATCAGAAGGAGAGCCGCAGAGGCGAGGTCCAGAAGGAGCGCAAGGACCGCCGGGCCCGTAAGAACCGGCGCGACCTCAAAGAGCGGTAGAACAATCGGCCACGAAAACACGAAAAGGAACTGCCTTGCTGTTTCGTGCTTTCGTGCTTTCGTGGCTAATCCCGATACGAGATGAACTGTTCTGTAGAGGTAACATGCAGCCGTGCCCAACACCCTCACAGTTCAGATCAGACGCCTGCCCTCCGCCGAAAACCTCGCGCTGCCGGTGTACATGACGCCGGGCGCTGCCGGCATGGATCTTCACGCCGCGGTGGCAGACGATCTGGTCATCGAACCGGGCGGCATCGTGCTCGTGCCGACCGGGCTCGAGGTCGCGATTCCCGATGGATTCGAAGGGCAGGTGCGGCCGCGCTCCGGGCTTGCGGTGAAGCACGGCATCAGCCTGCCGAACACGCCGGCGACGATCGACTCGGACTATCGCGGCGAGATCCGCGTCCCGTTGATCAACCTCGGCCGGGAGGCGTTCCGCGTCTCCCGCGGCATGCGCATCGCGCAGTTCGTCGTCGCGCCGGTCGTGAGGGTCGCCTGGGACGAGGTGCAGTCGCTCCCGACCACCGACCGCGGCCGGCAGGGCTTCGGCCACTCCGGCACGTAGCGCGACGGCGTGAGCCGAGCGTCTGCTATACTTTTCCATTCATGCCGGAAGGTTCGGCTCAGGTCGACATCCCGAAACGCGCGCTGTTCATGGCCGCCGAGGTGTGCGACCTCGCGAAAGTGCAGCCCTATGTGCTGCGCTCGTGGGAAGCGGAATTTCCCGAACTGGGAGTGGCGAACCGCACGGGGACCGGGCGCGTCTATCGCCGCGCGGATGTCCAGCAGGTGCTGCGGATCAAGCATCTCCTGCTCGTCGAGGGGCTGACGCTGGCCGGCGCCCGGCGGCGCCTGGTTGAAGAGACGGCGCCGGTGGCGGCGGCGTCGCCGGTCATAGACGAGCTCATCGGGCAGAACGCGCGCGAACGCCTGACGGCGGTGAAACGCGGACTGCGGGCCATTCTCGAGCTCCTGGAAGGTTCCATTGGCGGCGAGGAGTTCCGTCTCGCGCCGCCGATCGTCGCCCCTTCGCGCGTGCGGTCGATACCGGCCGATCGCGCGAAAACGGCGCGCGGCAAGCCGCCGGCGCCGCGGCACGGATCGGCACGCCCTCCCCAGGCGCGCCGCAATCGATCGGCGTAGAATCGCCTCGTCGGGACGTAGCGTAGCCTGGTTATCGCGCTTGACTGGGGGTCAAGAGATCGGGAGTTCGAATCTCCCCGTCCCGACCAATTCCTTCCTCTCTCGGTGGTCCCTCTCTCCGGGCTGTCACGCCCTGCAGCGTTAGCCCTTCGACGCGTGCGTCTGCGGGAACCAAATGACCCCGACGCGCACGCGCGCGGTCGTGGCACCCACGGACTCGCCCGTGACCGTCTGTTTATTCGCAGTGAAGTTCGTAAAATCGCCCACCGACCAGGTGACGCCAGCCGATATCGCCAGCGCCGGTCGGACGTGCACGTTGAGTCCACCGCCGAACCCGAAACCTGCGCCGCTTGCGGTTGCGTTCCGCTGCTCGAAGGGTGTGGTGACGGTTTGGGCTACGCCCCGGCCCGACAGCCCGGCTTGCACGAACGGCACGACGACATGCGGCCCCGAAAGGAAATGCGCGCGCAGCCCCACGTCGAAATGCCGGAGGCCGAAACCGTTGCCCTCAATGTCTGACAGGCTCGCGCCACTCAGGTTGCCGTATACCGCCCAGATCGGCGTAAAGCCGTATCCAAGGACCAGCCCGAGGCCCGGGCCCGATTCGGTCGTGCTGGCGGAACCGATCGGCGTCGTTACGAGGGACGTCACTTCGAGATCGGCACCGACGAAGAACTTCGCGCTGGCGGATTTCATTGGACGTGCGGACGGGCGAAGGTCCGCGAACTGGGCCGCAGCCGGTGACGGGGCCGACGCGCGCGGGCCGACGATCGACGGGTCGGTCTGCAAGGCCTCCAGTTCTGCCCTCGCGGCATCGCGTTCCGTCTTCGCGGCTTCCAGTTCTACGGCCGCCTGCATGCGTTCCGCCGCCTTCTCTCGTTCTCGCGCGATTTGGGCAACCGTCGGCGGAATTGGCGGGCCCTGCGCCTGACGAGCCGGCGGCGTTGAGAGAGACGGTGGCGACTCATTCGCGTTCAGGATTTCGATCAGACTCGCCAGGACATACCCGACTCGAGGCTTGCCCTGTTCGGTTGGGACCAGCACGCGGTACCATTCGCCCTGGAGGCCCACGACCTCAACCGGGCCGCCCTCTTTCAACCTCGCAATGATCCCGCTGGTGAGATCCGCTTCTGCCCGGATCGGCGTGTCCGCGATCCTCGCACGGGCGGTTTGAGCGCCGGCGATACGACCGGTGAACAACAACGAGGACGCCGCGAGCGTCGCGATGATGAGCTTGTTCATACGTACTCCTGGCACACTCATATCCTCCCCACGCGAATGCAATCCTTCGGGCCGTGGTCCTCTCACCGATGGGTGGACGAGCGAAGCGCCGCGGAAGGGATTTCGGCCGTTTTATCGGTGCGCCACGCGGCGGCAACAGTGAACGGAGGGCGAATCAACGGACGGGTCGGCCCGTTCCGCGGATCACCACGGTGCGCTGCCTCAGCGTGCGTTCAACCCCATACTCGTGCCGAGCTTCAGAATCAGGTCATTCGCCGCGCCGAGCATTTGCATGTTTCTCTCATGCTGTGCGTCCCACTCGGTCGCAGAAGCTTT
>Ga0070674_100001876_pt1 | contig 11411 bp, 9 predicted proteins | sample KBSM33metaG_FD_65344 | JGI IMG/M metagenome (GOLD analysis project Ga0070674, IMG submission 65344) | Miscanthus rhizosphere microbial communities from Kellogg Biological Station, Michigan, USA - KBS M3-3 metaG | ecosystem: Host-associated > Plants > Roots > Rhizosphere > Soil ... | reverse complement strand
GACACCCGAGAGCATCTACCGGTACAACTACAAGCGCTCGCTGATGCGTCACGACAATGTGCAGCGGACCTTTGTCTTGAACGACGAAGCCGCGCTCGTCGTCGGCGACTACGCCAAGGCCAAGCGGCCCGACGTGCCTTTTCCGTACTATGCCGAGGTATTTACAGGGCTCGAGTACACCGCGGCGAGCAACATGATCTTTGCGGGCATGGTGACGGAAGGCGTCGAGTGCGTCGCGAACATCCGAGCGCGGTACGACGGCGAGCGGCGAAATCCGTGGGACGAAGCCGAATGCGGATCGCACTACGCGCGCGCGATGGCCGCATGGACGGTCGTGCTCGCGCTGAGCGGCTTCCACTACCACGGGGCGGACAGGCGCGTGGTCGCGAGACCCAGGCTGCCGTTGGCCGGCTTCACGTGCTTCTGGTCGAGCGGCACCGGCTGGGGCACGTTTGCGTTCGGACAGGCAGCGCCGACGTTCCGCTTGAGAGTTGTCGAAGGCACGCTGTCCCTCGCACGCCTCGAGCTCGCGGGGAAGTCAGGAACGGGCGCTCAGTCGATACGGCTCGGCGACGGACGCGTCGCCGGGCGCGTCGAATCCGCGGCGGACGGCCGGATCGTCACACTGGATCAGCCGTTGACGCTGCAGCCGGGAGCCGACCTGGTGATCGCATGACTCCTGCAGCTCGTCGACGTCCACCTGTCCTCGTCATTGTCGGTGGCATGCTCGGCGCCGGAAAGACAACGCTCATTCTCGCAGCCGCGCGTCGCCTGTCGTCGCGCGGGCTGAGGTGTGCCGTCGTCACCAACGATCAGGGCCACGGACTCGTGGACACGGCGATGGCTCGCGCGGCGTCGCTGCCGGTCGAAGAGGTGGCTGGTGGATGCTTCTGCTGCCGGCTTTCGGATTTCCTGACGGCGACCGACGCGCTGCAGCCGGCGGATCCGGACGTCATTTTCGCGGAACCCGTTGGCAGCTGCCTCGACCTCGCTGCGACGGTGCTGCGTCCCGTGATGCGCGATCTACCAGGACGGTTTCATGTCGCGCCGTTGACCGTGCTCGTCGATCCCGCGCGTGCCGCCGCACTGGCCGGCAACGAGGGTGACGGTGATCTCACTTATCTTTTCGACCATCAGCTCGACGAAGCCGACATCCTGTGCCTTACCAAGTCGGATAGAGGTGTGCAAGCGCCGCCCCTCAAGGGCCTGCCTGTTCACCGGCTGAGCGCCACGACCGGTGAAGGCCTCGACGAGTGGCTCGACCTCGTTCTCCAAGACAAGCAGAGAGCCGGACAGGCGCGGTTGCTGGTGGACTACACGCGGTATGCCGACGCCGAGGCTGCCCTCGGGTGGGTCAACTGGCACGCGACGCTGCGCCCGCGGCAGCCCCTCTCTCCAGCGATCGTCGCGGGTGCGTTGAGCGAGCAGCTCGACGAGGCGTTGACCGCAGCCGGCCTATCGATCGTGCACGTGAAGGTGCTCGATCAGTCCGACACCGGGTATGTGCGGGTGAGCTTGACGACGAATGGCGACGCGCCCACTCTGGACGGCGCGCTCGACGCATCGCCCGCGCGCGAGCACCGGCTGCTCGTGAACGCACGCGCGCTTGGTGATCCTGCGACACTCGCGTCTACGGTGACACGTGTCGCCGAGTCGCTTGGCAGTATCGAGGTGTTCGTGCAGGAGGCGTTTCGTCCGGACCCGCCGCGACCCGAACGGCGGGGATGACGGGAGAGGGGACGAGGGCAAGGGGCAAGGGGTCGATCCTCGCCTTTTCGCTTCGCGCGAGCGAGCATGCGCTGGACGCGATGAAGAGCGGAACGATCTAGCGGAAGTCTGGCAAGCGCCAGACTTCTCTCTGTCCATGCCCGGAGCGCCAGGGCGTCGTTGAAGCGATTACCCGCATCCGCATACCCCGAAGCGGCCGCGACCTTGCTATCCTCGACAGGGCGTGTACTCCATCGACTGGGCCAACCTGTTCTCGCGCGTCCGGCGCACGCCGTCTGCTGACGGAAACGCGGCGGCGACTGGCGGCTTTCCTGTCGTCAGTCACACGGTCTGGGCCCTGGGATGGACCAGCCTCCTCACCGACGTCTCGTCAGAGATGGTCGCCAGCATTCTGCCGCTGTACCTGGTGCTGCACCTCGGCATGTCGCCACTCGCCTTCGGCGTCGTCGACGGGCTGTATCAGGGGGCGGCGGCGCTCGTGCGCATCGCGGCGGGTATCCTGTCGGATCGGCGGGGCCGCTACAAAGCGATCGCGGTCACAGGGTATGCGCTGTCGGCCGCGTGCCGCGTTCTGATTCTTCCAGCCGGTGCATCGTGGGGGAGCATCACCGGGATTACCGTGGCGGATCGGATCGGCAAGGGCATCCGCACCGCGCCTCGCGATGCGCTGATCTCGCAGCGCAGTGAGCGGAGCCAGCTCGCGACGGCGTTCGGCGTCCACCGGGCGCTCGATGCCGCAGGCGCGATGTTCGGACCCATCGTCGCCTTCCTGCTCCTCGCCCGTTCACCCGACGACTTCGATCTGCTCTTCGTCGTCAGCTTCGCCATCGCCATCGTGGGCGTCTTCGTGATCGTATTGTTCGTGCCCGCGCACCGCGAGGGAGACGCGGAGCTCGACGCGAAGCCGTTGTCGCTTGGCGCGGCGATGGGCCTGGTCACGGAGCCGCGCTTCCGCGCCATTCTCGTCGCGGGCTCTCTACTCGGGTTGGCGACAATCAGCGACGCATTCGTGTATCTGGTACTGCAGAAGGGATTGGCGCTCACGGCCATGGCCTTCCCGCTGCTCTACGTCGGAACCTCGCTGTTCAATTCGCTGTTCTCGGTTCCGTGCGGCCGCCTCGCCGATAAATACGGCCGCGGTCTTGTACTGCTCGCTGGATACGTCGTGCTCGGCCTGGTGTATCTCGTCACGCTCGCGCACTCGATGTCACCGCTCGCTGTCACGCTCGTCGCCATCGCGCTCTTTGGTGCCTACTATGCGGCGACCGATGGTGTGCTGACGGCCATGGCTGCTGCCGTCCTGCCCGCCTCGCGATCGGGCAGCGGGCTCGCTCTGCTGGCAACCGCGACCAATGTCTCCCGACTCATCTCGTCGATCGTCTTTGGGTGGCTCTGGACGATCATGGGTCCGAGGGCCGCGACGGTCTCTTATTTCATCGCGCTGCTGGCTGCTATAGTTGTGGCGGCCGCCGTGCTATCTCCCGAGCCGCATGCCTCCACCGGAACCGAAGACTCCGCGCAGTCCGCGTAACTGGCGCCCGCTCCTGTTCGCTGCCATCTGTCTTGCGGCCTTGGCCGCCGTGCTCGGCTACGCCAGGTACTTCCGGCGGCACAACGAGCCGGTACGACCAGCCACCGTCATCTCGACGGACCCCAAGCTGCTGGCTGCGATCCGTTCGAAGCCGCATCTCGTGTTCCGCAGCACGGCGCTCGAGTCGTCGGGGCGCATTGCGGTCGTCCCGCTGGACAATCCGGAAACGGCACGCGCGCTTGCGCCGCTTGCCTGTGAGCGCGTGTATGCGACGCCCACGTCCGGGCTGTGCCTGTCCGCATCCCGCGGCGTCTTCACGCGCTACGAAGCGGAAGCCTTCGACGGCGATTTCAAGGTCGTGAGTCGGTTTCCGCTCGCCGGCGCGCCGAGCCGGGCGCGAGTATCGGCCAACGGCGCCGTGGGTGTCTCGACGGTCTTCGTGGCTGGTGATTCGTACTCCACCGGGTCGTTCTCGACCCGGACGACGCTGTACGATCTGCGGCGAGGACAGGCTCTCGGTGATCTCGAGAGCTATACCGTCGAGCGCGATGGGCAGGTCTTTTCGAAACCGGACTTCAATTTCTGGGGCGTCACGTTCACGAGCGATGGCAGCCGCTTTTACGCAGTTCTCAGTACGGGCGGTGAGCTCCATCTCGTCGCTGGCGATCCGGCGTCGCGGCGCATACACGTGATGCGCCCCGGGGTCGAGTGTCCGTCGCTTTCACCTGACGGCGGACACATCGTGTTCAAGTCGCGTGTTCACGAAAGCGGCCGTCTGCTCTGGCGTCTCCATGTGCTCGACCTGCACAGCGGGCATGAGGCGCTCGTACAGGAATCGCAGAGCGTCGACGATCAGGCCGAGTGGCTGGACGCTGACCACGTGCTCTACTCGCTGCCGCGTCCGAGCGGCGGGGGATCCGATATCTGGGTCGCCCGCGCGGACGGCAAGGAGCCGTCGCACCTCTTCCTCGCGCAGGCATTCTCTCCATCCGTCGTCCGGCCCTAGTCGCTTCATCATTCCTGCGCGCGCTTGACGGCCGCGGCGACGTGTCCGATGGTATCGACCCAGACACCGCGAGACGGGTCCTGGATGTAGGCCAGCAGCGCTCGGAGCATCGACACTCTCGTGACCTGATGCCCAGGACCGGCGCCGATGTCGTGTCCTGCCAGAACCAGCCATTGCCCCCGTTCGATCGCATCGTCCACCGCGGGGCGGAGTGCCTCGAATTCCACATCGTCCATCGGATAGCCGAACACCTGTGCGAGATCGACGCGCACGGGATCGTTCGGACCCTCGTTCAGCCAGCCGCGACCTGCGACGAACAGCTCGCTGACGACCGGAACGTAGCTGGCGACTTGTCTTCCGCGTCCAACGAAGGTCTGCCCGCAGGGGTAGGCGAAGCTGACCGGCCGGACGCCGGTCGCCTGTTCGATGGCGCTCGACGCTTCGGTCATTTCCGTCCGCATCGTGCTGAGCGTCGCATCTTCCAGTGCTCGGGGAGCGGACCAGGCGAAGTTACCCGAGCACGGGTGGTTCACCGTGTGATTGCCCATCTCGTGACCGGCTTCGGCCGCACGGCGCCAATCGGCCGCATGTGTGCCGATGTTGCCCGTGGTGAGGAAGAACGTCACTTTTGTATTCGATTCCGCGAACACCGGCAGACCTTCCGAAAGCTGTGACGGCCTCGCGTCGTCGAAACTGAGACTGACGGCCGCGCGCTTGCCGGCAGGCCATGGCGAACGGCCGGACGCCGGGCCTGAGTTGGCGCGCTGCGCCAGGAGTGGGGCGGCAATCGCTATCGCGACCGGCAGGGCGATCCAGAATCGTGGTCTCATCTCAGGCTCCCGCTCCATCCAACCACAGCAGCCGGAACCCGTCCAGTGGCGTCGGACGAGCGATCCCGGACAGAATGTGGACCTGCGAGCTCCCGAAGGAGGCGATCGATGGCGAAGCGCAACAAGACACTCACGAAGCTGAAGAAAGCAGAGGCACGCGCCGTCGAGCATCTGGCGCTCGCGCGAGCCAAAGCGGCGAGGAAGATTGCCAAGGTCGAAGCCGCGCTGGCGGCGGTCGAACGGAAGGTTCAGGCGCGTCTCGAGAAGGTGCGTGCCAAGACGGAGACCGCCGGAAAGGCTGACGCCGTGCGGCGATCGAAGCGACGCCGCCGCCGTTCCCGTTGAATGTCGCGATGCTGCGGATGATCGCGATCGGAGGCGTCGTGGCCCTTGCCCTTGGAAACGGTCTGGATGCTCCCCATCGGCCGCTGGTGATCGGCCATCGCGGCGCCAGCGGCTACAGGCCGGAACACACGATCGAATCGTATCGGCTCGCGATCGAACAGGGCGCCGACGTGATCGAGCCCGATCTGGTCATTACCAAGGATGGCGTCCTGGTCGCACGCCACGAAAACGAAATCGGTACCACGACCGACGTAGCCGACCGCTTCCCGGACAGGAAGACCACGCACCGTATCGATGGGCGCGACATCAGCGGGTGGTTCACCGAAGACCTTACGCTCGCCGAGCTGAAGACGCTTCGCGCACGTGAGCGGCTGTCATTTCGATCGCACGAGTTCGATGGCCGGTTCGATGTTCCAACCTTCGACGAGGTCGTCCGGTTCGCCGCAGAACAGGGCCGGCAGACTGGACGCACCATTGCCATCTACCCAGAAACAAAGCATCCGACCTACTTCCGATCGATTGGTCTCCCGCTCGAGGATCGCCTCCTCGAGACGCTGAACCGGAATGCCTTGACCGAGCGCACGTCGGCGGTCTTCATTCAATCGTTCGAGGCGTCGAGCCTGCAGTATCTGCGTCCGCGCACCAAGGTTCGGCTGGTGCAGCTCCTGGATGATGGGGACACGACGGCAGATATGAAGGCGATCGCGGCCTATGCGGACGGCGTCGGCCCGAACAAACGCCTGATCGTCCCGGCCGCCGCCGATGGTGCGCTCATGCCCCCGACGGATCTGGTCGCACGCGCTCACGCCGCTGGTCTGTTCGTCCATGTCTGGACCATGCGGAGCGATCCCGTGTTTTTATCAAAGACGTACGAAGGACATCCGGAACGCGAGTACCAGCAGTTCGCGTCACTTGGCGTGGATGGAGTATTTACGGACTTCCCGGATGCCGCGGTCCGTGCCTTCGGCAAGCAATGACGAATGCAGATTGACGGATGACGAATGACTGATGTGGCGCCGGGGCTTGTGCAATGATCTACGATGTGGCGCCGGGGCTTGTCATCCCGTCCTCCCTATGCCCCGGCGGATGTGAATCTCAGTTCGATGGCGGGACGATGTGCAGATTCGTCGGGGGCGCCGGTCCGCTCTGGCCACGCCATCCGAGCTGGATCACCTCGAAGTCGTCCGCTGTCAGACTCGAAAATGCAGGATTCAGCTCGTCGTTGTTCCAGCGCGCGTCCATCGTGCCCGAGATGTACATGTCGGAGCCGTTGTCGGCCACGATCAGACCGTAGTGCTGCATTGCTTTGAAGATCCGCGCGATGTATGCCGGGTATGACGTCAGCGACTTCGTGGACTTGAGACGGAGTCGTGCGCCCATCGGCAGCGCGCCGTTCGACGATCCAGCATCATGCGATGCCGGCCAGACGGACCCGTTCGACGCACGAACCGTGAACCGGAATGCGTGCCGGATGTCGTCGGTCCCGGTCGCCTCGTCGTAGCGGATCAACCCGGGAAAGATCGCGAGCCCCGCGGCGTCTGCCGACGTCCATCCATCCGGACGCCGATCGTTGGCTGACAGATCGAAGATCGCGCCCGACCCGGCTTCCCAGCGCGTGCCGGTCCAGTGCGTGTGATACGTCTCGAAGAGCAGCCAGCGATCCCGATCGACGATCAGCATGTGGTGATCGCCGTCGGTGCCCCCGCCGATATCGCCACCCTCGATGTAGTTCGCTGTCGTCTTGGCTTCGGGCGGGATCGGATACCCGGTGACGCCGCCAATGCCGGAGTCACTTTCGCCGCCGTACTCGACGAACGTGACAGGCACCCGCGCCTGTGTTCCACCCACGACCACGTACGGGAAGCCGTACGGCGGCGGTCCGAAGTCGGGGTGCAGACGGCGGACGGGCGTCGTTCCGCCTGTGCGCCCGCTGACGTAGTTGATGTACGCCGCCGAATTCGAGTCGACCGGAGCTGTCGAGATGTCCTGATTCCACCAGTTCGTCGCCGGGAAGACCTGGCGCCCAACGAGGGACTCAGTCAGTGACGCGTGGAGAAGGGCACTGGCGCCGACAAGGGCAACGAGCACCGCAACGGAGCGTAGGGAATGGCTACGACGCACGGTGACGGTCCTGCACGGCGCGTTCCAGTCTTCGCCCCCGCCAATCTGGGCAGAACCGCGCCGGCGTCAGCCGTGCAAGACGGAATTTGTTACGTAGCGGGTCAAAAAAGGGTCACACCCCCGCGGCTCAGTGTTCCGTTGGCCTGAACGCCTTGTTCGGATACTTCGGTGCGGGCGGCACGGGGATCGGCGACTTCTTGATCTGCTCCTGCAGGTACGCAATCGCCCGCTCGAGTTGAGCATCTTTCCCCAGGAACGACTCGTGCGGAAGGTTGTCCACCACGATGTCGGGATCGACGCCGTGGCCTTCGATGAGCCACTGACCTTCAGGACCGTAGACGCCGGTCTCGGCGGCCGTGGCGATTCCGTTGTCGACGAGCCGATTGCTCGCGGACAGCCAGATTTCTCCGCCCCAGGTGCGTGTGCCGATCACCGAGCCGAGACCCAACCGGCGGAATCCTTCGGCGAATGCCTCGCCGTCAGACGCCGTGAACTCGTCGCAGAGCACGACCATGTGGCCGCGAAACGCGTACTGCATGTTCCACACGGGATGGCCGAGGCGTGGCTGCCAGTAGAACCACGCCTTCCGCAGCAGTTTTTCGAGAATCCAGCTGTCGATGTTGCCGCCGCGATTGTGGCGCACGTCGATGATGAGGCCGTCGCGGGTGAAGACCGGATAGTACTCGCGCTCCCACTCGGAGATGTTCCGGCTGCCCATCGCGCGGAGATGGACGTAGCCGATCCGGCCCTCGCTCGCTTTCTCGACCGCCTCCCGGCGTGTCAGCTCCCACTCGTCGTAACGAAGGTCGTCTTCGTCGTCGATCGAGATGGGTTCTACGACGACCTGGCGCGCGCTGCCAGTCGCGCCGGGCTTGACGTCGAGCAGGACCTGCTTGTCCGCACGGTTGCGGAGCAATTGGCCGATGTCACCGACTGAGAGCGTCGGCACGCCGTTCACGGCGGTGATGACGTCGCCTTCTTTGACGTCCACACCTGGACGGGCGAGCGGCGCGAGGTCGTCGGGCAGATCGGAATCGGCGCGGTAGATGTGAGCCACCTTGAGGCCGGCGTTCGCTTCGTCTCGCTCGAAACGTGCACCGAGCGATGCGGGATGCGCTTCGTCCGCCCCGCGGCGGACATCGCCAGGACTGACGAAGATGTGCAGCGCCGAGAGCTCCGACACCATCTGGGCGACGACATCCGCCAGTTCGCTGCGGTCGGTGACGCGATCGGCGAGCGGCGCGTATTTGGCGCGAATCGACGGCCAGTCGAGCCCGTGCATGTCGCGGTCATAGAAATAGTCCCGCTCCAGCCGCCACGATTCGACGAACATCTGCCGCCATTCGTCGCGTGGATCGAAGCTGAACGACCACTCCTTCAACGGAACGGCCGACTTCGCGATCTCGGTCGGCGCCTTGGCGCCGGCGTCCACGACGTAGAGCTCTTTTGCCGTACGCACCATCAGCTTCTTGTTGTCGAGCGACAGCTCGTAGCTCCGCACGTCGTTCTGGAAGGTTTCGAGCTCCGGTTTCTTGTTGGTGATCGGAAACGTCTTGAGTGTGAACGTGGGCTTCGTCGATGCGTCGTACGAGAGGAAGTACAGGCGCTTGCCATCGGTCGCGAGGCTCGTGTAGTTGCCAGGCGCGACGGGGGTCTTCATCAGGCGGGTCGTAATGCCCGTGAGATCCACCGGCGCGGGAGCCGCCGGCTTGACCGATTGCACCGGGGGGCCGCCCTTCGCCGGCTTCTTCGCGGAGGAGGCCTCGGTCTTCGCTGGAGCCGATGACGTGTCGGCGTCCTTGTCCTTGCTCTGATCCGACTTGTCCTTGTCGTCGGATTTCGGCGCCACATACAACTCGTCGTCCGGACGGAACGGCGATCGCTGGCCCGGTTTCAACGAGACCTGGTAGATCTCGGTGAGCTTGTCGAAGAAGGGCTCTGGCTGCCGCGATCCCCAGGGGCTCGGCACGACGGACTCGAAGTGACGATCCGACAGGAAATAGAGCCAGACTCCGTCAGGGCTCCACGCCGGACTGTAGCTGTCGTACCGATCGGTCGTCACCGGCGTTGCCGTGTTCGAGTCCACGCCGTAGAGCCACAGACGACTCAGCTGATTCGATTCCGGGGCGGTGTAGGCGAGCCACTTGCTGTCGGGCGACCAGCGGACGTCGCCAAAATCGCCGTCCGCGCAGGTCGCGATCTTGACGTTGCGCTTGTGCTCGATGTCATACACCCAGAGCTGCTGATCCTTGTCGAAGTGAGCGATGTGCGTGCTGTCAGGGGAGGGAATCCCGTCCCAGCGGAGAACCGTCGCGTCTGTCGTCAGGCGCGTGGAGGCGCCAATACCGTTGGCCGGGACCTTCCAGAACTCGACCTCGCCGCTCTCGTCCGACAGTGTGAGAAGCGACTTTCCGTCCGCAAACCACCGGGCCTCGCGGTAGCGGATGCTCTTGTTGCGTGTGGCTTCGACGATCCGGCCCTGATCGGCCGGAAGCACGAACACCTGCCCGCGCGCCGTGAGCGCAACCCGATCGCCGGTCGGCGACAGATGCGCCGCGGTCACCCACTCGGTCGGGTCCTTCACCCATCGCTCGCGCACCTGGTCGAAGTCAGAGACCAGTGTGATGGCGACGGTCGTGTCGCGATCGGCGGCGATGTCGTACACGTGCAGGTCGGCACCCACCTGGAACGCGATGCGTCCCTCGGACAGTGAGGGCGACTGCACGTCGTACGTCGCCTGATGGGTATGCTGCCGCAGGTCATGACCGTCGCGGTCCATCGACCAGATGTTCATCATGCCGTCGCGGTCGCTGGCGAAGTAGATCCGATCGTGCCAGAACATCGGCTGCCGGCTGGTGCCAGTGAAGTCGGCCGTGAGCGGCGCGGCTTCGCCGTCACCCGTCCATTTCCAGATCGACTGCGCGGTGCCTCCCCGGTAGCGCTTCGTGTGGCTACCCTGAAACGGCTGGCGTGTGAAATACAACGTCCGGTTGTTCGAATCGAACGATCCATCAGCCGCCTGTGCAAGCGGGATCCGCGACGACACATGCGTGCGGGGATTGATCGCGATCAGCTGATCGTTCGGGATTCCCGAGAAGCGATCCGTCGAGTACAGGATGCTGCCGTCCGGCGTCCAGCCGACGACCGAGGCGCCGCTGCCATCCCACGTCTGGCGTTCGGCCACGCCGCCCTGCAGGGAGACCGTATACACCTCCCGTGGACCCTCGTACGACGCGTCGAACGCCACGACCGATCCGTCCGGCGAGATAGCCGGATCCGACTCCAGCGCCGGATGCGTCGTGAGCCGCTGGGCGACGCCGCCGGCGACTGGCACCCGCCACAGGTCGCCTTCCGCCGTGAACACGATGGTGTCGTGCCAGATGGCTGGAAAGCGGTAGTAGCCGAGCCGGCCCTGTTCGGCCCTGAGCTGGACGAGCAGCAGGCAGGCCACGGCCAGGGCGAGAGCGCTGAATTGGCGGCGACGCATGGACGATCTCCCTGAGGCGAGGCGGTGAGTGGCGGAGTATAGCAAAGCCTTTACGACAACTTGTGCAGTCCTGCGCAGGGCGGGTGAAGCGCCGTGCCTCTCGCGTCGATGATCCGGAATGGACGTGTGACTCCCGAGCAGTCCCTCTCGGCTCCGCCTGGCTCCGGCGCGCATGCGCTGGCCACGACGCAGGTCCCGGCGACCGGCGCGACCGGACGGGGTCCGCTGCCGCCGCGTGAGCTGTCGCAGTTCCTCATGGACATGTCCATCGCGCTGCACCGGCGCGCGATGTATCCCCCAGGTCACCCCGCGCTGTTGCCCGCGCTCGACCGCCTCGCGCGAAGGGCGGAAGGGCTCTTCGAA
>Ga0070674_100001875_pt1 | contig 11413 bp, 8 predicted proteins | sample KBSM33metaG_FD_65344 | JGI IMG/M metagenome (GOLD analysis project Ga0070674, IMG submission 65344) | Miscanthus rhizosphere microbial communities from Kellogg Biological Station, Michigan, USA - KBS M3-3 metaG | ecosystem: Host-associated > Plants > Roots > Rhizosphere > Soil ... | reverse complement strand
CAACTACAAGAAAAGGGACCTATCGTGGTTAGCGGGCCTGTCAAAAGGATTCTTTAAGAAGGCTAGAGGCGCCCGAATACTTATCTATCACGGCATTTGCCTGCAAGACCATACCCGTTTCAATCCAATTTTTCTTACCAGGGACGTATTTGAAGAGCACCTTAAATTTTACAAACAACATTTCAATGTGGTGTCTCTTCACGATTACTATGCCGGCAACTTTAGCAATGATCAGTTCAATGTATGTATAACCTTTGATGATGGTTATGCTAATAATTTGAAATATGCACTGCCATTAATGGAAAAATATCAAGTGCCGGTTTGCTTCTTCATCACGGCCATTCGCAAGGCAGGATACAATATTCTATGGAATGATTTCCTGGGCATAGTCACTAAATATGGACCCGACCAGCTGACGTATGAGAATAAACAATTTCGCAAAGACAAGTCTGGCAGGTATGCTTCTGTGAAGACTGGAATCACACTGGTGGACTATCTAAAAGAAGATGGGTTCAGCAAGAAAGAAGAAATGATGCAGCAGTTGAAACCTCTTTTTAAACCAGGTAGCCTCGAAGATGATTACTGGCTGCAAATGACTGAGGAAGAAATAAAGACATTGTCGAACTCAGAATTCGCGACGATCGGTTCCCATGGATATTTTCATAACAGGATGGATATGCTGCCTATTGAAGCTGCGATTGAAGAAATGCGGGTCTCCAAACAATTTCTTGAAGGCATAACTGGAAAAGAAATCACTTCCTTTGCGTTTCCTTATGGTAATTATTCCCGTAGTATCGTAGAAATGGCAAAGAATATTGGATACAAACAATTGCTGGCAATGGATTTTTTTTATCTGGAAGATTCCAATGATCCGGCTTTACGCGAAAGGCAAACAGTCAACCCGTTTATTTCAGTGAATAATCAAATGCATGCAACCGTCACTGGCCATTATGAGTAACGAAACCGCCACCAGCGACTATTCAGTTGAACGATTAACAGCCGAAAGGTTGAAGGATGTAGAACAATTATATGAAGCGGTGTATGGAAGATTGGCTTCGCCAGGCTATTTCACTATAAAATACAACACTGCTTATACGGGACTTCAATACGTGGGATATGTTGCTTATAATAAAGACAGTATTCCAGTGGCTTATTATGGCGTAGTTCCTTGCTTCTTGCAAAATGGAAATGAGAAAATTATTGCGGCTCAGTCAGCCGATACTATGACACACCCAAAGTTCAGGTACAAGGGAATGTTTGTGGAATTGTCGAATATCACTTTTGACCTCTGCAGGCAACTAGGTATCCGCCTCATCTTCGGTTTCCCCAATCAAAACTCCTATCACGGAGCGGTACATAAATTGGGCTGGAAGTTGACGCATACTATCGAGTGCTTTTTTATTCCTGTTCGTTCCCTGCCTATTGCCAGCCTATCTGCAAAAACCAGCTTGACCAAATCCATATATAAGAAATATCGAAGATGGATATTAATGAACTATCAGAAAGAAGAAAAACTAATTCCAAGTTCTGTAGTGAGAGAAGGATTTATTGGAGTAAGAAGGGATTCAGATTATGGAAAATCGAAAGACTACCATCCGCGTGAAGTATTGAAAATTGGGGATACAAATGTATGGTGTAAAGTTGCGAATGAGTGGGTAATAGGTGACATGAATGTTGTTGCTGCTGATTTTGAAACCACGATTCGGCAAATAGAAAAAATTGCGGCCAAACTGGGAGTCAGGCAGATTCAATTTCATGTGAGTCCGGGAACCGAATTGCATTCTTTATTTGCATCCAGGTATACATCTATTCCATCATTCCCGGCATTGTTCCAACATTTTGACCCAACAGTTGATATTGAGAAAGTAAAATTCAGTTTTGCAGATATAGATATATTTTGAAGCCCGAAGATGAAAATCGTTTCCTTAAGTTATGCAAGAACGACAGGATTCCATGATCCTGAATCATGGTTGCAGCGTGTAAAGCCATATGGCCTGGTGCTGGAAGCACTAGCAAAAAAGCATTCAGTTATTTCCATTGAACAAATTGAGTACGAAGGCCAGCACTCCATCAACGGAGTTGAATATTACTTTATCCATGTAAAAAACCTTCGAATTCCTTCAACCCTTCATCAGTTGGTGAAGAAAATAAATCCGGAAGTAGTTATTGTACACGGTCTCAATCATCCTCTGCAGATGATTCAACTAAGAAAGGCCTTGGGAAAAAATATAAAACTGCTGGCACAAAGTCATGCGGAGAAAATTCCGACAGGTTGGAGAAAATGGATACAGAGAAGTGCGGATCGATATGTGGATGCTTACTTGTTTACTTCCCTGGATATGGCAACAAAATGGCTGGACAAAAAACTGATCGCGCAGAAGGAAAAAATCAAAGAAGTAATGGTGGGTGCTTCAACTTTCAAACCAATGGACGCATCATCTGCAAAATCCATCACGCAAACAAAAGGCGAACCAGTTTTCTTGTTCGTGGGCAGAGTTGACGATAACAAGGACCCCATTACTTTGATCAAAGGTTTTGCGCTTCATCTTGCATCACATCCTACAGCTACACTGTATATAATTTTTCAGAACGAAGAAAAGCGGGTTGAATTAGAGTCAGTCATTAAACAGCTTAGTGTTCAGGATCGAATACATCTTTTAGGAAAGCTTGCCCACAACGATTTGCAGGCCTGGTATAGCAGCGTGGATTTCATCGTGTCAACCTCGCATGCAGAAGCTTTTGGAATGGCAGTAGCTGAAGCCATGTCGTGCGGATGCTTTCCAATTGTGACCAATATACCTTCGTTTAGAAAACTTACAGATAATGGAAACTTTGGAATATTATTCGAGCCCGGCGATGCCGGGCAATTGGCAGCAGCTTTGGGAAAAGCAGGTAAACTGAATCTTGATATTGAGAGAAAAAAAATATTGGCTCACTACAGTAACCATCTCTCGGCTGAAGCCATTGCGGAGCAAATTTACAAGGCTGCGAATTCTTTTTGATTTACCACCACAAATACACAGCGATCACTGAGGCTTGGTATTTTGCTTTTCACAGAATAGGTCGACAACTGCCTTCGCCGATTCTTCTGAAGTATTCAACAACACTTGTGTATGGTCCAGTCCCGGGTTTGACAAAAGTTGGATTACTTTCTCTTTCATTTCTTCTTCGGTTTTGACAATATTCCAATGCAATATTTCTTTAAACAAAGGTTGAACAAAGCTGATTATATGGGCACCTGCGTACAATGCTTCCACACAAACCATTCCAAGCCCTTCGTACCTGGCAGGGTGCAACAATATTTTAGATTGTTGCAATAATTTCAAAACCTCCTGATGAGGTCTCTCCCCCAGCAATAAAACATTCCTATTGAGTCCGCTCTCATCGATTAATTGTTGCAATGCATTCCGCTCAGAGCCCTGACCACAAATTACTGCTGTCGTCGAAGGATTACGTTCTGCAATTTTTTTTACGATAGCAATGAAAACATCATATTGCTTTAAAGGAATAAGCGAACCAACCCCTATCATATCAATACTCCTTGCGCCTTCAGGAGGAAGAAAACTTTGCGGATCTATTCCCATGGGAATGACGTGCGCAGGTTTGATATGATGATTCCTTTCAAATTCATTCTGTAGAAAATCTGAGAGCGAAATCAGTTCATTGGCATTTGGTCTTATAAGTCTTATAAATCCATTTTCCTTTTTTGCATCTTGCCCCATTATCCAGCACTGATGCTTTAGTTTATGGTAGGATGCAAACCATTTCCCTACCAGGCCGCATTCCGTACACCAGAAACTCAGTATGCCTATGATCTGGGCATTTTTCTTAAATCCCAAAATTGCTCTCCAAGCCCGCATCCATATCATTAGTCTCGCAAAGCCTCTCTTATTTCTACCGTTCAGGGAGATCACCTGAATTCCATTCCACAGATATTTGTCGCTTCTATATGGATAATGAAAGCTGATCACCTTTATATCAATTGAGGGATAATTCCTGTTTAGGGCGAGAAGAAAGGTTTGCTGAGCAGGCAGGCAGGTGGAATCCGATTCATCAGTTGGAAAACCGGGAGTAAGTATGATAAGGGTCTTCACGTTTTCAGCTTTCATTCAATGTGAACTGTTTGGTACAATGGGAAAGGCTCCTGGTGTTATGCGTGATCAGAATTATCGTTTTTCCTTCGGCACATAGACGTTTGAGGTATTGGAAAATTTTTAATTCCGAAGCCTCGTCCATTTCATTGAATGGTTCATCAAGGATGATGAGCGATGCATTTTTATAAAAGGCTCTGGCCAGAGCGATCCGTTGGCGTTGACCACCACTAATATTTTTCCCATTTTCTGAAATTACTGTTTCAATACCTGAAGTGTTCGTCTTGATCAAATCATCCAACCCCGAAGCTTCTATTGAGAATTGGACCAGATGATTGTCTGGATCAATTTCATCAAGAGTAATATTATTGAGAATACTGTTGTGTATTAGAAACGGTTGTTGCTTCACATATGAAATCTCTTTCCAGAATTGTTGTCGTTCTAAATGACTCGTTGCTTCATTATTAAACAGGATTGTGCCGGATGCGGGCTCCAGGAATCCCAGCAACAGGTTGATAAGCGTAGTCTTACCCCGGCCTGAAGGCGAAGAGATCCCTATGATTTCTCCTTTCTGAATATGCAGATCTACTTTATTGAATAGGGTCTTGCCTTCATATAGGAATCCCACTGCCCGGAATTCAATGGAGTCAATTTTTTTTTCGTGCACGCCGTAAATGGATCTCTTTCTCTTGTATCCGAGATTTAGTGTGGTAAAAAAGTAGGTCCTCACCTGGTTGTTCAGATTCACCAGTTTTACAATTCCCGGTATGATCTTATACGCTGCCGCCATGAACGCACCAATGGTCACGATTGAAATGAGTTCGTTGCTTCCTCGCTGGCTAATCGCCAATAAAATAAATAATCCCAATACCGCAAAAGCCTCTACTGACCTGGTTGGCAGACCCTGGATCACCTGCAGGTCTGAAAGATAATTATTGAGCCTCTGCTGGTGTGCGGCATAGCGCTGCGTGAAAAAGCTTGTTCTGTTGTAAATATTAGATTCCACGTAACCTGATAACGCTTCTTTGAGATACTGAATCGCTTTTTCACCAATGTTCTTTAGCTGTCCCTTAATGTCCCGAAGTTTCCGTCTCGCAAAAAATGAAATCAATACTACCGCGGGTAGAAGCATTATCAATAGAAGAAGAAATAGACTGGCATCGTAAAGAAGGATTGCGGCTACGGTTAACACAATAAGAACAGATTCTGTAAACATCTGGAGGAATCCAGACAATACGTAATGTGCGAATTCTACGGGCTGCTGACTGATTTGACGTATTTGTACGGCAGAATCGATGTTCACGTAGTCTGTAAATGACCCTTCAAGGTAGCGGAGGAGGTTTTCCGCGGATAGCCTTGAGGCAACACTATAAATAAACTTGAATTGGAATCTCGAGATGAAATAGCCAACAATACTCTTTAAAATAAATATTATTACGAATATCCCAATCAAATCGAGACTATTCTTATTGTGCAACCATTTTGGAATCACTGCGGGGAGTGTGGCCTCGGCAATGGTATAATAATTTAAAATAATAACCAGGAGTGCAAGGGAAGCGATGTCCACTACATTGATGAATATAATAGAACCACCAAGGATCGTCAACTTACGCTTTTCCATTGAAGTAAGGATGATCCAAATATTCGCAATGAGTTTTCTCAATCTGGCTTTATTTTCTTTGCAAGCGGTAAAGCTTGATATACTTTAAGAAGGTTTGATGGGCTGCGTTGATGGCAATCACAAATCCGTAGAAGCCATCCAGGAAACCCAGGCGGACGAAATACCCATTGAAAAAACTCCAGAATGGATTTACGAGGATCTTAATCCAATTCGACGTCTGTCCTTTCTTGTGCATTGCAACCGCTGAGATGGTAGTAAAATTATTGCTTTGCACTATGTGCTCCTCAATGGTGTCGTAAGAAAAGTGGAGAATATCTCCTTTCAGATGTTTGATGTTGACCTGTTCTTTCAATTCAATACGATCGTGCGGGTTGGTGCCGCCCCAACTGGCAATTCTTTTATCGAACAATCTCACTTTTGCATCGGGATACCACAATCCGTGCCGGATGAATTTCCCGCAATAATTGGCGCACCTGTTCATGCTATAGGCCTTTGTGCGAAAATTTTGTTTTTCCGCTGCTATAGACTCTGCTAGTCTTTCATCCAGCGCTTCATCGGCATCGATGCTCAGTGTGAAATGATGCGTTGCCAGTTGAAGTGCAATATTCTTTTGTTCAATATACCCCCTGAATTTCTCTTGTTTCACGATGGCACCTTTTTCAAGCGCAATTTCTTTAGTGCGATCAGTAGAGAAAGAATCTACCACTATAATTTCATCTGCGATTTTTTTCACTGACTCAATACATCTGCCAATATTCTTTTCCTCGTTATAAGAAATTATGACAACTGAAATTAGATCCATTTGGTTTCAGAATGTTACGGCCTAATAGGCAGGAATTGCAAACTTATGACTTGTACCGAGAAAATGCATTTCAAAGGTCCTGGTTTACTAATAAGTCTTTTGCCGGAATTGCATTAATTCAACTTATTGCGGCGCGAATGATAAATTCCCGGTAAAAGGGTTTAGCCTACCTTTGCGATCTCTAAAAAAACAAATCCAGACCGCTCAATAGCAGTATGAAATTATTGCAATTTGAATCATACAAAAAAGGCATAGTCCTTTCCACCGTTTTCAATATACTTAACAAAGGATTGGTTTTTGTCAGCAGCCTTGTTGTTGCTTACTTTTTTGGCGCCCAGCTGAAAATGGATGTTTATTTTTATGCCTACAGTGTTATTCTGATCATTTCCACTTTTATCACCAGCCTGAATGCGTCGGTTTTGATTCCTGAGTCAATAAGTTTAAGAACACAGGAACGCAGCCTAGAGGCCATGAAATTCTTGAATTTCTTTATCTACCTCTATCTTCTGATCACGTTTCTTATCTGGCTATTGTTTGTTTTACAACCCGTACGCGCGTTTACGCTCCTTTCTGATTTCGAAATTGAATCACTGCAGCGCCATGCCACGATTCTCACCGCAGTTACCCCATTGATCCTGCTAATGCCCATTGTCAATCTGCTCACTGATATTCTTACTTCATACAGGTTTTTTTCTATATCTATGTTTGCAGGCATAGTAAATGGAATTTTTTCGATTCTGTTTGTCGTGATCTTTCATGCTAAACTTGATATTTTGAGCCTGTTGCTCGGATTATTGTTTTCCTATGCTATCAACCTGCTCCTGCTACTTTACCTCCTGAAGAAACGCCTTCATTGGAATTTTGGATTCCAGTGGGTAAAGGTAGATAGGAAGATATGGAGGAACATTGTATTTGCGCAGGCTGGAAATATTACAAGTTCGTTTACTGTTTACGCACCTCTCTACTTGTTAAGCGGCTTCAGCGCCGGAATCATCACTTCTTTGAATTTCGCCAACCAAATAGCATTCCTGCCAACGAACCTTGTCACCAATCAATTTTCTGCCATAACTGGCATTAAGTTCAATGAGCTTTATGCACAACGAAACCTGGAGAGACTGAATGAGATTTTCTTGACAACAGCCAGTTTTCTCATTTTCTTGCTCACACCTGTCAGTGGGATCTTTCTGCTATTCTCAAATGAAATTGTTTCAGTTTTATTTCAAAGAGGAGCCTTTGGAGAGAATGGCGTTTCGTTCACCGCTCAATTCCTACAGTTCCTGGGATTATTACTGCCGATGTATGTTATCAATACGCTGTTTTCGCGATTGTTCATGGCTACCCATAAGATCATGGAATCTTTCTGGTACCAGATCGCGTTTAATGTGTTCCTAATCCTTAGCCTTTATTTTGCCATAAGGCAATTTGGGTTCATTGCTTACCCAGTTACCATGGCTTGTGTTCACTTAGTCAATATATTTTTCTGTCATTTTTTGGAGAAGAGATATTTTAACTTCATCAATTACGGACGGGTATTGAAGGATTTCGGCATAATTGTCCTCACTAACATGGTGATTGCGACAGTTGTGTATTATTCTATGCATCTTGTGCAGGTTGAATCAAAAATTATTTCACTTGTATTTGGATGTTTCCTCTACTGCTTATTAATTGCATTGGCGGGCATATTCTTCAACCTCGACAAAACATTCAAGTACTACCTCGGTCTTATCTGGCAAAGAAAGAAAAAGTATGGAAGAAGCTAAGTCACATACTACACTCTCCACTCAATCCTATTGGGACGAAGTACTGGCCGCGGCCGCATTGCCAAGGATCAATACTCCACGTGCGTATCATCACAGGATTACCATGGAGTATATTGACAAATACTTTTCTTCCAATAAATATAGCACCCTATTGGAGATTGGGTGTGGATCCTCAGGATGGTTACCCTATTTTGCAAAAAGATACCATCTAAAAGTTTCGGGACTTGATTATTCAGACGTGGGTTGCAGACTAGCTGAGGAGAACCTGAAAATGCTAAACATTGAATTCGGTGAAATCATCTGTAAGGACCTGTTGGCACCTGAGTGCACTGGAGGAAAAAAATACGACGTCGTTTTTAGCTATGGCGTGATTGAACATTTCGAGGAGCCTGAAAAAATTGTTAGGATCTTCAATTCTCTGCTAAATGAAGGTGGAATGATCATAACCCTTGTCCCCAATCTTAATGGCTTTATGGGCTGGATCTCCCAATATTTTGTACCCGCCATTTTCAAAATTCATAAGGTCATGTCCGCAGCAGATTTGAAAAGATACCACGAGGCTATTGGGCTAAAAAACCTGAAGACCGGATACGCTGGAACTTTTACGCTTGATGTGGTTCCACTTGTAAAAAGCGAAAGATTCAAATGGACAAATAGATGGAGCAAATTCGGCTTCGCACTTATTAACAAATCAAACAGATTGATCACCAAACTAATCAGTATGCTTAAGATTAATCTTCCTTCACGGCAGTTTTCACCCTACATCATTGCCATAGCTACAAAAACAAATGAGACGGCTGGTGAATAAATTGAAAATATGGTCGGGGAAGGCGCTACGACTAGTCCTTCGTCAATTTTTTCATTTTGATCAATGGCATGTATTCACGCTTGCAGAAAGAAAATATGCGCAGGACATCATTAGATTTTGCAATAACAAAATTACCAGGCAAAGTTTCGTGGAGATTGGATGTGGACTGGGTGATATCATCCGAAATGTTCGGTATCAGAGTAAATTCGGATATGATATGGATCAGCAAGCGTTGAAAGCTGCTTCTTTCCTTGATAAATTCTCTGCCAAAGGCCGCACAGTCTTTTCTCCTTTTGAATTTCCAGCATCTTACCTCCCCGGAACACACGATGTCATTGTTATGGTGAATTGGATCCATCACATACCGCCTACGATCCTTAAGAGCAAGATTCAGGAATATATTAGCCGGTCACTCAACGAAAATGGTATGATAATCATAGATACCGTGCAGGACAAAGAATACAAATTTAATCACGATATCAAATTTCTTGCGGGCGATGAACCAGGAGTAGCATTTACGAAACTTGGAGATTACGAGCGTATGCGGCAAATTTGGATACTGCAAAAAGAGAGTATATAATAATATGTGCGGATTCGGTGGAATATTAAAGGCCTCAGAACAGATGGACAGAACCGTCATGGACAGAATTGCCAGGAAGGTATCTTTCCGAGGTCCTGACAATTGTGGCCTTTCTGTTTACGATGACAGTATGCAGAAAGCGGAGTCAGGCACGAATGCGCTCTTCTTCAACAGGCTTGCAGTACTTGACCTTGATCATAGATCGGATCAGCCATTCGAAGACGAGAGGTACGTGCTCATCTTCAACGGAGAGATTTACAATTATGCTGAATTAAAGAAATCCCTGGAGTCAGCAGGATATCAATTTCGTACCAGTTCCGACACCGAAGTATTATTTTACGCTTTGCAACATTGGCAAGAAAAGGCGATCAGCCGGCTTAATGGCATGTTCGCTTTTTGTTGGATCGATAAGACTCAACAACAATTTATTGTTGCACGAGATAGAATGGGAATAAAGCCGTTGTACTATTCAACGCAGGGGAATCGTTTCATATTCGCTTCCGACCTGGACTCAGTAATCAGGTTGTCTCGGAAGCCTCAGCAAATACATCAGCAGGCAGTAAACATGTTCTTGTGGATGCAGTTTATTCCTACTCCTTTCACCATCGTGAAAGACATCTTCAAATTGCCCCCGGGACATTATATAAAAGGAAATTTGAATGAGGTTGAATCGGGTTCAACCCTTAATGTTACCGCTTTTTGGGATGCTTATTCGCATGAACAGCAAATCCAGGTTTCATCCGGAGCAGGCGAGGGACTGGAACAAGTCTTATTGAGAAGTTTAACGCGACAATTAGTAGCCGATGTTCCACTGGGTCTGTTTCTTAGTTCAGGTACTGATTCATCCTTGTTAGCGGCAATGGTGAATAAGTATTTTGCACGTGAGAAAGCCTTTGATTTCTTCACCATTTCTTTTTCGGAAGATACCTCATCCGATGAGAGTAAAGATGCGGATCAATACATCAACGGATTCAATAATCCATTCCTTCATCATCATAAATTGAATGTCGATCCCGACCTCATCAGAAATCACCTTGAAGACTTATATGATTTCTTTGACGAGCCATTTGGAGATCATGCAGCTCTACTCAATTGGGTAATCTCCAGGAAGGCAAAAGAGCATGTCACCGTTGCTTTATCAGGAGACGGTGCCGACGAATTATTCTGGGGATACAGAAGATATGAGCAATGGCAACATCCATCAGTGCTTCTATTTGATAAATGGCGAGTGCCCGGAAACCTGGCTGCTTTAGCCAAGCCATTTTTGGGAAATAGTTTTATAGGATCGAAAGCTAATCTCGAAATGGAGCCCGACCCGATGAAGCGGCATTTTACTCTCTTTCTTCATCCTGCACTTGAGCATCTTAAAAAAGATCCAATATGGACGAAACCCATCTGGGCAATGCAAAACATCAACAAAATTTCTTGTCGCAGAGATCTCGTAGCCTGGTTGGATCTCAAAACTTATCTCGCTGATGCCATGCTACACAAGGTGGATCGCGCCAGCATGGCCGCCAGCCTGGAAGTGAGAGTACCATATCTTGATAATGAAGTAGTGGATTATGCACTTTCTATCCCTTTTCATGCAAAGTCGAATAGTGAATTCTCCAAGAAAGCGATCATAAAGCAGCTGCTAAAACAACTCGCACCACACTATGATATTTATCGACCCAAAAAAGGATTTAATTTTCCAATTGACCAATGGTTAAGAATCAAGTGGCGTGAATTGGCCTTATCGGTATTAAATGAAC
>Ga0070674_100001874_pt1 | contig 11413 bp, 8 predicted proteins | sample KBSM33metaG_FD_65344 | JGI IMG/M metagenome (GOLD analysis project Ga0070674, IMG submission 65344) | Miscanthus rhizosphere microbial communities from Kellogg Biological Station, Michigan, USA - KBS M3-3 metaG | ecosystem: Host-associated > Plants > Roots > Rhizosphere > Soil ... | reverse complement strand
CGGCCGTGGCGCTGGCGCCGGTGCCGCCGACGCGTGGCTCCGGGACAGCGCGCCGGCCCGCATGCAGGAGTTCCTGGAAGCCGGCTATACCACGTTGATGTCGGCCGGCGGCGCTGCCGAACCCGTTGTGGCGCTCAAGAAGGCGATCGACAGCGGGCAGATGAAGGGACCGCGCATCGTCCCGTCGGCGCCGCTGCAACTTGCCCAGAACCCGACGCCGGAGGCAGCGCGCCAACTGATTCGCGCGATGGCGGCGGCGGATATTCACTTCACTGGTGAGGTGAACGTCAACTCCTTCAATCCCGATCCGAAACAGCTGGAGGCGCTCGCCGCGGCCATCGAAGAAGGCAAGAAGGTGGGCGTGGACGTCGCCATCCATGCAGCCAGCGTGAAGGCCATGAACGCCGCCGTCAAAATCGGCGTCCCCAAGCTGGTGCACACCCCGCACTTCGAGTGGCTGTCAGACGCCGACGCGCAACTGGTGAAAACCACTGGCACGATGGTGTCGTCCTGCGCGGGGTTCGGCGCGCCCGTGTTCAACGTGTTCAACAAGGAGAATGTGCCGACCTTCCGAGACGGCGGGAAATGGCCCGATACGATCCTCGACGGTGAAGGGCGCGGCCGTGAGGCCGGGTACAAGCCGGTGAACGGGCGCACGCTGTTCGACAACGGCGTCGTGTACGGCTACTGCACGGACACCGGCTATCTGCCAGCGTGGGGACTCGCTCAGGAGCTGCGGGTGTTGAACCTGATGTTCTCGCCGCTCGACCTCGTCAAGGTGCTCGGGCCAAACAGCGCGTCGTGGATCAACATGGCGAAGGATCTTGGAACGCTCGAAGCGGGCAGGATGGCCGACATCGTGTTGCTGGGAGGCAACCCCCTCGGTGGGACGCCGTTGAGTGGCTACTGGGACTTTCTGAACGTCCAGGTCACGATCAAGGGCGGCCAAGTGCTGGTGGACAAGCGCGCCGCGAAGTAGAAGGCGGACGGCCAGCCTTCGCTCGCGAGTGCCGGCAACCGGTTTCGCCTCAGTGCATCGCGCCCACGAGCGGAGTATGCGTGACGTATGGCTCAACGCTGGCCAACGCACGCTGAACGTACTCTTCCTTCTGACCCACGGGCGCAACGTAGTGAAGCGCCGCCTCGGCATCAGCGCGCGATGCTCCGCGAAGCAGCAGCCATGCTGCCAGGTATTGCGACGCCAGGCAGCCACCAGCCGTCGCCACGTTGCCCTCGGCATAGAAAGGCTGGTCGAGCACGCGCACGCCCGCCTCGATCACCCATGGCTTGGTTGTCAGATCCGTGCAGGCGGGACAATCGCCCAGCAATCCCATTTTCGCGAGTAGCAGAGTACCCGAGCACTGCGCTCCGATCAGTTGTCGCGCCGGGTTCAGTTCGATGCGGCCGAGCAATTGTGGATCTCCCAAGAGGCCGGTATCGCTACTTCAGTTCGGCGTCCTCAATCCGCTCAGCGATCTTCTGAGCAATCGGATGGACCAGCGTCCCAACGGACCCCGCCTGCTGAGAGTAGAAGTTTGTGCGGATCGTGTCCTTGCTCTCGACGACGGCCTGGCCTGAACCGTCGGTGACCCGGAAGTGCAGGTCCGTTGCCTCCCGGCCGGAGCCCAAGCCAATGACAATGCGTTTAGCGGCATTTCCTGGGCGCCATCCGGTGATCTCGCCGGTGAGCGTATAGACCTGGCGAGCAGACGGAGCTTCGGTGACGATCTCGAACTCCTTCCCGATTTGAACCTTCAGATCCGCTGCGAGTCCAGCCTGGAGTTGCTTCACGTCGTATGGCAATTCCACGCCAGCAGCCAGCGTAAACGCGTCGACAACGATCACTCGCTTGCCTGGCGAAGGCGGGCTCGCCACCGCGCCATCTCTTGTCGGGGAAGCGCTGGCTGGAGAAGCTTGCGGAGGCACTGGTTTCGAAAGTGGCGTGGCCGCTCGTTGCATCTCAGAAATGAGCGAGTCGGACACTCCCCTTTTCTTCAAATCGAGAAGGCCGGTAGGACTCAAGTCGAAGTCGCGTTTGGTCGCCTGTCGTATTGCGGTCACGATGACCTGCTCGGACAGCCCTCCCGATACCATCGTGACGATGTCCTGATTGGTCAACGTTGATTGAGCGCGGACCACCTGGCTCGAAATCGTTATGAGAGTCAGTAACGCCACAACGAGAACGCGGGTTGTCTCCAACGCCTTGACCATATGCACTCCCTTCAAGGTTGCTGACGTCAACTCCCGACAACGCCCCGAGTGGATTATGGTGTTTTGCCTGGACCTTTAGCAGTCAACCACAGTCGTATTAACGCAAGCGGTGGCACGTCTGAACACATCGCTGTCTACCTTCTATCGAAGCGCAAGGAGATGGCCAGCCCGACATGCGGCTCCGACTCGAGGAACGTCTGAGTGCCGTAGAGCGCGGCGTCGACGCCGAAGTTGCGCGTCAAGTTGAATCCCGCTCCGGCTGCCGGATACCAGCTGCCGTTTGAAGAGCGGGCCGCACCCCTTAGTTCGACTACGCCCAGCCTGTATTCGAGGCCAACGCGAAAATTGGTGCCCCCTAACCCATTCGAGTACTCCGTGTAAGCAGACCACGCGTCCCTGTGATACGCGAGGTCGGCAGTATAGGTGACTGGCAACTCGACTTGTGTCGTCATGTTGGTGGGCGGCAGCTTGACGTGCACGAAGTCGACACCGTCCATGAGATTCAAAAGGGACAGGTCATGTCGTGTGATGTCGCGCCACTTGATCCGGTTCGCGACGCCTGTTACGCCAGCGCCAAAGTCCCACCGGTTGATGACGAAGGCTACGCCGAAATCCATGGAGAGGCCGATACCCTTCGACGAGGTATGCCAGTCGAGCGAAAAAGGCCTCTCGGGCGGGTCAGGTACGAGGCGACCATTCTGGTCGGTGTCCAGCCTCAGGCCCGCGTCGATCCGGTCGTAGCGAAAACCCTGCAGGTGATGATAATTCGCGACGACATACATGCCATTGCGGCTGCTGAGAGGGCTGTCCTGCAGGAACAGCGGGAAGCGCGCGCGGTACGAGCCGGTGACATCGAGAGCGAGCTGGTCCGTCTCCCCTCCCCCCATGCCAAGGTTCGCGTTCGGAACGTATCTGTTGCCTGAGCCGCTCAGTATCGTCTCGAGCTCTGCATCGAGATCGAAATACGCCTGCGCGGCGAGATACGGACCCGCGCCGACGTAGATACCCTGAAAGCCGCGATCGTCCTCATGCAGCATGAACGTCTTGCCCCAGGTCAGCGACATTCGACCTTCTTCTTCCGTCACGATCGGAAGTTGGAAGCCGCTATAGGCATTCAGGTCGGGCTGAAGGCTGGCGTGAACAATGTCGCGAAACAATGTTCGGGCGGTCGTGTCTTCGCTCCGCCCGAAAACGAAGTGAATCGGGCTGGTGGAGTACTCGATGGCGCGGGAGAAATCGAAGTCTTCACGATTCGGGTAGAACACGCGGACATCGCTCAATACCCTCACGAGCCCTATCGGGATCAGGATCGATTTGTACCGGCGCTGACGTTCGACGAGCTTCGACGCCACGTTCGGGGTGCCTCCGGCGCCTCCCAGTGCGATGCGTCTGGCGTCGAAACTGTAGTCCTGAGCGGATGCTGACGAGGCTGCTGACGTGAACAACAGCGCCGCCACCAAAACGCTCCGCCATCTGTCCGAACTTTCTTGTGGGTTGAACTGACTCTTGGCTGGCCCGATCACGAGTGCGAATCTTACTCCCTTCGACAGGTGTGAAACGGCTCGGCGATCAAGGCTTCGCCGCAATGAAGTACAAGCGGTTCGCGGTCGCGATGTAAAGCGCATCGCCGATGAACGCCGGACGCGAATAGAGCGGCGCATCCATCTCGAATTCCGCCAGCAATTCCTTACGGCGTCCGGTACGAAGAACGGTCACCCCGCCTTCAACGTTCCCGGCGTAAAGCCGGTCGCCGGCCAACGCGAGGAATCCCCAAATGGCCCCGGTGGTCTGATGCTTCCATACGTGGGCGCCAGTCGCCGCGTCCAGACAATGAATCGTTCCGCCCAGGTCAGCGACGTAGAGCAGACCGTCTTTCGCGATCGGCGTTCCAATCACGCGACCGACCTCGCGAGAAGTCCAGAGGAGCCTGCTGCTGGTCACGTCCCCCTGCCCGTTGGGACTGATCGCGTGAACCAATGAAGGTCCGTTGTCGTGCCCGGGACTCAGTCCCATCGCAACGAAGACGCGACCGTCGGCGTAGACCGGTGACGCAATGATGGAGCCGCGCGAGAACACTCTGGGGCGTGGAAGCCAACGCGCGTCTTTCGGATTGCCGTCGAATCGCCAGACCTCGTGACCCGACGCCGCGTCGTACGAGCGCAGCCAGCCATCTCCTCCGCCGAAGAGCACCTGCAGGCGCCCGTTGACGTCGGCCGCCACTGGGGTGGACCACTGGCCGTGCAGCACCTGCCCGCCGGCTCCGATGGCGCGCCAGACGACTTCCCCCGATCGTTTGTCCACGGCGATCAGACTTGGCGCACGCGGCGAAGGGACCCGATTGTGGCCTTCATTCTGTCCGTTTGAGGTGGAGACCATCAGCAGGTCACCCACGGACAACACTTCACTGTTGGTGGCTTCGTGCGGAAAGACACCTAGCCGGCCGCAGATGTCCAGCTCCCACACGATGTCGGCCGCGGCGTTGTCCTGGAAGGCCTCCCGGCGATACGGACCATCGTTCTCGCCATCACGGAACCCTCGCGCGTCGAGAGAACGGAGTTGGCACTCAGAGGTGACGTAGTACAGCCGGTCTCCTTCCACATACGGGGCACTTGTCGTCGACGGCAACAGAAACTCTCGCAGACCTCGCTCGACTCGCGGGGCCAGGTCCTGCCAGAGAAACTTGCCGTCCTTCGATTGCAGTGCCATGAGCACGCCGGCTTCTTCCAGGTAGCCGGGGTTCATGAACCGTGCGTTGTCGGTACCGACGTAGACCGCATCGCCGGCCACCACGGGACGGCCGTATGTTTCCTTCCCCAGGTCGACACTCCAGACGATGTTCCGACCGGTCGTCGTATCCCAGTCAACCGGAGGAGTGCCCGTTCGAGCGACCGTTGTCTCGAGTCGGGGCGTGACGGAGGGTGCCGGTGCGGAAAGTGACGCGACCGGCTCGCTCGATGTGACTCCAGCGATTCGACTCAGCGCCCACTCCGCATCGTTACGCAATGCGGGATCGTTTGCTGCCGCTCTCAGGGCTTCGCGGGCCGGCTGCGCCTTCGGTCCGATGCTTCCCAGAGCTCCGGCCGCGAAGATACGCACATAGAGGAATTCGTCTTTCAGCGCTTGAATCAACTGCGGCACTGCAGGCTGCGCAGCCGGGCCGATGCTTCCGAGCGCCTCACACGCCGCCCACCGGACGCCGGGAGTCGGATCGCCAAGGGCTTTTGCCAGCGCCTGTGTCGCCGAGGCCGCCGCCGGCCCGATGGACGCCAGGGCCTCGGCCACGTAGACGCGGACGTATGGATCCTCGTGCGAAAGAGTTCCAACGAGAGCGCCTACCGAAGGACTGGCCCTCGTTCCCAACGCGCCGAGGGCACGCGCGGCATCGCCCGCGACCATCGCGTCCGGGTCTCTCAGCGCCCGCCTCAACGCCGGTTGAATTGTTTCTGTATGGGGCGCCAGGTCGATCAAGGCGTCGGCGGCATTGCGCCGGATGGATTCCCACTCATGCCGAAGCAGTTCGACGAGCAGCGGAATGGCAGGGGGGCCGATCCGCCGGATGATTTCAAACGTCACCTCATGCAGGTCTTCATGCTCGGCGTCGAGCAATCGTCTCAGCACCGGTAACGAACGCGGTGCCGCCAGTGCGGCTTCGGCGCTGGCGCGGACCTTCGCGTCGTTGGCCCGCAGACGACCTTCCCAGTCACGCAGCGAGGTGGAGCTCGTAGAAGGCTGCGAGTCTCCGCCCTGGCGCGATTGAGGGAGGGATTGCCTGGCCCGAGCGACTACTGGTGTCAGCAGAACACTGAGGACAATGCAGATGAACAAGCGTCGCATGGCCAGACAACGGCGACCCCTTGCCTAGTGCCGAATCTGCGAGGCGGCCGCTTCGGTTTCGAAGCTCGTCTCACAGTTGCCACGTTCCGGGATGAGACCCGCATTCGGGCCCGCGTTGCGCCGAAGGATCCGCGTCGGGAAGACCAGCGGCTCCGCCAACACTTCAGGGTCTTCGAGCGTCAGGTCGTAGAAAATCGCATCGCCCTCCCGCCTGAACTTCTCGATGATGTGCATGTCAGTGGAATGAAAGTACCCGCCGCGCCCGATCCATGTCGTATCGATGAAGCCGATCGAGTCGAGCACGAGCGTGTCGCCCTCCCAGCGCCCGACCGTGTCGCCGAAGTACGTGGCCGCGTACTGTGCGTCCGCGCCGTGCTGACGGCCATCAATCGGGATCACACGAAATTCCGGGTAGCCGCCACCGGCATCGGGAAATTGGCCGTAGAGAAAAACAATGTCGTTCTCCGTCTGGAAGATGCGCCGCGGCGGGCCCTGGCGCGGAATGCCGAGCGGCTGGCACGTCATGACCGGGTCTTCCTTGTTCGTCCACATGTCGAGCTGCTGGACCTTGTCCCAGTACTCCGGTTTGTAGAGAGGACGACCGAGCATGCCGAAGCGCGAGGGTGAGTAGAGCTCGAAATCTTCGGTCTGGTTGGTTTCCCGCCTGCACGCCACCTGCGTAGGGCCGCATCGCCGGTTGCCGTAGTTCCCAATCCAGCCGATGTTGAACTCATTCCAATTGCCGGTCATGTCGGGATGCCCCGCGATTCGCGGTGTGGGTGCTGTCGTGTTCGTCGGCGGCTCCGTCCTCGCCCACACGGGGGTCGGTGCTTTCGTCGTGACGTTCATCGCCTTCTGCACGCTCGGCGGCACCGGCGCCACGACATACACATTGCCGGTCTCCGTTTCGCTCGTCGTCAGATCGCGCACGACCGTACCGTTCTTCCGCTCGATCAACCGCCCGGCGTAGTACATCTCGATCTTGTTCAGCGGGTTGTTCCAGTCCTGATAGTTGCTGTAGGTGAACTCGGTGTTCGTGGTGCCCTGTGTGACCACGACCTTCTCGACCATGTACTTCGCATCGAGCGTGGCCGTTCCCGTCGCGCCTTCGATGCCTGGAATCGGGAAGGTCAAAACCGGCTTGCCTGCAGCGTCAAACGACAGGGACGTGTTGCCGGCCTTCATCACGCCGTCGGGGATCACCGTGCCGGGGTTGGCGCCGAGCCTCCACGTGTCCATCGTTCCTGCCAGCGCAGACTTCGCCGCACCCTGTGGATTGGCCCAGATGCGAATCAGCCGCTCCTGAACGGCTGCCGGCATCGCCGCGACTTTGCCTTTCGTGCCGGCGATCTCGGCGCCCGGTGCGTCCTCGTTCCACGCATACTGCCAGCTGACGACTTCGATGTTCGAGACCGTCTGCTTGTTCGGGCGCGTGCAGGTGTACTGAATGCGTTGACTGAACGTCTGATAGTTCGTGCTCTCACGGAATTTCGAGAGCGTACAGGGTTGGCCGTCTACCTGAATCGTGCCGCTTTTGGCCTGGTACTCGAGCGTCGCCACCATGTCGCGTTCGTCGGCACCTCTCAGGATGCCCTGGTGCCACATCCAGTTGAACATCACAGCTCTGAGGTCTTTCGCGCCCGCGGCGGGTGTGTAGGGTGGACCGCCGCCGCGACCGCCGCCACCGCCTGCGCGTCCCTGTGCGCCCGCGCCGGCTGGCGCCTGCGGAGCCGGCCCAGCGGCCGGAGCCTGCTGCGCGTGGGCCGTCGATGCCACGGCGATTGCGAGGACAAGGGCGGACGCCGCCACTGTCCAACAAGTTTTTCCACCACCCTTCATCGTGGTCCTCCGTCTTGTGGGGTGAGCATGACCGTCCAGAAGAACGAGGTCAAGGGATGATCCGTGCGCTCGTCTCGAACTGCCGGAAGTCGGTATACGTCGCCTCGCCGGCGACGAGCGCGTCAGTGCGTGTGACATAGCGCTCGGACATCCGGATCGGCACCGGCACCAGAATGCCCGGGGCGTTGCCGTAGGACACGGTGATCGACCCCTTCACGCGCTCCCAGGTCAGAACAGTTCGGAGCACCTCGCCAGTCTGAGTATCGACGAGCGCGACGACGCGCGAGGGCTGATCGCCCCCGCCCGGCGTACGGACAAGCGTAAGGCGGCCCTGCTCGCGAAATTCGATGAGCCAGCCCGAACGGCCGTCCAGAACGTCGGCGCCCGTGGTCCGCACCTTGACGCGGTCCCGAAAACGCGGGTGCACTATTTCCAGTGCGAATGTCGGGACGTTGATGGTGCGCGAGAACTGACCGTCGCCGAGATTGAACCGGGCGTTCTGCTCGGCGATGCGGGCCGCCTGTCCGACGGCGCCACCTCTCAGCAGCCGCTGCAGGCGCTCGTCGCGGTCGCGTACTGGTTTCCCGTCCACCTCGAAGGTATCGCGATAACCCACCCAACGGTTGTGATCGGGGACGAGGGCAAGCGCAAAGTCCGATCGAAGCATCCTCGACGTCGTCGAACGGTGGTTCGCCGGCCCTTGCTCCACCCACTGCCGATACGCTTCGTCTGCGACGACGTTCGCCAGCTGTTTCTCATAGCTCTGAAGATAGCTGTCCAGGCGCGCAATGACGTCGTCGAGCCGAGGCGTCTGCGCTCCCACGGCGGCCGTCAGCAGTGCGAGCGTGAACGCGCCGGCAATGAGCCGCACGGCGTCACGATACCTCAGCCCTCCCTTGCACGGGAGACAACGCCAGTCGGCATCCTGGACGTTGTACAATTGTCCAGTCTCGCCGTCGCGACCTCGCGACCATCTCCAACTTCGTTCGACTCCTGAGAATGGCTTCATCCTTCGAAGACATCAACGTCGCCAGCGATCTGCTCTCGCGCGAAATCACGCGGCGCCGGACGTTCGCGATCATTTCCCATCCCGATGCCGGCAAGACGACCCTGACGGAAAAGCTGCTGCTGTACGCCGGCGCCATTGACCTCGCCGGGGCCGTGCGCGGCAGCCGGACGCAGCGCCACGCGGTGTCGGACTGGATGGAGATGGAGCAGCAGCGCGGCATCTCCATCAGCGCGGCGGCGCTCGAGTTCGAGCTCGACGGGCATCACGTGACGCTGCTCGACACGCCCGGCCACCAGGACTTCAGCGAGGACACATACCGCACGCTGCTCGCGGTAGACAGCGTGGTGATGGTGCTCGATGCAGCCAAGGGCGTCGAGCCGCAGACGCTCAAGCTCTTCGAGGTTTGTCGCGCGCACGGCCTGCCGGTGCTGACGTTCATCAACAAGCTCGATCAGCCGGCCCGGGATCCGTTCGAGCTGCTCGATCAGATCGAGCGCGTGCTCGGGATTTCAGCAGCGCCGATGAACTGGCCGCTCGGCGACGGACCGCAGTTCCGTGGTGTCTACGACCTCGAGGCAGACGCGGTCCTCTTCTACGAGCGGCAACGACGAGGGCGGAGGATGGACCCCGTCGCCGTCGCTGCCCCGGCCGACCCGGTCGTCGAAGAACTGGTGGGAAGCGAGCGCCAGAAGCACCTGATCGACGCGGTCGAAATCATCACGGGTGCCGGTACCCGCTTCGATCCCGACGCATATCGACAGGCCAGGCAGACACCGGTGTTCTTCGGGAGCGCGCTGAACGACTTCGGCGTGCAACCGTTTCTCCACGCGTTGTTGACGCTGGCCCCGCCGCCAGGGCCGCGGGAAAGCAGCGCCGGGATCGTCCGTCCGGGTGATCCCGACTTCTCGGGGTTCGTGTTCAAGATCCAGGCGAACATGAACCCGCGTCACCGGGATCGCGTGGCGTTCGTGCGCGTCTGTTCAGGCCGGCTGGCGAAGGACATGCTCGTGACCAACACCCGCCTGGGCACCGAGCTGCGACTCTCGCGCGTGTACCGATTCTTCGGGCGCGATCGGGAGACTGTGCCTGAGGCGTTTCCGGGCGACGTCGTGGGCGTGGTGAACCCTGGTCGCATCACGATCGGCGACACGCTGTGCGCGGGCCGGGTCGTCGAGTTTCCTCCCATCGAGCGGTTTGCCGCGGAGCAGTTTGCCGTCCTGCAGCCGACAGACATCCGTCACAAGAAATTCGACGAGGCGGTCGCGCAGCTTGCGGAAGAAGGGCTCATGCAGGTCTTCATGCCGACCTCCGGGACGCGCAATCCGATCATCGGCGTCATCGGCAGCCTGCAGCTCGACGTGGTCGAGGCGCGCATGCGCTCAGAGTACGGCATCCCGTGCTCGGTGGAGCGGCTCCCGCACATCGCAGCCCGGTGGCCGGTGTCGAAGACGGGCCAGCCGCTGGTGCTTCCAACGTCGGGCGTGCGACAGGCAGTGGACCAACAGCAGCGTGAGGTCCTGGTGTTCGAGGCGAACTGGGTGCTGCAATACACGCTCGAGAAAAATCCGCACATCGATTTCCGCGAATCGATGTGAGCCTCAGCCGAGGCTGTCGTGAAGGATGAAATGTAGGACTCGACCCATCAGCTGATCGTAAGGACCCGGATTCATCGGCGAATGATCTCGATATCAACCGCGCCAGCTATGCCAGGTTCGACGGATGCATAGGAGGCGTTGCCGTATCCTCGTTTGGAAGCAAACAAGCCAACGATCTGTCCCAGAGGCAGTCCACAGAGCAGATAACGACCTGCGGCGTCGCTCACCGTCTCGGTGACGACGAAGTCGAGGAGTGTTTCCCAGCCCACCCCTGCTCCCTCAACCGGCTGCCTACCCGTCGGCGTAGCTTCAAAGACGACACCGGAGACAGTTCGCGAACCAGGACCCGACGGCGGGCGCGCCGCTGAGAGGTTCGCCATTGCCGTCAGCCTCAGGTCGAGGCTGGTGTCAGTGTGCATCGTCGTGGTCGCGACGCATTGCTGAACGTATCCGTCCCTTCTGGCGATAGCCCAGACGGTCGCGCTCGCTTCCTCAGGCCGCCTGATGTCGATCCTGTAGCGGCCTGCAGCGTCGGTCATCCCACTACCGGCATTGAATTGTCTGGACGAGCAACCGCTGCTGCACGACTGCAGGCCGGAGACCTCCAATCGCGCGTTGTCGATCGGCTGACCGTTTTCAGCGACAACGCCCGACAATATCAGGCTCGGAACGGTTGGCGGTACCGGAGCGGTGGGCCCTGTGGGATTGGCGGAAGCGATGGGATCGTTTCGCCCGCAGGCCGCAACGAGCAGCGTTAGACAAATAACACCGACGAGAAGCGTCCGCATCGTGCCTCCATCAGGACATCTGCACGACGGACCCTGGGCTCGTCGGCTGCATCGCCTTGACTCTTATTCAGCCCTCCCCCTGCGCACCTGCTCGTTGTGAGTAGGCTCAGCGCAGGGTATGCGCGCATTCGCGCAGG
>Ga0070674_100001872_pt1 | contig 11418 bp, 6 predicted proteins | sample KBSM33metaG_FD_65344 | JGI IMG/M metagenome (GOLD analysis project Ga0070674, IMG submission 65344) | Miscanthus rhizosphere microbial communities from Kellogg Biological Station, Michigan, USA - KBS M3-3 metaG | ecosystem: Host-associated > Plants > Roots > Rhizosphere > Soil ... | reverse complement strand
CGGCCCGGCGTTTCGCGGTTGCCGTGGCGGTCCTCTTTCATGATCGCCCGGCGCTGCTCGCCCGGCATGTCGTCGTAGATCTGGTTGTAGATCCCTTGCGCGTCGTCGACATCCTTGATGGCCTCGACCATCGCGCGGATGGTGTGCATCCCATCGACGTAGTTGTCGCGCTCTGCGTCCTTGTTCGGCTTCGTCGGCAGGCTGTCGTAGATGACCTTGACGAGGTAGGCGACGTTGGCGTCCATGCCGTCCGCGACGAGCTGCGAGTAATCCGGCCTCGGCCAGACGTTCTCTTTCGTCGTGTGCTTGGCGCGCTCCGCGCCGGTCATGCCCTCAAGGTCTTCCTTGGTCAGCCCGCGCTTGCCCCAGGCGTCCTTGCGGGCGCCGCCGATCTTTTCGCCAACGTCCTCGATCTTTTCCTTCTCGGGCTTCTGGCCGAGCGGCGTGCCGGTGTGGAGCGTCGGGCCTTTCGGCTTGGCGTGATCCATCAGGATCTCGCGGATCTTGACCGCGACGCGGTGGCGGAAGTCGGACTGGACTTCGCCGTCGCTGGACTCCATGCGCGTGTTGAAGGTCGGCGCCTCGATGGCCGCGAACGACCCAGCCGGGCCGGTCCGGTACTCGACGGTGACGGCCCCAAAAGTCTTGGTGCCGCTCGCCAGCCCGGCCCTGATCGCGTCGAGCGTCGGCACGCCGGTCACTTCGGCGCCGAACTCGGGGGACTTGTCGACAAGGCCCTCTTCGACGGCCGGGGCGCGGTTGTCGCCGCTGGTGTCCTCTTTGCCGTAGAGCGAGCCGCGCAGGATGTTGCCGTCCGCCGACAGGTGCTCGCCTTCCCAGCCGGCGCGCGCGAGCGCTTCCAGCTTCGACGTGAGCCGCGAATCCGCGGCGGCGCCCAGGAAGTGGATCCCCTTGGGGTTCACGTCGCGCACGAATTGTTCAAGTTCGGCGTCCGAGACGGCCTTTTCGTTCGCCGGAATGCCGACGATGAAGTCGTCCGTTTCAAGGATGCCGACGATCTGCTGCCATGCGTCGGAGAGCGAGCCCTTGCCCTTCTGGATCGGCACGATGGGCTTCGACAGGTTGAACTGCGTCGAGAGGCGGATGTTGGTCTTGTACTTCTCGACAAGGTCGATGGAGCCGGCTTGGTCCCCGACGATGTCGGGCATGACGAAGAGCGGGCGCGGGTAGGATTCCTCTTGGTCGTTGAGCGCGTAGATCGCGTTCTCGATCTCGGCGTACTTCGCCAGGATTTGGTCGAAGTCGAGCGGTTCCCACTGCTTCGGCTTGTCCTCGCCAAAGAGCGCGTCGAGATCGGTCGCCTCGGCCGCAGCCTTCTCGGCCTTCTGCTGGCGCTTGAAGTGCGAGAAGGCGCCGGAGTCGATGAACACCTGGGCGCCGTGCACGACGATGGAGCGCGCGACGTTGCCGATGCCGGGCTTGGAGATCTCGTTGATGTCGAGCCCGACGCCGCGCGTGGCGAGTCCGCCGAGCGTCCTGCCGGCCGCCGTGAGATCGCGGGTGCGGCTCATGCCGGATGCGAAGACGACGATCTTGGCCTTCAGGCGGTCGAGGAGTTTTCCTTCCTCGTCGCTGCCGTTGCGGAAGAACTCCTCCCAGCCGGCCAGCGTCTCGTCGATGGTGCCGACACGCGCCTCGCCGTCGTCATGGACCTTGTCGAACGTGTCGACGCCGGCGTCGGTCAGTCCCTCGATGAGATCGAGATGCGTGACGCCATCGGCTTCCCACGCATACCAGCCCTTGTCGCCGGGGATCGTCCTGGCCGAGCGCGGCAGCGCGCGCAGCTCGTCGAGCGTCGGGTTGACCCAGATCGTGCGCGGTCGCGTCTCGCCGTCGTTGCCGCGCAGCTCGATGGTGTGCTTGCCGGGGCTTAGAACGGCATCGGGTTGGTCGTCGGGTAGTCCTTCGGATACGCCTTCGGGGCCAGTGCGGACGGCGCCAGGGCCGCTTGTTGAGGTTGGTTGTAGGGATTGGCCGTCGCCTTCAGGATTCGTGCTCCCTGGCTCATTGCCTTCGCCCGCAGCGGCGCCTTCCTCGTCGCCCCGCGTGCTGCCGCCGCCATCGTCCTCGCCAGCGCTCGCGCCAGCGCCGCGCTCACCTTCGGGCGCGCTGCCTTCGTCGTCTTTGGCTTCCGGCTGATCGGCTTCGGTGCCGTCTTGGCTTTCGGTTTGCGGGGGGAAAAGTTCATTTGCGAGTTCCGGGTCTATCGCGGCGATGTCCGCGATCATGGAGGGGTCGGCCGCGACCGCATCGACGATGCCGTCACGCCATGCTTGGTCGAGATCGGTTTCGCCGGCGATGATGCGATCGACCGCGGCGTTCAGGAATCCTGGCGCGGGATCGTGGATGCCGCGCGCGGCGAGATGATCGACGAGCGCCGCTCTGACGTGCGCAGCGTCGGCCTCGTTCAGCTCTTCGTCGTAAGGGGCTTCGTTGCTGCCGCCGCCGTCGAGGATGTCGTCGAACAGGTCGTCGAGTTCTTGGTCGGACGTGCCGGTCCCGGATGTTCCATGTGAAACAGGACCGGGTGCGCGCGGTCCGCCGGTCGAGTTGCCGCCGGTAACATCGGTCACACCGGGGGGGGTGGTGTGAAGCGGCCCTGTTTCGGGCGTCTCCACACCATTGGGATTTACACTACCCGGCGTATTGGACTGTTGGCTGACAGGATCTTGTCCAACTCCCGGAGCCATGCCGCCAGCGCCGGGGCTGAAGAGGTTGGTGAGCCCGGCCATGCCTTCGTCGCCGGGATCTTGGACATTTGGGGGGGTGGCAGTTGTCCCACTCTGCGGGGCGATGAAGGGGCGCAGATAGGCGTAGTCCGCCGGGATCTCGACGTGCGGGTTCTCGCGCAGCACATCGACCAGATGGGTCTCGATGAGGCCGGGATCGGTGCGCGTGCCGGCGCGTTTGACCGCCTCGTGCAGCGCGTCGCCCCAATTCGGGATCGAGCCCGGCGCGGCGCCTACGAAAGTATTCGACGGATTCGCGCCCAATTCTGTCGTGGGGCCAGGATTTTGGGTGGGGGCTGTCCCCAGGCTGTCCCCAGGCTTGCCCACAGGGTTGCCCACAGATGGGCCAGCGGTCGAGCTTGCGCCCGGCCCTGCGGGGTTTACGCTGGAGCCCGCGTCTGTCTGGGCGCCTTCTTGAGGCCGGTCATGTGCACCGTTGGCATCAGATGGGGGGGTCGTCGCCGCCACTGGATCGGCCGATGACCCCGCCCCGTCTGGTGCGGTGGCCTCGTTGACGGGCAAGTTCGCGGCAGCAGCCTGCTCCGCCGCTTCTCTTTCTTTTTGTGCCTCAGTAACAGGAAGCGGGCCGTCGAAGGGGACGGCGCCGAGCCGCTGGGCCTTTTGGGTCTCGAGCGCGAGTTGCCGGGGGCTGGCCGCGAGATCCTCGATTTCCTCCATCGACCAGCCTGCGCCCAACAAAAGACGGGCCGTGGGCTCGTCAATCGGGGCTGGGCCAGCCGTCGGCGCCGAGCCGCCGGCGGGCGCCGGCGAGCCTCCTGGGCCGCTTAGTGGCGCGGTCCCCAGCTCTCCGGGTACGGATCCCACCACGTTGCCGGGGTCGGATGGCACTCCCTGAACTTCAGCACCACTCCCACCGGGATCGGGTTGGGGAGCGCTTTGAGCTCCACCAGGGGCGCCTGCAGGCTGATTGGGTCGGAGGCCACCGGCGTAGGGGGCGAACGGAGGGACTTGAGACGCAGGCGCACGCGCGCCGTTGGGTTGGACATTCGGGGCTCCAGGCGGGGGTGCGGTCGGGCCGGCGGGTTGGGTCGGGGCGACGAACGGGTTGGAGCCGCCCATCAGCTCGCGCATCAGCGCGTCGCGGGTTTCGGGGTCGAGATCGGCGGGGAGGGGGTTGCGGATGTCGTGGGCGAGCTGCGGGCCTTTGGCGACCGCCGCGATGCCGCCGCCCAGGATGGCGCCGATGAGCGCATTGCGGCCGACATCTGCCTCAATTGGCTTTTCCTGCTTGAGCAGGAAGCGATCGCGCATGTTTTCGAGGAGGGTCTGCAGGCCCTCTTGGAAGCCTTCCTCGCCCTTTTCATGCAGGATTGCCGCGAAATATCGGGAGACGGCGCCTTTCGTGACCTTGTTCAACTCGGCCAGCCGGCCCAGGCCGAACGCCTCGGTGCCGCCGATGCCGGCCGACACGATGGTCGCCGCGGCCAGCTCCCAGCCCTTCTTTCCGAGCTTTTCGGCCTGCTGGTAGCCCTCGTCGCCCATCATGAGCGCGCCGAGCGTGCCCGATGCTGCCATCGAGCCGACCTTCATGGCCGCGCCGGCATAGCCGCCGAGCACGAACGGAATGGTCGAGCCAAAGCCCTGGCCGAGCTGCGAGATGAACTCGTCGGCGCGCGCCGGATCCGCGGCGATTTTTTGGCCGATCTCGTCGGCGGTCTTGTGGATCGCGTCCGACATGGTGCGCGAGCCGCGCTGGCCGGTGAGGAGCGGGCCGAGCCCGGCGCCGGTCTCGATGACCAGCGCGGCGCCGCCGGCGATGCCGAGCGCGCCCTTCTGGGTCGCGTCGACGGCGCGGCGGGCGGCATCCTCGCCCTTGGTCAGAACGGGCGCCTGGCCGTTGCGGGCGGCGATGAGGTTCTGGGTCGCTTGCTCCGTCGCCAGCGTCTCCTTTTCGAGGAGGCTTTTGACGGAGGCCATGCGGGCTTCGACCGCCGAACCGCGGCGCGGCGTGCGGCCGGCGAGGATCTTTTCGGCCTTTTCGAATTCCTTGCGCGCCAGATCGAGGCGTTCGTGCGATTCCGCGAGCTGCTTCTCGGCCGCCGCGACGCCGCCCTTCACTTCCTCGACGCCTTCCTCAAGCGTCAGGTTCGGGACGCCCAACAGGCTCGTGCGGCCCTGCGAATCGCGTGACGGGTAGTTTTTGGGGAGATCGTTCGAATTGGAGGGGTCGTCGGGGGTCGGGACGCCGGGGCCTTCCGCGTCGGGGGAGAGCGGCGGCGTCGGCTCAAGCGGACGCGGCGGCGGCAAAGGCGGATTTGCGCCTTTTGCTGGTTTTGCGTACTGGCGCTCTTGGTCGAGGTGGAGCTGCTGGGCGTAGGCGTCGGCTTCCTGGGCCGAGCGAAAAATGCCCAGGTGCTTGCCGGTCTTTTTGGAATATTCGATGGCCTCTTGCGGCTCCATGAGCCGGCCGTCGTCCGAGACGGACGGCACGAGGATCGCGCGCCCGTCAGGGAGATCGAAGGTCATCGAGCGGACCGTCGCGATGTCGTTGGTGCCGGGGACCGGCACGCGCGGACGGTTGTTCAGGTCGATGTTGCCGGGCTCAATCGGACGTGCGGGCGCGCTTGGCGGCCTCGGCGCCGCCGATGGCAGCGGCGGCGTGCCGTCGATCTCCGACAGGATGTCGCCGTAGAGATCCTGCGGAGCGGCCGCGGGCCGAGCGTCGGCTTTGGGCGCGCGCGCGGGTGCTGTCGCCGGCGTCTCCGCCGCGAAGATGTCGTCGTAAAGACCGGCCACGAGGGCTCCTTAGTTGAGTGGGATTCCCCATCTTTTGGCGCGGTCGAGCACTTTGGCTTCGGCGGCCTTGTTGCCACTGGCACGCGCTTTCTTGAGCGCTTCCTGCGTGGCGACGGTGGCGTCAGCCATGCTGACACCGGGGGGAAGGGGTTCGGTTTTGACTTGGGGGGCGGGCGCGGGGACGGTGGTGGTCGGCGCCGGTGCGGGAGTTGCCGCCGGTGGCGTTGTGGCAGCAGTTGTGGGCGCAGGCAAGCCGCCGCCGAGCACGAGGCGCTTCTGTTCGGCCTCGTAGTCCGAGAGGATCTTTTCGCGCCGCTGGCGCTCCTCGGGCGGCATTTTGCGCGATGTCAGTATCTCTTCGTCGTCGGAATCGAGGCCGAGTTCCTTGCGTTTCAAACCGACGTTTCTGCGGACGAGGTTTTCCGCCTGCAGTTGGTGCATCGGCGCCCGGCCGCCGGGCTGGCGGTTGTGGACCGAGTATTCGTAAGCATCCGTGCGGCGCTTGCGGTCGGCGTTCTGTTCGCCGTCGTTCTCGATCTTTCGCTCTGCGTCGTAGAGCTTCATCGTCCGGTCGAAGTCGTCCTTGGTGGTGTCGGTCGCCTTGCGGCCCTTCACGCCGCCGCTCAGTCCGGTGATGAAGCCTTGCGCCATCGCGACGCCGCCGTTCGACGAGACCGGCTGCGACGACTTCTCGGTGAGACCGGCCAGAATGCCGTCCATGATCGTCGGCGGGCGCTGCTGGCGCGCGGCGAGCTGGTTGGCGCGGTCGAGGAGCTGCTGCGAGCGCGATTGCTCCGACTGCCGCACGCCGGTGGGGGGTTGCGCCGGCACGGGTGTGGCGGGCTTCGTCGCATCCGGCGCCAGCGCCGTCGTGGCGTAGGCCGATGGGACTTCCGAGCCGTCCGGTGCGGTGAAGTAGTCGTTCGGATCGACGGCGTCGTCGGTATCCGGGAGATCGTCGTCAGGGAGAACGGGCATTGTGATTCCTTATCCGAAGAGCCAGTCGCCGAGTTTTTCTCCAAACCCGCCGCCGAGCGCTGCGCCCGCTGCCTGACCGATGACGTTGGCGCCTTGGTTCGCGACCGGCGTCGTCGAGGATCCGTTGCCGGTGGCGCTGCCATCGTAGGAGCCCGACGAGACCGAGATGTTCGACTTCGGCGTGATGTTGAGGAGGTTGTTGATCGTCTGCGCGCGGTTGACCGCCCAGCCCTGCTGGTTCTTCCAGTTGTCGTAGGCGACATCCAAGTGCTTCTGCGCCTGCGCCTGATCCTGCAGCCCGAAGCCGACGTTCGCTTTGACGAGCTGGCCGTTGTTGTTGAAGTGCGACTGGTCGAGATCGCGGCGCATGTTCTGGCCGGTGTAGAGCCGGCCGAGATCGGCCTCGCGCTCCTGGCGCCCCTTCTCGTAGGCGTCCGAATAGGTCTTGTTGGTCGTGTCCGCGACGAGCGTGTTGTAGCGATCGTTCGACAAGGACTTGGCGATGCCGGCCTGCGGATCGCCGTAGGCGCCGGCCATCGTCGCGGCGCGGCGGTCCTCGTTGAGCTGCAGCTTGCGCGACTCGTCGAGCTTGCGGAGCTGCGGGTTCAGCACGGCCTCGGTGTACGGGTTCATGTACCCGCGCGCGTCGGTCTGCAGCGCCTTCGACGCATTGTTCCACAACTGGTCGAGCCGCGAGACCGAACCGGCATAGGTCGAAGCCTCGTCGCGCTCCATGCCGGCGAGCAGATCCTTGCCGTGACCGTAGTTTGAGCCGAAGTCGGCCACGCGGTTGCCGCCGTAAGCCTGGAACGTGGTCGGCAGCGAGGAGATCGCGAGGTTCGTGGCCTCGCGGCCTTCGTCGCGCACCCACTGTTCAGGGCCGGTCTCGACGCGGTTGGTGGTGTTGGACTTGGACGTGGAGGTCGTGTTGTTGTAGGCGGTGGAGTTTGAAGTGCCCCAGAGGTCGTCGAACCAAGACAATGGAGGAATCCTTTAGGTGGTTTTCCCGCGCCTCTGCAGCTCGTCGACAAGGGTCGCGACGAACGAGGCGAGTTGAGGAAGGGTGACAGTGGCAACGTCGATTGATTTCGACGCCGTGAAATTCGAGACCCCGAAATTGTCTGCGATGGTCATCGCGTCTTCGTTCGATGCCTCGGAGATCTCTTGGAAGCAGCGCGCGACATACTTCTCGATGTCCTCGCCGGCGAGGCGGGGACGAAAGGTGACTCGTCTCATCGTTTGCGGCCCCCTGAGCCGATTTGGAGGACCGGATCGCCAAGGGCGAAGAAGCCGTTCAGTTGGTTGGAGTAGATTTTCAGCGCCATGTGCCGACCGCGGATGCGCGCATCGACGAGCTTGTCGGTCTCGCTGACGGTGAGCACGTCGGTATCGGGCGCGTCGCGCGGACGGTCGCGGCCCTCGAGGGTGACGGTCACGTCGCCCGACTGGTCGGAGAAGTCGGGCACGAAGCCCATGATGTTGACGAGCGCTTCGCCGTCCTCGACCTGAAACGTCCCGCTCTCGATGTAAGCCTCAAGCGGCTCGCCATCGGCATCGACGCCGAGTTCGTGGGTGTAGACGTAGCCGTCCGTGCCGATCAGGTGCGGGCGCTCGTTGCCGCCGGTGCCGATGATGTAGGCGGCGGTGCGCTCCATCGTGCCGGTCGCCCAGCAGCCTTCGGTGATGTTGTAGGAGACGTAGGTGTCGGGCTCGCCCGATGGGCCGCACGAAAAGATGAACCACACTTCGTTGAAGCGCGGGTTGAAGAACGCGACGGTCTTCGTGAGGTTGTCCTTTTTCATCCTGTCGAGGAGCCAGGGCAGGATGTCGTCTTGGTTGGGGACGCGCTCGACGCCGGCGCCGTAGGACCAGAACTGCGAGTTGCCGAACCAGAAGGCTCTACCGCCCGCTTCCGTCCAGGCTTGCGGTCCGACGCAGCCGCAGTGCGTGCCGGCGACGCGCGTCTCGTAGACGTAGCGCGAGCCGGTGTAGCGCATCGTGTAGGCTGCCGTGTCTGTCCAGATCATGGACAGGCCCTCGCCCAGCACGCCGCCCGCCATGATCGCCTTGCCCACGGTGAGCTTGCGCGAGTTGGCGGTGTTGGTGACGCCAGGAACCCAATCGAAGAAGTCGGCCTGCGAGCACCAGCGCACGAGCATGTCGTCGCCGTTCGACTCGTCGGTTTCCGACGCGCCCCAGGCCACGAGGAATCGTTCGGGTGTCGTGAAGATGCCGCGCATTTCGGCGGGAGCGCCGACGACGCGCGACGGGCGCACGGGCGGGTTCTCGTCGGGATCCCACATGAAGAGGCCGCCGTAGAGCGGCGCCAGCATCAAGAGCTTGCCAAAATTGGTCAGCGACCAGTAGTGCGGCTGGAAGTAGACGCTCGTCGCGGAGCGCGGCGAGCCGTAATCCTCTTCGCCGTAGTCACCGATGCCCCAGCCGTAGCCGCCGGATGCGTTCACTTCGCCGGGGGGATAGTCGACGGTGATGTTACAGTTGGCGGAGGGACCGGCGCTCGACGAGGCGGTGCCGGTGTGGATGAAGGTGAACGAATTGGCGTTGACGACAGTCGCGACTTCCCAATTGCCGTCCATCGTCAGGCCGCCGACCGTGCCAGAGGCGGAGTCGATCGTGAACTTCTGGCCCGCGAACATGCCGTGCAGCGTGTAGGCGACGGTGACGATGTTCGACGTGTTGACGGTCGTGAAGACCGATGTCAGCGCTTTCTTGTAGAAGAGCGAGCCCGAGCCGACGCCGGTTTCCGTGGTCGAGGCATTCGAGCCGTGCTGGAACGTGTAGGTCGAGTTGTTGACCCAGGTGATCGTCCAAGTGCCTTCAAGGTCGAGCCCGCCGACCGGACCGTCCATCTGCGTGATGGTGATGACGTTGCCGGTGAGCAGCCCGTGGTCCTGATGGGTGACGGTGATCGTCTTGGTGCCCGAGACGGTCGAGAACGCCTGCGTGACGGCGTAGCGCCGGTCTTGCGGCGTGATGTCGACGATGACGTTTGAGGAATTGACGACGTAGACGCGCTCCGTCGTGCCGATGGCGGTGGTCGTCGTGCCTTCCGCCGACGCCCAGACGATGGCGGCGCGCGCCAAGCCCGACATCGGGACGGTGATGTTACAGGTCGCGGAGGGGCCGGCGCTCGACGTGGCGTTGGAGGTATGGGTGAAGGTGAAGGAGTTGGCGTTGACGACGCTGGCGACTTCCCAATCGCCGTTCATGGCGAGGCCGCCGACTGTCGCGGACGGCGAGTCGATGGTGAAGTGCTGCCCGACCACCAGGCCGTGCTGGGTGTAGGAGACCGTGACGGTGGGCGAGGCGTTGGTGGTCGTGAACGCGCTCGTCAGCTCGACGTTGCTCCTGAGCTTCGCCCAGCCGCCGATCTTTTCGGGCTTGCCGGCCGAGAAGCGGACGTGGTCGCCGTCGATGTAGCGACCGGCCGCCTCAAGGACGCCGGTCGACTTGACGATGCCGCTGGGGATCTTGACCGAGACGGAGGTACGCTTGTTCGACTTCACCATCAGCGCACGCTGACGGCGTAATCGGCGCCACGGCGCCCAAAGTCGTTTTCGATGTTGGCGCGGGAGATCAGCTCGTCGGTGAGCTTCGCCCACTTCGTCGAGTCGCCGTCGTTCTCCATGTGCATGTAGGCGTACATGCGGATCGCGGCGAGGAGCATCGACGGGTAGCGGCTGGTCAGGAAGTTGGTCGTGGCGGCGCCGGTGAGCCAAAAGGCGTTGGAGTAGAAGAGCACTTTTCCCGCGACCGCCGTCTCGACGGCGCAGTCGAACTGGATCAGTTCGTCGAAGGTGGCGTAGCGCAGCGGGCGGCCCTCGTTGAGGGTGCCGTCCGCTGCGGTGACATCGTAATCGCGCAGCGACAGCAGCTCGTGCTCCGCGACCGGCGAGACATCGCCTTCGCCGTCGAACAGCGTCAGCTTGATCGGGTCGAGAAAGCCCTCGGGCAGCGCGTGCGTGGTATCGCCCACGGCAAGGGTGATGGCCGCCGTCTTGCGCATCTCCCGCACGCGGAGCGCGGAAAAGATGTACGCATGAGCTTCGGTCAGGATCGTCTCGGGGTCGAGCCGATCATAGTTGACCAAATACTTGATCGAGCCCGCCGTCGTCTTGGCGGCGACGAGCGTCGTGTAATCGACGGCCATTGGTGGGAAACCTTACTGTTGCGAAGGGATGGTCCCGGCGCCAGACATCGGCGGGATCAGGCCGTGTTCGGCCAGGATCTCGAGCCCTTGCTTCTTGTTGACGGGGGACTGGCTGAAGCGGTCGCGGAACGCCTTGGCGACCTTGCCGTAGTTGTAAGCCTTGCGTCCGTAGGCCCACTCGACGAGATCGACTTCGTCGTCGTCGGACGACTTGTTCAGGCTCTCGACCGAGATGATCTTGGCGAGTTGGTCGGGATCGGTGTTCGGCGCGATCTCCATGAAGCGGGCGCGCGCGGCATCGAGCGCGTCGTTGCGGGCGACGAGTTCTTCCAGGCGCTTGCGGTCGGCCGGCGTGAGCGCGGCTTCGATGAGCTTGCCGTAGCCGTCGAACAGGAATCCGTCCTGCGACGCAACGGCGCCGAACATCGGGTCGTCATTTTCGAAGTGGCCGGCGATTTCGCCAAACGGGCGGGTCTTATCCAGGGTGAGCATTTGGGGTCATGCCTCTTGCTTTTGAAATGAAAAGGCCGCCCCGAAGGGCGGCCCGGTAGAGGAAGTGGTTCGCGGGATTACCGCGGACCCTTCTGGTTGGCCGTCGCGGAGAGAGAGTGCGACGTGTTGGTGATCGAGCCACCCATCTTGCCGCCCTTACAGTTGGCGACCTTGTGGGAGCTGTTGTCGCGCGGGAACGGAACAATGAACTTCGCGCCTTCGCGGCCGGCGCTCGACTTGTCGAGCGTGCCGCCCTTGCCTTCATACGAC
>Ga0070674_100001870_pt1 | contig 11420 bp, 10 predicted proteins | sample KBSM33metaG_FD_65344 | JGI IMG/M metagenome (GOLD analysis project Ga0070674, IMG submission 65344) | Miscanthus rhizosphere microbial communities from Kellogg Biological Station, Michigan, USA - KBS M3-3 metaG | ecosystem: Host-associated > Plants > Roots > Rhizosphere > Soil ... | reverse complement strand
CGGTCTTCGTAATAAGCGATGTCGTCGTCGGTCGGGGCGCCATCGACGACCATCGAGGTGCCGTGGGGCAGCATGACGATGCGGTTGCGGAGCGTGACCGAACCGATCTTGAGCGGGGAGAAAAGACGGGGAAAGGGTGAGCCCTCGACCGGCGTCATTGCACGATCGTGCCGCCGTCGATCACCAGTTCGGCACCAGTCATGTAGCTGGACTCCGAACTCGCCAGGAACAGGATCGCATCGGCCACCTCGTCCGCTCGTCCCATCCGGCCGAGCGGAATATTGGCGAGGCGTTGCGCGGCTTTTTCGGGATCGGCGAACACCGCTGCCGCGAGAGGTGTTTCGATCAATCCCGGATGGACCGAATTGGCGCGGACGCCATTGCCCAGCGCCGCGCATTCGAGCGCGGTCGCCTTGGTGAACATCCGCACGCCGCCCTTCGCCGCACAATAACCAGCAACATCGACGCCGCCGATGATACCACGGATCGACGACAGGTTGACGATCGCGCCATGCCCGGACGCGGCCAGCAGCGGCAGCATCGCGCGCGTGCCGAGAAAGACGCTGTCGAGATTGATCGCCATCGTATCGCGCCATTGCGCCAGGCTGGTTTCGGTAATCGAGCGTACGACGGTATGGCCGACATTGTTGACCAGTACGTCCAGCCGGCCGGCCTCCTGCGCGATGCGGTCCGCTAGGGCCGTCCAGGCCGCTTCGTCGGTCGCGTCGAAGGTTATGGCGTGATGCCGGTTCGCGGGCGCCAGTCCGGCAACCGCCTCGGCGAGCCGGTCGGCATCGCGATCGGCGAGATAGACTTGCCCGCCTTCCGCCAGGAAACGCCGCGCGGCCGCAAGACCAATGCCCGACGCGGCGCCGGTCACCAGCACGATGCGATCGGTGAAACGGCTCATACCGCGTGCGGTTCGCTGGCCGATGGTTCGCGATCGAGACCCGCGTCGCGGCGGCTCATCGCGACGATGTCATCGAAGCTGGGATTGGCGCGTGCCAGGATGTCGTCGGCGCGCTGCCTGATCGCAGGGTCGAAGGCGGTGGTGGTGAAGGCATAGAAGCGATCCGCGATGATCGCGTCGAACGCGATATCGGCGGCTTCCTCGGCGGTGGTGGCGTTGCGGTAGAGTTCCTCGCGCATCGCCTCGAGCTCGGCGGATTCGCGGATCGGGCCGCCACCATCGGCGAAGGCGGCGGGGCGGTGGCGCTCGGCGTCGTAGATCCCGGTCTTGACCAGGCCCGGGCAAAGCATCGTCACGCCGATTGGCGCGCCGATTTCCTTCAGGCCTGCATAGAGCGCCTCGGTCGCGCGCACGACGGCATGCTTGGCGGCGCCGTAGCACGCCGACCCCGAACCGCTGACGACGCCGGCGACCGACGCGGTGTTGAGGATATGGCCGGGACTTCCAGCCGCGATCATCCGCGGCACGAACGCCCGCATTCCATGGACCACGCCGTAGAGATTGACCCCGAGCGACCATTGCCAGTCGCCCAGGCCATATTCCCACACCTTGCGATGCCGCCCGCCGGGCACGATGCCGGCATTGCTGCAGAGCAGGTCGACCGCGCCGAACCGTGCATAAGCGGCATCGGCAAGCGCCGTCACGCTGGCCTCGTCGGACACGTCGCAGCGGACGGCGAGTGCCCGGTCGGCGCCGATCGCCGTCGCCACCTCTTGCGCCTGCGCTTCCTGGATATCCGCCAGGACGACGTTCATCCCTTCGTTCGCGGCGCGGCGAGCCAAAGCGGCGCCGATTCCGCTGCCCGCGCCGGTGATGACCGCGGTCCTGCCCTCGAAATCGTGCATGTGCGTCCTACTCCGTCACGACATTCTGCGGCTGGCTGAAGAACCGCGCCGCGTAGAGGAAAACCAGCGCCCCGATCGCCGAGGGGACCAGCATGATCGCGAGCGCGAAGCGCAGAGCGTCCTGCCCGGCCAGCGGCACCAGCGCATCGCTCAGCAAGCCGGTCAGCCACGGCCCCAGGCCGAGGCCGAACAGATTGAAGCAGAGCAGCAGCACGGCATTGCCGAACGCCCGCATGTTGGGCGGCGTGGCAGATTGGGTCGCGGCGAGGATCGGGCCGTAATAAGCGATCATCGACGCCGCCGCGATCGTTGCCGCGCCGATCGCGATCGGGGTCGACCGCGTCAGATATTGCAGCAGCGCGACGACCACCGTGATGCCGACTACCAACGCCATGATCCACACGCGCCAGCGCGGGTCGCGCCTGGTCAGCCGGTCGGTGATCCAGCCGCTGGCGAACATCCCGACAGCACCCGCGCCGCCGCTCAGCAACGCCATCAGCGCCGCGACAGTGCCCAGCGACAGGCCGTGCGTGCGCGAAAAGAACGGCGCGTTCCACGTCATCATCGAATATTGGGTGAAGCCGTGGAGCATCCCCGCGATGACGACGTAGCGAAAGCCCCTGGCGCGCCACAGCACGCCGAGCGACGCGCCGATCGGCAGCGCGGGGGCTGGAGGAACGACAGTAACGATATCGGCGCTGCCGCGTTTCGGTTCGGCCAGAATCGCGAGGACGATCGGCGCGAGGACCAGACCGGCACCGCCGATCACCGCAAAGGCCAGCCGCCAGCCCAGCATCGCGCCCAGCCAGCCGGCACCGGCATAGCCGACCATCAGCCCGGCGGGCAGCGCCAATCCCCAGGTCGACATCGCGGTGGCGCGGCGGTGCGGCGGGTAATAGTCCGCGATCAGCGATACGCTGGCGGGCACGCTGCCCGCCTCGCCAACCGCGACACCGATGCGCAGCACGACCAGCATGGCGAAGCTGGTGGCGAGGCCGCACAAAGCCGTCATCGCGCTCCAGATGGCGAGCGAGATCACGATGATCCAACGCCGGTCGAGCCGATCGGCGAGCCGCGCGATCGGCAGCGACAAAGTCGCGTAGAACAAGGCGAAAGCGAGCCCTGTCAGCGCGCCGAGCTGGCCATCGCTCAGCCCGAGATCCGCCTTGATCGGGATCTGCAGCAGCGAGACGATCGTGCGGTCGATATAGTTGAACGCGGAAACCAGGAACAAGGCGAGTAGCGCGAGGCGCCGGGTGCCGGCGCGTCCGGTCGCGAGCGGATCGAGTATTGTCATCGTCGTCATGCCCAGCCCGCGGAGCGCGCGGCGGTGATCCCAAAGGTAGCGGCAAGCGCCAGCCCGCCGGCATAGCCGCGGCCGAACGCGCCACCGGCATCGCTACCCGCCGCGAACAGCCCGGGGACGGGCGCGCCGTGCTTGTCCAGCACCCGCGCTTCCGGATCGATCGTCAGGCCACCAAAGGTAAAAGTGATCGCCGGGTGGACAATCAGCGCATAGAAAGGCGGCTTGTCGAGCGCGGCGAAATCGTCGGTCCGGGGCGGGTCCATCATTTCCCAGCCGTGACGTGCCTGATGGTTGAACGCGACGATCGTCGCGCGCGTCGCGGCGCCATCGAATCCGTGCGCGTCGACGAAGTTGGCGACCTCATCGAGCGTCTCCGCGACGATGCCCTTGCCGCCGTTGTCGATCGCGACCTGCATCTTGTCGACCGGGACGCCGACCGAGACGACCGGGACGGTCGCATAGGCCGCATGCACACGCGAATCCCAGAAGCACAATGCGCGGGCGCCGGGTTGCCGCACCGTGTGGGCGGTATTGGCGTGGTCGCCATAGCTCTCGTCGCAAAACCGCTCGCCGCGCTCGTTGATCAGCAGCGCGTGCTCGCTGTGATATTGCGACAGCGCGACATAGAGCCGCTCGTCGTCCCAGACGCGCGGCTCGCTGACCAGATGTCCGTAGAAACCGGCATTGGTCCCCGCGACCTCTCCGCCTGCTTCCTGGCCGAGCCGCAGCCCGGCGCCGTCGCTGACGGGGTTGGAGCGCAGCAGCATCTTTTCGGCCTGGGGATGGATATAGCGCGCGCGCAATTCGGGCGACGCCTGATAGCCCCCGGTTGCGAGTAGCGTTGCCGCCGATTTGACGGTCACGTCGCCATCGGCGTGCCGAGTCCGCGCGCCGGTCACCCTGCCGTCGTCATCGCGCAGCAAGACGGTCGTCTCGGTCTCGAGGATGACGAACCCGCCATGGTGTTCGACCAGATCGGCACAGCCGCGGATATGGGCGTGAATGTCGATCTGGTAGCCCTGTCCGTGAAGCACATCGATCCGCGGCGACATGTCGATCCCGCGGCGCCGCAGCCAGGCGACCGCCGCAGGATAAGTGTCGAACACGACGCGGGCGAGCGCCGGATCGCCCCCGCCGTAAAGGTCGATCTTCTCGCGCGAGGATGCCGTCCAGAAAACCCCGCCCGACAGCACCGCCGACCCGCCCAGCGCCGCTGCCTTTTCGACGACGATCACGCGCGCGCCGCGCTCTGCGGCCCAGCCGGCGGCGGACATTCCCGCCATGCCGCCGCCGATGACCAGCAGGTCGCACGTGATCGTCTCTTCGTTGGTCATCGGCTGGTCGCGCTTCCTAGAACTTCATCTCGGCCTGGACGAGGATGGCGCGGGGCTCACCGGCGACGGTGAAGACCTCACCCACGCCGCCCGGCTTGTCGACGCCCAGCGTGCCGTAGCGCCTATTGGTCAGGTTGCGGCCGATCAGCGACAAGGCCCAGCGGTCGTCGACCGTGGCGATCCGGGCACCCGCGTTGATGATCGTGAAGCTGGGCTGATACGACACCGGGTTGAGATTGAGCCCGGTATAATAGCCCGCCGTGTAGCGAAGGTCGGCGTTGAGCGTCATCTTGAAGTTGGACGACAGACTAACGTCCTGTGCGATCCCGGCGGTCAGCACCCAGTCGGGCGCGCGATAGACCGGTTTCCCTGACAGGTCCTGATGGGCCGGTACCGATCCGGCAGCAGGAATGCATCCGAGCGCTGCGGTCTGCCCGGCATAGCATTGGGCGATCGGGAAGGACTGGAAATGGGCATCGTTATAGGATGCCGTCGTGCGCAACGTGGTACCCCTGATCGGGCGATAGGTGGCTTCGAACTCGACCCCCTTGGTCAGGGTGCTGGCGGCATTCTGCGTGACGAACACCGGGGTTCCGTTCGGCAGTACCAGCAGCGAGGTCAGCGGCAGGCCGGTATATTTGTAGCTGAACCCAGTGAGCGTGGTGGTCAGCTTGTTGTTGAACAGCGACGCCTTGGTCCCGATCTCGAACCCGCGCACCTTCTCCGCGTCGAAGCTCAGCGTGTCCTTCGTGGCGGTCGATGCGAGAATACCGGGATTGGAGTATCCGCCCGCCAGATACCCCGTCTTGTACGCGCCGTAGATCAGCACGTTGCGATGCGGATGCCAGCTCAATGTCGCTTCGGGCGAGAAATTGCTCGCGCTCTTTTCGCCGTTGATGACCGTGCCCACGGGCAGAATCCCGACGGCGTTGGAGTTCACGAACGTGCTGAAACTGTTGAGCTTGTTCTTCTGCCACGTATAGCGCCCACCGCCGGCGAGCTCGAGTGAATCCGAGAATTTGACGATCAGCTGGCCGAACCCGGAAAATGCCGTGCTCTCATTATGCTGTTCGTTGTCATAAGCGTGAAATTTGCCGGTCGTCGCGTCGGGCAGCAACGGACCGTTCGCGCCACCGACGTACAAGGTCCGCTTGTTCTGTTCGTAATGTCCGCCGAACGCGATGTTAAACATGCCGTCGAACGAGGAGACGGCGCGCAGCTCCTCGTAGAAGCTCTTGTTCTTCTCGTTGCTGTACGACCAGAATTGGGAATAAGCGGTGCCGTCGGCATTGCCCTGGCTGACATAGGCATAATCGTAATAGCCGGTGACCGAGGTCAGCTTGATCTTGCCAGCGGTGTAGTTGAGCGTCAGCGTTGGCAGATAAGTATCGTCGCTGGAATAGGGGCGGCCATTGTCGTGCGACTTCACCTGCGGCCACAGGTTGATGATCGTCGGCGACAGCCAGCCCTGCGACGACCGGTCGTCGAGCTTGCAGTCGCCGGTGGGGTCGAGCAGCGCCGCGCCCACGCCCGGCCGTGCACGACCCGCCGGGCAGCCCATGACTTCGTCGAAGCTCTGCAGGCTCTGGCCTTCATAACGGCTGACCAGCATCTTGAAGGTGGCGTCGAAATTACCGTCTTCATATTTGAGCGTGAACCGCCCGGCGAGCTTCTTCTCGGCGCCGAGCCGACCCTGCGCGGCGGGCACAAAGGTGCTGCCGGTGGCGGCGCTGCGCAACAGGTCGGGCGTGCCGTTGTCCATATTGCGGATATAGCCCTGGCTCTGGCTGGCGAAGAGCGCGAGGCGGGCGCCGAGCTTGTCGGTGATCGGCCCCGATATTGCCGCCTCGATTGACGCGGTATCGGCGTTGAACTCATAGCCGCTGCGGAGGAAACCGGAGAAGGTCGAGGTCGGATCGGCCGATTTGACCGACACCACGCCACCCGGGGAATTCTTGCCGAAGAACAAAGCCTGCGGCCCTTTGAGGACGTCGACCGACTCGATGTCGAACAAGGCATCGTTGAGGATGCGGCCGCGGCTGATCGCCATGCCGTCGAAATCGAGCAGCACCGATTGCTCGACGCCGGCGTCGAGGCTCGCCGAACTGACGCCGCGCATCGTGATCGAGGTGCCAGATCCGGTGAAGCCGCGGTCGAGCGACACCTGCGGCGCGAGGATCTTGATGTTGGCGACCGAGGTCAGGTCGTATTGCCGGATCTGCGCCGGGGTGATGACCGTTGCCGCGACGGGCACGTCGATCAGGCGCTCGGTACGCCGACGCGCGGTGACGACGATATCGGCGTCACTGGTCTGATCGCCGGGTGTCGCCTTGGTGTCGCCGGATCCTGTCTGAGGTGCGCCTGCGGTGGCGGCGGGCGCCGGCTGTTCCTGCGCCATGGCGGGCGTCGCCAGGGCGGTAGCAAGAGCGCCGAGCGCCGAACTCCAGAATAGCTTGTCCATATCGTTTCCCTCTCCCTTTACGTGATCGCCCCGGTCTCGCCGAAGTCGTTTTGTTTGGTTTTCAGGTTGCGCCCGCTTCCTGGGCCGCGCGCCAAGCGGCCTTGGCCAGCGGGTCGATGCGCTCGATGATCTCGCCGGCATTCGCCGCGGTCTGCACGCCTTCGCGCGCGCGTCCGGCGATGCCCTGAAGGATCGCTGCGATCCGAAAGAGATTATAGGCAGTGTAGAACGGGTGGGTCGGGTCGCTGTCGAACCCGGTGCGCTCGCGATAGCGGCGGGCATAATCCGCGGGACTGGGAATGCCGAGCGCGTCGAGGTCGGCGCCGCCCAGCGTGCCGCGCACGTCGACCCCTTCCGGCCGGGTCCATTCCATCATGTGATAGCTGAGGTCGCCGAGCGGATCGCCGAGGGTCGACAATTCCCAATCGATCATCGCCACGACGCGCGGCTCGGTCGGGTGAATCAGCAGATTGTGGAACGAAAAGTCGCCATGAATGATCGTCGTGCGCTCGGGCAGCGCCGGGATCGCGCTGGGCAGCCAGGCGATCAGTCTGTCCATTTCCGGGATGTCACGCGTGCGCGAGGCGTCATATTGACGCGTCCAGCGTGAAATCTGGCGGGCGAAATAATTGCCCGGCTTGCCATAATCGCCGAGGCCGATCGCGGCGTAATCGACGAGATGGAGCGTTGCGAGCGCGGCGTTCGCCGAATCGTAGATCGCGGCACGCTCGTCCCGCGACAGGCCGGGCATGCGCGGATCCCAAAAGGCGCGGCCGGGTACGTGGCGCATCACGTAGAACATCGAGCCGATGACGTCGGTGTCCTCGCACAGCACCAACGGCTCCGGCACCGGCAGCCCGGCACCGAACAGCGCGCGCGTGATCCGATATTCGCGGTCGACGGCATGCGCCGAGGCAAGCAGCACACCCGCCGGTTTACGGCGCAGGACCAGCTTGCCCGCGTTGGTTTCGAGCAGAAAGGTCGGGTTGGATTGACCGCCCTGAAACTGGTGGACCGCGATGTCGCCGGTCAGGCCGGGGATGACACCGCTCAAATACCCTGCAAGCCGATCCTCGTCGAACTGGCTGCCCGGAGTGACGGCGACGGTCGCGCCAATCTGCGCTGCGGGCGCGTTCATGCCGCCTTCCTTGCGGTGCGATATTTGTCGAGTTCCATGCGCGCGAGCTGGCGTTCGTGGACCTCGTCGGGGCCGTCGGTCAGCCGGACGATGCGGGTGTTGGCCCACAATTCGGCAAGCCCGAAATCGTCCGAGACGCCACCGCCGCCATGCGCCTGGATCGCGTCATCGACGATCCGCTGCGCCATCCGCGGCGCAGCGATCTTGATCATCGCGATCTCGGCGCGCGCCGCCTTGTTGCCCATCGTGTCCATCATGTGCGCGGCCTTGAGGCAGAGCAGCCTCGCCATCTCGATCTCGCAGCGCGCGCGAGCGATCCGCTCTTCCCACACCGAATGTTCGGCGATCGATTTGCCGAAGGCATGGCGGTCGACCAGCCGGCGGCACATCTTTTCGAGCGCGACCTCCATTGTCGCGATATTGCGCATCGTGTGGTGGATCCGCCCCGGGCCGAGCCGGCCCTGCGCGATCTCGAACCCGCGTCCTTCACCGAGCAGCAGGTTGTCGGCGGGCACGCGGACATCCTCGAGCAGCACCTCGAAATGGCCGTGCGGGGCGTGGTCGTAGCCGAAGACGGGCAGGTGCCGGACAAGCGTGACGCCGGGCGTGTCGCGCGCCACCAGAATCATCGACTGCTGGTTATAGGCAGGCGCGTCGGGGTCGGTCTTGCCCATCAGGATGAAGAAGTCGCACCGGGGATGGCCCGCGCCCGACGACCACCATTTGCGTCCCTTGATGACATAATGTCCGCCGTCGCGCCGGATTTCGGTCTGGATATTGCGCGCATCGGATGAAGCGACCGCCGGCTCGGTCATCAGGAAGGCCGAGCGAGTGACCCCGTCGCGCAGCGGCACCATGAAGCGCTCCTTCTGCGCGGGGGTGCCGTAGCGGTGGAGCACTTCGAAATTGCCCGTGTCGGGCGCCATGCAGTTGAACACCTCGCTCGCGAACGAGACGCGGCCCATCAATTCGGCGATCGGCGCATAGTCGAGATTGGTGAGTCCGGGGCTCGTGAAATAGGCGTCGTCATGCTCCGATGGGGGCATGAAGAAGTTCCACAACCCCTCGGCTTTCGCCTTGGCCTTGAGCGCCTCGAAGACCGGCGGGATCTCGCGCCAGCGGTCGATCGCGGCCAGTTCGGCATGATAGACGGGAATCGCGGGGACGATATGCTCGTCCATGAACGCGCGGACGCGCGCCATCCATTCGCTGGATCGCTGCGACTGTTCGAACGCCATGGCGCGGATATCCCTCCTGTCGATTCTCTCGGATCGTTCGTCCGGTCGGTCGGCTATACTATTTCCCGACCGACCGGTCGGCTGTCAAATTGGACAGTGGAGCGGCGGTTGACGCCCGACCAGTCGGTCGACAAGCTTAAGGCAGGAGAGGTCGATGACGACGCCAGGATCATTTGGGCCATTGGGCGATGTTGCGTTGCTGCGCGGTCATGCCCCGTACACGCTTGCCGGCTATGCGGGTTTCCGCGCGGTGATCGACGCTGACGGTGCGGTTCCGGCGCGCCTCAAGGCGCTGTTCGCCGCTGTCGCGGCGGTCGATCGCCGCTATCCCGAGCTGGCGCGCCGAGAGCTGGTGCGCGGCGCGTCGCTCGGCCTGACCGTTCGCGATGCGACCGCAGGACTCATCGTCCTCAGCAGCTTGCGCGGTGAAGGCGCCGCACTCGAATTCGCCAATGTGATCGCGGCGGTGTTCGACGACCTGGCTGCGCCAGCGCCGCAGGACCTGCCGCGCGCCGAACCGGGCGAGGCCGAAGCCAATTTCCTCGCCTATTTCGGGACCATCCCGGTGCCGCTCGCCCAATTGATGCGGCTCTGCCCGCCCGCAGCCGACGCTTATTACCTGATGCGCCGCGGTAGCATCGACGCCAACCCGCTGTCGCCCAAGCATGGCGAGCTGCTGCTGCTGGCGATCCTCGCCGCCGGCTACAGCCCGATGGCCGCAACGCACGTCCGAGGCGCGCGGATCGCGGGCGCGACCGACGAAGAAATCGCCGAGGCGGTGCTGTGCGCCGTCCCCGCCGCCGGCATCGCCGCCTGGATGGGCGTCGGTGCGATGCTCGCCCCCGACCAATAGGCCGCGGGCCCCGATTCACCCGAATATCGAAGGAGATACACATGGAACTCGAAAAGGACGTCATCCAGTACGAACTGGCCGACAACGGCATCTGCACGATCTGGCTCAATCGCCCGCACAAACGCAATTGCGTCAGTCCGCAATTGCTGCGCGAACTGGAAGTCGCGGTCGATCGCGCGGCGGCGGACAAGAAGGCGCTCGCCGTGGTGTTCCGTGGACGCGGCAACACTTTCTGCTCGGGCGCGGATCTCGACCAATTGGTCGGCCCGGTGCTGCACGAATCGACCACCTCGCTTCAGCTCGCGATCGACTCGGCGCGCACCTATGACAAGATCTACAACATGGGTAAGCCGACCATTGCGGCGGTCGAGGGCTATGCCGTCGCGGGCGGGTTCGAACTGATGATCTCGTGCGATTTCGCGCTGGCGGCGTCCGAAGCGAAGATCGGCGACTTCCATATCCGCCGCGCGCTGTTCGGCGGCGCCGGGCCGATCTATCGCCTGCCGCGCTATATCGGCATGCGCAAGTCGAAGGAGCTGATGCTGACCGGCAAGCTCTTGACTGGCGACGAAACGGTCGAATGGGGCCTGTGCAACGCCTCCGCGCCGATGGCCGAGTTCGACCGGTTGATCGCCGATTTCTGCGCGCCGCTGATCGACAAGAGCCCGTTCTGCATGTGGATGACAAAGATGGCGCTCAACCGCGGCATGGATGCGGATACCAATTCGCTGATCACGCTCGAGACGATGACCTGCAACGTCGTCCACCATTCGGCCGATGCCAAGGAAGGCGTCGCGGCGTTCCTCGAAAAGCGCAAGCCGGTCTGGACGGGCAACTAAGGCGATGTCGGTCAGCATGGTCGTGCTCGCCAGTCGCCCCGGCGACTGGCCGCAGGAGCGTTTCACCGAATGGTGGCGCGGGCCGCATGCCGATGCGGCGAAGCTGCTGCCCGGCCTGCTCGCCTATCGCCATGGCGTGGTTACCAAGGACTATGACAGTCCCGAAACGCCGGGCTGGGACGGGCATGCCGTGCTGACTTTCGCCGACCAGGCCGCGCTCGACGCGGCCTTCGCCTCGCCCGAATGGAAAGCGGCGACCGCGCAGACCAAGGGCATGGGCGGCAAGCGCATCATCCTGATCACCGATGAGGTCGACCTCTTGGCCGGGCGCGGCGATGCCTGATCTCCTCCCCGGTTTCGCGACCGCGGCGTTCCGTCTCGACGGCAAGCGCGCGCTGATCACCGGCGGCCGCGGCGCGCTTGCCGAGGCGATGGC
>Ga0070674_100001868_pt1 | contig 11431 bp, 7 predicted proteins | sample KBSM33metaG_FD_65344 | JGI IMG/M metagenome (GOLD analysis project Ga0070674, IMG submission 65344) | Miscanthus rhizosphere microbial communities from Kellogg Biological Station, Michigan, USA - KBS M3-3 metaG | ecosystem: Host-associated > Plants > Roots > Rhizosphere > Soil ... | reverse complement strand
TCCTTGCGAAGGCACCTCAGGATCGTGCGTTCGACGTCCGGTGATACCGACGAGAGATCGCGTGGCGCTGCCGGATCGCTGTTGAGGACCTTCGCCATCACCTCGGCGCGCGAGGGTGAATCGAAGGGTTTCCTCCCCGTCACCATTTCATAGAGCACGGCGCCGAAGCTGAAGATGTCCGAGCGGGCATCCAGCTTGTCACCGCGCGCCTGCTCTGGCGACATGTACGCAGCAGTACCAACCACCATCCCGGCGTCGGTCAGTACCGCGGTCTGGGTTCGGGCGTTCGCCGCACCGGTCGACGGCTCCAGCAGCTTCGCCAGCCCGAAGTCCAGCACCTTGACGGCATCATGATCGGTCACGACGATGTTCGATGGCTTCAGGTCACGATGGAGGATGCCGGCCTCGTGCGCTTTCGCCACGGCGTCAGCGATCGCGGCTCCATACCGCAACGCACGCGACACACTCAGTCCCTTTGCTGGAATGACTGCGTCGAGCGTCTTCCCCGACACGTACTCCATCACGATAAAGTCGATGCCGTCTTCGAAGCTGATGTCGTGGACTGTGACAATGCCGGGATGATTCAGGGCACTGGCGGCCCTGGCTTCCTGCGCGAACCGTTCCTTGCGAAGCGGATCGGAGACCCGGTCCTGCGGAAGGACCTTGATGGCGACCGGGCGATCGAGCAGCGTGTCGTGGGCTTTGTAGACCACGCCCATCCCACCTTCGCCAAGTTTCGACTCGATCCGGTAGCGACCGAGCGTTCGCCCAATCATTGGAGTCCTAACCGCGGCCTCCGGGAGCTGGTCCACCGCGTCCTCCACGCCCACGGCCACCGCCGCCACCGCCGAAGGACGGATAGGGTTTCGGATTCACCATGAGCCGATCCAGGAAGAGATCGATCGACTGAGCCATCACCTCGATCGCGTCGAACGCGGCATTGTCGAAGGCGTGATCGGCACCCTGTATGAGCGTCAGCGCAGACGGCACGCCGAGCGCGTGAAGCTTCCCGAAGAAGTCGATGCTCGATTGCACCGGCACCGTGCCGTCGTTCGTGCCGTGAATGAAGATCGTCGGGGCAAAGTTCTTGGTGATGTGCGACGTGGGTGACGCCGCGGCGATGTTCTCAGGCGTCGCCTGTCCCTGCGCGAAGAGCCCGGTTGCGATCTGTGCGCTCGCCAGAGGGTAGACGCCGATGCAGGCGTTGACGTCCGAGCTCACGCCCGCGTTCCCGCCTTCGCCCTCGAACTCCTTACGCCCGTTCGTCCCCGCGGCCATCAGCGAGAGCATCCCACCCGCAGAGTAGCCAGCGACTACGATCCGGTTCGGCTCGACGCCGAGCTTCTCGGCGTTCGCGCGAGTCCAGCGGATCGCAGCTTTCGTGTCATGGATCTGGGCCGGCCACAGGCTCTCCTGCTGGAGCCGGTAGTTCGCGGAGATGTTGGTGTAGCCCCGGGCGCCAAGCGCTTTTGCGTCGTTGATGATGTAGCCGGCGTTCTTGTTCCCGACGAAGAAGCCGCCGCCAAAGAGGTGCACGATCGCCGTGCGCTTTGACGTCACGCCTGTGGGTGGTCGATAGACGTCGAGCGTGAGATCCTTGCCGCCACCTTTACCGAACGCGATGTCCTTCTCGACGCGCAGGTTCCCCGCGTCGGGCGGCTGCCCCTGCCCCTGGGCCTGCAGCGAGAGGGCGGCGAGCGCCGGCGCTGCCACGGCACCCGATACCTTGACGAATCCACGTCTCGTAAGTCGCGCCATGATGGTTTGTCCCCCTGAGTGATCGCGAGCAGGATCGGCCCGGCATTATATCGGGGAGCGGGCGGTATGTTTGAATGTATCCGGCCTGGGACTGTCATTCAGGCCGTGACAGTACTCGTTGCTACCGACTCGAGGGACAGGCTCACCATGCAGAGACGCGATTTCGTGACGACAGCCGTCGCCGGGGCTGTCGGCTTCGGGGCCGGCAAGTGGACCTCGGACCGACGGTGGGCTCCGGCGCTGGAGGAGGAACAGGCGCGCAATCAAGCGCTCGAACGTCGCGCGCTCCCTGAACACGCGCGTATGTCCTTCTCGCAGCAGGGCGAGGACATCATTCTCTTTCACGTCATTCAGGATCTGCTGCGCGTGGAGCGCGCCACCTACATCGACGTCGGCGCCGCCGAGCCTGTCCTGAGCAACAACACGTACCTGCTGTGGGGCGTCGGCCACCGCGGCGTCCTGGTCGAACCCAATCCGGCTTTTGCCAAGAAGCTGCGCGACTACCGGCCAGGCGACAAGGTGGTGGAGGCTGGCGTTGGTGTGACCGACGCGACGGAAGTCGACTACTACGAGATCAAAGGCAATCCGATGCTCAACACGTTCTCACCCGACCAGGTGAAGATGCTGCAGCAAGGGAAGAGCGAAAACGTCGTCGAGCGTGTGCGCAAGATGCCGCTCATCAACCTTAACCGGCTGATCACCGAACAGCTGGGCAAGGCCCCGGACGTGCTGTCGACCGACATCGAGGGCCTCGACTACGACATCATTCGGTCGCTCGACTTGTCGCGCTTTCGGCCCGGCGCCATCTGTGCGGAGACCGTCGCGATGAACGAGGCCGGTGTGAACTCGGACATCACGACCTATCTGCTCGCACAGGGATACGTCGTGCGCGGCGGATCGACGGTCAATACGATCTACGTCGATTCGAAGCGGCTTCCCGTTTAGACCTGGGTGCTTGGTCCTTAGTTCTTGGTCCGTTCCTAGTCCTTGGCCCGTCTGGAGTTGATCCGTTTTCGTGGACATCTGAGAAGGCGCACAATGCGCCGAGGAGTCCACGATGGCTCGACGTCGCCGACGGCACTTCAGCCCGGAGTTTAGGCTGCTTCACCATTCCGATCGCGGCGCGCAGTACACCAGCGAGCGATATCAAGCGCTACTGCGGTCGCCCGGCTTCCGCTGCAGCATGAGTCGTCCCGGCAATTGCTACGACAACGCGCCCGTCGGACCAAGGACCAAGGACCAAGGACGGACTAAGAGCCAAGAACGAAGCACTAAGGACTATTTTTCTCTTGTTCACGTGCACCGCGAAGAATGGCCTCCAGGCCGTAGTTTCCCTCGTGGCACGCGTACTCGAACATCCGCTCGCCCGTCATCTTGAGCGGGATCATCAACGTCCACGGGCGCGACCACACAGTCGGGTCGTCGAACGTGACGTAGTACTCGAGCGTGTCCTGCGACACGCGATGGAACTTCTCGATCGTGTGCAGCTTGCCGGTGGCTCCCACTCGCGTGGCGTTCTCGACGTAGTTGGTCGTATCCACGACCAGCGTGTCTCCGTCCCACCGCGCGTGCGAGTCTCCGTGGTACTGCCTGATGACCGCAGAGACGTGCGACGTCTTCTCCGTTGAGAAGATCCGCACGTCGTGAATCATCTCGCTGCGCAGCGCCATGGTGCCCGGGCCCTGCGTCACCTCGAAGTAGCTCTGATAGCCGGCACGAATGTTCGGCGTGCCGTAGCTGACGCACCGTGTGCCCAGGGACAAGTCACTGGCCTTGTCTGCCGGGCCCCTCCCCTGTAAGGCCGCGGCTTGCGCGCGTGCGCGCTCGGCCGCGCCAGCTGCCAGAGGCGGAATCCGGCCGTCGGGCGGATCGATGATGAGCGACGTGCGGTTGTCCCACACGCGATCCGACAACCACGTCTGGTCGTAGTTGCCGACTTGGGTATCGGTGGAGCTGAACTTGGTCTTACCCTCGATCGCGGCGTTGAAGAGCTCGTCGGCGAAGAACGCGTCGCCGCCGTCCGTCATCGCGGCCGCGCGCTTCTTCAGATCCGCCAGCTCGGCGTCGGTCATCGTGGTGCGAAGACCGAACTGCTTTGGCCGCTCGAGCGGTGTCATGCCGTTGTTGGCCCAGACCCCCTGGAAGTCGGGATGCCCGTCTGGCATCCGCGGCACGGACCATCCGCCGCCGGCCGATTTGTCCCCCGTGGCTTTAGCGGAGGGGGACTGGCCGAAGACAGACGCGCCGAAAAGGGCGATCGCGATCACAAAGCTCGTCACGGCTCGTCGACGCATAGCATGCTCCTCCGCTCGCCGATACCATACGACACACCGCCCTTCGATTGCACTCAGGGCGCCCCGAGCGTAGTCGAGGGGCGAGGTCGAGGGGCACCGAGAATTGTTTGAAATTGTTTGCGAGCCACGCCGCCCAATTGCACGCCGGACAAGGCGGCTCTATTGAGACAGGCGCAACTCGAGCCAATCGATGATGACGGTCACCTGGTCTTCGTGATCTTCATCACCGTCATGCGCGACGCGCCGGACACGTAGACGGAGCCGTCTGTATCGATGCCCATCCCATGCGCCCGGTCGGCGGCCACCTTGTCGATCAGTTTCCCATTCTTGACGATGTTGACAACGCCGACGTTGACGTCGCTGATGTAGACCGTATCGTCGGCCGCAACCGCGATTCCGCCGCGCGAGGGATAGGGCCACGTCTCGACGAACTTGCCTTCTTTGTCGAAGATCGACACGCGTTGGTTGTCGCTGTCGTTCACCAGGATTCGGCCGCGTGAATCCAGCGCGACGCCGTGCGGCAGCTGAAGCTGCCCCGGCTGCGAGCCTTTCACCCCACCGATGATCCGGACGAACCTGCCGTCGCTGGAAAAGTGCACGACGCGTGCGTTCACATACCCGTCCGACACGTAGACGTCCCCGTTCGGCGCGACCGCAACGTGGTTGGGCTGGTTGAACAAGTCATGCGAGGTATCGTCGCCGGCGATGCCCTTCTTGCCCAGGGTCATCAGCACGCGCCCGCCGGGGCTGAATTTGTGCACGACGTGCGCAGCGGAATCGGTCACCCAGAGAAAGCCTCGCGCGTCGATGGTTACGCTGTGCGCGCTTTCAAACAGCCCGTTGTCGCCGAAGGCTTTCACAAACTTTCCGTCGCGCGTGAACACACGAAAGTACGGTGCGGTGCGCACCAGCACCATGACGTTTCCTTGTCCGTCGGCCGTGATCCACGTCGTGTTCCCGTCCCAGTTCGTGCCCTGCGGGAGCTGCGCCCAGGCAGGGTCCACCTTGTAGCCAGCGCCTGACTGTGCCGAGACGCCGATCGCGCCGGACAGGAGGAACCAGACGAGAACTGTCGCGGGCGCAGTTGCAATCGAGCGCATATCCACCTCTCTATTCGCGTCCGGGCCAAAGACATTACTCCAGTTTGCGATCGCGGGTATCACCGGGTCACGCGCTCCCTGGTGGGCTGGCGGCCGGGATCAATGCACGGCGATTGGCGCGACGGTGGATCCCGTCGCCCCCCGCAGCTTCAACGGCTCGAGGATGAACGCGAACTCATAGACACGCTTTGCCGCGAGCTCGTCCAGCTTCAGGCTCTCGAGCATGTGAATGCCGTTGACCGCCAGCAGAATCTGATGAACGGGTGAGCCGAGCATTGGATCGGGATTGGGATTGACCTCAACCGACCAGTTGTCGGACCCGACCAGCATTGGCGACTGCGTCGCCAGCCACTCTGCCGCCGCGACACCAACACCAGGATCAGTCCTCATGTACCGGGCGTTGTCCGTTCCCCACAACTTCCCCCAGCCGGTGTGCACGATGACCGCGTCGCCGGCCTGGAGCGAAACGTTCTGGCGTGTGAGGGCATCCCGAAGGTCCTGAACGGTGATCTCATAGCTGTCAGGCAGCATGTCGACGCCCTTCAGGGCCGCGACATCGATCAGCACCCCGCGTGTCATCAGCGCGCCAACCTTCTCGATGCCAAGTTTCGTGAAGCCGTTTCGTGTCGCGATCTGATCCTGCGTGAAGCAGTTGTAGAAGCCGTTGTCGATGCCCTGGTGGCTGAAGCCGTCGAACTGAGTACCGACCTGGCCGAGCTCGCCGATCACCATCTCTTCGTTGCTGATGCGCCGATTCGACTGCGGCAGCACATTGGTACGTTTAGTCAGGATGCTCAGTTGACGTCCGGGGAAAAACGCCATCGACGCTGGATCGAGCACCTGCCCGAGCTCGATCACTTCCCCGCTGCGTATCAGCCTCGCGGCCTTCAGCACCTGATCGCGCGTCATCAGGTTGGCGGAGCCGCGCTCATCGCCCGCGCCCCATCGGGACGGGCAGCGCTGGTTCTCGGACGGAGGTGTCCACGACTGCCCGGCCGCCAGCCTCCCCGTACACAGCAGGAACAGCATCAACGCGATTGCATAGCGCATGAACATGGCCCTCCGAACTACTTCCGACCTGCATGATACGATTTGCCCGGCATTCCGCCGACCACAAGTGATGCAAGCGAAACTCGCAGCGGCCGCCGCCGGAATCGCGCTGGCAGCGGTGCTTTCGTTCGCTGTCGCACTTGTCGTCCTGCGCTTGCCGTCGGCAGTCGCGCTCGCACAAGTCATCGGCGTCCCGCTGCCTGATCCACCGCTCGGAGCGCACTGCGCCTGCGAACGCGGCATCTGTCCTCTCGATGCGAATGGCCGGCGCTGCTCCTGCGGGTGCGCCAAGCGCGCGGACGCGCAACAGGTTCAACGACTCAGTCCCATCCCTGGCGCCGCATGTGCCAACGGCACGGCGGCCGGCTACCCGTGCCGCGACGTCGATCTGATGGCTTTCCTGCCGCACGGCGAGATCGGCGGCGGGAGCGGCAACGACATCTGGGGCTGGACCGATCCGGTCACCGGCCGCGAGTACGTGCTTGTCGGCCGCTCGACAGGGACGTCGTTCGTCGATATCTCCGAACCGGGCGCCCCGATCTATCTCGGCGACCTGCCCACGAGCACGATCCCGTCGACATGGCGCGGCATCAAGGTCTTCGCCAACCACGCGTTCATCGTCAGCGAAGCACCGAACCACGGCATGCAGGTGTTCGATCTCACGCAGCTGCGCAATGTCACGTCGCCGCCGGTGACGTTCACCGAGACTGCTCACTACGCCGGCTTCGGGTCCACGCACACACTCGCGATGAACACGCGCAGCGGATACGCCTATGCCGTGGGGACGCGCACGTGCGAGGGCGGCCTTCACGTTGTCGACGTCCGCACGCCTGCGGCGCCACGAGGCGCCGGATGCTTCAGCCTCGACGGCTACACGCACGAGACGCAGTGCGTGATCTACGCCGGGCCCGACGCGACCTATCGCGACCGTGAGATCTGTTTCAACTCGAACGAGGACACGCTGACGATCGTGGACGCGACGGACAAGCGCGAACAGATGCAGCTGTCGCGGACCGGTTACGGTGGCAGCGCGTACACGCACCAGGGGTGGCTGACCGAGGACCAGCGGTTTTTCCTCGTCAACGACGAGGGCGACGAGGTCGCGTTCAGGCACCCGACGAGAACCTGGATCTGGGACGTGTCGGACCTCGACGCGCCGGTGCTCGCAAACCACTATGACGGCCCGACCTCATCGATCGATCACAATCTCTATGTCCGCGGGCACCTCGTGTACGAGTCGAACTATCGCAGCGGCCTGCGCGTGCTCGACGCAAGCGACGTCGCCAGCGGAGCGCTCAGGGAAGTCGGATTCTTCGACATCTACCCTGGCGACGACGCCCCCTCCTACAACGGCGCATGGTCGGTGTTTCCGTTTTTCGCGAGCGGATCGGTGGTCGTGAACGGCATCGAGCAGGGGCTGTTCGTCCTCAGTCCACGCGTCGCACCCAGAGGCCAACCAACTGGGCTGGAGGTGTCGCTCACCGGCCCGGGCAGCACGGCGATCGACTCGGACTGGTCGTTCCTGGTGATGGTCGCCAATCACGGCCCGGAGCGCCTGTCGCAGATGCGCGTGCTGGAGACGCCGCCAGGGAATGCGCAGCTGCTGTCAGCGCGCCCGTCGCAAGGTCAATGTTCGCTCTCGACGATAGTGACCTGCGATGTAGGCGACCTCGCCCCCGGGTCGCAGGCGTTCGTCACCATGACCGTCCGCCCGACCGGGGAAGGCGACTACGTCAGCACCGCCGTTGCCAGCGCGAAGGCCGACAATGGCGTCGCGCGCGAGGAGTCGGCACTCGCGACGGCTCGCGGTATCGCGCACACCCCCTCAATCACACTGCGGCGGCCGCTCGATAACACGACGTTCTGGCTCAACCGCAACAACACGATCCAGTGGACGCTGCGCGGTGTCTCCGGGCCTGTTCGCATCGAGATCTCTCAGGACGATGGCCGGACGTGGACGACGCTCAGCGACGACGCCGAAAACATCGGGTTTTACGACTGGACTGGAACAGGCGCACCGACGGCGAGCGCACGAGTCCGCGTCAGCAGTGCCGTCAGGCGCGACCTCACGCAGACTTCACCTGCCTTCGCAATCGCCACTCGATAGCTCCCCGGCAACCGTGGGGACCGCTGTTGAGCGACGGCTTGATAGAATCCACGGTCATGCGCAACACACGCGGTGTGATGGTGTCTGTGGTCGTCGCACTCAGTGCGCTCGTTGCGCACTCCGTAAATGCGCAGGCCCGGCGCGCCCAAGCTCCGGCAACGAGCGAAGGCGGCGACTGGCCCACCTACAATCGCGATCTCGCCGGCACGCGCTACTCACCTCTCACGCAGATCAACACAAAGAATGTCTCGACGCTGGCGCGCGCGTGGTCGTATCGACTGCGCCCCGAGCAAGGGAAGACCGTGCCTGCGATCGACAAGCCGGCGAGCTCGTTCGAGATCTTTCAGGAGGTGACACCAATCGTCGTGGACGGCGTGATGTATCTGCCGTCAGGCAATCGCGTCGTCGCCCTCGAGCCGGAGACGGGCAAAGAAATCTGGCGCTACGAGTTGCCCGAAGGGCTCGCGTCTTTCCGCGGCGTCGCGTACTGGCCTGGCAGCCCCGCGCGCATCTTTTTCACCAGCCTGAGAAAACTGATCGCGCTGCGCGCCGACACGGGCGTGCTCGACAGGACGTTCGGCGATGGCGGTGAGCTCGATCTCGAAATCCCGTACAGCGGCGTGCCGGTCCTCTATCGGAACGTGATCCTCATGGGATCGAATTTCTTCGGGCCCGGCGAGCGCCACATCGGTCCGCACCTGACGACGAGCCGGGGCGAGAAGGGTGACGTGCACGCGTACGACGCGCGTACGGGAAAGAAGGTGTGGGACTTCCACACCATCCCGCTGCCCGGTGAAGCCGGCAACAATACGTGGCTCAACGACAGCTGGAAGAATCGGACCGGCAACAACGTCTGGTCGTTCACGCTCACCGTCGACGAGCAGCGCGGCATTGTCTATATGCCGGTGAGCGGGCCGGGCATGAACTACTACGGCGGCGACCGACCCGGCGACAACCTGTTCAGCAACTCGACGATCGCGCTCGATGCCCTGACGGGCAAACTGAAGTGGCACTTCCAGAACATCCGCCACGAGATATGGGACTACAACCTTCCACCTGCGCCAGGCCTGATCGACATCCGTAAAGACGGCAAGACGATTCCCGCGCTCGCGCAAGTCGGCAAGTCCGGCTTCATGTTCATCCTGAATCGAGAAAACGGTGCGCCGATTCACGGCGTCGATGAACGTCCGCAGGCGAAGGCGGATGTGCCGGGCGAGTGGTATCCGGCCACGCAGCCAATACCGACGAAACCCGGTCCGCTCGCGAGAGTCAGCATGACGCGGAACGATCTCGTCACGGCTGAAGACACGACGCCCGCGCACGCAGAGGCATGCCGCGCGTTGTGGGACAAGATCCAGTTTCGCAATGACGGCCCGTACACACCGTGGAACTATCGGCCCGGCGGTGGTCCGCCCTCGCTTGCGTTTCCCGGGATGACTGGCGGCGTGAACTGGGGTGGCACTGCCACCGACCCCGAGCTCGGATACATCTTCGTGAACTCGAAGGACGAGCCCTCGTCCGGCTGGATCGCGCCTAACCCGCGCTACAACGACAAGACAAAAGACACGGAGTTTCCCTACATCCACCAGAGTGGTGGGACGCTCAGCGCAGAGGCGCGCGATGCGGACGGGCGATCGCTCGGCAACCTCCCCTGCTACCGTCCGCCGTGGGCGAGCCTGATGGCGGTGAATGCTGCGACCGGCGAGTTCGCGTGGCGCGTGCCGCTGGGTGTGAACGACAACATGCCTGAGGGCAAGAAGAACGTCGGCTCCCCGGGCTACGGCGGACCGATCGTGACCGCAGGTGGCCTCGTGTTCATCGGCGCAACGCGCGACCGTGGCTTCCGCGCTTTCGACTCGCGGACCGGCAAGGAGCTGTGGTCCACTCGCTTTGATTACAACGTCACGGCGATTCCGATTACTTACATGGGCAGGAACGGCAAGCAGTACGTGGCGGTCGTGGCCGCGACCAATGGTCAGGGCAATAACGAATCGCTACACGTGTTCGCGCTTCCTCCTTCGCGCTAGGCGCTATGGAGGACGAGGCCGTAGTTGCAAGCGTTGCTCGCAGTGGAGAACCAGATGCAAGCACTTCGTTCGACCGTGGGAGTGACGGTGTTGTCGCTCGTGTTCGTCGCAGGCAGTGCGTCAGCCGCATTGGCGCAACTGCGACCGCCCGAGGTCCGCGGCCTGCGCGGTGCCCCGTTTCCATCCATGAACCCGCCGCCCGAAGTGCGCAGTCACGGCGAGGGGCCTCAGTGGGACGGGCGACCGCCCGATGGTGTGCAACCGCTGGCCGTGGACCTGTTCACGAGCAAGGACTTCTACAAGGATCGCGCACTCTGGACGGACCGGCGCTACTGGCGCTGCAATGCGCCAAGGCAGATTGCGGACATGCGGAGCGGCGGCGCCGGCACGGCCACGGCCGACCCGCGAATCGGCGCCAAGCCGCCCGGCTCCGCGCGCTGGGGTGACTGCACGATGGACTGGCCCCGCGAAAACATTGTGAGCCCATATCGTTTTAGCAGCGCGAAGGAGCACTACCAGGCGCTGATGGCTGACGCGAAGTCACGCGGGGGCCCGACCAGGCATACCTACGACACGATGCCCAGGTGGGACGGCGCCTACGGCGAGTATGCTCCGGAGGGGCGGCGGGTCTGGAATTACTCTCGCGCGAACCAGGTGCCGACGATGCTGTCGCTGCTGACGCCGGATTACCAGACGCGGTTCGTGCGGCAGATCTACCACGAGGGCGTGAACGCCGCCCATCAATGGTCCGCGTCGTACTGCTGGCCGGAAGGCTTCATGCGGCAGTGGGCAACCGGCCCGAAGCCGACCCGGGTCGTCGTCACCCCGGAGGTCGTGGTCTTCATGGGAACCGGCTCCTCCAACATCTGGCGCATCGTCAACCTGAATCGAGAGTTTCCCCTGGGATCCGACGTGCGGCAGTGGTACGGAGACACGATTGGATTCTGGGACGGCGACGCGCTCATCACCTGGACGGCCAACATTCAGGGCTGGAACCAGCATTCGAGCTGGGAGTGGAGCGATTCGCTCGAGACGATCGAGATCATGACGCCGGTTCGAGATGCCAGCGGGAAGTTCCTCGGGCTCGACTGGGAG
>Ga0070674_100001860_pt1 | contig 11446 bp, 7 predicted proteins | sample KBSM33metaG_FD_65344 | JGI IMG/M metagenome (GOLD analysis project Ga0070674, IMG submission 65344) | Miscanthus rhizosphere microbial communities from Kellogg Biological Station, Michigan, USA - KBS M3-3 metaG | ecosystem: Host-associated > Plants > Roots > Rhizosphere > Soil ... | reverse complement strand
TACTCAGCCTGTCCATCGTCTGCGTCACGAGCATCGCGCTCTCGCAGCAGGTGCCCGCCTTCGACGCGGATGCCTGCGCGAAGCACTGTCGAGAGATGGCGGCCGCCCGCTCGAAGAACGTCGAGGCGTGCAAGGCCCGCGTGCAGCAGCGAGACGTCGCGTGGAAGGACATCGAGGCCCAGCTGCAGCTCGCGCGCACGTCCCGCGGCGACAAGAAAGTCGCGGCCCTCGAATCCGCGGTCCAGAAGCTCGTGGCGTACAACGCCTCGACGCCAGGCGCCATGGCTGATTGTCCGATGATGGGCGATCACGCCATGAAGTCAGCCTGCGGTGCCGAGCACATGAAATCGGCTTCCGGCGGCGGAAGGAACGGTTGTTGCGCCGGCGCGATGATGGACTGCTGCGGCGGGGGCGCGCATGACGCAAGCAGCCATCACTGTCCGATGACCCAGGAATCGCCAGCGCCCTCTCCGGCTCCCTGAAGGGCCCGTTCAGGTGGCCGACCCGGGTTTTGCCCCCGAGTTGATTCATTTGATCTCCTTAAATGATTGATTGGACTCGTCGCGCGGCGCGCAATGCGATGAAACATGACGGGGATGGGTTCTTGCCCATCGCTCAGGAGGTTCAGATGCGCACATCGAACCCCACCCTCGCGGCGGTTGCCGCGGCCGTTTTTCTCTCTGCTTCCGCCGTCGTCGCCCAGGTCACCTCCGTCAACGGCCAGATCGCCTTCGAGGTCTGCGAATTCAACTCGCCGCCCGGGGAGCTGACCTGCGACATCTGGGTGATGAACCCCGACGGCTCCGAGCCGACGAACCTGACCAACACTCCCCTCCTCAACGAGATGTGGCCAGCCTGGTCGCCGGACGGAACACGGATCGCCTACGTCGAGGGCTCCAACTTCGACTACACGATCCAGGTCATGAACGCCGACGGCAGCGGCCAGGCGCCGATCGTGGCGGAGCCCTCCTACCAGTTCGGGCCGAGCTGGTCGGCCGACGGGACACAGATCGCCTTCACGCGGATGGTCCCGGGGCAGGTCATCACCGACCAGTTCGACATCTTCGTCGCCAACACCGACGGCTCCGGCGAGACCAACATCACCAACTCCGACTTCGACGAGCTGGACGCGGCCTGGTCGCCGGACGGCGCGAAGATCGCGTTCGCGGGCGTGCGCTTCGAGAACTGGAGCGGCGGCGAGGGCGCGCAGTGGGAGATCGTGCTCGTCGACCCCGACGGCAGCGGCGAACAGATCCTGACGACCGGTGAGGCCGGCTCGCCGCGCGCCACCATGCTCGAAGAAGACCGCGCGCCCGCCTGGTCGCCCGACAGCGTTCTCCTCGTCTACCAGACGCAGAGCGTGGACCCCTGCTGCCCGCCGTGGCAGCTCGAGAAAGTGGATCGCGACGGCACCGACATCCGCCTGCTCTCGGACAACCCGGAGTGGAACGACCTGTCTCCGTCGTTTTCACCCGACGGCACGCTCGTGGTCTTCGTGTCGGACCGCGACGGAGATCTCGCGTTCTACACGATGCCCGCGCCGACCGTCGACTTCGCGAACCGGCCCGACGAGATCGTGCCGATCCCAACGCCCGCCAACGCCGCCAATCCGGTGTGGGGCCCGCTGCCCCGCGCCGTCGACCCCGTTTCGCTGGCGGTCGACGTCCACGGCGCAGGTCTGTCCGACATCAACGGCGTCCTCGAGCCGGGCGAGAGCGTGATCGTCGAGCCGGGCTGGCACAACGTCCTGTCCGCTCCGCTGGCGTTCACCGGCGCGGCGTCCGCACTCACGGGCCCCCCCGGACCGACTTACGTCATCGACGACGCCTCCGCGGACTACGGCACCGCGGCCGCCGGCGCCTCGAGCGGCTGTTACGACGCGACTCCGGGCCACGACTGTTACCGGATGACGATCTCCGGGCCGCGCCCGTCTCTTCACTGGGACGTGGCGTTCGACGAGGAGCTCGCCGCGGATTCCCCCGCGGCGGCGAAGACCTGGACGCTCCACGTCGGCGGAAGCTTCGCCGACGTCCCGGCCTCGGAGCCGTTCTACCCGTTCATCGAGAATCTCTTTCACAACGGCGTCACGGGCGGCTGCGGCGGCGAGGACTACTGCGTCGGGGCGCCGGTGACGCGCGCCCAGATGGCCGTCTTCCTGCTCAAGGCGAAGCACGGCGCCGACTACACGCCGAACGCATGCTTCCCGGGCGTCTTTCTCGACGTGCCTTGCCCGAGCCCGTTCGCCGACTGGATCCAGCAGCTCCTCCAGGACGGGATCACCGGCGGCTGCGGGCCGTCGCTCTACTGCCCCGACTCCCCCGTCACGCGCGCTCAGATGGCGGTGTTCCTCCTCAAGGCGAGCCTCGGGTCGGCGCACGTTCCTCCCGACTGCACGGGCGCCGTATTCGCCGACGTGCCCTGCAGCGGAGACGCGTTCGATCCGTGGATCGAGGATCTCGCCGGCCGCGGAATCACCGGCGGATGCGGCGGCGCGAACTACTGCCCGGGAAACCCGAACACGCGAGGCCAGATGGCCGTGTTCCTCACGAAGACGTTCGGGCTGGAGCTCTACAAGCCGTAACAACCTCGGCCCGAGTCTTGCTTTGTCTCCCGACGTGGGAGTACTGCAGGCTCTTCTCTCCTATCTCCGCCGGTCCGCCGGGAAGATGGTCCAGGCGATCTTCGGCTGGGCTGTGCGGGCCCTCTTCGGCACCCCGAAAGAGAGCGAGAAGACGATCCTTGCCGTTGCGGTCGGCGCCGCGGCCGTCTGGCCCCTGCTCTTGATCGGCGTGGCGTTCCCGAAGGCCGCGGCCTTCGTGCTCGCGTTCGTCCCGATCCCGAAATGGGTCTCTCCGGGCTGGATCCGCGCGGTCTGGATCGCGGCGGCGGTCTCGGTTCCGGTGGGCGTCGGTGCTGCGCTCGCGGCCAGGGGAAAACAGGCTGCGCCGAAGTGGAAACGCTGGCTCCAGGGATTTCCGGTCACGGTGGCGATCGCGGCCGCGTTCTTCACGGCATTCGTCACCTCGCCCGTCCGCCGGCTGGTCGGAATCGTGAAGCGGCGGGAAGACCGGACGATCCCGCTGCTTCTCGAACCCGAGGAATACGCGGGGGCCGCGGGCGACCTCCGTCGAACTCTCGAGCGGGGCGGCCTGAAGGTCGTGCGGGCGGACCCTCCGTGGCTTCTGACCGCTCCCGCGCGTGTGCTCCGGGCGATCGGGGGCCGATTCCTGGGCGACCGCATCCCGGAGGACATCCACTTCTATCGCGGCGAGGAGCTCGACGTCGCCGTCAATCCGAACGACATCACCATTCAGGGTCGGAAGGACAAAGCGGCGAGAGCCCACGCGCTGCTTTCCGAAGAGGCCACGCTCGGCCCCGGGCTGCAGGCCGTGGACGCGTCCGCCCAGGCGATCGAGAAAAAGCTCAAGGACCTATGGAGCGTCTACGCGCGCCGTCCGCGCAGCCACGAAGGGTCGGCGATTCTGGCCCGGCGGCTGTCCGCGGTCGGGCAGGAGCTCGAAACGACGTACCTGACTTTCGACGACTGGCAGATCCTCTACAGGGAGATGCTCCAGATGGAGCGCGCGATGGAGGGGCGCCGGCAGGCGCTGGGAGGCAGAAAGGAGACCGACGTGAAAGAAATGGAAGACGAAGCGCCCGTCCTCGGCTGGCCGCCGAGACCCGGACGCGCCGTTTCGGGCTTGTCGACGACGCAACTCGTCGCCGGCCTGACCGGGGAGCTTCGACAGCTCGTCCAGACCGAGGTCGAGCTCGCGAAGGCGGAGGTGCGCGCGGACTGGAAGGCCGAGCTCAAGTCCATGCGGTGGCTCGGATTGGCGGCCGTCGCCGCGCTCGGCTTCGTCCAGATGCTGTTCGTGGCGCTCGCGATGTGGCTGGCACAGCGGATTTCGCCGCCCCTCGCGGCCCTCGCCGTCGCCGGGGGCCTCCTCGCCGTCGCACTGGTTTTCGGTCTTCTGGGACGGGCTTCGTTCGTGAAGCCACTCGAGTCCACGCGCAAGAGCCTGAACGAAAGCTGGACATGGGCAAAAAACCGCATCGCGTAGCCGAGGTATCGCCCGCCCTCGATTCCGCCGGGGAGGTCCGACGGCTCGAGTCCGAGATCGAGAACTCCCGGCGCCGCCTGGACGCCTACGTGGACGAGCTCGATCGTCGGCGCCATCGCCTCCTGTCCGTGGGACGTCATCCGCTTCCGGCCGTCGGACTCGCGGCGGGCGCCGCGGTCGTTTTCGTCGGTGGAGTCTGGCTGCTCCGGCGGCGTCGGACGCGCGTGACCCGGTCGCGGCGAAAGGCGCGTCGCCTCGCCGATGCCCTTCGCCGCGCCGCGGCTCATCCCGAGCGAGTCGCGGCCGAGGGAAAGAGCCCGTGGAGCCGGGCTCTCGTCGCGGCGACCCCGGTGATCGTCCGGTTTCTCGCGGACGCCGCGCTGCGGCGGCGGAGCTAAGCGCGGCGGGCTGCGGGACTTCGCTATTTATCGCCGGGCCCAGCGGAGGAAGCGCGCCGCGTCACGGCCGCGCGCCATGGACACGAGAGGCAACGCGACCGCCGTGGCCGCGACAATTTTCGCGGAAGGGGCGGGCCAGCGCCAGGCCTCGAAGGCCGCCCGTGCGGCGAGACCCGTCCGATTCTGTTCCGAGGCGCGCATCGCGGCGGTCAGAAGGATCCGGCGCATCTTGTCGCGAACCGCGGGGTCATCGAACCAGTCCGTAGCCCGGATGCGACGGCCGATCGACAGCATCGCGAGGATGTAGCCCTCGATGCGCCGCCCGGCGGCGGAGCTGGCGGACAGCCGATCCGGCGAGTCGACCTCCGCGAAGCAGGTCGGCTCGGGAACGTGGATGAGCTTCGCGCCCAGGCATCCCGCGCGCGCGTCGTGCTCGTGGTCCTCCCAGTGCCAGATCGGCATCCAGCCGCCCATCGCGTCGACCAGATCTCGACGCCAGAGGCAGGAGCTCGTGTGCCACGGGCGCTTCCAGAGAAGCGTCGGCAGAATCTCCTCGACGGATTCCTCGTTCCAGCGCCGCAACCGGGACGGCCGCCCGTCGCGCATCTCCATCGTCGAGGCATAGGCCATGCCCGTCTCCGGAGACGCCTGCAGCGCCGCCACGAGCGCGCCGAGATGCCCGGGCAACCAGAAGTCGTCGGAGTCGAGATAGGCGACGTACTCGCCGCGTGCCCGCCGCCGGCCGGCATCGCGGGCGGCGCCGGGACCGCGGTTCGTTTCCAGGCGCGTGAGCCTCGCATCGAAATCGAGCTCGCCCGGGAGGAGAAACGGAGTCGTCGACGCGTCGTCGACGACGATGAGCTCGAGCGGCCGGTAGGTCTGGGCGGCCACCGAGCGGATGGCCCGCTGCGCGAGCTCGAACCGATCGTGCACCGGCACGATCACGGAGACGAGCGCAGGCTCCGGCCGGCGCGCCGCAGTGCCCGCGCCTCGCGGGTGAGCGTCGCCCTCGTGCGCACGGTTCATCCGGCTCCGGGCCGAGCGCCGAAACTGCTTCAGCACGCGTCGGGCGATCGTCGCGCGCAGCCGCATCCGATCGCGCAGTGACAGCCGGCGCCGCGCGACGGCCGTCATGGCTGAGGCGGCGACGGCGGCCCACTGGCGCGCGCCGAATCGCCAACTCCGGGACAGGCTGTCGGGCAGATAGAACTTCGTGACCAGCCTCTCGGGAATGCGCACGAAAGCCCCGAGCAGGCTCATCTCGAGAAGCCACGGCCAGTCGGCCGAGAACTCCCCCGCCCGATGCCGCCGAAGGCCGCCGATCTCTTTGCCCGCCGATGCGCGAAAGACGCCGCGATTCGGGATCCACCAGGAGCCCTCGAGCCGCGCGACGCTGCACGCGCGCGCGATGGGGTCGCGGATCCCCTCGAGCCGGGCGTAGGACCTCTCCTCGACGGTGCCGTCCTGCCGGACGAGCCGGAGATCCGAGAACGCCATCACCGCAGACGGGTCCGCCTCGAGCGCCGCCACGCACTTCTCGACGTAGGTCGGCTCCGGCAGATCGTCCTGGAACGCGAAGAGCAGATACTCGGCGCGGCCGACGGAGGCGGCTTCGCGCAGGAGCGCGTTGACGTTGCCGACCCAGCCGAGGTTGACCGGCTGCCGGATGAGGCGGAAGCGTCCGTCCTCGGCGACGCGGCGCTCGCAGATCGCGGCGGTATCGTCGGGGGAAGCGTCGTCCGAGATCAGGAACTCGAGACCGGGACAGGTCTGGGCGGCGAGCGTGTCGAGCGTGCGCGCGAGGAAGCCGGCCGCCTTCCAGGTCGGAATCAGCGCCAGAACGCGGGGTCGAGCGCCCGCCGCTGTCACCGGCGCACCGGGTCGATCGCCTCGACGGCGTCGGCCACGCGGACGGCGAACAGCGGCGCCGTCGTCAGCTTGCCGGGATCGACGCTGTGGTACCCGTCGCGCGACGAGGTGCCGATCCGCGTTCGATCGTGCAACGCGCTGCCGGCGTCGTGGACGTCGCTGCGACCGATCGCCACGATCGCGCCGGCATCCACCTGCACCACCTCGCTGCGGGACATCCCCGTGTACCAGCCGCCGATGCCGGAGAGAATGCCTTCCGAAATCTGGCGCGCGAGGGCCGGATCCACCTCGCCCCGGCAGGGTGCGTCCCACTCCCGCGGCGGATCCAGATCGTGGGTCCAGCCGCGAAGCGCCGACGGATACCAGGAAAGGTACGCGGTTCCGTCGCGCCGAATCACCACGTCGCCATAGCGGCCGAGGACCATCGAGACCGAGGGCGCTCCGTGCAGCTCCGGCGGCACGCGCGCGATGAGGCGGTATTTCAGACGGTGGAGCAGATCGCCCGGCGGTTCCAGGCCGAGCTGTCGGTCGAAGACGAAGCGCCTCTCCCACGTGGCATTGACGACCTGGCGGGCGGCCGCGCGCCAGACTCCCGAAGCCCCGTCTCCCTCGACCCGAAAACCGCCGCCCTGGCGCTCGATCGCGCGAACGGTGTGGCCGCAGCGGAGAGTGATGCGCGGATGCGCGGAGAGCGCCCGGCGCAGCGACGCCGCCAGAACCTCCGTGTCGATCGCGAGCTCCTCGGTGCCGAATCCGGCGAGGAATCGGCCGCGATCGAAATGGGCCGAGAGCTCCGCGTCGCTCAGCCGCTCGAACAGGCGCCCGGGTCTCGTCCCGAGGTAATCCAGGGAACGATCCGCGGCGAGCCGCTCCCGACAGCGCGCCTCGACGGCCTCGTAGTGCGCCGCGAGCGCGTCCGGAGCGAGCACCGAGTCGTTCGCGACCAGGTAGTGAAACCGAGTCGATGTCGCGAGCCAGCCGCCGTCCGCGCCGAGCCAGCGGCCGACGATGGCGCGGAACCTGAGCGCGCCCTCGAGCTGGAGAAACGCTGTGGCGCGCGAGGAGTCGTTCGCGTAGATGAAACCGAGGTGGATCTTCCCCTCGTTGCGCAGGCTCGCGCGGTTGGAAGCGACCGCATCCTGCTCCACGACGGTCACCGCGACGCCGCGCGACGCGAGCTCGAGAGCGACGCCCGCGCCCTGCAGGCCGGCGCCGAGAATCAGGACGTCGGTCTCGAGATCGGTCATTTCGCTTGGATCGTGTCCGGCCCCGATAGTAAATTACGCGCGACCGTCGAGAACGTGAGGTGAGACATGAATCGCCGCAAGTTCCTGCAGTCGACCGGTGTCGTCTCCGCGAGTCTCGCGATCCCGAAACGCGCGCGCGCCTGGGCGCTCGCCGGATCGGGCGGAAGCTGGCGCACGTTCGAGGTGACGACGCTCGTCGAGGTCCGAAAGCACTCCGGCCTGACGCGCGTGTGGCTTCCCGCCGCCCTGCTGCGCGACACGCCTTTCCAGAAGACGCTCTCGAACGAATTCCGGGCCGACGGCGGGACCGCGGAGCTCGTGAAGAAAGAGAGCGATGCGATGGGCGTCGTCTCCGCGAGCTTCCCGGAGGGCGTTCCGCCTGTCGTGACGCTCACGAGCCGCGTCCAGACCCGGAACTATGCGGTCGATCTCTCGAAGCCCGGAAAGCCTCCGAAGCCCGATCCGGAGCTCGATTACTGGCTGCAGCCCACGAAGCTCGTGACGACGGACGGAGTCGTGAAGTCGGAGGCCTACCTCATCACGAAGGACGCGAAGACCGACCTCGAGAAGGCCAGGGCGATCTACGACTGGATCGTCGACAACACCTATCGCAATCCGAAGACCCGGGGGTGCGGCGTCGGCGACATCAAGTTCATGCTCGAATCGAAGGATCTGGGCGGCAAGTGCGCCGACCTGAACGCGTTGTACGTCGGCCTGGCCCGCGCATCGGGTCTGCCCGCGCGCCACATCTACGGCCTGCGCGTCGCCAGGTCGAACAACGGTTTCCAGAGCCTGGGTCCATCGACCGAAGTGTGCACGAAGGGACAGCATTGCCGCGTCGAGGTGTGGCTGCGCGACTACGGCTGGGTCCCGGTCGACCCTGCCGACGTGCGCAAGGTCGTCCTCGAGGAGCCCCCGGGCAATCTGCCCGTGGACCACGAGATGGTGAAGAAGGCGCGCACTCTGCTCTTCGGATCCTGGGAGATGAACTGGATGGCCTTCAACTACGGGGCCGACATCGCGCTGCCCGGATCGCCGGGCGCGCCGATCGGCTATTTCATGTACCCGCAGGGCGAAACGGCGGAGGGACGGATCGATCCGTTCGACGCCGACGCGTTCCGTTACCAGATCACGAGCCGGGAGCTGACCGGCTAGACCAGCCCTGACGGCGATCACACGGATCGCCGGCGCCAGACGAGTACACTCGTTTCAGTGATCCCGCGCTCGGGCCATTCCCGATCGCCCGGCTGGGAAGCCGGACGAATCGGGCTGGGGGCCATGTTGGCCCTCCTCCTGCTTCTCGGCCTCGGCGCCCTCCTTCTCGTGGTGATCCCTCGAAAGTCGCAGGCGGCGTCTCAGGGACGCGACCGGATGACGAGCTTCATGGAGGAGGACTACACCTGCTGCGACTTGAGCGTGGCTCGAAGCCAGCCGCGATGCGAGGGCGTTCTCCGAGACGTCGCCGGGATGGCGCGCGGCGGACCGCGCTCCGAGTTCACGGTCGCGGCGGGAAACGCTCTGGCGCGCTGCGCCTCGGCGGAGCTGATCGATTTTGCGGGCGATCCCGCGGCGGTGCGCGACCCGATCGCGTTTCTCGCTTCGAAGCTCCGAAGCCGCGACGCCGCGGCCGCGCAGAAAGCCGCGCGGCTGCTGCTCTCCGACAGCGCTCTTTCGCGCGAGGTCGCTCGCGACGTGGTGAGCGGAACGGGGCCGTTCTGTGGCGAACCCCGGAACGCCCCGGCGACTGAACCACGATGCCCGGGCGCGCCGGATCTCGTCGCCGCGCTCGACGCGCTTTTGCTCGACGAGAAGGAGCCCGAGGAGCCGCGCGAGCGGGCCGGCGCGTTGCTCGCGGCGCTGGGAGGCGACGCCTCGGCGGCGGTCCCGGCGCTCACGCGCGCGCTGGACAGCCCCTCTCCGGCCGTGCGGCGATCCTCGTCGGCCACGCTGGCCGGCATGGGCTTGTCGGCGATCGGCGCCTTGCCCGCGATGACGCGCCGGGCGCACCGCGAGCCCGTCCCCGGCCTCCGCGAGGCGCTGCTCGAGGACATCGGCCGACTCGATCCGGTCGCGGGCTGCTGCTACGCGCTCTTTCGTCCGCCCGACCCGATGTGCGACGAATCGCTGGGTGCGATCGCCCGACATGACCGGACGGAAGCGCCGGATTCCGATCTGCCGTTGTCGGAAGTTTGTCCGGCGGCGCTCGTGCTCGAGCTCGCGGGCAACCCGGCCGCGATCGATCATCCGATGCCGTTCTTCGACCGGGCTCTGCGCGCGCCGGACGTCCGGACACGTCGTCGCGCGGCCCTGTCCGTCGCCCTGATTGCCGGCACGCTCCACGGCCACGCGCACGTCGGCCACAGCACCGTCGAAGCGCTGCACGAGGCTTTGCGCTCGGGCATCCCTCCCCTCGTTCTCGATGCGGCGGAGGCGCTCCGGCAGACCGGCGACTCTTCCCTCGAGGGCGGGCTCGCCGCCGACCCGGCGTTTTTCCTCGCGACCCTCGAAGAAAAGACGTCGGACCGCCGCGCCGCGGCGGCCTGGGTCCTCGGGCAGGTGACGCCGCCGGCGACGAGCGCCGCGCCCGCGCTCCGCGCGGCCCTGGACGGTTCCGACGGCGCCCTCGCGGATTCGGCCTACGACGCGCTCAACCGGATCGCCGTCGGTGCAGGTTTCGAGCGGCTCGGCATCAAGCGGGACGGGAGGTACGAGCTCAAGCCGGAGGTGCTGGAGGCGCTGCTGGCTGCGTCTTCGAACCCGCCCGCGGCCGTGCCGCGCTAGGGGCTGACGCGGGCGCCCGTGCTCGTCGGCGGTTCGGGAACGCCGCCATTTCGGAGCGTTTCGCGCATCGCGGGCCCGTGGCTGCGCAGCCCGCCCTGCACCGCTTCCCACAACCCCGGCTCGGCCGGGTCGGCGCCCGAGCGCAACAGCGCCGCCGCCACTTCCGGAAGATCGGCCTGCACCGCGTGCATCAGCGGCGAGGCGTTCTGCCGGCCGCCCGCGAGGTTCGGGTCGGCGCCCCGAAGGAGGAGGAGCTTCACGACGCGCAGCTGCGCTCGCGCGATCGCGGCGTGCAGAGCCGTCGCGCCGTCGGGAGCGCTCGCGTCGATCTGAGCTCCGCCGGCGAGGAGCGCGTTGATGCCATCGACGGCGCGCTGTTCGTCCTGCTGCGGCCAGGGCGCCGGGATGGCCCGCATGAGCGCCGTTTCTCCGAGGCGATTGGATTGGTTGGGATCGGCCCCCGATCGCACGAGGAACTGGACGATGGCCGGCCAGCTGCCCGAGGCCGCGTAGATCAGGGCCGTGTCTCCCTGCCGCGTCTGGACGTCGACGCGAGCGCCCCAGTCACGCAGGTTCCGCGCGACGTCCTCGCGGCCGGCGCGCGCCGCGACCATGAGGGCGGTGACGCCTTCCATCCGCTCGACGTCGGCCTTGATGTCCGGATTCATTCCGGCTCTCAGGAACAGCTCGAGGGTTCGCCACGGATCCGTCCCGGCGCGCCGGACGAACTCCGCCGGAGTGAAGGCGATGCCGTCGCCTTCGAGCTTTCGTCGGGCCGCCTCCGGCGAGCGCGCGCAGCCCGACAGCGCCAGAAGGAGCGACAGCGCCGCCAGCGATCCCACCGCGCACGGTCTCCTCACGGACCGGGAACCGCGATCTCGAGACATGCCGCGCGCAGCCGGTCGTCGCGGACGGAGGCGCAGGCGGAGACGTCGGTTTTTCGAAATGCGTACGTCAGGGCGCAGATGTCCATATCGGTGTAGCTCCGGAGGTTCTGACACTTCGAAAAATCGCCGGTCGCGGCGGCGACCTTTCCGCGGCAGGTCAGGTCCTTCCTCTCGTCCCGGCAGTCGGCGCCGGCCGCGCG
>Ga0070674_100001859_pt1 | contig 11451 bp, 10 predicted proteins | sample KBSM33metaG_FD_65344 | JGI IMG/M metagenome (GOLD analysis project Ga0070674, IMG submission 65344) | Miscanthus rhizosphere microbial communities from Kellogg Biological Station, Michigan, USA - KBS M3-3 metaG | ecosystem: Host-associated > Plants > Roots > Rhizosphere > Soil ... | reverse complement strand
CCACCCTCACGCTCAATGAATCCATACCCCTTGGCGTTGTTGAACCACTTGACCTTGCCTGTGATGCGCATCGTTCTTCTTCCCTGCTTGCTAAGCGTGGCCCCTGCAAACGATGGAGCCACTGGATCGCGTGCGTTCCGACGCCGCAGATGAGCTTCGGGGCACAAAAAAAGACCGCGAGTGCTTGCGCGGCCTCGACTGCAACATCCGGGGAACGCCCCTCGAATGCAGCCTAATGCTATGCGCACGTAACAGAGGTGTCAAGTATTTGTCTGTCTAAGTGTCGATTTTTCCGCAGGATGCACACGGATCGCCCATGCATAGAGCGTTACTGAGCGTTTCTGACAAAACCGGGATCGTCGAGTTTGCGGCTGGTTTGAAGGACCGGGGTTTTGAGTTGCTGTCGACGGGCGGCACGGCGTTGACGCTCGAGCGTGGCGGCCTTCCAGTCGTCGGTGTTTCTACCGTCACGGGTTTTCCGGAGATGCTCGACGGCAGAGTGAAGACACTCGACCCGCACATTCACGGCGGAATCCTCGCGCGCCGATCTCGACCGGACGACCTCGCCGCGATCTCGAATCACGGTATCGGTCTCATCGACATCGTTGTGGTCAATCTCTACCCGTTCGTCGAGGCGGCGCAAAACCCAGAGACGTCGTTCGAGAACTTGATCGAAGAGATCGATATCGGCGGGCCGAGTCTCGTCCGCGCGGCGGCCAAGAACTTCGCCGATGTGATCGTTGTCGTGTCGCCGTCCGACTATGCGCACGTTCTCGAGGCACTCGATCGACCCGGCGGACCGTCACCGAGCTTCCGATTTGATCTCGCACGCAAGGCGTTCGCGCACACTGCGCGCTACGACAGCGCGATCGCCTCTACGCTGAGCTCGGTGAAGACCGACGATGCAGGATTCACACGCGTTGCGGCGAGCGGATTTCCAGACAGCCTGACCGTTGACCTGCGGAAGGTTCGCGATCTTCGCTACGGCGAGAACCCGCATCAGCGCGCGGCGCTCTACTCCGGGTTCGGCCCGCATCCGGGCTACTCGATTCTGCAGGGCAAGGAGCTCTCGTATACGAACCTGCTCGATCTGGATGCGGCAATCCGCATGGTCATCGAGTTCAAGGAACCAGCCGCAGCTCTGATCAAGCACACCAATCCGTGCGGTGCGGCGACGGGAGCCAGCGCCGCCGATGCGTACGTCCGTGCGCGCGAGGCAGATGCGCTCTCCGCGTTCGGTGCGGCGGTCGCGTTGAATCGTCCGATCGACGTAAAGACGGCTCGCGCGATCGTATCGACTCGCATCGACGCGGTCATCGCGCCCGCCGTCGATCAGGACGCACGCGCAATTCTCGCGACCAAGGCCAATATGCGGGTAGTGGTGCCGGAGAGTGTGGTCAACGATTCCGGCGCGCCAGCGCCGGCCGAGGATCTGGAGATTCGATCGATTGTCGGTGGAGTGCTCGTGCAAAGCCGCGACAGAGTGGCCGAGGCGCACGAACAGTGGCCCTCTGCCGATCTCCAGGTCGTGACAACGCGCCAGCCGACTGCCGATGAATGGCAGGCAATGCGGTTCGCGTGGCGGCTCTGCGCGCACGTCAAATCGAACACCGTGATCTTTACGAGCGCGGATCGGACCCTGGCGATTGGGGCAGGGCAGATGAGCCGTGTCGACTCGGTCAATGTCGCGCGGATGAAGGCCGCGGCAATTCGCCCTGATTTCCTCGTCGGATCGGTGGCAGCCTCAGATGCGTTCATCCCGTTCCGTGACGGGCTCGACGCGATCGCCGCCGCGGGTGCAACCGCCGTGGTGCAGACCGGCGGATCGGTCAAGGACAAAGAAGTGATTGCTGCGGCCGACGAACATGGCCTGGCGATGGTATTCACGGGACGCAGGCATTTCAGGCACTGACATGACTGAGGACTGAGGACCGTGGACCGGGGACAGAGATGCATCAGATTCTGATCTACGCCGACTCACTGACCTGGGGCATCGTTCCGGACACGCGAAAGCGCTGGCCCTTCTCGACGCGCTGGCCCGGCGTCATGGAGCGCGCCCTGGTGAAAGCCGGTCAGGACGTTCGCGTCATCGAGGATTGCCTGAACGGGCGGCGCACGGTGTGGGACGACCCCTTCAAGCCCGGGCGCAACGGACGCGTCGGGATCGAGCAGCGGATCGAGATCAACTCGCCGCTCGCGCTCGTCGTGCTCATGCTCGGCACGAATGATTTTCAATCGATGCACCAGTTCTCCGCGACGCATTCGGCACAGGGCATGGCGGCACTCGTGCAAGCGGTTCGTCAGGCGCCGATCGAGCCCGGCATGCCCGTGCCCGAGATTCTGATCGTCGCGCCGCCACCGATCCAGGAACCCAAGGGCGCCATCGCGCCGAAGTTCGAGGGCGCCGCGCAGAAGTCGGCGGGCCTCGCAGCAGCGCTATCCGCCGTCGCGACCGAGCGCAATTGCGAGTTCTTCGATGCCGGGACGGTGACGCCGACCAGTCGCGTCGATGGCGTGCACCTCGACGCAGATCAACACGAACGGCTCGGTCTGGCGATGGCGGGCGTCGTCGGGCCTATACTGCGTCGCGTTGCACTCAGCACGGAGCAGGGAGTCTAGTGCCTACATCCACCAAGCCTCCGCACATTCGCGAGATCACCCCGAGGTCGATCATCGTGGGTTTGCTCGTCGCGCTCGTCATCGGCGCCTCGTATCCCTACGTGGTGCTCAAGTTCGGCTTCGGACCGAACATCTCGGTCGTCTCGGCCTTCTTTGGATTCATGGCCCTCGGGTTCACGAAGAACTACAACCGCTGGGAGAACAACATCGTTCAGACCGCGGGCACGACGGCTGGCCAGATTGCGTTTCTGTGCTGGCTGCTCGCGGCGTTCGACATCCTCGCGGCTGAACCCGGCAGCGGTTTCGACGTCCACCTCACGCGCTTTCAGACGTTCGTCTGGCTGTCGGCGTCAGGATTGCTCGGCGTGCTGCTCGCGGTGCCGTTGCGCAAGCATTTCATCGAGGATGAGAACCTGCCGTTCCCTGATGGCATCGCCGCTGGCGAGACGCTGATCATGCTCGACTCGCGCGGCGAACAGGCGCGCCAGTCGGCGTTCGTCATGATCGGCTCGCTCGTGCTCTCGGGGGTCGTCTTCCTCGCCACGCTGCTGCGCTGGGTGGTCGACAGCATTCCGCTGGGAGTGAATGCATTCTCGGCGCGCGTCGGACTCGGGTTCGGCGTCTCGCTGCTCAACATCGGCTCGGGAATGATCATCGGCCTGCGCATCAGCGCCAGCATGCTGATCGGCGGCGTCATCGGCTGGGTGATCATGCCGCCGTGGCTGCTGTCTCAGGGGTTGATCGCCGCTGACGCGCGTCGCGTCGACATCCTGCTGCTCATCATGTGGCCAGCGGTCGGCATGCTGGTTGCGGGCGGCATCGCCGCGCTGCTTTTCAGGTGGGGCGTCCTCGTTCGCACGTTCAAAGGGCTGGCATCGGCATCAGGGATGTCGGGCGATCTGCCGCTGCGTTGGGTGTGGGTCGGCAGTCTCGCGGCGAGCGCGTTTCTCATCTTTGTACAGGCCCTCTTCTTTGGCACGCCCGTGTGGCACTCCGTTGTCGCGATTGTGTTGTCTGTGCCTCTAGGGCTCGTGGCGTTGCGCGTGCTCGGCGAGACGAACTGGGGACCAATCAGCACGATGACGAATGTGATCCAGGCGGCGTTCGGCGGGATCGCGCCGGGTGACCTCCGCGCCAACATGGTGTCGAGCGGAATCACTGCTGCCGTGGCCGCGGAGTCCGAGGGCTTGATGCAGGACTTCCGGGCCGGTCAGATGCTTGGCTCGACGCCGAGAATGCTGACGTACATGCAGCTCATTGCCGTGCCCGTGGGCGCGCTGGCGCTGGCGTTCATGTACCCGTTGTTGCGCGACACGTATGGCGTCATTGGCGACAACGCGCAGTTGCTCAGCCCGACGTCACAGCGATGGGTCGGGTTCGCGAAGCTCGTGACGCAGGACCTCACGGGACCGGGGGCAGCCGATCCGGCAGTAGCTGCGCGCGTGTCGTGGATGACGACCTCGCTTGCTGTCGGGGCGCTCGTCGGAGTGACCCTGACGTTCCTCGAGCAGAAAGAGAAGTGGCGGCCGTACATCCCGTCACCGACTGGAATGGGCATCGCGATGCTAATCCCGATCAACGCCGTCACGATGATCTTCATCGGCGCTGCCGCGGATTCCGTCTGGGCGAAGGTGTCGCCCGAGTCGCACGAGCGCTTTTCGATTCCGATCGCGTCCGGTCTCATCGCCGGCGAAGCGCTCGTCGCCGTCGTCATTCCGCTCTTGGTGACGATTGGGTTGATGAGTCTTCCGTAGGGCGGGCCTTGTTCTTTAGGCCCGCCGGGTTCAAAGAACAGGACCCGGCCTACGATCTAGACGCCCGCGTGCGCGCCGATTGCCGCGAGCAACTCTGGCGTTGACGCCGTTGCCGGGCCGAACTTGCCGACGACGATGCCCGCCGCCTCGTTCGCCAGGCGCGCGGCTTCGCTCATCGTCGCCCCGGCAGCGAGCATCACGGCTAGTGTCGCGATCACCGTGTCGCCCGCGCCCGTGACGTCGGCGACTTCGCGCGACGCGGCAGGCAGAGACCCTTCGATTCCACCGCTCAGCAGCCATATCCCCTGATCGCCGCGCGTCATCAGCACGTCCTGGCAGTTCGCGCGCTCGCGGAAGATGCGGGCCGCGATGCGCGCTTCGTCCTCGCTGCGGACCCGCCGATGCGTAGCGGACTCGGCCTCGTGATGATTCGGCGTTACGATCGTTGCGCCGTTGTAGTAGTCCAGGTGAGGAATCTTCGGATCGACGAGCACCGGCACCCCGCGCTCAGCGCCGACGCTGACAGCGGTCTGCATCACCTGCCTGGTGACGCATCCCTTCATGTAGTCAGACACGACGATCGCTGAACAGCGCGACGCGTGCTTCCGGATCTCGGCGATGACGCGATCCTCGATCTCGCCACTGACTTCGGCGTCGCTCTCGTAGTCGATTCGCGCGACCTGCTGGTTGCGATCCGTGACGACCCGCGTCTTCGTCGTGGTGCGGCGGCCGGGGTCGCCGACGAACGACGGTGCGATGCCTGCCTCGCGACACGCTTCCGTCAGCGTTGCGGCAGCGTCGTCTCGTCCCGTGATTGCCACGAGCGTGACGTGACTACCGAGTGCGACGACGTTGCTGGCGACGTTGGCCGCTCCGCCCATGCGGTACATGTCGTGGTCGAACGCGACGACGGGAACGGGCGCTTCCGGTGAAATGCGCGTCACCCGGCCGACGATGAACTTGTCGACCATGGCGTCGCCGACGACGAGGACGTTCACGCCGCCCACGCGCGAGACGATCGCGCGCGCGCGCTCAGGCGCGAGTGGCGGCAGCAGCATCGTCGCGGCGAGATGCGGCGAATGGAAGGGTGACGAGCACAAGGAAAAGCATCAGGAACTCGGAGTCACCAAAGTTGTATTCGAAGAGGCCGGCCGAAAGCATGCCGGCAATGGCAGCAAGGCCAGCGGCGGCCAGTGTCTGATCGCGTTCCGTTCGAAAAATACGAAACAGGTGATATGAGAGAACTGCGATGAAGGCAAGCCAGATCGCGAGAGCTGGTAGTCCGCGCTCGGCGGCGATCTGCAGTGGAACGTTGTGCAGATGCGGATTGATCGCTTGTACTGCGTCGGGGTCGCGATACTGCGTATAGAGCTTCGGGATCATCGCTGGCCCAACGCCGGTGAGCGGGTAGTCGCGCACCATCGCCGAGCCCGTGCGGGCCATCGCCAGGCGATCGCGATTGCTTGGATCGCGAAGGTCGAACATCGAGACCATGCGATTCGTCACGCTGTCGGGCGCAAAGGCAAAGAACAGCGCAGCCACGACCGGGAGCAAGCCGAGCAACCGCAGGTCTCTGAGGATGAAGAGCACGCCAACGGCGACGCACGCGCCGACCCATGCGCTGCGCGTGAGCGTCAGCGACAGTGCGACGACGAGAGCGGGCATGACGAGCGCCGGCCAGACGCGGTCGCGGGTGCCGAAGACGAGCCGCGCACCGGCGACGCCGACCACCAGCATCAGCGTGCCCGAGTAGGTCATGTAGTGGCCGAGAGTGCCGCGGGGCCGCTGGCCAAGGCTGTCGAAGTGCAGCATCCCGTACTGCACGATGCCGTACACCGCAGCCGCTGCCCCGACCGTGACGATGACGTCTGTCGCTGTTGTAGCGCGGTGGCCGCGAGCCAGGTCGTACACAGCCGGCACGATCACGAACAGGGCCAGCTGGCGATCGTCGATGAAGCTTTCGAGCGGTGCCATCGAGAAGATCGAAGAGACGAGTGTGATCCCGGCGTAGGCAAGGAGCACGACGAAGAACGTTGGCGCACTCGGCCGGCTCCTGTCCCGGACCATGCCGACGATCCAGCAAAGCAGCAGCGCGCCGAGCAGGATCTGCGCGGCCGCGATCGACAACTGCACCGCTCCGACGAACGCGAGCAGAAGTATCGTCGTCAGCCGCTCGAGGCCCGGCGCAGTAGGCGCCGCGGGCATGCCGATCGTCGTGGCTCTCATCAATGCACTACTGGAATTCTACGTTCGTTCGGCGCCGGCGCAGCGTCCGTCCCGGCTCGAGTGGTCGAGCGGAGCGCACGTTCGGCGGCGGCGAGGACGCGGTCCGGCCCGATGCTCGTGAGACACCGGAAGTCGCCGGGCACGCACGTTCGCTGGTGACACGGCCGGCAGGGCAGTTCTCCGGGGTCGATGATTTCCGAGTAGCAACGAGGATCGCGCCAGGGGAACGACCGCTCCGCCAGCGTCGGCCCGAGCAATTCCACGATCGGGACCGAGGTCGTCGCGGCAATGTGCACCGGACCGCTGTCACCACCGACGAACAGGGCCGCGCGCGCGATGAGTGCGCGCAGCTCAGGGAGCGTCAGAGGCCGGCTTTCGAGGATGGCGGTCCCGAGTTGGCCGAGCTCGTGGCGGGCTGTGTGTGCGATTCGCCGTGCCGCTTCGGCGTCCGATGGCCCGGACGTGAAGAACACTTTTCTATTCGAGCCCTGCCGAACGAGCCCGGTGACGAGCGAGACGAACGATTCCTCGGGCCACCGCTTGAAGCGCGTGCTGGCGCTGACATGAACGACGATGAGGGTGTCGCCGCGATTGACGCGCGACTGCGTGAGATACGAATCGACGCTTGTACTCGCCTGAAAACTGTCTGGCATCTCCAGCGGATCGTGCGCCGGATCCAGTGGCGGAATGCCCAATGGCGCAAGCAGGTCTCCCTGATTCAGCACCGAGTGGCGCGGCGTCAGTTGTCGCGCTCGTGCGATGGCATCGGTGTACATCCACGCCCGGCCAGGAATGGTGTAGCCGATCCGCCTGCGTGCGCGGCTGGCCCAGGTGAGCCACGCGCTGCGTGGTCCGCCATGCAGGTCGATCGCGAGATCGTAGCGGCCGCGCGCGAGCCGGCGCGCCATCTGGATGTCATCTGCGATTCGCCCGAGGCCACGGCGGCGCGGGATGATGATCAGATCGTTGATGTGAGGGTTGGCTTCGACAATCGGTGCAGCGTCGGGCTCCACCACATATGAGATGTGAGCCTCGGGGTAGTGCCGCCGGAGAGCGCTGAGAAGCGGCGTCGTGAAGACCACGTCGCCGATCGGGCGCAGCCGGACGAGCAGGATGCGCACTACTCCTTGTCCACGGTCGCCTCGTCGATCAGCATCACCGGGATGTCGTCCTTGATGGGATAGACGCGGCGGCACTTGTCACACTTGAGGCCCTGGTTGTTGTTGACCAGATGGACCGGTGTTTTGCAGTTCGGGCAGGCAAGGATTTCGAGCAGTTCCTTGTCGACAGGCATACCCCTCCGATTGACGTCTGGAACTATAACATCTTGGGCTAAAATCGTTTAGCTATGCCTTACACCCGCGCCGCGTCATCGCTGCTTCTTGGGGCTCTGCTCGTTGGGCTCGTGCCCGGTGTGTCCTCTGGACAGGGATCGTCCTCGGCGTATCTGTCGTTCCTGCTGGCGCGCCGCCTCGAGGCAGAAGGCGACAACTCGGGCGCACTCGCGGCGCTCAAGCGGGCGGCCACAGCCGACCCAAAGTCGGCGGAGATTCAGGCGGAGATGGCGGGCTTCCATCTGCGCCACAATGAGCGCCCCGAGGCTGAAGCGGCCGCGAAGGCTGCGCTGGCGATCAATCCCGACAACGTCGGTGCCAACCGTGCGCTGGGCTTGCTCAACGCGGCGGCGGTCGAAGGTGCCAGCGGACGAGACGCCACCGCACAGGTTCAGACGTACCTGCGCGACGCGATTATGTATCTCGAGCGCGCGATCAAAGTGTCCGGGCCGACGGCCGACGTCACGCTGCAGTACACGCTGGGCCGCCTCTATATCCGCAACAACGAGCCTGCGAAGGCGATCGACTCGCTGACGAAGGTTCTGGTTCAGAACCCTGACTTCTTCCAGGCTCGCCTGGTGATCGCGCAGGCCTACGAGGCGAATAAGGATCTCAAGAGCGCAATCGCCACGTTGCAGGAAGTCCTCGAAGACGAGCCGCGCGTGGCATCGCAGCTCGCCCAGTATCAGGAAGAAGCCGGCCTGCTGAACGACGCGGTTGACAGTTACACCGTTGCGCTCGCCGTACAGCCGCGCAGTCGCGAATTGAAGATCAGACGCATCGCGGTGTTACTCGACGCGAAGGACTACCGGCGTGCCGCCGGGTTCGCCGGCGAAGCTCGCAAGCAGCACCCCGACGATGCGCGATTCGTGCGTCTGCAGGCGCGTGCGCTCTTCGACGGCGGCGATCGGTCCGGCGCGATCCTGCTGCTCGAGCAGGTCACGAAGGATTCACCCAAGGACACCGACACGCTCTTCACGCTCGCGGATGTCTACGCTGATGCCGGCCGGGCCATGGATGCCGAACGCATCCTTCGTCAGATCGTGACCGCCGAGCCAATGAATGCCGGCGCGCTCAACTATCTCGGTTACCTGCTGGCCGTGCGCGGCGACTCGCTCGACGAGGCGATTCAACTCGTGCAGCGCGCGCTGAAAGAGGAACCGGATAACGGGGCGTATCTCGACAGCCTCGGGTGGGCGTACTTCCGCCGTGGCAACCTCGACGAAGCCGAGAAGTACCTCGTGGCTGCAGGCAAGCAGTTGCCGGAGAACTCGGAGGTTCAGGAACATCTCGGCGATCTGTTTGCGCGCAAGGGACGGTACGCAGACGCGGTCGCCGCATGGACGCGCGCGCTCAACGGCGATGGGCAGGACGTTGACAAGGGTGGGCTCGAGAAGAAGATCAGTAGTGCAAAAGGCAAAGTGCAAAATGCAAAATGACAATGCAAAATGAAAACGCCTGCCGTTTCCATTCTGCATTTTGCATTTTGCATTGCATATCTTTCGCTGAGCGCCGCGTGCGGCGCGAAGAGAATCCCGCTTCCCACTGATCAAGGGTCCCCCCTTCCGAATTTCTCCGAGATTCACGCGGATGTCACGAAATCCTGTCGTGGCGCACGCACGCTCACAGCCGAACTGGGGCTGCGCGGTCGCGCCGCGTCTCGTCGGCTCAGCGGACGTCTGATCGCCGGCTTCGAGCGGCCGGCGTCCATGCGACTCGAGGCAGTTGCGCCGTTTGGTCCAGCCGGATTCATTCTGGTCGCGCGTGGTGAACAGGCCCAGCTCCTGCTGCCGCGGGACGAGCGCGTCGTCCGCGGGGAGTCCGCCGAAGCGATTCTCGGCGCACTGACTGGCGTCACTCTCGGGCCGGCCGATCTCCAGGCCATTCTCACCGGCTGCCTACTTCCCGGATCCAAGCCTGTGGCGGGCCGCCTGCACGCAAACGGGTGGGCGTCAATTGATCTCGAGGGCGGCGCGACGATGTATCTGCGCCGCATGGGCGCGTGGCAGATCAGCGCGGGACGTCGCAACGGGTGGGAAGTCGACTACCCGATGTGGCAGGGCGCGTTCCCACAGGTGATTCGTCTTCGCTCGGCGTCCGAGCCGGCCAACGTGGACATGACCGCGACGCTCGCACAGATCGAGGTCAACACGGACCTCAATCCCGCGACGTTCACCGTTGACATCCCTGCGGGCACGGCGCCGCTCAGCCTCGACGAGTTGCGTGAGGCCGGACCTCTCGGAGAAAAACAGTGAGTGCCGTGAAGGCGATGACCCGGACACCGGTTGCGCGTGCAGTGACCGTTCGCGCGCACGCGAAGATCAATCTGGACCTGCGGGTACTCGGCACGCGTCCCGATGGATTCCATGAGCTTCGCACCGTGTTCCAGGCACTCGACCTGCACGACAGGATCGAGTGCATTCCGCGTGTGGGTCCGTTTGCGATCGAGTGTGAGACGGCGGGTGTGCCGCTCGATCGATCGAACCTCGTGTGGCGCGCGGCCGAGGCGTTGTGGCGATCGTTGCGTCGCGAGGGCTCAGCCAGGGATGTCCTCGTGCGCGTGCACAAGCGGATTCCGCTCCAAGGCGGACTGGGTGGCGGAAGTACGGACGCGGCCGCCACGCTGCTGGCGCTGGCGCACGCCTGGCGCTTGCCGTTGCGGCCCAACCAGTTCGTCGACGTGGCATCGACGCTCGGCGCGGACGTTCCTTTCTTTCTCTCTGGTGGGACGGCGCTCGGGCTCGGCAAAGGGGACGAGATCTATCCACTCGCCGATCTGCCGCGTCACTGGGTCGTCCTGCTGGTACCGGGGTTTGGCGTGGCATCGGTCGATGCCTACAGCTGGTACGACGCCGAACGGGATCCGGGGCGTAGCCCCATGGTCCGCGAAGCGCAATACGTCCCAGGACCGTGGCCTTCGCGCGCGGCGCAGATGATCAACGACCTCGAGGCGCCGATCGCGCGTCATCACCCCGAAATCGAGCAGATGAAGACCGCGCTGCGACGGGCGGGAGCCCTGGCCGCTGCCATGTCTGGCAGCGGCTCGACGGTCTTCGGCCTGTTTCAGAAGCGCAAGGATGCTGTTCTGGCAGTCGATCGGCTGTCCGGGTCGGGTTGGCGAGTGATCCTGACCGAGTCGCTCGGCCGTGGCGACTACTCCCGACGGAGCCGCCCGACAACGTTAGCCGGCTTGACCACTCGACGCGTCTGAGGCGTGTTTGACCGTCAATCCGGCCCGCCCGCACAGAGTACGGGCAAGAGATCGGGCAAGAGATACAGTCGGCAAGACCGGTGAGCGAAGCGTCCAAGCCTTGCCGGGAGCCACAAGTCTCGACTACACTAAGGGTTTGCACCACCGCCGCTGAGCGACTCCAGTAGATTTCTCACGTAGCGTACAGCTGAATCCTCGACTGCCCGGGCGACGAGGTGACGTGGTGGGGCGTGGCCAAGCGGTAAGGCGCGGGACTTTGGATCCCGTATTCGGAGGTTCGAATCCTCCCGCCCCAACCAGCTCGGCG
>Ga0070674_100001857_pt1 | contig 11463 bp, 6 predicted proteins | sample KBSM33metaG_FD_65344 | JGI IMG/M metagenome (GOLD analysis project Ga0070674, IMG submission 65344) | Miscanthus rhizosphere microbial communities from Kellogg Biological Station, Michigan, USA - KBS M3-3 metaG | ecosystem: Host-associated > Plants > Roots > Rhizosphere > Soil ... | reverse complement strand
ATCGGCGGCGCCGATCCACTGACCAGCAAGGTTGCGGTGATCTCGCCGTCGACGCGTCCGGGCATCGACGTGGACTACCTGTTCCTGCAGGTGTGGGTCGATCGCGCAGAGGTGTCTGACAAGCAGAACTGCGGCAACATCCTCGCAGGCGTCGCGCCCTTCGCCATCGAGCACGGCATCGTGCGTGGTTGCGATCCGCTGACGAAGGTGCGCATCTTCATGGTCAATACGTCGCAGACGGTTGTCGCGACCGTGCAGACACCCGGAGGAAACCCGGAGTATCAAGGCAACGCGCGCATCGACGGTGTGCCGGGAACCGCCGCGCCGATTCCTCTGAGCTTCTCGGACACCGCCGGATCGACGTGCGGCGCGCTCCTGCCAACAGGCCGGGCCGTGGACATCATCAACGGCATCGAAGTCACCTGCATCGACAACGGCATGCCCGTCGTCGTCATGCGCGCTGCGGATCTCGGTCGCACCGGCTATGAGACGCGCGACGAGCTCGATCAGGACACCGAGCTGAAGGCGCGCGTCGAGGCGATTCGACTGCAGGTGGGATCGATGATGAATCTGGGCGACGTCACGAATCAGACAGTGCCGAAGATGATTCTCGTGGCGCCATCGCGCGACGGCGGCGTGGTCTCGACTCGTTCGTTTATTCCGCATCGCGCCCACGCGACGATCGGAGTATTCGCGGCCGTCAGCGTCGCGACGGCGTGCCTGCTGCCGGAGAGCCCTGCACACTCGGTGGCGCGCATCCCTGATGGCGCCACGAAGATGATGCTCGTCGAGCACCCGACGGGTGCGAGCCCGGTGTCGCTGACGACCGAAGATCAGAACGGCATCCCCGCCGTAACGGAAGCGGCCATCATCAGCACGGCCCGCGCGCTGTTCGAGGGAAGAGTCCTCGTTCCCCAGTTATCTTCGTAATTCAAAAGCTGTAATATCAGTCCTGTCTGTTCGGACCTCTCGAGGGTGGCGTTCCATGACGATCGTCAGGATCCTGGTCGGGGGGCTGCTACTGAGCGCAGCTCCTGCGTTCGCGCAGCAACAGGTCGACATCTCTGGTGAGTGGGCAGCGCGCGTCCACGAAGATCAGCCGCATCGCGGACCAGGCGCCGAGCTCGGCGACTACACCGGCCTGCCGATCAACGACGCCGCTCGACAAAAGGCGTCACACTGGGACGCCTCGGTTCTTGCGCTTCCAGAGCGAATGGCACAGCCGCATCCGGCGGTGTACTTCATGCGCGGCCCCGGGCCCAACATGCGCATCATCAAGCGCGTCGACCCTGTCACTCAGGAACTGGTCGCATACACGCTCGAAGGTGTTTTCGGTCGTAACGATCGGATCATCTGGATGGACGGCCGGCCGCATCCCTCACCGAATGCCGAGTACCTGTGGGAAGGCTTCTCTACCGGGAAGGTCGAAGGCAATCGCCTGACGATCACGACGACCCACATGAAGTACGGCGTCATCCAGCGAAACGGTGTTCCGGCGAGCACCAAGGCGACGATGACGGAGCACTTCATCCGGCACGGCGATCAGTTGACGCTGATGACGATCGTGGACGACCCGATCTATCTCGAGGAGCCATTCGTTCGAACGTCTCACTGGGTCCGGAGCTCGAACATCACGGTAGATCAACGATGGCTCTTCGAGGTGGTCGATGAAGTCGCCGGGCACTCGATCGGGTACGTGCCGCATTACCCGTGGGGGACGAAACAGGACGGCTACGCGAAGAAGCACGGCATCCCGTTCGAGGCCACGCAAGGCGGGAAGGCCACCACGTATCCCGAGTACGAACTGAAGATCAAGGAACTGCTGGCAAAGAAGCCGTCTCCGCCGGCTTCGCCAGCGCGCTGACATGCGGCTGAGCGCTCTCGTCGCGGCTGCGTTCTGTTCGATCGGTATGGTGGTGTTGCGCGCGCAACAGCCAGTGACGACAGTTTCGCTGACTCCGCCTCCGCCCCCGGTCATCGTCGATGGTCTCGAGATCCTTCCGGTCCAGGGGAACGTGCACCTGATCGCGGGTGCGGGATCGAACGTCGCCGTGCAGATCGGCGAGGAAGGCGCGTTCGTCGTCGACACCGGCGGATCCGGTCAGGGGCAGCGCGTGCTCGCGGCCGTAAGCCGTCTGACGAATCGACCGGTCCGCTTTCTGGTCAACACCAACGCCGACGGCGATCACATCGCCGGCAACGACGTGATCGTGAAGTCGCAGCGCGGCACCCGCGGGCCGCAGCCAGGCGGCGGGGGAGGTGGTGCGCAGGGTCAGAATGTCGGCGTCGTCACCGTCGCGCATGAGAATGCGTTCAATCGGATGTCCGCTGGAGGGGAAGGCGTACCGCCACTGACTGGAGATGCGCTGCCTGCTTCGACGTTCTTCACGCCGCGCAAAGATCTGTTCTCCAACGGTGAGCCGGTTCAACTCATCAGCCAACCTGCCGCGCATACCGACGGCGACGTCCTCGTGTTCTTCCGCAAGTCGGATGTGGTTGTGACCGGTGATGTGTTCGTGACGACCAGTTACCCGGTGATCGATACCGCGCGCGGTGGCAGCGTGCAGGGCGTCATCGACGCGTTGAACGCGATCATCGAGCTGACGGTGCCGGAGCGCAATCAGATGGGCGGGACGCGCGTCGTTCCTGGTCACGGCCGAATCTGCAACGAAGCGGACGTCGTCGATTACCGCGACATGGTGACCATCATCCGCGACCGCGTGCAGGAGATGGCGAAGAAGGGCATGACGCTGCAGCAGATCAAGGCCGCGCGGCCGTCGCTCGAGTACGACGGCATCTATGGTGCGACGACAGGGAACTGGACGACGGATCGCTTTCTGGAAACGGTTTATCGAGATGTCACCCGAGCGAAGTAGCGCGGTGCCCGTCCGCCTTGGCGCCGTCGCGCTGGCCTCAGCGTTCTTCGCGTTCGTGCTGGCGAGCGGGACTGTTGGCGGTCAGCAGGCCGCGCAACCGGCCAGTACTGCGCGAGCGAGGGCGCCCGTCGATTTCACCGGCGTCTGGGCCGCGGTCATCACCGAAGACTGGCGCTTCCGCATGGTGACTCCTCCGAAGGGTGACGCCGCGGGCGTTCCGCTCAACGATGCCGGACAGAAAGCGGCGGAGGCGTGGGATCCGCAGAAAGACATCGCCTCCGGCGAGCAGTGCCGCGCGTTTGGGGCCGGCGGCGTCATGCGGATGCCGATCCGGCTACGTGTCTCCTGGCAAGACGAGGCGACGTTGAAGTTCGAGACCGACAACGGGCAGCAGGTACGGTTGTTTCGGTTTGGCGGTTCGCAGCCTCCCACTAGTGAGCCGCAGTGGCAGGGTCAATCTGCCGCTTCATGGGAGACCGTTGCAGAAGGGCAAGGCTTAGCGCCAGCAGGCGGTGGTGGCGGAGGCCGTGGAGGTGGAGCGAATCCAGCAACTCAACTCACCGGCTCCATGAAAGTGCTCACCACCCGCATGCGTCCCGGGTACGTGCGCCGGAATGGAGTGCCCTACTCGGGGGGAGCCGTCCTCACCGAGTTCTTCGATCGGTCGGATGAAGCCAATGGTGACGCCTGGCTGATCGTCACCTCGACACTCGACGACCCTGCTTACTTCGCGCAGCCGCTTATGACATCGACGCACTTCAAGCGAGAAGCAGACGGTTCCAAGTGGAATCCGCGGCCGTGCGAAGTCACGCCGCCACTGGATGGCCGATAGTCCATGATGACGCCGTAGAAGTATCCGGCTCGATCGGGCTCCTGTACAATTCGGCTTCCGAAGCGTGAACAGGAGTAGCCGATGCATGCTGCTTCGCCTTCAACTGTTTCCTCCGAACCATTCGCCATTGTGATCGGTGCGGGACCTGCCGGTCTGGCGGCTGGCGCGTGCCTCTCGCGCGCGAACGTTCCGTTCACCATCCTCGAGCGGGGACAGAATGTCGCAGCGAGTTGGCGGCGGCACTACGATCGGCTGCACCTCCACACGAACAAGGGGAGTTCAGCGCTCCCGTACATGCCGTTTCCCCGGAGTTATCCACGGTATCCGTCGCGCGATCAAGTCATTGCATATGTCGACTCGTATGCTAGGACCTTCAAGCTCGAGCCGCGATTCAACGAAGAAGTTGTTGCCGCACGACGCAACCACGGCGACTGGGAACTGCGGACGCGCACAACCACATATTTCGCGCCACATCTCGTCGTCGCGACGGGACTGAGTCGCGAGCCGCTCGTGCCGCGATGGCCGGGGCAGAACAGCTATCGCGGCCGAATCGTCCACAGCAGCGATTATGCGAATGGCAAGGCGTATGCCGGTGCTCCGGTGCTCGTCGTAGGCATCGGCAACTCGGGCGCCGAGATTGCGCTCGATCTGTATGAGCATGGCGCGAAGCCCACAATCGCCGTGCGTGGCCCGGTGAACGTGCTTCCGCGTGATATTTTCGGCGTGCCCGTTGTCGTCACTGCACAGGTGGCGGGCCTGTTGCCGCCGCCCATTGCGGATGCGATTAACGCCCCGTTGCTCCGTGTTCTGCTCGGAAATTTGCCATCGTTCGGTCTCCGGCAGCCGCCTTACGGTCCGCTGACACAGATCGCAACGACCGGCAAAGTTCCGTTGATCGACATCGGTACGATTGCGGCGATCAGGAAAGGCGGGATCGGGGTCCGCCTTGGCATCGACCACTTTTTCGAAGACGGGGTCGTGTTCAGCGACGGCCGCCGCGAGACATTCGATGCGGTAGTCTTCGCGACGGGTTATCGCGCCGCGCTCGATCGCTTTCTGGACAAAGACGGCCTCCTTGACGAGCAGGGTAATCCGCGGCGTGATGTGCCGACGTTGCCGGACGGTCTGCACATGTGCGGCTTCACGGTGGTTGCGAACGGGCTGCTCAACCAGATCGGGCGAGAGGCAAAGCACATTGCCGCGGAGATCGCGATGTCGTTCAGCGTCCGGCCGCACGCTCGCGATAGACAGTCTCAATGAACGTGTCGGACTGACCGATCATCGCGCCGTAGCGTCCGTCGTAGTCGGCGGTCGGTCTTGCGGCTTTGACTTCCGCGAGCGTCTTGCCCTTCGAGACGAGATCCTGAATCCGATCGCGAACGATCGTCAGCATGTCGCGATACTCGACAACGTCCGCTTCGTCAGCAAGCCGGCCGTGGCCGGGGATGACGTAGGTACCGCCCTCCTCCTTGTCCTTCGGAATCGTGATGTCGAGCAGGCGATTCAGCCCGTCGATGACGCCCTGCACGGTGCCGCCGCGCTGCGTGTCCACGACCGGATAGCTCGTCGTCGTGAAGAGATCTCCGCTCGCCACGACATCCGAGCGGCGAAAGAAGACCAGGACGTCGCCGTCGGTGTGACCGGGCTGATGAATCAACTGGATCGCTTCGTCGTTGAAGAAGATCTCCTTGTCGTCAGCGAAGAAGGTGTCGGTCGGCCACGTGGCGAACGGCCGGGGCGACGGTTCTCCCGACGGCGCGCTCATGCGCTTGAGGACGTTCTCGTGCGCGAGGACGTGTGCCGTGTCCAGCCCGAGCCCCGAGTTGCCTGGAGCGTTGCCGCCGAGCGATCGGCCAGCGGCGGCGATCGCCTCATTGGCGCCGGTGTGATCGTCGTGCACGTGCGTGTTGATAACGAGGCGGATCGGCTTGTCCGAGATCGTCCGGATCGCCGCGAGCACGTCGGCGCCACGCTGCGCGCTGCCGGTATCGATGACGAGAACGCCTTCCTCGCCGGCCTGCACGATGATGTTGCCGCCAGCGCCGACGATCATGTGCACCTTGCCCTGCACGTGCATGGTCTGGATTTGGCCAGGCGGGTCTGACGCTGCAGGCAGGTCTAACCTGTCCACCGAAGCCTTGGCGGAGGTGGAAGACCCGTCTGTACGCACAGAAGCAGGGGCTCCGCCCGGGTAGGTCGATGCTGCGCCGCCGCGCGCTGCTGTCGCTGGCACTTTGTATTTCGCCGCGAACTCTGTCAGCTTGTGCGTCGCGTCAGGCGATCCCGGCAGATAGTGCGGCACTTCGCCTCGGCGCCGCACCGCGACTTCATCAACGACGTCGAACTGCGTGCGTCGAACTTCCTGGTCTGGGTTCAGAACCCAGTTCGTGGTGCGGACGAACGGTTCTTCGAGGTAGATCGGATCGTCGACGATTGTGACGACGGTCAGATAATTCCCATGCCGTATGAAGCGCTCGGTCATCGTCGCTCTGTCGCTGTGTGCGACGCCGTTGCGCTGGAGCCAGCCGACTTTCAAGTGTGACGTGACGACGTCCAGGCTGTTGCCGTCCCAACGCCCAGTGGAGAATCCGGCCCACGTGTGCGGTGCGTGCGCAGGCGGATGCTGACGTCCGTCCAGCCAGATCGTGCGCGTGGCTTGTCCGAACGTGCCGAACAGCTCGTAGCCGATCGTTTCCTGGGTAACGGGATCGAGCTGTCGCGTGATGCGGATGTTGGCTGGCCCTCGCAGCGAGTAGGTGGAAGGATGCGGCTTGGCCTGGTGCTCGCGGAGCGTGAGGATCGAGGCGTCCCAGCTGTCGGCTTTCAGGCGGCCGGCGTCGTTCAGCGGGATGCCTGTATAGTCACCGAGCTCGGGCCCTGGAATGCGGTGCGGCTGGTCTTCGTGGTAGAGGCCGGCCCAGTTGCCGGAGATGTCGCGTTGGGCGTGGACGGGACTCGGAGCGATCATCACAAGCAGGATGGCGATCGCTCCGATCGTGCTTAGCCTGGTCACGTCGCGCGGCAGGTCAACTCCCAACTCCCAATCTCCAACTTCAAGGTAACGCAAAATTGGAAGTTGGGAGTTGGAGGTTGGGAGTTCAGAGACTAGTAGTCATACGTGACTGTGAACTTCATCGTCCGCGCGTTCAGGATCTCCGTCGGCCGCCAGTAGGAGGCGAGGCCGGGGTTTGGCAGCGCGAGATTCGAGGACTGATTGACGTTGACCACGGCATTGGAATTCAGCGCATTGAAGAAGTCGATGCTGACGAGTGCCCGGTGCCGGCCTGCGCGCAGCAACTTGCCGACGCGAAGATCGAGCTCGTTGCGGCGTTCGAGGTAGTGCTCCTGCGGCGCCTGAATCTGTAACGACGCGTTCGGAGCGTTGCCCGACAGCGGCCGCCCCAGGGTCGAGTTCGTGGTGAGGAACGCGTTGGTGGCGACCAGCGCGACCTGGGCGAAGCTTTCGACGGCGTTGCCCTGGATCTGTCCTGGTGTGGTCCGGAACGTGCCCGAGACCTGGACCTCGATCTTTGGAATGAGGTAGACGCCAAAGATCTTCGCCTGGGTCAGGTATGGCGAACTGCGGTCGCAGTACTGCAGCGGCCGCTGCGAAGCCGGGCGGGTGGTGGCGGCGACCGCCGGCATGTTGCGCATCTCCGGCAGCGCCGTCAGGATGTCGCAGTCGTTCTCGTGAGTGGACCCGGTGCTGATGCCCCCTTGCAGGCTGAGTCCGTTCTGCAGCCGGGCGTTGATGGTGAAATCCACGCCCTGCCACACTTCGCTCCAGTCACCGACCTTGGTGGACAGCGTGTTGTAGTTGCTCACCTGCCCGAACTTGGTGGGCACCACGTCCACGAAGCCCCGGACCGTGGCGCCGCTGTCATCACCCAGCCGGGAGTCGACGGGGTTGACGAGGTCGTATTGCGTGAAGTCGGCGGGCGTGAGCGCCAGGTTGTCGACGGCGCGGAAGTTCGTCCACGAGCGTCGGAAGTAGCCCACGTCGATGCCGACGCGCGGGAACAGCTCGTGCGCGACGCTCACCGACGTCTCCCAGTTGGCCTGGCGGTGGTTGAAGCCGGAGATGAGATCCGGGTCGAACTGCTCCGTTGGGACCGCCGTCCCGAAAGCGAGGTTGCTGGCCTGCGCGCACTCGCCGTTGGCGGTCAGGACCGTCAGATCGCAGTCCGGAATGAAGTTGCGATTGGTGTCGGTCCACGTACGGGTCGGTGCCACCGCTCCTGCCACGATCGCCGGGTTGGGATCGCGGCCCAGCCCATTCAGGGTCTGGCCCAGCAGGTACTTGTTGAAGCTGAACTTCAACGCCGTCCTGCCGGTGCCGAACAGATCGTAAGAGAGACCGCTGCGATAGGTCACGTCCTTCCAGTTGATGTTGTCGGCCGCCGGGAACGTGAGGTTGCGGTTCGGCGCGAGTGCCACCGGGCCGAGCGTCTGCTCCGGGAATCCAGTCTGGAACAAGTCGAACCGGATCGCGCCGGCCACCGTCAGCCGGGCCATCGTCCACCGATCCTGGGCATAGAGACCCATGTCGTGGTCGAGGTTGGTACGAGCGTGGTAGTTCCCGCGCATCGTGATCTGGTTGGGGGTGGTGACGCCGGCGACAGTGTTGAAGCGATAGCTGCGGCCGTCGTTCAACTGGTACAGCGATTCATCGAGGTACCCGGAGGTGTGGTTCCAGCCGACCTTGAATGCGTGCGATCCAGTGACGTAGGTCGCCCCAGCCCGCAACGCAAAGCTCGGCACCTTAGTGTTGTTGTAGAAGGGGCCGCGGCCGCGGTAGACGAGACCGGTGCTCTGCTCGGTCACGGCGATCATCTGCGGTTGGATGGCTTCCTGCTCAGAGGTGATCGAGCCGGTTGACTCGCGCAGGTCCATGTCGCCCCACCGCTCGAACAGGTGCATGCCTACAACCTCGAATAGCATCCTGTTCGTGGCCGGCGAGGTCCACTCCGCGTGCTCCTGGCGCAGGCGCGGGAACCGGCGGTCGCGAGCGGCCTCAGGCGCCACCGTCGCGCTCATCTGGCTCGGACAGTTGCACCACTTATCAGCCTTGTAGGTACCGGCAATCTTGTTCTTGGGGTTCACCTGCCACGTCACGCGGATGCTGCTGTTGTACTGTTCTCCCTTGTTGACACCGGGCTCTGACGTGTCCGGATCGTAGAGCCACGCGTTGGGATTGAACGCGTTCTTGTTGACGAAGATTGGCGCCTCGTTCGCCACGTCGTTGACGCGGAAGGAGGACCAGAACCACACTTTGTCTCGCTGGATGGGCCCGCCGAACGACTCATTGAAGTCCACGGCGTGGAGGATCTTGTTAGGCGTGATCAGGCCTTGCGCCTGGAGCTCCGGCGTGAAGTTGTCGCCCTGCAGCGCCTCGTTGGTGAACGAGAATATCGCCGAGTTACTGAAGGTATTGCCGCCGTCCTTCGGCACGAAGTTCACGCGCACGCCGCCGGTCGGCAGGTCGGCGCCAAGCGAGGATGTGTCGATGCTGACTTCCGCGGCCGAGCCCATATCCGGCGTCTGGCCGCCGATGTTGCCGCCCGCCTGCAGTGTCATCGTGTTGATGCCGTTGATCGTGATGCGCTGATCGACCGTGCGGCTGCCGTGCACCGTGAGGCTCTGACCGACGTCCTGAATCAGCGAACCGCCGACGTCGTTGCCGCCGCCGACCGTGCCAGGAACCATGCGAGCCAGGCCAAAGTAATTCCGCGCACTCGGCAGCGCGTCGATCACTTCCGCGTTGAGCACGCGCTGCTGCGTCGTGCTCGTGACGTCGACGACCGGCGCCTCGCCCGTCACCGTGATTGTTTCCTCGAGCGAGCCGACGCGGAGGTCAGCGTCGACGTTAACGACCGCCGAGCCGGTGAGGACGACGCCGTCCCGCTTGACCGTGTTGAATCCTGGCAGCGTGAACGTGACCGTGTATGTTCCGGGGCGGAGGTCGACGACCTGGAAGCGTCCGTTGGCGTCGGTGACAGCCTCACGGGCTTTTTCAATCAGTACGGGACTCGCGGCTTCTACAGTCACTCCGGGAAGCACGGCGCCCGAAGTGTCTTTGACGATGCCTGTAATGGACGCTTGCGCGAAAGCCAGGGAAGGCAACAGGGCCGTCCAAACCAGAACGACGGCACACCGGAGCGCGGCACGCATGTGTTCTCGCCTCCTGAGCGTTGGGTCTTGCCAACGCCCTGAGATGGGGTGACCGACCTGGGGAAACCGATTACAACCTCAGAAACCAGCGCGACTAGCTCTTCTGATAGATCAGTAGTGCCGTGGAATCTACGCCTCGCCCTAGGCGAAGTCAATGCTGCTTCGCCTCCTTTTCTTCTGTCCGCGTAGTGTGGGTGCGGCAGCTCGGCAACGTCTAGGGGAATAGTGCTTATTCCAGATCGATGGTCGTGGCGATCCTCATGCTCGGTTCCTGCTTGCACCTATGACGGTGCTGAGCAACGGGACGTTGGTGTAGTGACTGAGCCTTGCCTTCATCTCTGACGTGGTGAATCATCCGTGAGCTTCTGAGGTGTCGATATGACCAGGCGGATACTGTTCGGTGTCGCTGCGCTCGTCGCCGCCATGTTCGCGGCGGACTACTCACGCGGGTTGCGTGCGCAATCGCTCTCACTCCCGACCTACACCTCGGCTCAGGCCGCACAGGGCAAGCAGGCCTACGAGAAAGCGTGTTCTGCGTGCCATGGCGCCAATCTGGATGACGGCGAGTTCGCCCCGACGCTCAAGGGCATCGACTTCCGGCTTCGATGGGGTGGAAAGCCCGTCGAAGCGCTCTTCGACCAGATCACGCGGACAATGCCGCCAGGTTCGCCGGGGTCGATGGGCGATGAGACCTATGCGCAGTTGCTCGCATACGTCATTCAGGAGAACGGTGTCATCGCCGGCAATCGTCAGCTTCCGTCCGATCCGGCGCTCCTGAGAACGGCGATGTTGCCAGCCGCGGCAGGCGGGCCAGGCGGAGGCCTCACGATTGGCGTGGCGATCCCGCCGCCGCCGAGCAGGCCGAACCCGCTCGATCGATTGACGGCAGTCACCGACACGATGTTGAGCAGCCCGCCCGACGGCGAGTGGCTCACGTGGCGCAGAGCGTTCGATGCGCAGGGCTTCAGTCCGCTCGCACAGATCACGCGCGCCAATGTCGGCAGTCTTCGCCTGGCGTGGAGCTGGGCATTGCCCAATGGCGCGAACGAGGTGACGCCGCTCGTGCATGACGGCGTGATGTTCGTCCATGCGTATGGCGACAAGGTACAGGCGCTCGATGCGGCGACAGGCGATTTGTTGTGGCAGTACTCACGCCGGTTGCCTCGTGGTCTCAATCCGTCCGTGAAGAGGGGCATCGCGCTGTATGGCGCACGCCTCTTCGTGCCGACCTCCGACACGCACATGGTGGCGCTCAACGCGAAGACCGGTGACGTGGTGTGGGATCAGGCCGTCGCTGACTACAAGAGTGGCTACGGCATGACCGGCGGGCCGCTCGTTGCCAACGGCAAGGTCATGATCGGCACGACCGGCCGTGCCCCCGGCGGCAACTTCATCGTTGCGCTCGATGCGGAGACGGGAAGGGAGGCGTGGCGATTCTCGACGATCGCCAGACCCGGCGAGGCAGGAGGTCACACGTGGAACGGCTTGCCGCTCGAGAAACGCAACGGCGCGTCGGTCTGGGTGCCCGCCAGCTACGATCAATCGCTGAACCTGGCGTTTTTCGGGCCCGCGCAGACCTACGAC
>Ga0070674_100001855_pt1 | contig 11466 bp, 10 predicted proteins | sample KBSM33metaG_FD_65344 | JGI IMG/M metagenome (GOLD analysis project Ga0070674, IMG submission 65344) | Miscanthus rhizosphere microbial communities from Kellogg Biological Station, Michigan, USA - KBS M3-3 metaG | ecosystem: Host-associated > Plants > Roots > Rhizosphere > Soil ... | reverse complement strand
GACGATGGTGTAGTCGGTCTTGAAGGGCAGCGGGTTGGTGCGCCGGAACTGCGCGTGGAAATAGGCGGCGTCGTCGGGAACGTCGGTGAGCGTATAGTTGATCTGATAGTAGATGATGCCGAAATTGTCGGGATCGCGGTTCTCGATCTCGATGCGCGCCGCCTTGCGGAAGGGCATCTCCCAATAGCAGTTGAAGGCGCGGCCAGGATTGACGCAGACGGCAAGTGAACTCACCTGCGCAAACTGGTTCCAGCCGCAGCAGAAGAAATCGCCGAGCGGAGACTCGACCGACGGGTGCTCCTGGTCGTCCCACCAGATGCGCAGGATCAGGTCGCGCCAACGCAGGTTGGCGGAGGTCAGCCAGATCTGCTGGATGGCGCCGGAACCCTTGATCTGAGCGAGGACGCGTTTCTCGCCGGGCTCGATGCGGATGGAGGGCGAGACTTTCCAGCCCTGCCCGAGTCCGCGCGCTGCAGATGCGCCCGTCCCCTCGGTGGCCATGCCCCCCTTGCCCTTTTCGCCGGTGAAGTTCTCGGGGGAGATGGAGCGGGTTCTGGCCATCGACAGGCGGTAGAGATTGCCGAGACCGACGCCGAGGCCGTTGAACGAAGTGGGCATTGCTGTTGTCCGTTGGTGAAAGACGCGAAGGCTACTTGAGACCGCTGGTCTTGATCGATTCCATGATTTGCTTCTGGAAGACGATGAATATCAGAAGCATCGGTGCCGCGACGATGGTCGAGGCGGCCATTATGTATTGCCAGGACGACGCGTATTGGCTGCGGAAGCTGGCGATTCCAACCTGCACAACCCACAGATCCTGGTTGCTGGTGACGGTCAGCGGCCAGAGGAACGAGTTCCAGTTGGCCAGGAAGAAGAGGATTGCAAGCGACGCGACGATCGGTCGGCTCAGTGGCAGAATGACGCTCCAGTAGATGCGCCAGTAGCTGGCCCCGTCGATGATGGCGGCCTCCTCAAGCTCGCGCGGCAACGACAGATAGTACTGGCGGAGGAGAAAGATGCCGAAAGCGTTGAAGATCGCCGGGACGATCAACCCCGCATAGGAGTCGAGCATGCCCATGGCGCGCACGAGGATGAAGAGCGGCACGATGATGACGGGCAGCGAGACGAGGAAGGTCGAAAAGATGGCTAGGAAGATCGCCTCGCGACCGGGGAAGCGGAGGCGCGCCAAGGCATAGCCTGCCATCGTGTGGAACCACAGCGCGATGATGGTGATCGCGGCCGAAACGACGAAACTGTTGAAGAGGTAGCGGACGAACGGCACCTCGGTCAGCACGTAGATGAAATTCTTGAGGCTCGGCGCCTTGGGCAACAGCACCGGCTGGAAAACCTCGGCTTGCGCCTTAAACGAGATCATCAGCATCCACAGCAGAGGAAAGACCGTCATCGCGGCGAGGACGAGCGCTACCAGCATCCAAACGATGCGCACGATGTCGACCTGGCGGCGGGAGAAGAAGACGGCACTACTCATAGTTGAAGCGCCCACCCCGCGTCATGAGGAAGAGCACTGCCGTCGCCAGCATCAGGATGACGACGACGATGGAGGCCATCGCGGCAGCGTAGCCGAAGGCACTGTACTGAAACGCCTGCTGGTAGACGTAGAAAATCAGCACCGAGGTGGAGTTGGCCGGACCGCCCTTGGTCATCACATAAATAAGGTCGAAGGCCTGCGACCCGGCGACCGAGGCGACCAGCGAGATCAGCAGTACGAAGAAGCTGGTGGGGCGGAGCAGCGGCAGCGTGATGTGCCAGAAGGACTGTACCCGACCGGCGCCATCGATTTCGGCCGCCTCGTAGTATTCGCGCGGGATGTCCTGCAGGCCGCCGATGAAGATGAGCATGTAGAAACCCATCAGGAACCACACGGTCACCAGCAGCGTGGTGTAGAGGGCGAAGCCGGGGCTGCCGAGCAGCGACACCCCAGTAATACCCAGAGCAGCGAGACCGCGCGAGAGGACACCGACCTTGTCGGCGCTCAACAGCTGCCAGACGAGGCCGATGACGACGAGGCTGACCATCTGCGGAGCAAAAAAGATCGACCGCATCACGGTGTTGAAGCGATTGGAGCGCTGCACCAGCAGCGCAAGACCGAGACCCGACACGTAGAGCGAGGGGACCAGCAGGACCATGTAGAGCAACGTGACGCGCAAGCACTGCCAGAAGACGGTGTCACCCAGCATTTTCTGGTAGTTGGCGAGGCCGACGAAGTTGAACTGACCGAAACCGTTGACGTCGAAGAAACCCATGGTGAGGGCGAGCACCATGGGGATGCCGACAAAGACGAACAGGCCGATGAAGTCGGGGGCGATGAAAAGATAGCCCGCAAGCACCTCGCGCTGGCGATTGGTCAGGCCGGCGCGGCGCGCAGCGATGGGAGGATCGCTGGTAGCGGCGGCGGTCGAGATCGAGGCGTGGCTTGCGGGCATAGTGGGGGGCCTTAGCTGAGATGGAGGCCGCGCCGGCGGGGGTGCCGGCGCGGCGTCGGATCAGAGCATCGGGGCGCCCTTGTAGGTGGCAAGAAACGCATCCAGTTGCTTGGAGGCATCCTCGGCCGCCTTCTCCGGCTCGATTCCGCCGAGCTGGGCCGCCTGGATGGCGTCGGAGATGATCTTATACGCCTCGGGCGGGAGGCGCGGTTCGCCGCGAGCACCGGGATAGACCTCATCGGCAAAGAACTTGAGCTCACCCTGCCCGTAGGCCGCCTTGCCGGCTTCGATGGCGCTCTGGCGCGGCGGCATGTCGGACTTGGCGACCGTGCACCAATCGACCACGCGTTGCACCGAGTCCTGCTCCTTGGAGGCAAGCGCCCAGGCGATGAACTTGCCAGCCGTGTCGGGGTCCTTGCCCTTGGCGTTGGCGACGAAGGCCCAGCCGCCGCCGACGGTGACGTACTTGCCGCCCGTGGGGATCGGCAGCTTGAACATGCCGAACGGAGTGTCGGGAGCGTTCTGTTTCATGGCGGCGATACCCCAGATGCCGCAGTTCTGGATGGCGCAGTAGCCGGCGCCCAGATTGGCGACCATGTCGAATCCACCGGCATTCACCTGGCGCGGTGCGGCGCCGGAATCGATGGCGTCCTTCCAGAGCTTGAGAGCCGCGACAGTGGCCGGAGAGTTGAAGGCGCTCTTGCCGTCAGCGCCCTGGAACTCGCCACCGCCCTGCCACATGAAGGGGTACCAGGTGAAGTTCTGGTAGTAGCCTGCGTCGGTCTGGAACAAGAGGCCGTAGCGATCGGCGGTGGTGAGCTTCTTGCCGAGCTCAAGCAGTTCGTCCCAGGTCTTGGGAACGTCGTTCTCGTTCAGACCCGCGTCCTCGAAGGCCTTGACCGAATAGTAGAACGCCATCGGCTCGACTTCCATGGGAACGCCATAGATCTTGCCATCGACCTTGCGGGTGCCCATCACGGCGTCGGGGAAATCCTTCTGCACGTCCGCATCGATGAACGGGGTCAGATCGAGCAGTGCACCACCGTTGTAGTAGCGCAGGAAATCGCCGGGCGAGATGAGGAACAGGTCCGGGCCCTGCCCTGAGGCGAAGGAGGTGGAGAGCTTGTTGCCTTGCATGTAGTCGACCAGATAATCGAGTTCGACCTTGGTTTCGCTCTTGGCGTTCCAGTCGGCCGCCATCTTGGTCCACCAATCCTGCTGGGCCTTGGGCTGCTCGCTGTCGGGAGCATAGAAGTTCCAGAAATTCAGGGTCTTGGCCTGGGCGTATGCATTGCCGATCAGCGGCAGGCCGGCGAGACCGGCGGCGCCGAGCGCAGCGCTACCACGCAGGATATCGCGGCGGTTCCAGCCGCGCGGCATGTTGGTGTCGTTACTCATCGAGACTTCCTCCTCTTGGTGTGTCGCGGCGGCTTGCGGTTTCCTCCCGGCCGCCCGATCCGTTCAGTGACTCATGCGGATTCAAAGACCTGCAGCGCGCACTCGATCACTTCGGTGCGCGGCGGGCCGGTGTACCGACCGAGCAGCCGGTCGAGCAGCATAGTGGCGGCGCGCTGCGCGAGGACCGAGGGACTCTTGCCCGCCCGGGTGAGGCGGGGGCGCACATATTCGAGCTGCGGCAGGTCGTCGAAGACGGCGATCGCCAGATCCTCGGGGATGCTCACACCCTGGTCGTGGAATTCGGTGAGAGCCCCCATGGCCATGAGGTAGTTGGCAAAAAATACCGCGGTGGGTCGGTTCTTGCCCTTGAGGCTGATCAACCAGCGCGCCGCCTCACGACCGGAGGGTGGCAGATAACTGCCCTCATAGCGCAGGCCCGGGTCCACTGTAACGTTGTTCTCACGCAAGCCTGCCTCGAAGCCATCGGCTCGCGCCATGGCCTCAGTGAATGCCGAGGGACCGGTGACATGGGCGATACGGGTGTGGCCACGCTGGGCGAGATGGGTGCCGATCAGCCTGCCGCCGCCGAAGTCGTCGAGCTTGATGCTGTCGACGGCGTGGTTGGGCAGATGGCCGATGACGACTGACGGAATATCCAGATTGAGCAAGGCATCGTGGATGCCGTGCAGCGCGAAATCGCCGACGATGAGCCCATCCACACCACGCAGTTCGATCTGGCGCAGATATTCGCGGCCGTGCTCCTGCGAGTGGCCGCCGGGGACGTCGGTGTTGAAGACGAGGGTATCGAGCCCCTCGTCGTCCAGGGCGCCCTGAGCGGTCTTCACCAACTCGGGGAAGTACGGGTTGCGAATATCGGGGATGAGCATGGCGATGAGGTTGGTGCGGCCGGTACGCAGGCTGCGGGCCTGTGGGTTGGGCCGGTAGCCCAGCTCATCGATCGCCGCCTGCACTTTCTCGCGCAAAGGCTTCGACACGCGGTCGGCGTGGTTGAGGACGTGCGAGACCGTGGTCCGCGACACGCCAGCCCGCTCGGCGACTTTGGCGATCGTGCTCATGAGGGGACTCGTAATCGCTTGCAAATCGATTTGCAAATGGATTTGTGAATGCATTTGCACAATGAATTTTCGAGGCAGGTCATGATCCGACGATGCGACCCGTCCCGGAGACGGGATGCAGAACGTAGTTTCGCGCCCGCCGTGTCGGGCGGCCCGGCTTGCCTCGCCCTATCGTTCCCGGAGGTCGCCCGCTCAGGTGTCCGTGCTCGGGGAAGTCTCAATCATCAGAGGCTGGGCAAGTGGCCCCGGCTCGTCGGAGGCGGGCAAGAAGCCGGATACCCGCCTCATGCCTCCGGACGTCTGGTGACGTCCCGACGGGGGGCGCGAACGTCTTGCCACCAATCTTATATGGATCATCGTTCTACACTCAAGCGAGGCAGGATTGAACGCTGGCCCTCCGCTCAGAACATCACCGCCCCAGATATGCCTTTAGAATAAATGTATCGATCAGAGAGCGTTCAGCCGGGCTCGACGATAAGCCGCGCCGTTCCAGCGAGACATCCCGGCTCGATGGAATGCGGCTGAGACCTGATGCATGTCGCACAGGGCCGCCTCATCCCGGGAGGAGACCTAGAAAATGAAGTCGTCCACCCTCATCGGCGGAGCCATCGCGGCTCTGGCGATCACCACCTCGTTCGCCCAGGCGGCGCAGGTTGTCGTGACCAACCCGAAGCTGCCGATCCACCGCACGATCGCGCTGGCCTGCTCGGCCGGTCATGGCGACGTCGGCCAGACCATCTACATCACCAACAGCACCGGCCAGACGATCGCCGCCGGCACGAAAGTCTACTGGACCCTCAATGGCGCCAAAGGCTCGTTCGTGCTGCTGGCCGCGCTCAAGAACGGCAAGACCGTGTCCGACCTCGCAGGTCCGGGCAATGGCGGGCCGTGCAACGCCTCCTACTACGCCTAAGCCTACTGCGCCCAAGCAGTTGCCTCATGCCCGACCTGGTCGCGAACAGGTCGGGCGGGGCACCCCCAGAAGTCTCACCAGACCCCCGTATTGGCCATGCTCTTCCAGGGCTCCTGCGCCGGCAGCGGCGGTCCGTCCTGCAGGATCTCGACAGAGATGTTATCGGGCGAGCGGACGAAGGCCATGTTGCCGTCACGAGGCGGACGGTTGATGGTGACGCCCAGATCCTGCAGGTGCTTGCAGGTGTCGTAGACATTGTCCACGGCAATGGCGAGGTGCCCGAAATTGCGCCCGCCGGTATAGACCTCCGGATCCCAGTTGTAGGTGAGCTCGACGAGCGCACCGTCCTCCTTGCCGGAGGCCGAGAGGAAGATGAGCGTGTAGCGTCCCTTCTCGTTTTCGGACCGACGCACTTCCTTGAAGCCTAACCCGTCGCAATAGAAGCGCAGGCTTTGGGCGACGTCGGTGACGCGAACCATGGTGTGCAGATAGTGCATGTCAAACTCCTCGGATAATCCTGCTGGGGTGGTGGGTGTTTACGGTCGGCGTCAGTTGACGTCGAGACCAATGGCATCGCGGACATGGCTTAGTCCATCGCGGCGAAGCAGCCGTGACAGTCCGGACGTGATGCGGGCGACGACACCGGGGCCCTCATAGATCAGTGCAGTCAGCAGCTGCACGAACGAGGCGCCAAGCCGAATCTTGCGGTAGGCATCTTCGGCGGTGAATACACCGCCGGAGCCGATGATGACGTAGCGGCTCTTGTCCATGCGCCGGTAGGTTTCGCTGATACAGAGGTCGGCGAGCGGAGCGAAGGGCCGGCCAGAAACAGCGCCGGGCCATTTCGACCATACGACGCTCGGCGTGGTCAGCGTGTCGGGCTTGCCCGGCGGCAGGTTGTACATGAAGCCGGAGATATAGCGATGCGGTTCGCTGATCTCCAACAGGCGCTCGATCGTCGCGACGCCGCCGAGCGGCGAGATCTTGAGAAAGACCGGGAGGCCGAGTTGTGCTTCGCCCAGCGCGTCAAGGCAGGCTCGCAGATGGTCGCGGTCGGCGAAGAAGTCACGGCCGTCGACGGTGTTGGGGCAGCTGAGGTTGAACATCAGGTATGACGCGACGTCCTTGTAGCGGCGGCCGGCCTCGACATACTCGGCGATGATCTGGTCGGCGGTCTCGGGCGGCGCGCCGGCGCCGCGATTGGTCTTCACGAGGTTGATGCCGAGCGGCACCGGGAGGTGGAGGGTGCGCAACCGCTCGACGATGATGTCGGCGCCATCATTGGGGAGGCCGTAGGCGACGACGATGGCCTTGTCGCGCGGCAGACGGAACAAGCGCGGCTTAGGATTGCCGGGGGACGGATCGACCGAGACCGAGCCGATCTCGAGGGCGCCGAAGCCCAGGCCGGCGAGCATTGGGAGCGTGGTGCCGGACTTGTCAAAGCCTGCGGCGAGACCGATGGGACTGTCGAGCTCGAGACCAGCCAGGCTGGTGCGAAGGATCGAGTCGTGCTTTGCGGTCATCGACCGAACGAAGCTGCCGCTCCACCCGAGGGCGGCACCGGCGGAGAGTGCCAGGCGATGCGCGGATTCCGCCTCGATGTTGAAGAGCAGCGGCCGGGCGATGGAGGTGTAGAGGCCCATGGCCGTCAGTTCCGGACGCCGCCGTCGATGATGATGGCCTGCCCGGTCATGAACGAGGATTCGTCCGAGGCGAGATAGACAAAAAGCGGCGCGATCTCGGCCGGCACCGCCTGCCGGCCGAGCGGAACCTCGCGCTTGATCAGGGCTGCCTGGGCGGCGCGGCCGCCCATGCGCTCGATCGCGGGGTTGTTGAAGGGGGTGTCGACCCAGCCGGGGCAGATGGTGTTGACGCGGATATTGAACGGGCCGAGCTCGAAGGCCAGAGCGTTGCCCAACAGAACCGACGCGCCTTTGCTGGCGCTGTAGCCCGAGAGGCGGGCGTCGCCGCGAATGCCGGCGGCCGACGCCATGTTGACGATCGCGCCCTTCCCCGTGCGCTTGAGATGGGGCACGGCATATTTGGCGGCGAGGAACTGAGCGCGGACGTTGATCGCGAACATGCGGTCCCACTCCTCGATGGTCGCATCCTCGATGGCACCGGCGATCTGCACGCCGGCGTTCTGGGCCAACACGTCGAGACCGCCGAGCCAGGAGACGCCGACCTCGATGAAGGAGAGGATGGCGGCGTCCTTGCCGAGGTCGACGCGGATGAAATGCGCGGCGGGGCCGAGTTCGGCCGCCGTCGCCTCGCCCTTATCGCTATCGATGTCGCCGATGACGACGCGGGCCCCCTCGGCCACGAAGAGCCGGGCCGCTTCCTTACCGATGTTGTCGGCGGCGCCGGTGATGATAATGCGCTTGCCCGCGAGACGCCCGGCCATGTCGCGCGTCCTCAGTTGCGGGCCGGCGCCCAGGGTTCGCTGACCCCGAGATTGACGTAGATATTCTTGTACTCGGAGTATTCCTCGAAGCCCCGATGGCCGAGCTCGCGGCCCTGGCCGGACTGCTTGTAGCCACCGATCGGCATCTCGACGAGACCCTCGCGCGTGCCATTGACCCAGCAGCGTCCGGCGCGGATGCCGCGGATCGTCTGCAGGGCATTGTTGATGTCGCGCGACCAGACCATGCCCGAAAGGCCGTAGATGGTGTCGTTGGCCATGGTGATGGCCTCGTCGCGGGTTTCGAAGGTTTGTACTGCGAGCACCGGGCCAAAGATCTCGTCGCGGACGATCGACATATCGGGCTTGACGCCGGTGAAGATCGTGGGCGTGTAGAACAACCCTCCATTTCCGATACGGCCACCGCCCACAACCATCTCGGCGCCGGCCTGGCGTCCGGCTTCGACGTAGCCTTCGACCTTTTCGATCTGAACCTTGTTGATGAGCGCGCCGACATTGGTTTCGGGGTTGAGTGGATCGCCCACGGTGACCCGGGCAGCAATCCTGGCGAGGCGGTCAACGAAACCCTTGGCGACGGATTTCTCGACGATCAGCCGGCTGCCGGCGATGCAGGTCTGGCCCTGGTTGCCGAAAATCGACGAGGTGACCTGGTCGGCGGCGGCATCGAGGTCAGCATCGGCGAAGACGACCTGCGGTCCCTTGCCACCGAGCTCGAGGCCGACACGCTTGATGGTGGGGGCGGCAAACGCGCCGATCTGGCGGCCGACGCGCTGGCTGCCGGTAAAGGCGATCATGTCCGTCATGGGGTGTTCGGCCAGGACCTGGCCGGCGGGGTTGCCGTAGCCAGTGACCACATTGATGACGCCATCGGGGAGGCCAGCCTCGCGCGCCAGCTGGCCGAGGCGGAGGGTCGAGCCGGAGGTGAATTCGCTCGGCTTGATCACCACCGTGCAGCCGGCGCCCAGGGCCCAGGGCATGCGCTCGGAGCCGATGACCAGCGGATAGTTCCACGGCGTGACGATGCCGACGACGCCGATCGGCTCGCGCAGGACGAGACCGAGTGCGTCGGGACCGATCTCGTTGTGCGTCGTGCCCTCGAGCCCGCGCACCAGGCCGGCCGCGAAGTGCCAGAGATCGGCACAATGCTGCATCTCACCGCGGGCGCCGGCCAGGGTCTTGCCGACCTCGAGGCTTTCCATCAGCGCCAGCTCTTCGGCGTTCTTTTTGATGAGCTCGGAGATCTTGTAGAGGTAGCCGGCGCGCTCCTTGCCGCTCATGCGGGGCCACGGACCCTCGTCGAAGGCATGGCGGGCGGCGACGATTGCCGTCTCGACGTCTTCGCGCGACGCCTCGGGCCACTCGCCGACAACGAGGCCTTCGTGCACCGAACTCTCGCGCTTTATGGTCTTGCCGGAGGCTGCGTCCACATCGCGGCCATTGATCACCATGCGATAGCGTCGATCCTGTCCCAGGCGCGGATCGTCACGGCGCGGCTCAATGAAGCGAACGGTCATTTTCATTACTCCTCGTCAGGCGGCAGTTCGTGCCGCAGTCTATTCCTTAACGGCGCCGCCCATCAGCCCCGCCGCGATCTGGCGCTGGCCGACCAGCAACAGGATGATCGGCGGTAGCGAGGCGAGCACGGCGGTGGCCATCAGGCTGGTCCAGTCGGTGCCGTGGCTGCCGATGAATTGGTAGAGGCTCAGGGTGATCGGCACGATCTTCTGCTTGGTCGAGAGCGTAAGCGCGTAGAGGAAGTCCGACCAGGCGAAAAGGAAGCAGAAGAGGCCGGCGGTCACGATCCCATTGCGGCTCAGTGGCAGGATCACGCGGAAGAAGGCACCCCAATAGGTGGCGCCATCGACGAGCGCGGCTTCGGTGAGGGTGCGCGGCAGTGTGACCATGAAGGCGCGGATCAGGAGGATAGCGAAGGGGCAGCTGAGACTTGCGTCGGACAGGATCAGCGCCTGGTAGGTGTTGAGCCAGTTGGCGCGGGCGAAGACGGTATAGAGCGAGTTCGCCATGACGATGTTGGGGATCATCTGCACCAGCAGCAAAGCGAAGATGAGGATGGTCGCCCAGCGCATGCGGAAGGTTACCAGCGCGAAGGCGCAGGGCGCGGCGATAACCAGCGACAGGAGGGAGGAGCTGACCGCGACGAAGCAGCTGGTGAGGATCGACTGGCCCTGGGTGGCGAAGGCGTTCTCGTAGCCCGAAAAGATCGGCGGGTTGGGGAACCAGGACGGCACCGCGGCGAGCAGCGCGGTGCGCGGCTGCAGCGAGGCGTTCAGCATCCAGTAGAGCGGGAACAGCAGGAGGCCGACGACGATGATGCCGATGAGGGTTTTGGTCAGGTCGCGGACGAGCGAATAGCTTTGCATCAGTCAGCTCCCTCTTTCTGCAGACTCTGGCGATAGGAGCGCAGGTAGAAGTAGGCGAAGCCGAGCGCGATCAGGATGAGAATGTTGCCGATCGCGGCGCCGTGGCCCCAGTCGAAATTGCGGAAGGAGCGCTGATAGGCATAGGTCGCGAGCGTCTGCGTCGCGTTGGCCGGGCCACCGCCGGTGAGGATGAAGATCAGGTCGAAGACCTTGACGGTGTAGGTGACCGAGAGGGTGAAGACGATGCCGGTCAGCGGGCCGAGCATGGGCAGGATCACCATCCAGAAGCGCTGCCACTTGCTGGCGCCGTCGAGCTCGGCGGCTTCGAGGATTTCGCGCGGCAGCGACTGCAGGCCGGAGTAGAAGACCGCCATCGAGAACGGAATGCCGACCCAGATGTTGGTGATCACGGTCGCGATCATGGCGAAGCTGACACTGGTGATCCACGGCACGCGGTCGGGCACGATGTTGAGAGACGTCAGCACGTAGTTGATCACGCCGGAGTCGAGATCGAACATCCACTGCCAGATGGTCGCGGAGACAACGAGCGGCAGCAGCCAGGGCACCAGCATCAGCGCCCGCAAGGCGGTCGACAGCGGGAAGGCGCGCCAGAAGAAAAGAGCCAGCCCCATGCCGATCGACATCTGGCCGGCAATCGAGAAGACGGTGAAGACCGCCGTGCGCTGCAGCGAACTCAGGAACAGCGGATCGTGGAAGAGATCGACGTAGTTGTCGAAGCCGACATAGTCGGCGATGCCCGTGAGGAAGGTGCCCACTGTCACGTGCTGCACGCTCATCTGCAGGTTGGCAAAGAGCGGGTAGCCGAACATCA
>Ga0070674_100001854_pt1 | contig 11468 bp, 7 predicted proteins | sample KBSM33metaG_FD_65344 | JGI IMG/M metagenome (GOLD analysis project Ga0070674, IMG submission 65344) | Miscanthus rhizosphere microbial communities from Kellogg Biological Station, Michigan, USA - KBS M3-3 metaG | ecosystem: Host-associated > Plants > Roots > Rhizosphere > Soil ... | reverse complement strand
GCTGATCGAGTGGCGCACCGACGCCGACCAGCAGCTGCCGCTGCATCGCCGCGCGCAGGGCTCGCGCTTCGGCCCAGAGCGGATCGCCTTGCGGCACGCCGTCGAGCGCGCTCAGCGCGTCGTGCAGCTGTCCTTTGGCCTGGAGCGTCCGGGCGCGGGCCAACGCCACCTCGGACGCCGCCGGCACCGGCAACGGTTCTGCGTCGCGGCTGACCGCCGCGCGCACTGTGGTCGTGGGCGACAGCCAGAGATCGGCGCCGCGGTAATACAGCCAGGCGCCGGCCACGGCCGCGAGGGCGCCGGCCGCGATGCCTGCCGAGACCCACCGCCAGCGGGACGGGTGCGTGTCGATGAGCCGCAGTGCGGCTTCACCGCGCGTGCCCGGCGAGAGATCGAGTCGCGGCGCCGGATACGTCGTCGCAGCTGCCGCCGGCTCGAGGCGGTGCAGCCGATCGAGCAGCGCCAGAGCCTCGTCCGGCGCGGCGCCCCGCTCGAGCGCCGACGTCAGCAGCCCGCGCGCCGCGGCGATGTCCCCGCGGCCGAACGCTTCGACGCCGGTGTGGAGCAGCTCCTCATTCTCGCGCTGGCGCTCGGCAATTGCACTCCGAGCCCGCTCCATGTACGCGCGGGCGCGGGCGTGGCCGTGATCGAGGAAGAGGACGCGCGTCCACACCGTGATGGCGCGATCGTACTGGCCGGCGAAGTAATGGTCGAGCCCGGAGAGGAGCAGTTGTTCGACGCGCGCATCGCGATCTCGCTCCGGGGAATCGGCCGTCGGCGCGGACCGGTCGGTGCGAAGCGGGTCGGTCATCAGGGCTCTTGATTACGTGGCGTGACGGAGACTCGGACTCACGCGATTATGAGCGCTCCCCGCCGGCGCCGTCAACGCCGAAGCGCCCCGGACCTGTGGTACAACCGCACGCGATGGCGATCGTCGCGTCGATCCCGAACGTCAGCGAAGGACGCCGCCGCGACGTCGTCGAACAGCTCGCGACGGGGTTGCGGACCGTCCCGGGTGTCCGCCTGCTCGACTACTCATCGGACCCTGCTCACAACCGCTCGGTCTTCACCCTGGCCGGCGAGCCGGCCGCCCTGAAAGCAGCCACCGTCGCCCTGTTCGAACGTGCAGTCGCCTTGATCGATCTCCGCACGCACCGGGGCGCACACCCGCGGGTCGGCGCCGTCGACGTGGTGCCCTTCGTACCGATCGAGGGGGTGACCATGGACGAGTGCGTGGACCTGGCGCGGGAAGTGGCCGGCGCGGTAGCCGAGCGCTTCGACCTGCCCGTCTACTTGTACGAAGAGGCGTCCGCGGATCCGCGGCGCCGCAACCTCGAGGACATCCGCCGGGGTGGGTTCGAGGGGCTCGCGCGGAAGATGACGATGCCCGGCTGGCGGCCGGACTTCGGCCCGACATCCCCGCACCCGAGCGCCGGCGCGGCGGTGATCGGTGCGCGGCATCCGCTCATTGCCTACAACATCAACCTGCAGACCAACCGCCTGGACGTCGCCAAGGCTGTCGCCGCGGCCGTCCGCCATAGCAGCGGCGGACTCAGGTATGTGAAGGCCATCGGCGTGGCGCTCGAGGATCGCCGGATCGTGCAGGTCTCGATGAACCTGACCAACTACGAGAGGACGCCGATCTTCCGGGTCTTCGACCTGGTGCAGCGGGAGGCGGCGCGGCACGGCGTCGCGGTGCTCGAAAGCGAAGTGATCGGCCTCGTCCCCGCCGCCGCGCTGATGGCGGTCGCCGCACATCACCTCCAGATCGCCGGCTTCGGCCCGCACATGATTCTCGAGAACAGGCTGAGGGAGACGTAACCCTGTAGCCTTCTATGAGGCTGTCGATTGTCAAGCCCCTGCGTTTTACTGACGATCGAGCGTGCTCCCGCCGGAGCGGCCTCTCACGAGCCAGGAGGCCGCGGAGGCGGCGCGGCTCACGATCCGAACGCGCGATCGTACGGGTCCGACGTCCCACTGGCCGGTCCGTGACAGTCAGGCCGGGCCTGACCACCTTCTATCCGTGGTCGCGTGCGGGCGACACACCAGCTGCGCCATGCGCGCGGACCGCAGGGACGCGCCGCTCCATCTGAAAGACGGTTCCCGAGGAACCCAGGCTACACGCGAGCGGCGCGCACCAGTGGCGGGTGGTCAGACGGTGACCACCGAGCGCTCAGCGCATCGGTTTCAGGCGCGCCCCAGCCGGGAGGAGTCCCTGGTCCACGAAGCGCCACAAGGCGATCACCAGCTTCCGCGCCACTGCGACAATCCCGATCCGGCGACTGCGGCCACCGGCCGGGCCGAAGCGCCGGTGAAACCACTGCGCCAGGGCGCTGTCCGGTTGCCAGCGCAACCAGCACCACGCCAGTTCGATGCTGATGCGTCGCAATTCGGCCCGGCCGGCCTTGCTGATCCCCTGGTCCGCCACGCGCTGGTCACTGCGATACGGCACGGGCACTAAGCCGGTGAGCGCGCCCAGTTGCCGTCCATTCTGGAACGTCCGCGTGCCGAATAGCTCCGCACTGTAGAACGCCGCACTCGCGGCGGCCACCCCCCGTAAGCCGCACAGCCGCTGCGCCACCTGCGCCACGCGGTCGGTCCCCGCCTCAATCAGCGTCGCGCGCTCGGCACGCAACGCCGCCAGCCGGGCCTCGACCGTCTGGAGGTGCGCCCACTCGCGCTGGAGCCGCGCCTGCAACGCCGCCGGGAGCGGCCGGCCATCGCCCGTCTGCCACGTCGCCACATACTCCGGCAAGCGCCGCGGCAACGGGCCCGGAATCCCTTGCGTCGCCAACAGCGCCAGGATCCGATTGCGCAGCCGCGTCCGGTCGTCGCGCACCGTCGCCAGCTCGCGCGTCAGGTGTCGCGCCGCTTCCGCCTCCGGCGTCGGCACGTGGATCACGCTCCACACGCCGCGCTCGCCGCCCGCCCAGCGCTGCAGCAGCGTTAGCAGTTTGCCCGCATCGAGGCGATCGGTCTTCGCTCGCCGATGCCGCCGATTGACCTCGATGCTTGAGGAATCGACCACCACATTCGAAACCCCGTGGGACGTCAGCCACCGGTGCAGCCAGAACCCGTCCCGGCCCGCCTCGTAGCAACTGCGCACCGCCGTGCCCGGCGTGAGCCCGAACCGCTCGCACGCCCGCGCGATCTCCGACGCGAGCGCCGTCAGGTCGCCCGCCCGGATGGTCCGAATGCGCGGCCGCTGCGCCGCCGCGCGGCCGAACGCCAAGGTCCATTTCGAACTCCCCAGCTCGAACGCGAGAAACACGGTCGCTACGTTACACTCCTCCGGACGGGTCGTCTCAGCCATGGCTCCTCCTGCGTTGTGCCTCGAAGCACGTTTGGCAGGAGCTTACTGCGGCGGTCCGTCCTTCGTTCGCCGCCGCGACGAACCGACCAGCCTACATAGCATCTGTAGCCTTCAGCCTGTAGCCTTCGAGCGCCTACAAAAACCCCGGCGCCCCGGATCTGAAATCCCCGCCGAGGATCTGCGTCGAGCTCGCGCCCAGCCAGTCCTCGATGACCCGCGCGTACACCGAGCGGAAATCGGTCTCGTAGCGCACGTCGCCCCCGTTGTTCTCGAGGGTCGGGTTGTCGGACGTGGCCCGCAGGTTCGGGGCCGTGCCGTAGATCCCGCCGCGGACTCCCCCGCCCATCACCAGCATCGCGCTCGCTGCACCGTGGTCGGTGCCGTTGCTGCCGTTCTCGGTGATGCGCCGGCCGAACTCGGAGAACTGGAGCAACAGCGTGTCATTGAGGAGTCCCTGGTTCTGGAGGTCGTTGTAGAACGTCAGCAGGGAATCGTTCAGGGTGGTCATCAGCGTCGAGTAGGTGCCGTTGGCGAGGTTGGGAGACTGCCCGGCATGGGTATCGTAGCCGCCGGTCTGGACCCAGAACACGCGGGTGCCGACGCCCTTGTTCATCGCCCCGGCGACCGCGCGCAGAGCCTGCGCGAGGCCGTTGTTCGGATACGCCACGGTCGGCACATAGGTGTTGACCTGTGCGACGCGATCCAAGGTCGCGAACGCGGCCTGTGCGGTGGAGTTGACGAACGCGAGATGCGGCCTGTCGACCGGCAGGTGCGACGCGATCCGGACGGCCGAGTCCTTTGCGGCGACCGCGTCGGCGCCGCCGTTGGGGCTGGCGAAGGCGTAGGCGGACACGCTTGGAATCGAGGCGACACCGGCCGTGCGCGCGAGCAGCGTGTGCGGCGTCTCGCGCACGGTGGACCACGCGGTCAGCGGATCGACCGGGGCCGGCAGGAGATCGAGATACCGCCCCAGCCAGCCTGCGCCCTGCGACGACGCGGGATCGCCGGTGGACCAGATGTCGGTGCCCTGGAAGTGCGAGCGGCTGGAGTTGGCGTAGCCGGTACGCTGGACGATCGCAAGGCGGCCGGAGTTGAATATGGCCCGCAGGCCGGTCAGCCGCGGATTCAGGCCAAGCGGCGTGCCGCCGCGATCGGTGCCGATCTGGAGCACGTTTGCCGCGGGGATCGCAATCGTCGGCCGGCGCGCATAGTACTGCTGATCCGTATAAGGAATCACCGTGCTGAGCGAGTCGTTCCCGCCGCTCAGGTAGAGCACGACCAGGTTGCGGCGGTTCCGCCCTTGTGCGAGCGCGATGTCCGACAGGAACGCGGGCGCCGCGAACCCCATGGTGAACGCCGCAACGCCCCCCGTGACGAACCTCCGCCGGGTCATCGGCATGGCTGCACTCCACCCAGGCTAGACGAATTGGTAGGCACCAGACCCGACGATCAGGTGCACGAGGCCCGACGACTTCGTGGCCAGCTGCGTATCGCTGCCGGTCCAGTTCGCGGCCCCCGAACGGGCGTAGTCGAGCAGCGAGTTGTAGTCGTCGGTTGAATACGCCGGCGGTGTGAGTCGATCGAGCACGTAGCCGAGCAGATCCTCGTGGGTGTCGGCATGGCCGCGCGACAGGTCACGCAGCGCGAACTTCTGGTTGGTCGCCAGCTGCGCGGCGAAGTTCAAGCGCGCGAGCATGCCGCCGCTCGAGAACCACCCCGGCCCCAGATCCCATCCGGCGACGTCCGGTGGCTCGAACAGCTGCTGGCCCATGTTGATCAGCGGGCTCAACGCGTCGTTCACCGAAAAGCCCGACCATCCGACTTCCTTCAACGATCGAGCGACGAACTCCACCGGCCAGCTGTACCGCTTGTAGTAGTTCGCCGGATCACGGAACTGCGGCGACAGCAGCAGCACTCGCATCGTCGCGCCGATCTCGTAGCCGCTGTCGTAGTACGCGCTCGACATCTGGCTGATGAGCGCGCTGTCGGGTGGATCGACCTCGTTGACGAAGTAGTTGTACAGCTTGCGGGCCAGTCGCGGACCGGTCGCCGGATGGCGGGCTACCGCGTTGATCAGATCGAGGCCGTCCTGCATGCCGGACGCGCCCGAGCGAGCCGGGATGATCCTGCCGCCGTCGGGATAGATCGCAAAGGTGAACTCCTTCGCGGTGGTCTCGTGCTGCGCAGCGTTGTAGTTGAAGGTGTAGTGCTGCGCGGCGCCGCTTCCCGGCCGGGCGAGGTTCCAGCCGGTGAAGACCCGCGCGCCGGCGTAGACGTCGCTCTCGGCGAAGGTCCCGACCCCCATCGTGAAGAGCTCCATCAGCTCGCGCGCGAAATTCTCCTGGGGCTGGGCGCGGACGTTCGAACGGCCGTCGAGCCACACCAGCATCGCCGGGTCCTGCGCCACCGCGACCAGGAGGTCGCGGAAGTTGCCCATCGCACGCGCCCGAAACAGCTCGAGCTGCCCCAGGACGCTGCCGGCGTCCTCTTCCGGCCTGGCCGCCAGCATGCGCGTCGCTTCGGTCGCGCCGAGCTCTCCCGCGATCTTCGTGTAGCCGGTCGCGAAGTGGTTGTGCCAGAAGAGCGCCATCTTCTCCTGGAGCGGCCGCTCGGTGTGGACCATCCGGAACAGCCAGCGCTGGCGCGCATCGGTGATGTTCACCGCCGGCTGGAACTCGCCGCGCGCGGTGATGCCGACATAGCCGGGCTTGCCGATCTGATCGTCGACGACGTCGGGAATCTGTTGGAAGGACAGGAGCCGCGCCAGCACCAGCGTCGGGCCGCCGAAGGCCAGCCGGGCGTAGCTGTTGACCTCTTCCTCGGTGGCCCCGAACCCGGCGCGGCGGAGGATGTGATCGATCTGCTGTTCCCGGCTGCTGGCCATGCTCGTCTCCTTCGGGATCGCAGTCGGCAGCGTCAACCCGCCAGCAGAATAGTCCAAAGCCGGCCTCGGCCTACAAGACCCGCCCGAAGCCGAAGGCTTCATCGCCCTTCTCTTGACGTCCAGTCACCCAGCGCACCGCCAGCCGGCTCGCCAGCCACGAGGCCGACGGACCATGGCCCGTGTCGCCGAGGGCGAAGAAGTGCCGGGGAAAGTTGCGGTGTGGACCCAGATAGGGCAGGCCGTCGGCGGTAGCGTCGTACGGCTGCGCCCAGGACCACGCCGGCATGGTGCCCGAGATCGCCTGGTAGAGGAGCGAGAGCTCGTACATCAGCTGACCGGTGCGTTGAATCAACGCCTGCGGCTGGGCACGAGGCGCGACAGCCCGCTGGTCCCCGCCGGTCACCATTACCCGGCCATCCTTCAGCCACTCCACGAGGTGGGATGGTTCGTCATCGTCCTGCACGATGGCGGTGGGCAGCCCGATCTCTTTCCGCACCGCGGCGGTGAGCGGATCAGTGACGACGCTGTAGCGGTGGAAGGAGGTGAGGTGGCGGCGAAGAGCGCGCAGGTCGTCGAACCGTTCCGAGGTCGCGACGATCGCCGATTCCGCCTGGATGAGGCCGGTGGCAGTGGTGATCTCGATCGACTTCCGCCGATCGCGGATCCGCGCGACTGGTGAGCGTTCGAAGATTTGCGCCTTCCTGGCGACCGCGGCAGCCGCCAGGCCAAGGCACGCCGCGTAGGGATCGCAGGTGAAGGCACGCGAGCCCATCCCGCCTGCCGCCGCGAGTCCGGTCTCCCGGCGAATCGCCGCCGTCGTCTTCCACGGGTAGTCCAGGCCGGCGGCGCGCCTGGCGCCCTGCTCCCGTTTCAGCTTCCGTGCATCCTCTTCCCGCGATACGACGAGAAGGGCGGCGGGCGCGAGCTCGCAGCGGATCGACAGCCGCCGCAGGACCGCGGCGAATTCCAGCGAGGCGCCACGGGCGCCCTGCCAGAGGATCCTCGCAGTGCGCACGCCGTGTGCCCGGCTGGTTGCTTCGAACGAGGTGTCGAAGTCCCCTCGCACCAGTCCGCTCGAGGCCGCTGAACTGCCGGCGCCGATACGGTCCGCTTCGAGCAGCACGACCGGCACGCCAGCCTGACTCAGCGCGTACGCCGTCGCGCATCCGGTCAGGCCGCCGCCGATCACCACGACCCTGGTTTCGGCGTTGCCTCGCCAACGCGGATAGGCCGCGCGCTTCGACTTCGGGAATCGGTCGAGCCAGATCGGCGCGTGGCGCAGCATCGGAGTGTGAGGATTCTATCGCTACTCTTTCGCTGTCCCTCTCGTCGGCTTCGGCCCGGTCCACGTCCATGCGGCGATCAGCCACCCACCGGCACCCTTCTTGAGGACGAAGGTCATCTGGGCCGCCTCCCGCATCGCGGCGCCTTTGAGCTTGAACGCGTAAACCGCCCGGACGATGACGTACGCGGTGTCGCCGCTCGTCTCCGTTCGGGTAGGGGCGCTGATCGTCACCTTCTGATCGGTGATGGCTTGTTTTTTCGAGTCGGCGTCCAACGCGGCCGCCCAGTTCTTGAAGGCATCCGCGCCGCGCCACACGAAGGGCGCCACCTCGTCGATGATCACCAGGTCGGGCCCGGGCATGTGCGTGGCCGCAGCGCCAGCCATGTCCCCCTTGTTGAACGCGTCCATGAACTTCACGATTGGTGCGGTCACCTCGGCAGCTGGCGCCTGTGCGCTCGCCGTGCCGGCCGTCAGCGCGCAGAGCGCCACCCCAAGCATCAACTGTCTCATCGCTTCTCCTGATCGCCTGCCCGCAAGCGATCGCTGACACTGACGCACGAGAACGGCTGAGATTGGACTCTCTCGAGCGGCTTGTCAAATGGACGGGTGGGTCACCGGGAGCCTGGGCCGGGGGAAACCGGGATTGGGACAGCTGGCAGCGGACACACGCGCGTGACCTGTAGACTGGACCGATGCACGACCTGCGCCTTGCGGTCCGGCACCTGCTCCGGCGGCCGGCCTTTGCGGTCATCGCCATCCTGACGCTCGCACTGGGTATCGGGGCGAACGCCGCGGTGTTCACGGTGTCGAACGCCATCCTGCTGCGCCCGCTCCCCTACGAGCGCCCGGACGAGGTCGTCATCCTCAACGAACGCCGGCCGCAGTTCCCGAGCGTTTCGGTCACCCGCGACAACTACGACGACTGGCGGGCACGCGCCCACTCCTTCGCGGGCATGGCCGCCTTCCGGACGACCAGCATGGCCCTCACCGGCGCCGGCGATCCCGAGCAAATCCCGGTCAAGATGATCACCGCGACGATGCTGCCGCTGCTCGGGATGATGGCTGAGCGCGGCCGTAATTTCACGGACGCGGAGGATCGGGCCGGCGGCGAAAGCGTCGCCTTGTTGAGTGCATCGTTCGCCGAGCGCCGATTCGGCGCCAAGGATCCCATCGGCCGGACGGTCCAACTCGACAATCGCTCCTACGCGATCGTCGGCCTCCTGCCGAAGTCGTTCGAGCTGTTCCAGCCGGCCGACATTTACGTACCGTTCGGGCCGTGGGCCGCGTCGCTGCCGGCGGATCCCGGTTGGCACCCGGGCATCTTCCCGATCGCCAGGCTTCGCGACGGCGTCACCCTCGATCAGGCGCGAGTGGAGATGGAGGCAATCTCGAAACAACTCGAAACCGAAAAGGTCGAGTCCAACCGCGACGTGCGGGTCCTCATCACGCCCGTGCAGGAGCTGCAGGTCGCCAACGTGCGGCCGGCGCTCATCATGTTGACCGGCACCGTGGTGCTGGTGCTGCTCATCGCGTGTGCCAACGTCGCGAACCTGCTCCTGGCGCGGGCGGTGGATCGACAGAAGGAGCTCGCGATTCGCGTCGCGTTGGGAGCCGGTCGGCTGCGGATCATTCGTGAACTGATCGTGGAGAGCCTCGTCCTCGCGGTGATTGGTGGTGCGGCTGGACTGATCCTGGCGGCGTGGGGTGTGTCGCTCCTGTCGGCCACGGCGCTGAGCGGTCTGCCGCGCGCTCAGGGTATCGCGCTGAACTGGTGGGTGATCGGATTCGCGACGGCGCTTTCCGTGATCACCGGCCTGGTCTTCGGGGTGGTTCCGGCTCTGCACGCCTCGCAACTGCCGATCAGGGAAGCGCTCAACGAAGAAGGGCGCAGCAGCTCTCAAAGCGCCCGTCACGTGCGCATGCGCTCGGCGCTCGTCGTGGTGGAGGTCGGGTTGGCGCTGGTGCTGCTGGTCAGCGCCGGCCTGCTGCTGCGCAGCTTTGCCGCCCTGACGACCGTCGCGCCCGGTTTTGACGCCGGCCACCTGCTGGTCGTCAATCTTCCGTTGTCACCGATTACCTACCGCGAGGATGCCGCGCGGGTGTCGGCGGTCGAACGTCTCGTGTCCCGCGTGCGGCAGCTGCCAGCCGTTCGAACGGCGGCGGTGACCACGACGCTGCCGATGGCCGGGCCGGGACCCTCGGTGCATTTCAATCGTGCGGCGTACCCGCCCAAGGGCCCGGACGACTACGTGATGGCGGGCTATCGTGCGGTCACGCCTGGGTACCTGGAGACGCTGGGAGTGCCGCTCGAGCGTGGACGGCTGATCAAGGATGTCGACCGCGACGGTGCTCCGCCGGTGGTCGTCATCAACGAAACGATGGCGCGCCAGTACTTTCCGGAACAGGATGCGCTGGGCCAGCGGATCCAGTTCGGGACCGAACCATCGCCCACCGATCCGACGGTCGAGATCGTCGGCATCGTCGGCGACATGAAGCAGTCGTTCGGCGCCGAGTCGCAGGCCGAGATGTTCGTGCCCTACGCGCAGCTGCCCGATCCGGTTCTCGTCCCGATGTACTTGAGCACCGTCCTGGTCGTTCGCACCGAAGGTGAGCCCGTCGATGTCACGTCGTCAGTTCGCGCGGCGATCCACGAGCTCGACCCGGCGCAGCCGCTGGTCAACGTGCGCTCCATGGAGTCGGCAATGGCCGGCACCGTGGCGCAGCCGCGGATGCAGATGACCCTGCTGATGATCTTCGCGAGCCTCGCGGTGGCGCTCGCTGCGGTCGGGGTGTATGGCGTGATGGCCTATACCGTGTCGCAGCGCACCGCCGAGATCGGCGTGCGGATGGCGGTCGGCGCCTCGCCCGATCAGGTCGTTTCGATGCTGGTGTGGCAGGGGGCGCAGCTGGCGTTCTTCGGAGTGGCGCTCGGACTGATCGCCGCGGCCCTGGCGGCGGGAGCGATGCAGAGCCTGCTGTTCAGGGTCAAGGGCCTGGATCCCCTCACGTTTGTGGCCGCCTCGATCGTCCTGGGCCTCGCGGCACTGCTGGCCAGCTACATTCCGGCGCGGCGGGCGGCTCGAATCTCGCCGGTGGTGGCGATGGGGCGGTGACGGCGTGACCCGGGCTGCGTTAATCCCGGCACGACTCCCGGGATTAACGCTCGAGCTCCACTATGAAGGTCAGGAGCATCGCACGGGTATTGGTTGAACTTCATCGGTTTCGCCCCATCAAACGCGTTGGCGTAGAGCACCGCCGGTTCCGCATTCACAGGCCTACCCCTCGACGCGGTTCTCGTCAGTGATCGTCGCAGACTTTCGCGATGTAACCGGACACTGCTTTGTTTCGAATCATGAAACGTCTGCAGGGGCCGGTTTGCCCTTTGACACTCCTGCCGCGCCGAATATCCTCGCCGCCTCTGTCCGGCCAATGCTGACTCGAGGAGGATATATGACGCGCTTGGAGCTCAGACGGCGGGGCCTGCTGGTGCTGCTTCTTGTCGTCGCGGCGGGATCAACAGCGAAACTCGCGGCCCAGACGGTTACGGGATCTATTTCCGGCACCGTGGTCGACGTGCAGGGGGCGGTCATGCCCGGCGCCACGGTGACGGTTCTCAACGAGGCGACGAGTGCGCCCAGGGTGGCCGTCACCGATGCGCGCGGTGACTTTCAGGTGACCAACCTGCAGGCCGGACAATATACCGTCCGGGTCGAAGTCACGAGCTTCCGCACCTACGAGCGTAAGAACGTGGTGCTGAGCTCCTCGGAGCGCGTCTCGGTGGGGGCCATCACCCTCGAGGTCGGCGGGCTCGGCGAGACCGTCAGCGTCGAAGCCACCGGCACGCACGTGAACACCACCGAGACGCAGCACGGCGGCGTCATCACCCGGACCCAGATCGAACAGATCCAGGTGCTCGGGCGCGACGTCACCTCGCTGATGCGGCTGCTGCCGGGGGTCCGCTACACCACCCCGGTCGACTCGATGGG
>Ga0070674_100001852_pt1 | contig 11474 bp, 10 predicted proteins | sample KBSM33metaG_FD_65344 | JGI IMG/M metagenome (GOLD analysis project Ga0070674, IMG submission 65344) | Miscanthus rhizosphere microbial communities from Kellogg Biological Station, Michigan, USA - KBS M3-3 metaG | ecosystem: Host-associated > Plants > Roots > Rhizosphere > Soil ... | reverse complement strand
GGTCGAGCGGTCGTTGATCCGTAACAAGCTCGTCGCAATCGACGGCACACCCCTCGCCGAGATTCTCGAGCGGGTGAGGCCGCTCGTGCCGCACGACAACGACTCGAATCTCCGAGGCCTCGCGCCGCATTTCCTCCTCACGGCGGAGATCCTCGACGGGCTCGGGATCGTCGACGGTGCGCAGTCGGCCCGGTTCACGTTCGAGCGGCCGGACGGCGAACGGATCGATATCCAGCTCGCTGCAACCCCGGCGTCGAGCTACCTGTCGAGGTTCAACGACGTTCTGCACGGCCACTACCCGTCCGTACTCCCCCAGGCAGCGAAGCCCCTCTACCTGGCCGGGAGCGCGAAGCCGATGTGGGCGCGCACGCTCGCGGGCGGCCGGGCGGTCTACATGGAGTTCAACTCCGTCCAGCGGCCGACGCCCGGCTTCGTCACTGCGCTTACCCGGCTCGTGCGCGGCCCGAGGGTCCGCCGCGTCCTCGTCGACGTGCGCCTCAACGGAGGAGGGGACAACACGACGTACGGCTCCCTCATCGACCTCTTCGCGTCGAGGGAGGTGAACAGGCGCGGCCGCCTGTTCCTCCTGTCAGGGCGCGCGACGTTCTCCGCCGCGGCGAACTTCGCCGCTGAGATGGACCGCGACACTCGCGCGATCGTCGTGGGGGAGCCGACCGGGGGAGGCGTCGAGACCTACGGCGACACGTTTCCGCTCGCCCTCCCGACCGCTGGCTGGACCGTCCACATCGCCGCGCGCTACCACGAGCGGAAGAACGGCCCGGGAGACCGCCGGCTCGCGGTCGAGCCCGACGTACGCGTCGGCCTCACGTCGACCCAGTACTTCGCCGGGCTCGACCCAGTGCTCGCTCGAGCGCTCCAGGGTCTGTAGGCGCCCTCCCGGCTGCTCTGACGCCTGCCGTCGCACGCATGTCGTCGACGAGATCGAGGCCGGACCCAGCCGCGATCCGACCCGACTCCCTCGTTCGAGGGATTGCATCCCCCAAAAGGGTGCATAGCGTCAGCAGTAGGCAGGTCCGAGCTCACCTGGGGAGGGAGCGGCAACGTGACGGCGGGATCCGACGGATCGGTGCGGGTGGCGATCCTCGCGCGCGAGGATTGTCCGAATCGCGACATGGCGATCATCGTGGTCGAGCGCGTCGTGGACGAGACGGGCATTCCGGCCGAGATCGAGGTCGTGGAGGTCGCCGACGCGGATGAGGCCGAGGAGTACCGGGTGCTCGGATCGCCGACCGTCCTGGTCGACGGTCGCGACGTCGACCCGGAGCCTCTCTACGACGCGTTCAGCGCCGACGACCGCATCTACAAGACGCCCCGTGGCCCGTCGGGCTGGCCCGAGGCCGAGTGGATTCGCGACGCGCTCCTGCGCGCCGTCGCACAGACGACCTCCAACGGCCGTCACTGAGACGTGCGCCGGTACAGCGGCTGCAGAGCTGGACTGCTCGAGCCGGCTACTTGTGCGCGATGTCTTCGACGACGAGTCCGTACAGCACGCCGTCGACCCACTCGTCGTTGCGCCAGTACGCCTTGCGGCGCACACCCTCGTGGACGAAGCCGGCGCGCTCCGCATGCCGCATGGCCCGCTCGTTGAAGCCGTAGATCTCCATCTGTAGGCGGTGGAAGCCGAGCTCGTCCAGGAGGTGGCGCTGGAACTGCCGCGCCGCCGTGTCGGCCACCTTCGCTCCCCGAAAGGCCGGATGCACGGCGAGTCCGCCGAGGCTCGCGATGCGGCTCCGCGCGTTCGTCCGCTCGAACCGCATCGTGCCTGCCCGCTCTCCGTCCACCTCGATCAGGAAGAGCCCGAACGCGTCCGGTTCGTTCTCCGAGCGCTCGATCTCTGCGCTGATCTCGGCGTCTCCATTCGAGCGAACGGCCGCGAGGAACGGCTCGACGTCCTCGTGTGTGACGAGCTCGACCAGGAAGGCCACGTCGTCGGGGCGGGCGCGTCGGATGGACACGCTCACGCCGTCGACTCCTGCACGCGTACGCCGAAGAAGCGCTGTCCCGATGCGAGGACGGCGCCGGCGACGATGAACGCGAACCCGGCGATCATGGCGGCCGTCACGGGCTCATCGAGGAGGAGCGCGCCGTACGCGACCGCGAAGGCGGGCATGAGGTAGGTGACGATCGAGAGCTTGCGGCTCCCGTGAAGCCGCAGCACGCGGAAGAGGAGGAGCTGACCCGCGAAGGTCGGGATGAGGACGAGTCCCGCCAGTCCTGCGAGAGCCGTCCCACCGGGCATCTCGGTCGGAGGATCCACGATCGCCAGCGGCAGCAGTACCACGGCGGCGGCGAGCATGTTGCCCGTTGCGAGCACGGGTCCCGGAATCTCGTGCACCTGCAGCTGTCCGTAGACGCCGCCGCTCGCATACGAGACGGACGAGAGGACGACGGCCAGCGTGCCCGCGAGCGCCCACCATCCGCCCTCCGACGGGAAGCCGGCGAGGAGCGCGACGCCGAGGAATCCGATGCCGACACCGGCGACTCGGACGAGCCCGACCCGCTCGTGTGGCAAGAACTTCGCGGCGAGGATGAACGTGAAGAGCGGAACCGTCGACTGGGCGATGCCGGCGACGCTCGAGTCGATGTGCGTCTCTCCCCACGCGACGAGCCCCATCGGGACGGCAGCGTTGATGACGCCGAGCACCGCGCACGGAACCCACGCCCGGCGGAGCTCGCCCACTGCTCGACGTGCGCCCATGCGCCACGCGACGTAGGCGAAGAGCAGGGTCCCCGCGAGCAGCACGCGGAGCTCCGTCATCGCCGCCGGAGGGATGTCCTCGACCGCGACCTTGATGAAGAGGTACGAGGCGCCCCACATCGCGGCCAAGGAGAGGATCAGCGGCCAGTACGAGCGCACCGTGCGAGGCTACAGACGGCATGCGGTCAGACGGCGCGGATAGGCTGGCCTCCTGAGCAGCGTGACGGATCCGGCCCTCCATCGCGCACTCGGTCTCACCGACTCGGAGTTCGAGCGAATCCGCTCGCTGCTGGAGCGCGACCCGAACGACTTCGAGCTCGCGGTCTTCTCGCTCCTCTGGTCGGAGCACTGCGGCTACAAGCACTCGGCGCTTCTCCTGAAGCGCCTGCCCTCGCGAGGTCCGCGGGTTCTGCAGGGTCCGGGCGAGAACGCAGGGGTGCTCGACCTCGGCGACGGGCTGGCCGTCGCGTTCAAGGTCGAGAGCCACAATCACCCCTCGGCGGTCGAGCCCTTTCAGGGCGCGGCGACGGGTGTGGGCGGGATCCTGCGCGACATCGTCGCGATGGGCGCGCGGCCCATCGCCCTCCTCGACGGCCTGCGCTTCGCGGAGCCCGACTGGCACTTCTCACGCGCCGTCGGCGGCGTCGGCCACTACGGCAACTGCGTCGGCGTCCCGACCGTGGGTGGCGAAGCCGTGTTCGACGAGTCGTACCGCGACAACTGCCTCGTGAACGCGATGTGCGTCGGGCTGCTGCCGATCGAGCGGCTCATGCGCGCGAAGGCGACGGTCGCCGGCCAGCTCGTCGTCCTGTACGGAGCGACGACCGGCCGCGACGGCATCGGCGGCGCCTCCGTGCTCGCGAGCCAGGAGCTGGACGAGGGCTCGTCGGAGAAGCGTCCATCCGTCCAGGTCGGCGACCCGTTCACCGGGAAGAAGCTCATCGAGTCGTCGGTCGAGCTGGTCTCGTCCGCGCTCGTCGAGTCGTTGCAGGACTGCGGCGCAGCCGGGATCGCCTCGTCGCTGTCCGAGATGGCCGTCGACTTCGGCATCGACGTCCACCTCGACCGCGTTCCGCTCCGCGAGGAGGGGATGGAGCCCTGGGAGGTGATGATTTCCGAGAGTCAGGAGCGGATGATCGCGATCGTGCGGCCGGCGATGCTCCAGGCCGTGGAAGCGATCCTCGACCGCTGGGAGCTCGAGCATGCGGTCGTCGGGGAGGTGACCGACACCGGTGAGCTGCGGGTGTTCTGGGAGGACGAGGTCGTGGGCGAGATACCGGCACGCCTTCTGACCGAGGAATGTCCGCGGTACGAGGTCGCGCAGACACGCCGACCGGCGCCCGCGCTTCGCGAGATCGAGGCGGCACCGCAGGCGGCCGAAGCGCTCGTCGACCTGCTCGGCTCGCCGGCTCTGCGTACCCGGGAGTTCGTGTATCGCCGGTACGACCAGCTCGTCGGGTCGCGAACCGTGCGTCGGCCGGGACTCGACGCAGCAGTGCTGCGCCTGCGCCCGTCGCTGCGCGGGCTCGCGCTCGCGCTCGACGGCCAGGGCCGGATCGCGAGCCTCGATCCGTTCACGGGCGGAGCGCTCGCGGCGGTCGAGGCCGCGCGCAATGTCGCGTGCGTCGGCGGCGAGCCGATAGGGCTCACCGACTGTCTCAACTTCGGGAACCCGGAGAAAGCGGAGATCGGCTGGGAGCTCGCGTCGGCGATCGACGGGATCGCGGCCGCCTGCGAGGCGCTCGACCTTCCGGTCGTCTCCGGCAACGTCTCGCTGTACAACGAGACGAACGGGCGAGCAATCCATCCGACGCCGGTCGTCGGTGCGGTCGGGCTCGTCGAGGACGTGAGGCGCGTGCCCGGAGGGTGGCGTGAGGGCGACGTCCTGCTCGCTGCGTTCGGGTCCGCGGTCTCACTCGCGGGATCGGAGTACCAGGCCCGCTACGGCGAGACGAGCGGCATGCCTGCACCACTCGACCTCGAGGCGGAAGCGCGGCTCGTGTCGTTCCTGTGGCGCGTCGCGCCGATGGCGACGCTCGTGCACGACGCGTCCGAGGGCGGGCTGGCCGTCTGCCTGGCCGAGGCGGCGGTCGTCTCGGGCTCGGGCGCGACGCTGGACCTCCGCGACGATCCGGTCGAGTTGTTCGGAGAGGTCGGCGGCCGCGCCGTGATCGCCTGCGCGCCGGACGCGGCGGCCGAGATGGAGTCGGTTGCGTCTGAGTTGAGTGTCACCCTGCGGCGGGTCGGCGAGGCGGGCGGGGGTACTCTCCTCGGTGTGGCCCTCGAGCGTCTGCGGGGCGCCCGAGAGGAGCGAAGCGACTGATGTGTGGAGTCTTCGGCATCCGTTCCGAGGAGCGCGACGTCTCACGTCTCGCATACTTCGGGCTGTTCGCACTCCAGCACCGCGGGCAGGAGGCGGCTGGTATTGCGGTGTCCGACCGCGGCAACCTGACGGTTCTCCGCGAGATGGGCCTGGTCGCGCACGTGTTCGACGAGCAGCAACTGCAGGCGCTGCCGGGCGAGGCCGCGATCGGTCACACGCGCTACTCCACGACTGGCGCGAACAAGTGGGCGAACGCGCAGCCGCTCATCCACCACGGAAGCGCGCGAACGGTCGCGCTCGGCCATAACGGGAACCTCGTGAACGTCGAGGAGCTCCGTGCCGAGCTGATCGCGGACGGCGTCAAGCTCGCGTCCGGTCTCGACTCGGAGGTGATCGCCGCTCTCGTCGCTTGCGACGACGCACCCCTCGCCGAGGCGGTCGCGGGCGCGATGCATCGGCTCCAGGGCGCCTACTCCGTGACGGCGCTCGTCGACGACACGCTCGTGGCGTTCCGAGACCCGTTCGGCTTCCGTCCGCTGACGCTCGGCCGGCTCGGAGACGACTGGGTCGTTGCCTCCGAGACGTGTGCGCTGGACCTCGTCGGCGCGGACGTCGTCCGTGACGTCCAGCCGGGCGAGGTCGTCTGGGTGGACGACGAAGGACTCCACGCCGCGCAGGCCGTTCCCGCCGGGCGGCATGCGCTCTGCATCTTCGAGCACGTGTACTTCGCGCGCCCGGACTCGCGTGTCGGCGGCGTGGAGGTGCACGGCGCCCGCGTACGGATGGGCGAGCGGCTCGCGCACGAGGCGCCCGCGGACGCGGACCTCGTAATCGGCGTCGCCGACGGCGGCACGCCGGCGGCGATTGGCTTCTCGAAGGGCTCGGGGATCCCGTACAACGAGGCGCTCATCAAGAACCGCTACGTCGCCCGCACGTTCATCCAGCCCGAGCAGGGGATGCGTGAGCAGGGGATCCGGATGAAGTTCAACCCGCTCGGCGAGGTCGCAGGCAAGCGCATCGTCGTCGTCGACGACTCGATCGTCCGGGGCAACACCACGCGCCAGCTCGTGCAGATGCTCTTCGATGCGGGCGCAGCCGAGGTGCACGTGCGCGTGTCGTCGCCTCCGGTCGTCTCGCCCTGCTTCTATGGGATCGACATGGCCGACGAGGACCAGCTCGCGGCCGCGCACCGCTCCGTCGACGAGATGCGAGCGCACATCGGCGCGACCTCGCTCTACTACCTCTCGGTCGAGGGCATGCAGGAGGCGACGCGGCTGCCGGAGGACTCGGTCTGCCGCGCGTGCTTCACACGCGAGTACCCGACGCGCGTCCCGCCGAGGGTCGCGAAGCTCCGCTTCGAGCCCGCGCCGGCCTAGGCGCTTCTCGGCGGCAGCGGGACGAACGCGCTCGTCGTCCGCTGGTACTCCGCGTAGTCCGCTCGCGAGCGCAACGCCTGCCGCTCGGTGGCCGGGATCCCGGTCACGCGGAAGAGCAGGAAGAGAAGTCCCGCCGGGACTATCCACGCGATCCAGCCGTTCGGTGCGGTCGTGGCAACGAGGGCGGTTCCGCACCAGCTCACCCACTCGAAGAAGTAGTTGGGGTGGCGGGACCAGCTCCAGAGACCGCGGCGCGCGGTCTTCCCGGCGTTCGCCGGGTTCGCGCGCCATCGGGCGAGCTGCCGGTCGGCGCCGATCGTGCCGGTGTTTCCAAACGCCCACACCGCGACGCCGACCCACGCGAGCGCGGAGATCGTGGAGTCCGTGTCGAGGCAGACGAGCGCGAACGGCAGCGAGAAGAACACGACGAATAGCGCCTGGAACTGGAAGAACACGAAGAAGTTCCGATTCGCACTCCCACCCCACGTCGCGCGGAGCGCGCGATATCGGCCGTCCTCCTCCTTGCCGTGAACTCGGGTGACGTAGAGGTACCCGGCGAGCCGGAACCCCCAGATCGACGCGAGCGCAGCGGAGAGCAGGCGGTGCCGGACGTCGCCGTCGGCCAGCAGGGCATAGAGGATCGCCGCGGACGCGATGAGCGCGGCCCAGGCCACGTCGACGTGGCTCGCGTCGCGGATTCGCACCTGGACGACCCAGAGCAGCGCCATGACGCTCGCGGCGAGGGCGAGCCCCACCAGGAGCAGTCCCCAGACCGAGCCGATCACGTCAGCTCGTGCCAGCGCCGGTAGCGCACGGCGCGGCGCGCCGTGCGCTCGTCGACGCCGCTCTCGATCAGCTCCTGGCGCACTTCGCCCTCCTGCGCCATGCGCAGGAACAGCCACGCCAGCGCGACGACCGTGACGAGTGAGCCCTCGAGCATCATCAGCGAGCCGGCGAGGCTCTGGTCGGCGTCGGGAGAGAGCCCGAGATAGTCGTGTCCGTTCTCGTAGACGTCGTAGAACGCAGAGCCGCCCCAGATGAAGACGTTGCCCAGGATCGTCGCCACGAGCCGGACGCCGACGATGTACGTGAGCTTCGCCCCCGTGCCGAACCACTCCGGCGCCGGGAGCGTTTCGAGGATCGGAAGCCACAGGACGATGCCGGCGCTGAAGAAGGCGATGTGCTCGAACGCATGCAGGGCGCTGGATTCGACGGCGCCTTCGTAGAGCACCGGCAGGTGCCAGAGGACGAGGTTCGCCGCCCAGATCGGGAAGGCGACGAGCGGGTTCGCGAGGACGCGAAGGCGCATGACGCCCGGGAGCGCGAGGACAGGGCGGAGAAGCGGTCCGGTGAGACCGGCCAGGATGCAGAGCGGAGCGAGATCTCCCAGGAGCAGGTGCTGTGTCATGTGGAACGAGAACAGCTCGGTCTCGCCGATCTCGGCGATCGGCGACGCGACGGCGAAGATCAGGAGCCCGATTCCGAGCCCGAAGACAGCGAGGCGCCAGCCGGGGACGGGCTGGTCTCGACGTGCGAGCGTGCGTGCACGGACGGCATAGGCGAAGGCGATGAGGACGATCGGCGCGAGCTGGAGAGGCTCGAACGTCCAGCTCGTCAGCAGCGACGGCTCGTCCACGTCGCTGACTGTACGCTCGGCCCGTGGGCCAGGAGCAGACGTACGAGGCGGCAGGCGTCTCGATCGCGAAGGCCGATGCGGTCGTCGAGCGCCTCCGATCCGCCGTCGCATCGACGGGGGCGGGCGGGTTCGGCGGGTTCGCCGGGCTCTACCCGCTGGACGACGAGCGGCTGCTCGCGGCGTCCACCGACTCGGTCGGGACGAAGCTGATTCTCGCGCGCGAACGCGGCGCGCTGCGTGCGTGTGGCACCGACCTCGCTGCTCATTGCATCAACGACGTGATCACGACCGGCGCCGACCCGCTGTTCCTCCTCGACTACGTGGCCGCGAACCGGATCGACCTCGAGGCCGTGGCCGAGCTCGTCGACGGGTTCGTCGAGGTCTGCCGCGAGGCCGGGTGCGCGCTTCTCGGCGGCGAGACGGCGGAGCTCCCGGGCATCTACCGCGAGGACGAGCTCGACTTCGCCGGGACCTGTGTGGGAATGGTCGCGCGCGACGCGCTGATCGACGGGTCGGCCATCGCCGACGGAGACGTGGTCGTCGGCCTCCCGTCGGCCGGCGTTCACGCCAACGGCTTCACTCTCGCGCGCCGTGTGCTCGAAGTCGAGGACTACACGGGCGACGACCTCCTCGCGCCGACGCGGCTCTACCTGGCAGACGTGCAGCGGCTGCGCGCCGCCGCGACCGGCTTTGCCCATGTGACGGGAGGCGGCATCGTCGGGAACCTCCGCCGCGTCGTGCCGGACGGGCTCCGGGCCGAGATCGTCTGGGGCGCCTGGGAGCGCCCGCCCGTGTTCGAATGGCTCGCCCGGCATGTGGCCGAGGACGAGCTGCGGCGCGTGTTCAATCTCGGAATCGGATACATCGCGGTCGTGAGAGATCCCGGCGACGACCTGGTGATCGGGCGGATCGTCACGGCGTGATCGGCGTGCTGGTGTCGGGCGAGGGGACGAACCTGCAGGCGCTCCTCGACGCGGGGCTTCGGGTCGTCGCGGTCGCGTCGAACGTCGCGGGGGCGCGCGCACTCGCGCGGGCCGAAGCGGAGGGCATCGCGACGGCGGCCTTCGAGCTCGACGACTATCCGGACCGCGACGCGCGCGACGGCGCGATGGCCGACTGGCTGGAGGGCCAGGGCGTCGAGCTCGTGGTCTGCGCCGGCTACATGCAGCTGCTGCGACCGTCGCTTCTCGAGCGCTTCCCGCAGCGCGTGGTCAACGTCCATCCGGCGCCGCTCCCCGAGTTTCCCGGCGCACATCCGCTCGAGGACCTCCTCGCGGCCGGTGCGCCCGCCGCAGCCGCGACCGTCCACTTCGTGGACGACGGCATCGACACGGGCGAGGTGATCGCCAGCGAGCCTGTTCCCGTCCTCGCAGACGACACCGTGGACTCGCTTCGCATGCGGGTGCACGACGCGGAGCACCGGCTCCTCCCGAGGGTGGTGCGTGAGCTGTGCGCGCGCTGATCTCGGTCTACGACAAGACCGGCGTCGCCGAGTTCGCCCGCGGTCTGGTCGACCTGGGGTTCGAGGTCGTGTCGAGTGGCGGGACGGCGACCTCGCTCGAGGAGGCGGGGCTGGCCGTGACGACGGTCGAGGAAGTCACGGGGTTCCCCGAGCTGCTCGGCGGCCGCGTGAAGACGCTCCACCCACGCGTGCATGCCGGGATCCTCGCGCGGCGCGGGCACGAGGATGACCTCGCGGCGATCGCCGAGCACGGCATCGAGCTCTTCGACCTCGTCTGCGTGAACCTCTACCCCTTCGAGCTCGCGGTCGATCGGCCCGAGCTGGACGAGGAGGGGCTCGTCGAGATGATCGACGTTGGCGGCCCCGCGTTGCTGCGCGCGGCTGCCAAGAGCTTCGCGTCCGTGCTCGCGGTCTGTCGCCCGCAGGACTACGCACCGGTGCTCTCGGAGTTGTGGGCGGGGCAGGGTGCTTCGACGCCCGACCTGCGCCGGCGTCTCGCCGCGGTTGCGTTCGCACGCACGGCGGCGTACGACTCCGCGATCGCGCGCTGGTTCCAGCGGGCCGAGACCCTTCCGGAGACGTTCGTGCCGGCGTTCGACCGCGTGCGCGAACTCTCGTACGGCGAGAACCCCCACCAGAGCGCCGCGTACTACGCGGAGCGGGGCGCGAGAACACACCTGCTCTCGTACGTCGAGCAGCATCAGGGTAAGCCGCTCTCGTTCAACAACCTGAACGACCTCTCTGCCGCGCGGCTCCTCGCCGCGGAACTGAACGGACCCGCGTGCGTGATCGTGAAGCACGCGAATCCGTGCGGAGTCGCCGTCGCGGAGACGATCGAGGACGCGTACGCGAAAGCGCTCGCGGCGGATCCCGTGTCCGCCTTCGGTGGTGTCGTCGTACTCAACCGTCCCGTTGGCGAGGAGCTCGCCGGTGCGCTCGCGAGCCAGTTCGTCGAGGTGCTGTTCGCTCCGGCTTTTCACCGGAGCGCGCTCGAGACGCTCTCGGGGAAGGAATCGCTGCGCATCCTCGAGCACACGGAGCAGCGCGCCGTCGACGTGGGGGAGCGGGACTACCGGCGCGTGATCGGAGGTCTTCTGGTCCAGCAGCGCGATGTCGGAGCGGCGGCTCGCGGCGAGTTCGACGTCGTCTGCGGCGAGGTCACGGAGGACCGGTGGTCCGATCTCCTCTTCGCGTGGCAGGTCGTCAAGCACGTGACCTCGAACGCGATCGTGGTCGCCCGCGACGGCCAGACCCTCGGGATCGGTGCCGGTCAGATGAGCCGGGTCGACGCGGTCCGGATCGCGATCGAGAAGGCACGCGAGCTCGGACACGCGCTCGATGGCGCTGTCCTCGCCTCGGACGCGTTCTTCCCGTTCGCCGATGGGCCGCGGCTGGCGCTCGACGCCGGAATTCGGGCATTCATTCAGCCCGGAGGGTCGAAGCGCGACTCCGAGGTGGTCGAGGCGGTCTCGTCAGCAGGCGCGACGATGGTCCTCACCGGCCAGCGTCACTTCCGACACTGACTCAGAGCTTGCGGATCTGGTCACCCGTGCGCACCGTGCCCGGCGTGACGACGCGCGTGTTCATCCCGCGAAGGCGGAGCTCACGGTTGGGCTTGGCGTTGATGAAGCGCGTCGCGTCCGAGCCGAACCGTGCCGTGAACTTCGCGCAGCCCGTGTGCGGCACGGCCGTGACCTCGAGCGTGGCCGTGCCGACCTGGAGACGCGTTCCGGGCGGAAGGTTCTCCGCTCGGAGGTCGAGGTCGACGTACAGCTGGTCTCCGGCGAGTGGCCAGCGGTCACGGTCGCCGTCCGCGACGAGGTCGACGACGCGAGCGTTCATGAGCGTGATCTCGGTTCCGGCGTGGGTGTCTCCGCGGAGTGTGTGGCGGTCCCCCACGAGCCCCGGGTAGTCGAGCATCCCCTCCTCGAGCACCTCGCGCTCCCCTTCCGACGGGC
>Ga0070674_100001851_pt1 | contig 11478 bp, 10 predicted proteins | sample KBSM33metaG_FD_65344 | JGI IMG/M metagenome (GOLD analysis project Ga0070674, IMG submission 65344) | Miscanthus rhizosphere microbial communities from Kellogg Biological Station, Michigan, USA - KBS M3-3 metaG | ecosystem: Host-associated > Plants > Roots > Rhizosphere > Soil ... | reverse complement strand
CGACAGCGCTGCCGCCATCGCGTCGAAGCCCGGGCCGAGGTTCGCTGAGGACGCGGGCACGGTGACCCGCCGGCGCCGGCCCATCAGTGGCCCTTCTCGAGACGGGCCACTTAATCGTCCAGCACGGCGCGCTCGACTTCGGCCAGGACGGGGTCGCAGACGACGACCGCGTCGGCCTGCTCCAGCACTATCTCCGGGTCCTTCAGGCCGTGGCCCGTGAGCACGCAGACGAGGAGTGCTCCGTCGGGCGGGCTCTTGAGGGCGCCGGCGACGCTCGCGGCCGACGCGGGCTCGCAGAACACGCCCTCGACCGACGCAAGCCATTTCTGCGCCGCGAGGATCTCCGCGTCGCTGACCGCCGCGACACTGCCGCTGGACTGCGCGAATGCCTCCTCGGCCTCCTTCCAGCGCGCGGGGTTCCCGATCCGGATCGCCGAGGCGACGGTCTCGGGCTTCTCTACGGGCTTGCCTATCACCAGTGGTGCGGCGCCCTCGGCCTGAAAGCCGTGCAGCCGCGGCAGCCCCTGGCCGTACTCGTTGAACCCGCGCCACCAGGCCGTCACGTTGCCGGCGTTGCCGACCGGGATCGCGAGCGCATCCGGGGCAGCGCCCAGCTCGTCGCAGACCTCGAACGCAGCTGTCTTCTGGCCCTCGATGCGGTAAGGGTTGATCGAGTTGACGAGCTCGACGGGATGCCGTGCGACGACCTCGCGCACGATCTCCAGCGCCTGGTCGAAGTTGCCCCGCAGCTCGATCACGCGTGCGCCGTGCATGACCGCCTGGGCGAGCTTGCCACGCGCGATCTTGCCCTCGGGCACGATCACCGCGCAGCGCATGCCGGCCCGCGCCGCGTAAGCCGCCGCGCTCGCGGCGGTGTTACCGGTCGAAGCGCAGATCACGGCCTCGGCACCCTTCCCGGCCGCCCAGGACACCGCGACGGTCATCCCGCGGTCCTTGAAGCTGCCGGTCGGGTTCATGCCCTCGAACTTGAGGTGGGTCTCGATGCCGAGCCGCTCGGACAGCCGCGGAGCATGGATCAGCGGCGTCGAGCCCTCCATCAGGGAGATGACCGGGTCGTCAGGACCAAGCGGAAGCCGGTCGCGGTAGCGCTCGATGAGAGGTCGGCGCGTCACGACACAAATTCCTCCTCGATCACCCGGATGGAGCGCGGCGGCGCTCGCAAGAGCTCCAACTCCCCGATCTCGGCGACCGCGGCGTTGAAGCGTCCCTCCGCCACCGCGTGCACGACCATCACGAGGCGCGCGTTCTCTCCGATGCCCTTCTGAACGACGCTCTTCACGCTCACGCCGTTGTCGCCAAGGATCCTTGCGATCTGCGCCAGCACTCCCGGCTCGTCGGCGACCTCGAGGTGCAGGTAGAACGCCGACTCGACCTCGTCGGAGGGAATCAGCTCCACCTGCTCGGTCGCCTCCAGGTCCATGCCGGGAGTGGTCATGACCGAGACCACGTCGCCGAGCACGGCCGATGCCGTCTGCGGGCCGCCCGCGCCTGGGCCGGAGAGCGTCACCTCGGTGATCGCCGGCGACTCGAGCGTCACCGCGTTGAAGGGGCCGACCACCGACGCGAGCGGATGCCCGCCGTACAGGAAGCAGGGAAAGACGCGCACGCTCACGCGCCCGTCGCGGCGCTCCGCCACGCCGAGCAGCTTCAGCACCAGGCCCAGCTCCTTGGCGTAGTCGATGTCGTCGGCGGTGATCGCCTCGATGCCCTCGAACGGCACCTGGTCGAGCGTCACGCCGGCCTGGAACGCCAGCCGCGCGAGGATCGCCATCTTCGCCGCCGCGTCCTTGCCGGTCACGTCCTCGGTCGGGTCGGCCTCCGCGTAGCCCAGCTCCTGCGCGCGTGACAGCGAATCGCCGTACGAGGCACCGGTGCGCGCCATCTCGCTCAGGATGTAGTTGGTGGTGCCGTTGACGATTCCGTGCACCTTTTCGATGTGCGCGCCGGCGAATGACTCCCGCATGACCCTGATCACGGGAACGACGCCGGCCACCGCGGCCTCGTAGCGCAGCTGAGTCCCCGACGCCCGCGCGCCCGCGAACAGCTCGTCGCCGTGCTGGCTCAGCAGCTGCTTGTTGGCGGTCACGACCGGCTTGCCGGCCTCCAGCGCGCGCAGGGCGTAGGTGCGCGCGGGCTCGATCCCGCCGATCAGCTCGACCACGGCATCCGACGACTCGAGGATGTCGTCGAACGAGCCCCGTGAGCGGGTCAGCACTCCCGCCAGCTCCGGGCGCCGCCCGGTGGCGGCTGCGATCGCATCGGCGCGCTCGGAGAGCAGCGTGTCGAAGGCGCCGCCCACCGTCCCGTGTCCGAGCAGCCCGACGCGGAATGAATCGGTCATACGTCGCGCGCCGCTAGGTCCGCGTAGGTCTCGCGCCGCACCACGACGCGCGCGTTGCCGTCCTTGCAGAAGATCACCGGCGGCCGCGGCACGCCGTTGTAGTTGTTGGCCATCGCATAGCCGTAGGCGCCGGTGGCCGGGGTCACCAGCACGTCACCGATTCGCGGTTCGGGCAGCTCGACCTGCTTGATCAGGATGTCGCCGGACTCGCAATGCATGCCCGCGATCGTCGCCTCGTGCGTCGGGGCGGCCTCGGGCCGGTCGGCGATCACGGCCTCGTAGCGCGCGCCGTAGAGCATCGGGCGCAGGTTGTCCGACATGCCGCCATCGACCGCAATGTAGGTCCGCACGCCGGGAATCTCCTTGATCGTGCCGATCCGGTAGGCCGTGACACCGGAGTTGCCAACGAGCGCGCGGCCCGGCTCGACGAGGATCCGCGGCACGGGGTCGAACGCCTGTTGCACGGCGCGCACCTTCACCTCGGCGTAGTCCTCGATCGAGGCGGGCTCGTCCTGAGCGGTGTAGGCGATACCGAGGCCGCCGCCGACATTCAGCAGTCGGCATTCGAAGTCGATGAAATCGGCCAGCAGCTCGATCGTCTTCACATAGGGCTCCAGCTCGAAGATCTGCGATCCGATGTGGGCGTGGATACCGACAAGGCGCAGGTTGCGCGACTCACGAACGCGGCGCACCGCCTCGGCGGCGAGCCCGTCGTCCAGCCCGAAGCCGAACTTCGAGTCCAGCTGCCCCGTCTGTATGTATGAGTGCGTGGACGGCTTGATCCCAGGGGTCACGCGGATCAGGACGTCCTGCGGCCGGTCGAGCAGGCGGTCGGCCCGCTCGATCTCGGCGAACGAGTCGAGGACCAGGTATCCGATGCCGGCGTCGAACGCGAGGCGCAGCTCCTCCTCGGTCTTGTTGTTGCCATGCATGTAGACGCGCGCCGGATCGAAGCCCGCGTGCAGGGCGAGGTACAGCTCGCCGCCCGACGCCACGTCGACCGACAGGCCCTCCTCAGCCATCACCCGGTACGCCGCGGTGAGCGGCAGGGCCTTGGAGGCGTAGATCACCTCGAAGTCGTCCGTCCGCGCCGCGAAGGCGTCGATGAAGCCCCGGGCGCGGGCGCGCATGTCGTCCTCGGCGTGCACATACGCCGGGGTGCCGTGCTCGGCCACGACGTCGAGGATGTCGCAGCCACCGATCTCGAGGTGGCCGCGCTCGTTGACGCGCGTGCCGAGGGGGTAGGCGTGCCCAAATGTGGTGGCGGCCATAATCGTCGCCATTATGGAGTACACGTCTCCCCTGCAACCCGCAGAAACGGGCCGCCTGGACGGGATCGCATGGTGCCTATGGCTACCGGACGAGGCGATCGCGCCGCAGCACGCGGACCCGGTTCCGGCCGTGATCATCCTGCACGGCGCGGGCTCGCGGAAGGAGAATCATGCCGACTTCGCCCGTGCCGCGACGGCGTACGGGTTCGCCGCACTGACATTCGACAACCGCGGACACGGCGAGACCGAAGGCGACCTCGGCGCGAGCGTGATCGACGACCTGGGCGCGCTTGCGCGGATGCTCGCGGAGCGTCCGGAGATCGACGGCGAGCGCATCGCCGTAAGGGGCTCCAGCATGGGCGGCCTGATGGCGCTGCACCTCGGCGCGTCCTCGGCATCAGTGCATGCGGTGGTGGCGATCTGCCCCGCGGCAGAATGGATGATCGCCGAGGACGTCCAGCGCGTGGCGGACGGCAAGCAGCCGCGGGAGGGAAGCGCGCTGCGGGAGATGCGCATCGACGCCCGCTCGCTGCTCGAGTGGCTCGACTCCAACGACGTCGAGCGGGCGGCCGAGCGCCTGGGGTCCAAGCCGCTGATGCTCGTTCACGCGCGCGGCGACGAGGTCGTGCCGCCGTCGAACTCGGAGCGCCTCTACGAGATCGCCGGCGAGCCGAAGCGGCTGCTGATGCTCGAGGGCGGCGACCACCGCTCGGCCCAGCACGACTCCGAGGTGCAGGGCGAGACACTCACCTGGCTGTCGCGGGCTCTCGGCGGATCGCGCTGATCGCGAGCCACGTGATTCCGGCGAGTATCAGCACCAGGCTCTGCAGCTGCGGCGCGGTGAGTCCCGCGAAAACCTCGTCGTTGCGGCGGATGAACTCCACCAGGAATCGCTCGGTCCCAGCCGCGACGAGGTAGATCGCGAACAGGATGCCCGGCTGCACGCGGTCGCGCAGCAGCCAGAGTCCCCACGCGATGAGTGCCATCGAGATCGACTCGTAGATCGGTGTCGGGTGCACGCGGTCGTCGGTCGGCACGGTCCCGTTGGGATACGACATCGCCCACGGCAGATTGGAGTGGATGCCATAGTCGCCATCGCCGGACACCTGGCAACCAACCCGGCCGACGGCATACCCGAGCGCCAGCGCCGGCGCGCAGACGTCGAGCAGCGTGACCGACAGGAATCCGCGCCAGTAGGCCCACGCGCAGACCGCGATTGCGCCGCCGATCGCCCCGCCGTACCAGACCAGTCCGTCCCCGGAGAAGATGCTGCCGAGCAGGTCGCCGGATGCGGTGTCCCAGTGCTGGATCACGAAATACCCGCGTGCGCCCACAAGCCCGCCGACAAGCGCGGCGAGGACCATCTCGTACGCCCAGTCGACCGGCTTGCCGAGCTCCGCCAGCCGCCGCGCGATCACGAGCCCCGAGGCGATGAAGCCGAGGGAGAAAGCGATCCCGAACGTCTGCAGGGTTATGGGGCCGAGATGGAGCTCTGGCTGCACGAGGCGGATTATTGCTAGTCGGCAGTCGGCAGACCGCAGTCGGCAGAACCGCTACGCCCACGTCTCCCGTCTCCCGTCTCCCGTCTCCCGACTCCCGACTCCCGGCTCCCGACTCCCGACTGCCGACTGCCGACTGCCGACTGCTACAGATACCCCATCGGATCAACCGGCGTCCCATTCACGCGCACCTCAAAATGCACGTGGGGGCCGAAGCAGTGGCCGGTGCAGCCGACGGTGCCGATCACCTGGCCCTGGCGGACGTGCTGGCCGACGTGGACGCCGATCGACGTCTGATGGCCGTAACAGGTGGCGATCCCGCCGCCGTGCTGGATGCAGGTGTAGTTCCCGTAGCCGCCGACCCACCCGGCGATCGCCACCGTGCCACCGGCGGAAGCGCGGATCGGAGTGCCCGTCGGAGCGGCGATGTCGACGCCCGCATGGAGGCGCCCCCAGCGCATGCCGAATCCCGAGACCACAGGGCCGTTGACCGGCCACGCGTAGCTCCCGCTGCCCTGGCGCATGGGACCGGCGGGCAGCGGGCCGCCCTTCAGCTGGGCGGTGACGCGCGCGGATGCAGCTTCGAGCGCGGCCACGTCTCCCTCGAGGTCCTTGCGGTGGCCGCGGGTCTCGTGGAGCGAGGAGCGCTTCTGGTCTCGCGCCGACGCGAGAGCGCTCTCCCGCGACTGGATGCCTGAGCGGGTATCGGCCAGCTCGGCGCGCTTGGCCTCGATCGTCGCGACCGCGTTCGCGGCCTGGTCCTTGAGCGTGAGCAACAGGGCGCGCTTGCGCGCGGAGCGCTGCTTGAGGTCACGCACCCGGGCGACGATCGCCGAGTCCTGCTTCCCGATCCGGCTCAGGTAGTCGGCGCGGACCAGCATGTCCTCGAAGTTGTCTGATCCGAGCACGACGCTCACGACGTCGGGCGGGTCCGACTTGTAGATCTCGACGAGCCGCTCGGCCAGCACACCCTGCGCTCGCAGCAGCTGCTTGCGCAGCTTCAGGTAGCGCAGATGCTCGCGGTCGTAGCGGGCCTGAACGCGCGCCAGTTCGGCCCGCTTGACGGCCAGCGTTCGCTCGGCGCTCGCCTCGCGCCGCTGCAGCGACGCGATCTCGCTCGAGAGCCCGCTGATCTTCCCGCTCAGCGCGCTGATGTCTCCGGTCAGAACCTGCTCGTGCTGCCTTACGACCTGGAGCTTGGCGCGCTTCTTCTCGAGCTTGGAGTTGATCGAGGAGATCGACGCGCCGCTGGACAGCATGGGCAGCGCCGCGATCAGTGCCAGGCAGGCGAGGGCCAGCCCGGCTGCAAGCAGCACCGGGGTGCGCGCAGCCCAAAGGCGCGCGGAAATGCCGTCGGTTTCGTTGCTCCGGCGTCCTGCCGGGCGATCTGGATCGTGCATATCTCTCTCTGGCGCTTACGGGGTTAGCTGTCGGGCTCGCGCGAAGAGAGTCGCGCTACGCCTTGCCATCCGGGGCGATGGCGGCGATTCGCCCCAATGAAAATGTTGGGTGGGTTCCCCCGCTCTTCCCGGGCGCGGGAGGTGCGCTTGCGGGAAGACTCAGCGGCAATGCTCCGTGGTGGATACCTCCTGTCAGCCTATCCAGCGGGCTTCGCCCGCCACCTGCCAGAGGCGTCGCTGTCGCTCCGCCCAAAACAAGTTGTGCCTGCAAAGAGCGGGAGAAAGCTAGCAGGAAGACGGCGCGGGGAGCAGTTTCCCTTCCCGCAAGCGATGAGTTGCAGGCCGGCTTGCGGCGTGCGGGAATATCTTGCCGACATGGACCTGGGCCTCACCGGACGCACCTGCATCGTGACCGGAGCGAGCCGGGGGATCGGTGCCGAGACCGCGCGGCAACTGTGCGCCGAGCGCGCGTCGGTGCTGCTCGTGGCTCGCGGGGAGGAAGGGCTCCGGGGCGCCGTGGAGCGATGCCGCGCGGCCGGAGGCAGGGCCGACGCGCTGGCCTGCGACGTGACGGAACCGGATGCCGGGGAGCGGATGAAGAGCGCCGCCGAGGAGCGGTTCGGGCCGGTCGACGTGCTCGTCAACAACGCGGGCACGGCGCGGTGGCGGGACATCGACGACGTTCCCGACGAGGACTGGGGGGCCGCCTGGGAGCTGAACGTGATGGCCTCGCTGCGCGCAATGCGCGCCGCCGTGCCGGGCATGCGCGAGCGCCGATGGGGGCGGGTCGTGAACGTCTCGAGCACGGCCGGCAAGCGGCCGTCCGCCCTGATGCCCGAGTACTCGGTTGCGAAGGCTGCGCAGCTCTCGCTGTCGCGGCTCTACGCGGACCGTTGCGCCGCAGACGGCGTGCTCGTGAACGCGATCTGCCCCGGTCCGACCAAGTCCGAGCTGTGGGTGGCGGAGGGCGGACTGGCGGAGCAGTCGGCGGCACTCGCCGGCGGCGATCCGGCGGCGGCAATCGAGCGGGCGGCGTCCGGACGCCCGATCAAGCGCCTCGCCGAGGTCGACGAGATCGCAGCGGCGATCGTCTTCCTGTGCTCGGAGCGCGCGTCCTACGTAGCCGGCGCCGCGTGGAGCGTGGACGGCGGGACGGTCCACGTAATTATTTAGGCGGGGCGTTCAGCCTTCTCGATTTGAATCAGGCCTTCGACGCGCTCGCCCTCCACCATCTGCAGCGTCGTGTGGTCGATTCCGAATCGCTCGTGCAGGACACTCTCGACTCCGCGGCGGGCGCGATCGCGGTCGGCACCGTGTGCGACCGTGACGTGAGCCGACAGGGCAGGAAAGCCGGACGTCACGGTCCAGACGTGGAGGTCATGGACCTCCACCACTTCCTGCACCGAGCACATCGCCTCGCCGACGGTCGTGACGTCCATGCCCGCCGGCGCCGCCTCCAGCAGCACGTCGAGCGGCTCCTTGACCGGGCGCCACGCGCTGGCCGCGATCAGGACGGCGATCGCGATGCTGATCAACGGATCGATGGTGTTCCAGCCGGTGATCAGGATGACTGCGCCCGCAACCACGACACCCATCGAGCTGAGCGCGTCGCCGAACGAGTGCCGCAGCACGGCCTCGAGGTTGACGTCCTCGCGCTCGCCGCCCGCCAGCACGAGGGTCGCGACGGCGTTCCCGGCCAGGCCCACGAGGCCCAGCAACAGGACCCCGAGCCCCGCCACTTCGGGCGGGTCGGACAGACGGCTGATCGCCGCCACCAGGACCAGCACCGCGACGACCACGAGCGTCACTCCGTTCACGAACGCCGCGACTATCTCGCTGCGCTGGAGTCCGAACGTGCGCGACGGTGTCGGCGCCACCGCCGCGAGGCGTGCTGCGAGCAGAGCGATGCCGATCGACCCGGCGTCGGAGAGCACATGGCCTGCTTCTGCGAGCAGCGCCAGCGAGCCGGTCAGCAGCCCTCCGAGGACCGCTGCGACAAGCATCGCCGCGTTGATGGCCAGCGCGATCCACAGCCGGCGCGCGTTTTCTCGCCGGCGTAACGCCGGCCCGCCGTGATGGTGATGCGCGTGCCCCATCGAGGATGAGGCTACGCGGTTTGGCGGTCTAGACGGCTGCGGGCTCTGCCTGCTGCGACTGCTCGGCGGAGGTCGACTTCGCGACCGCGCCGTTGCCGTTCGCGCTCGCGACCGCGGACGCAAACTGCAGGCGCTCGGCGTACTCCGCGGCCTGCATGCGAGCCACGACCAGCCGCTGAATCTGGGCCGTGCCCTCGAAGATCTGGTAGATCTTCGCGTCGCGGAACCACTTCTCGAGCGGGCAGCTCGTCGACTGCGCTGCAGGCCCGACGAGGTCCATCAGCGCGGTCGTCGCCCACATCGCGACGTCGCCGCCCTTGAGCTTCGACATGGAGCCCTGGCCGGCGGTCATCGGGACGCCGTTGCGGCCCATCCAGGCGGCACGCCAGACGAGCATCCGCGCAGCGTCGATCTCGGTTGCGACGTCGGCCAGGAGCTGCTGGACGCGCTGCTGCTGAAGCAGCGGAACACCCTCCTCCACGCGCTCGCTGAGGTACTCGAGCGTCCACTCATAGGCCGCCTGAGCGATGCCGAGCGCCGAAGCGCCGACCGTCGGGCGGGTGATCTCGAAAGTGGCGAGCGCTCCGGACGAGCGTGAGCTCTTGCCCGAGCGCGCGCGCTCGAGCTTGCGCTCCAGCTTTTCGTCGCCTCCGAGCAGCGCGGACCCGGGGACCCGGCAGTCCTCGAGCACGATCTCCGCGGTCTGCGAGGCACGGATGCCGAGCTTGGACTCCTTGTGGCCGAGCTTCAGGCCGGGGTTGTCGCCGGTGACGATGAAGGACGCCTGGCCGCGGTGCGCGAGGTTGGGATCGACGGTCGCGACCACGACGGTCACGTCGGCGATGCCACCGTTGGAGATGAAGGTCTTGGTGCCGTTCAGGATCCAGTCGTCGCCGTCGCGCTTGGCGGTCGTGCGCAGCGACTTGACGTCCGAGCCGGCCTGCGGCTCCGTTACGGCGTAGGCTCCGATCCTCGGGTTGCCCTTGGTCCCGACAACCTCGGGGATCCAATGCCCGATCTGCTCGGGCGTGCCGCTCGAGGCGATGCCCGCCGCACAGAGGGTCGAGGCGGAGATCGCCAGCGCGATGCCGGCGCAGCCCCAGTGCATCTCCTCGGCGTAGACGACTCCACGCAGCCCGTCCGGATCGTTCTGCATCCCTTGGATCCAGGTCAGGCCGGCGAGGTCCCATTCGTAGGCCTCGGCCATCACGCCGTAGGGAACGCTCTCGTCGCGGTCGTGCTCCGCAGCGACCGGGCGGATGACATCGCGAGCGAAGCGGCGGCAGTACTCCTGCCATTCGCGCGTCTCGTCACTCAGGCGGAAATCCATCTCAAACTCCAGCGCCTAGGCCGCCGCGAGGGGCTTGGTGAAACTCGCGTCCGGCGGTTGACTGACGAGTCAACCAAGAAGGATTGTACCCATCAGAGCGACGTTTCAGCGACCGCGATTGAGCTTCGGACCGCAGAGCGGAACTGACGGGAACGCGTGGCGCAGCCGCTATGGTGGCCGCCGCATGAGACTCGTCCCGCCCCTCCTCGCCGTCCTCGTGGCGGCGACGGTGCTCGCCACCGGCTGCGGGAAGGAAAACAGCAATCCGATCGAGGCGAAGCTCAAGGACGAGACCGCCCCCCGCACCGTCCTCGGCTTCCCCGCCCTCGCGACGAAGAACACGACCCGCGTCGGCGGTGAGGACGAGATCGCCGATGCGGCCGCTGTGGCCCACGCCGTCTATCCCGGCGAGGGCACGCGCCGCCCGGAGCTGCTCACGCTGGTGGACTCCGGGGACTGGCAGTCCGGCATCGCGGCTGCCGCGCTGATGGCGCCACCGCTCCGCGCGCCGGTCCTCCTGACCAACGGCCCCGACGTTCCGGACGCGACCTCCGAGGCGGTCAAGACGCTCGCTCCGACCGGCTCGGAGGCAGCCGGCGGCGCACAGGTGCTGCGGATCGGCAAGGCAGGAGCCCCGGGCGGAGTGCGGGCCACCTCGATCGCCGCCGGCACCGCGGCGGAGGAAGCAGCATCGATCGACAGGTTCAACACCGAGGCCGCGGGCCAGCCCTCGGAGAACGTGATGATCGTCTCCGCCGACGATCCGCAGTATGCGATGCCGGCCGCTGCGTGGGCTGCGAAGTCCGGTGACGCGGTGCTGTTCGTGGGGCGAGACACGATCCCGGCCGCGACCGAGAAGGCGATCCGCGAGCACCAGCAGCCAGGGATCTACGTGCTCGGCCCGGAGCAGGTCGTCTCGAAGAAGGTCCAGCGCGCGCTGGGGAAGTTCGGCCAGGTGAAGCGGATCAAGGCCCAGACGCCGGTCGAGTTCGCGGTTGCATTCGCCCGGTACTCGGATGGCTCGTTCGGCTGGGGCGTGACCGACCCGGGACACGGAATGGTGTTCGCCAACGCTGGGCGGACGCAGGACGCCGCCGCCGGCGCGCCCCTGTCGGGAACCGGCAAATACGGTCCCCTGCTGTTGCTCGACTCGCCGGCGGGCGTCCCCGCTGCGGTCCAGGAGTACCTGCTGGACATCCAGCCCGGGTACCGGTTCGACCCGGTACGCGGGGTCTACAATCACGCCTGGCTCATGGGCGACGAATCGGCGATCAGCCTCGCGACACAGGCCAGGATCGATGCCCTCGAGGAGATCGTGCCGGTCCGCCGCCAGGGCAAGTCCTCTTGAGCGGCTCCGAGTCTCCGGAGCGGCTCGACCCGGCGCACCGCGTCACCGTCGATGACATCCGGGCGCTGGTCGGCCCCGCAACCCCCCACTTCGCGCTTCAGATCCGCAGCCGCGTGCGGGCGCTGATCAAGGACCTCCCGGAGGACGACCCGGTCCGAACCGAAGGAGAGCG
>Ga0070674_100001850_pt1 | contig 11480 bp, 11 predicted proteins | sample KBSM33metaG_FD_65344 | JGI IMG/M metagenome (GOLD analysis project Ga0070674, IMG submission 65344) | Miscanthus rhizosphere microbial communities from Kellogg Biological Station, Michigan, USA - KBS M3-3 metaG | ecosystem: Host-associated > Plants > Roots > Rhizosphere > Soil ... | reverse complement strand
CGAGGCCGCTCCAGCGGAGTCCAGATCGCCGCGCGCCTCGCGCATGTTTGGACCGTCCTCGACGGGAGGGCGATCCGCTGGGAATCCGTGGCCGACCCTGACCAGGCGCTCAGCAGGCGTGGCTAGTGCGCCACGCCTGCCTGCTCGGCCAGGAAGTCCCTGGCCTTTTCCCACGTCGCCTCGTTGCACGGGCGCAGGTCGATCTCGACTGTGTGGTCCTCGGTGCTAACGGTGATCGCGAATCGGTTGACCTCCGACACGACCGCGTCCTGGCACGGCCCGCCGTCGATCTGCAATCCGATCGGATCTCCTGGCACGATCGCGTTTGAACCCTCGATGTAAGCCATCGGAGTCCCTCCTCTCTCGTTGGGATCCCTCCGAAAGCGCGTACCCACTCGGCACGCAGGGAAACGCCGCCGGTACGCAAGTGGACGAACGGACTACTGAATCGCCGGTGGGCCGCCAGCGCCGCGCAGCCTTGCGACGAAGGCCTTGGCCTCGGCGTACGTAGGGGCGGGAGCGATGGTCACGTCGGTCGCAAGGTTGCGCCACTCGCGCGCCGTCGGCGAGAGCCTGATCGAGAGGCTGGTGCCGGGCCGCGGGTTCGAGTTCTGCTCGGCGGGCTTGAGCAGGCGCCCGACGGCGCCGACGGGGAAAGCGCCCGGCACGACCGCGTATCCGGTCTCCTCGCCTGAGATGTAGAACCAGTCCACGTCGGACATCGCGACCTGTCCCTGGCCCGGCGCCGACGTGAGCTTCTGCACGGCGCCGGTCTTCAGGGTCGCGTCGATCGCCGCGTCGTTTCCCCAGCTCGGGAGCAGGGCCTCCGCCGAGAGCGCGTCCGTGCGACTGCGCGTGATCCGCCACCCGATCTGGATGCGGTCGGCGTAGAAGCGGTAGCGGGAGCGGAACTGGACTCCTGAGCGGTCCACGAACCCCTCCGCCTCGAGGTAGTCGGTGAAGCCGCCGGCGTACGGGTTGGCCGGATACCGGCTGCCGTGGAAGACGCGGCCGCGCGGCGACTTGGTCAGCTTCAGCGGCAGGTTGCCGCTCGGCAGTGTCACCCGCGAGCGCTGCGACGCCGCCACGATCGCGTTCCTTCCGTCGCGCACGACCAGCCCCATCGCCGCCGGCGCCCGGCCGCCGATGTGCGACACCACCCGCTGGCGCCCGTCGAACAGGCGCGCGAGATCGATCCCGCCATAGGGAAACGCGTCGTTCGAGGTGGTCACGATCGCGGTGTTGTAGGCCGGAGTGGAGACGGTCAGGCGCCCGATCTGCGGGTCGAACGCGTACAGCGGCGGCGGCTCGATGGCCGGCTTCTCGCCCAGGCCGCGCAGGACCGCCTCGGCCGCCAGCGCCTGGAACCGCGCCAGCTCGAAGTGCGGGCCCTCGCTGAACTTGGTCGTGATCCCGTACAGCGAGCTGCCCGGCTCGCGGCGGTCGTCGGGCAGCCAGCGCTGGCAGAGGCGCTCGTAGAGATCCAGCGAGCGGTCGAAGATGTACTTGGCCCACCGGCGCTGGTCCTCGTCGACGAAGTTCTGCGAACTCGCGATCGCAAGCAGGCCCTGGCAGGACCAGGCCCAGTAGCGCGACAGGTGCCAGCGGTACAGGTAGAGGCCGGTGTCCCAGTTCAGGTAGCCGGCGTGGGTCCAGTAGGCAGGCAGCGCCCGCTTGACCCATGCCCGCAGGGTGCGTGCCTGGCCGGCCGACAGAGAGCTCATCCCGGCGCGCTTCGCCTGCTCGTAGTAGTAGATGACGTCCATCACGATGCACGCGTACTCGTTCGACTCGATGTTCTGCCGGTTACCGGCCTTGGCGAACGGGTTGCGGTGGAAGCTGTAGCTCGGGCTGAGGTTCGTCGTGTTCCACGGCCGCACCGTCCGGCGTGCGCCGTCGAGGAAGCGCCCCAGCTGGCGGCGGTAGTCGCGCCGCAACAGCGTCGAGTCGCCGGTCATGCTCGCCGTCGAGGCGGCCAGCTCGGCCGCGAAGTTGATCTGGTTGAGGCGGATGTTGGGGTAGCGGAAGAACGGGGAGAAGGCGGTCGCCCGCACGCGCGCGACGATCTGCGCCACCAGCTGCGGCGACAGGCTGAGCTGGTCGCGCGCGCGCCATGCGTAGTAGAGGGCCCGCGCGACCTTCGGGTCGACGGTGATGTGCTGCGTGCTCCCGGACTTGCGGATGTTCGAGACCCAGCCCGGCGCATGGCGCTGGCTCTCCGAGCGCGGGTCGGTGTGCTTGGTCGGGCCGGAAGCCGGGGTCGGCCGCCACGGCGGCGACTCGCAAAGGCGCGCGGCCAGGCGGCGCGCGCGCTCGTCGCGGCGGCAGGCGCCGTCGTGGCCCTGAAGCGCCGCGATGGCTTGCGTCGCAAGGCCGGAGGCCGCGATGCGCGAGTCCGTCGTGTAGGAGCCGTCCGACTCGATCCAGAGCTTGTCCATCTCCGGCTGGAGCCAGTCGGCGAAGCGCCAGTAGTCGGCCTCCGAGAGCGGCGGGCTGGAGACGATCGAGCCGGTGGCGGCCGCGAAGGCCGAGTCGGCGGCAATAGCCTCCTCGGGACCGAGGGAGCCGTCCCGGAGCAGGGCGAAGGGGTCGCCGACAGCGGCGCCCAGCGCTGCAGCCAAACCCCCGGCAAGGAACGACCGCCTGGTCGTCCCGGAACTCGTCTTCAAGCGTTCTCCTTCAATCGGCCGCAGATTCAACACGACGTCAACCCTGGAGTTTCGGGGAGAGTCGGCGGGCGAGCGCTAGCATCGCCGCGTGAGCACAGTTCGGGGAGCCTGCCCGCACGACTGTCCCGATACGTGCGCCATGCTCGTGCACGTGGAGGACGGTCGCGCGGTCTCGGTTTCCGGCGATCCTGAGCACCCTCTCACGGCGGGCTTCCTCTGCGGCAAGGTCTCGAACTACACCGACCGGGTGTACGCCTCGGACCGCCTGCTCCATCCCCTGATCCGGACCGGCCCCAAGGGCGCGGGAGAGTTCCGGCGCGCGAGTTGGGACGAGGCGCTCGATGCCGCCGCCGGCGGCATCGGAACGGCGATCGACGAGCACGGCGGCGAGGCGCTGCTCCCCTACAGCTACCTCGGAACGATGGGCCTGCTCCAGGGCGGGTCGATGGGCAACCGGCTGATGAACGCGCTCGGAGCGAGCGAGCTGGTGCGGACGATCTGCGCCTCCGCCGGGGTGCGCGGCGTCGACCTGACCATCGGCCGCTCGCCGGAGGTCGACCCCGATCTGTGGCACCACTCGCGCATGATCGTCGCCTGGGGATGGAACCCGATGTCGACCGCGCCGCACCTGTGGCGCAAGATCCTCGAGGCGCGGAAGGCCGGCGCGCGACTCGTGGTCGTCGACCCGTTTCGGAGCCGCTCCGCCCGGGTCGCGGACGAGCACCTTACGCCGCTGCCCGGCACCGACGCGGCGCTCGCGATGGGAATGATGCGCGCGATCGTCGACGCCGGCCTCGACGACGAGGAATGGTGCCGCGCGCACACCGACGGCTACGACGAGCTGCTCGCCCGGCTGGCGGAGCATCCGGTCGACCACTGGGCGAATGAGTGCGGCGTGCCGGCGGACCGGATCACGGCGGTGGCACGTGACTTCGCGACCACCCAGCCCGCGCTGCTGCGGCTCGGCGTGGGCGCGCAGCGCCACTCCGGCGCGCCGATCGCCTACCGGACGGTGGCATGCCTGCCGGCGCTCGTGGGCGCCTGGCGCCACGTCGGCGGCGGCCTCTCCTACGTGCCCCGTTTCGACGACGGCATCGACGGGGGCTCCCTCGAGCGTGCCGACCTGCGCCCCGGCCCGGTGCGGTCGCTGAACATGTCGCAGCTGGGGGCCGCGTTGACCGACCCGGCGCTCGAGCCGCCGGTCACCGCGATGGTCGTATGGAACTCCAACCCGGCGGCGATCGCTCCCGACCAGGAGGCCGTGCTGCGCGGCCTGCGCCGGGAAGACCTGTTCACCGTGGTCCTCGAGCAGTTCATGACCGACACCGCGCGCCATGCGGACGTGGTGTTTCCCGCGACCACCCAGCTGGAGCATCTGGACGCGGTCGCGTCATGGGGCCACCACTACCTGACCTACAACTCCCCGGCGATCGCTCCGCTTGGAGAGGCGAAGCCGAACACCGAGACGTTCCGTCTGCTGGCGGCACGCCTGGGGCTCGACGACCCCGCGTTCGCCGAGTCCGACGCGGAGATGCTGGGCACGGCGCTTGCGTCCGTCGAGGGAGCGAGCGAGCTACCCGAGCGCGGCTGGCTGAAGCTTCAGCACGGGCTCGGGGACGCGCCTCATGCCCACGGCGGCTTCGGGACTCCCTCCGGCAAGGTCGCGCTTCACAGCGCCAAGCTGGCCGGCGAGGGGCGTGACCCGCTGCCGTGGTTCGAGGCGCCGGCCGAGGTCGGCGACGCGGCACTCGCCGAGCGCTTCCCGCTCGCGCTGATCACGCCGAAAACACACCTGTTCCTCAACTCCACCTTCCCCAACCAGCGCCGCCAGCACTCCGCTCAGCCGGAGCCCTTCGTGGTGCTGCACCCGGACGACGCCCGGACGCGCGGGCTGGCGGACGGCGACGTCGTGGTGGTCGGCAACGACCGGGGGTCCTTCGAGGTGCCGCTGCAGGTGTCGGCCGACGCGCGCCCGGGCGTGGCGGTTGCGCCGATGGGCTGGTGGAACGCCGACTATGCCGGCGGCCGCAGCCCCCAGGCCACGACGCCGCAACGGCTCACTGACATCGGGGCGGCCCCGACGTTCAACGACAATCGCGTGGAGGTATCGCCAAGCCCTGGGGCCTGAGGCCCCGACTACCTGAAGGGCCTAGCGGTGTTCACCACCTTCGAGCGCCCCGGCCAGCTGGCCGTCCTCCTCAACCTGATCATCCGCGCAATCCGAGGGCGGCGCGGCCGCGGGGATCGCGACCGGAACCTGCGGCAGCGTGACACCGGCGCGCCGGGCCATCGCCCTGCGGCTGCGGTCCCATGCGGACTCGTTCAGAGGCCGCAGGTCGACCTCGATCCGGCGCTCTGGAGTCGAGATCTCGATGTGGAACCGCGAGATCGCCGAAACAACTGCGTCGCGCCGCTGGCGCCCGTTGATGCGCAAACCGACCCGGTCGCCGGCGGTGACTCCGTTGGAACCCTCGATATAAGCCAATAGCCTCTCCTCAAAGACCGGCCCAAAGACCAACTTGATTTGACCTAACTCCCCACCATGCACAAAAGCAAGTGCGGTGGACGGAAGTTCCCCCAATCTGGGACCTAAACTCGCGGCGTGACTTCTTACTTGGCGATCGGCGCCGTCTACCGCAACGAGGGCCGCTATCTTCGCGAGTGGATCGAGTTCCACCGGCTGGTCGGCGTCGCGCGCTTCTTCCTGTACGACAACCGCAGCGACGACGAGCACGAGGAGGTGCTCGCGCCCTACATCGAGGCCGGCGTCGTCGTTCACCACAGCTGGCCCGGCTTCCCCGCGCAGCTGCAGGTGTTCGACGACTGCATCGAGCGCCACCGCGACGACGCGCGCTGGATCGCGTTCATCGACCTGGACGAGTTCCTGTTCTCCCCCACCATGCGCCCGGTCGCCGAGATCCTGCGTGACTACGAGCAGCACGCGGCGGTCGGCGTCAACTGCGTCGCATTCGGCACGTCGGGACACGAGACTCCCCCACCCGGCCTGGTGATCGAGAACTATCTGCGCCGCACCGACCGCGAAGCGCGCAACCTGATCATCAAGAGCATCGTCGACCCCGCGCGCACGCTGCACGCCGGGCGCACCCCGCACTACTTCCGGCTGCGCAACCACGAGCGCGCCGTGACCGAGCGCGGCGAGCCAGTCCGCGGAGACGAGAGCGACTCCCTGTCATGCGAGCTGCTGCGGATCAACCACTACTTCACCCGCTCACAGCAGGAGCGCGACGCAAAGATCGCGAGCCGCCGCGCCGACAACGGCCTCGCGAAATCGGACGGATCCGAGCGCGACTGGAAGCTGAACGCGGTCGAGGACCGCACGATCCTGAGCTATCTGCCGGCGCTGAAGGACGCGCTGGCGGACCGTGATCCGGCCGCCCGGTAACACGAAAACCGGCTTGTAAGAAGCGGAGTTGGCGATGTTCGTGACGCCGCAGTGACATTCGAAGCGGGCTGGCTAGAACGTCGCGCGCCTTTGCAGCGCCACTCATTGCTTGAAGCCTTTTACCGCCTATGGGCGGTAAAACCCTGCAGTCGACGGTCGGGCGGCCATGAACCTCACGTCGGCGTCGCGGAGCGCGTGGAAGACGCGCCGGAAACGCACGAAACACCGCCACCTCCCTACCTGCCCAGTCCCGCAACCGCGTTGGCGCGGGGACCGAACGGGCCTCGACGGCGGCGGCGCCCCTAAAGCTCCGGCGGGTAGGGGACGTCCTCGCCGATGCCGATCTTCTCCTTCGCGATCCTCCAGGAGTCGTAGGTACCCGAGGTCGGGTCGCCCTGTGCGTTCAGGTCGATCGGGCCGGAGGCGCCCTCGTAGTCGATGTCCTTGCCGCGCTCGAGCGCCTTCACCGCCTCCGGAAGCTGCATCCAGGTGAACTTCTCGCCCGGCGGACCGCTCACCTCTCTTAGCCGGTCCGCAATCTTGCCGCCGTTCGATGAGCCGGCCGCGACCGCGCCGAGGTAGCAGAGGATGTAGGCGTCGAACGCCTGGGCGTCGAAGGACTGCCGGTCGACCTTGCCCTTGGTCGCCTTGCCGAAGGCCGCATCGAACGCCTTGCCAGCCGGTGTGTCGTCCGGCGACCCGGGGGCGATCCCGCGCATGCCGAACATCGTCGGGTTCACGGTGAAAACCGGATCGGCCAGGGCATCGGCGCCAAACGTCTTGTTGGCCTTCCAGGTCTTGGTGGGGATCAGCTGGGTGACCACCCGGCCGAACGTGCTCGAGTTGTCGAAGAACACGTAGGCGTCGGGCTTCTTGCCAGTCAGCTTCTTGACCTCCTTCGTGTAGTCGCTCTTGTCCTTCCACGCGGTCGTGCCGGCGATCTTCCCGCCGAGCTTCTTCCACGAGTCGACGAACGACTTCAGGAGGTTGGTTCCGTAGATGCTGTCGAACGAGCCGACCGAAGCTGTCTTGCCTTTCACGCCGTGCAGCTCCCTGTCCATGAATGCGGCCAGGGACGGCCCCTGGTCGGCATCAGGAAGCACCGTCCGGTTGATCAGGTCGCCATCCCTGACCTTCGATATCGGGTCAGCCGACGCCGCCGGCGAGATGACCGGGATGTCCGCCGGCACGAACACCTGATTGGTCGCCACGAGCAGATTCGCTGAGCTGTAGGGGCCGACCACGCAGGAGGCCTTGTCGTCCTTGAGCTTCGAAGCGGAGTTCACCGTGACGCCGGGGTCGGGACCCTCGTCCGTGCTGATCGTCGTGACGGTGTGGGCCGAGCCGTTCTTCCGGATGGCGGTGTCGATCTGCGCCTGCGCGAGCTTGGTGGCGTCCTTGCCGGCCTCTCCGAGCTGATCGCGCTGGCCGGTGAGGGGCAGCAGGGTGCCGATCTTCAGGTTGATCTTGCTGCTGCCGTCGTTGGCGCAACCCGCCGCCAGCAGGATCATCGCCATCAGCACCACGGCGGCGGCCGCGATGGTCCGCCGGGGGCGGCTCAAGCCGGTCCTCCGACGGCCTGCGAGCCCTGCAGCTCCTGCTCGGAGAGCGCATCGCGCAGCGCGGCCAGCAGCCGGTCGGCTGCGAACTGGTCGCGCACCGAGGCGCGCACATAGCGGGGGTCGCCGAGGCCACTGCCAGATGCCACCGTGACGCGTGACTGCTCGAGGCGCCGGGCCAGCTCATCGCCGAGCAGGCCGGGAGCGCTGAACCAGACGAAGTTCGCCTGCGAGTCGGTTGTCTCGCAGTTCAGCCCGCGCAGCGAGTTGATCACCCGGACGCGCTGCTCGATCACCGACCTGCGCCGCCGCTCGACGTCGCGGTCGCCCGTCTTGAGGGCCTGCAGGACGGTCGCCTGCGTGAGGGCGTTGACGCCCAGCATCGGCGCCAGCGTGGCCAGCATGTCGGCCGCCGCGGGAGACCCGACGACGTATCCGGCGCGCAGGCCCGAGAGGCCGTAGGCGCGTGAGAAGGTCCGGAACACGAGCAGGTTCGGGAAGGCGTCGGTCAGCTTGAGCCCCGCGTCCTCCTCCTCGATGTCCTGGAAGTGGATGTAGCTCTCGTCGAGCAGCACGTGGACGTGCGCGGGCACCCGGGTGAGCAGGTCGCCGAGGTCCTTCGACGGCGTGTAGGCGCCGGTGGGATCGTTCGGGTTGCACAGCATGAGAAGCCGTGTGCGCGGGCCGATGGCGGCCAGCAGGCGGTCACGGTCGAGGATCCCGTTCTCGAGCCGGACCGGAACGGGCGTGCCGCCCGCACGGCTCGTGATGACCTCGAACAGCGGATTGCTCGGATGAGGGAACACCGCCTCGGCGCCGTCGCGCAGGAGACGCAGGGCGGCAGTCTTCATCAAGTCGCTGGCCCCGTTGCCGAGCACGATCTGCCCGCCGCGCAGGTAGTGGCGTTCGGCGAGCGCCCGGCGGACTCGCGTGGCGTCGGGGTCGGGATAGCCGTTCAGCCGTCCCCGCGCCTGGTAGACCGAGGCGCTCACGACCTCGGCATCGGGGAGGTCGGGCCACTCGGTGCTCGAAAGGTCGAGCGGCGGCACGTGCTCGAGCGCCTTGGCACGCTCCTCCGCACGGCGCTCGCGCAGGCGCTCGTTGACCTCCGACTCGTCCATGTCGTCGAACTGGCGGTAGTAGTCGAGCAGCCCCACGACGTCTCCTATCGCGGCGCGATGTCCGAGCCCGGGCCCTGGATGATCAGGAACCAGACGGCGAACGCGATGCCGGCCACGGCCATGCTGATGACGAAGATGCGTTCCAGCATGCCTTCCTTTTGTTCCTTGCCGGCCGCCCGGCGGACCATCTTCCACGCCCGGTCGAGCCGCATCGCGATCTTCAGGGTCAGCATGATCGTGCTGAGCATCCCGGCGAACGCGACCAGGATCCCGAGCCCCACGCTCCCGGACGAGTGGTAGAGCTGCGAGCCGACCCATAGCCAGCCGGCGGGCTGAGGTCCCCAGAGCGTCGCGCAGATCAGGGTCTCCACGACCAGGATGGAGCCCGCGAGCACCGAGTCGAGGCGCCGCCGCGCGCCGCCCGCGCGCACGGGCGCCTCGCGATAGCGCACGGGCGCGGTGCCCGGCCGGCGGCCGATGAAGAGGCCGCCCGTGTTGGTCGGATCGTTCTTTGGCAAGGTCTCTAGGCGATCTTCGGGCGCCCGGTGATGCCATGGCGCCCCTTTCCAGTCTAGTGAGGGATTCGCGCCTAGCCTGCGGTTGAAGCGTGGGCGTCGATCGCGTCATTGACGAGCTCATCGGCATCGGCATTGCGCTCGCGCGGCACCGGCCGAATCGACCAGCGCTCGAAACCCTCCAGTGCCGCGCGTGCCTGCTGGTGCAGGAACCGCAGCGTCTCCTTCTTGACCTTGTAGCGGCCGGTGACCTGGTGGGCGATCAGCTCGGAGTCGTTCACGACGTCGACCTCACGCGCGCCGAGCGCGTGCGCGCGGTCCAGGCCGAGCAGCAGCGCGCGGTACTCCGCCTCGTTGTTGGTGGCCTCACCGATGTAGGCGTTGGCCCGGTCGATCACGTTGCCCTCGGGGTCCGTGATGACGACGCCCACGCCCGCCGGACCGGGATTGCCCCGGGAACCGCCGTCGACATGGACGGTCACGCGCTCTGGCGCGCCACGCGATGCGCCAGAGGGCAAGGAGCTAGCTGGGAACTTCGACCCTGGGGAAGGTCCCGGGGCGCCTGCGGCGCCGATCCCGCAGCTGGCGCTGACCGCCGCCGGTCGAGCCGGGGGTGCGGCGCTCGCTCTTGCGGCGCTCGACGATCACCTCGACGCCAGGGTCTTCCCTGTAGTAGTCGGTGAGCTTGTCGTAGAGCTCGCCGGCAAGCGGCTCAGGTATCACGCAATAGACGGTCACAGGGCTGTTCTCCAGTTCGCTCGGGAGGGCTGATTCCCTTCCATGACCTTAGTCACTCGACCCCGCCTCGCTCAACAGATTCTTCCAGCGGCTCCTCCAGCGGCTCTTCGAGTGGCGCTTCAAGCGGCTGTGCCGCCGGTTCCTCGAGCCTGCTCATCGACCCGTCCTCGGCCGCCTCGAGATTCCATTGCCTGACCTGCTCCGGGAGCTCGTCCAGCTCCTGTCCCTGGTTGCGGACCTGAACCGGGTCCCGCCCGTCGGAGAGGTCGATCACGAACTGGTACCAGGACAGCTCCCAGGCCACGGTCAGCAGCACCTGCGCCGCCGAGACCGGCGACGTGGATGCGCTGGCGTGCGGCGTTCCGAGCGCGCGGATGATCCCTGTCACGGTGCGGCGGTGCTCGGACTCGTTGAACAGGTCGAGCGCCCGGTCGATCTTCAGCTGCGCATTGGTCGGCACGGCGCGGACGTGGCGCGGGCTGCGCGGAGCCGACCGCTTGCGGCGGAAGGGCGGGCTCGGCTCGGTGTCGGAGGGCTCCTCCGCCCCCGGCTCCTCTTCGGAGCGCTGCGGAGGGGCCTCCCGGGCCGGAGCCTCGGCAGGGCCCTGGCTGCGCCGGCGGCGGCCGAATCGCAGGATTCCCCGCCGGTCGTCCGTGCGTGCCGGCCGGGTCGGCGTCTCCGGAGCAGCGGACTCCCTGATCCAGCCTTCCTGCTGGGCGCGCGGCGCGCACAGGGTGCAGACCATGCGCCGTTCCCGGGAAGGCGTCAGGTAGGGCTCCGCCTGCTCTCCCTTCAGCATCGTGCGCCCGCAGACCTCGCAGGCACGCGCCTCCTCGATGTTGGGCAGTCTCCTTACGCTCACCGAACCTCCGTGCCGCATCGAATGATCTACGCCTTGGCGGCGGCTTCTTCCTCGGCGCCCGCCGCGCTGATCACCTTCTGCGCCAGGTGCGTCGGGACCTCCTCATAGCGTAGGAACTCCATCGTGTAGTCGCCGCGGCCACCCGTGATCGACCGCAGGTCGGGCGCGTAGTTGAGCATCTCCGCCATCGGCACCTCGGCCTTGATCTCGGTCATTCCGGCCTTCGGCTCCATTCCCAGAGGCCGTCCTCGACGCCCGTTGAGGTCGCCGATCACGTCTCCCACCGCATCCTCGGGAACGCTCACCGCGGCCTGCATGATCGGCTCGAGCAGAACGGGCTGCGCCTGCTCGGCGGCCTTCTTGAAGGCCATCGAGCCGGCGATCTTGAACGCCATCTCCGAGGAGTCCACCGAATGGTATGAGCCGTCGTAGAGGGTGACCCTGATGTCGCGCAGCGGATAGCCGGCCACGACACCGTCCTTCAACGCCTCCTTGACGCCCTTCTCGACCGCCGGGATGAAGCTGCCCGGAATCACCCCGCCCTTGATCTTGTTCACGAATTCGAAGCCCTCGCCGTCGCCCATCGGCTCGATCTCGATGTGGCAATCGCCGA
>Ga0070674_100001847_pt1 | contig 11499 bp, 8 predicted proteins | sample KBSM33metaG_FD_65344 | JGI IMG/M metagenome (GOLD analysis project Ga0070674, IMG submission 65344) | Miscanthus rhizosphere microbial communities from Kellogg Biological Station, Michigan, USA - KBS M3-3 metaG | ecosystem: Host-associated > Plants > Roots > Rhizosphere > Soil ... | reverse complement strand
GGATGTCAAGAGCGGTGGGCTATAGCACCTTGGTCCGAGCCTGAAATTTCACACTTCAGTGGCAGACCCCCGCGGCACCGCGAACCAGACAGTCGCGCCACCACCGGGGGTGTTCTCTGCCGACATGCGTCCAGAATGCGCTTCGACGATGTTTCGGGCGATGGCGAGCCCCATGCCCATACCCCCCCCTCGCCTTTGGTCGAGTAGAAAGGCTCGAAAATCTCGCCGATTTTCTCCAGCGGGATGCCAGTACCACGATCGATCACGGCCAGGCGCACCTCGCCGTTCAATGGCGTCGTTTGGACGAGAATGTGCCGGCGCCCGACCGGCATGGTGCTGACGGCGTCCATGGCATTCATCAGCAGATTCAGGAGCACCTGCTGCAGGTGAATCCGGTCGCCGCGGATTCGGCCGACGCCGTTCTGCAGGTCCATCTCGAGCGTGATCTCGCGTGCGTTCGCGTCGGGCCGCACGATGGCAATCGTCTCGAGCGCGACGTCGTTGAGATCGACGGGGCGGGCTTCCAGTTCCCGTTTCTGCAACAAGCCCCGCATCCGCCGGATCATCTCGCTGGCACGGATGTCGTCCTTGCGGATGTCGCCGATGATGTCCGGAATCTCACCGAGCGAGGGTGGCAGGGTTGCCGATGTCAGCATCATCTGTGCGACACCGGCGTTCTGCAGGATCGCGTTGAGCGGTTGGTTCAGTTCGTGCGCGAGTGACGTCGCAAGCTCACCCATCGCCGCGCGACGATCCAGATGCGCCATCGCCGCCAGGTTGCGGCGCGAGTCGATCTCGGCGCGGCGACGTCGCCTGTGCTCGAAGACCAGGCCGGCGATCAGGAGGGCCTGCACCACGGTGACGCCCACCGTCGTGAGGACGAGCCCTCGACGATCCCTCCACAGGTTGGGCTCGCGAAAGCGAACGACCGCGCCGGCGGGAAGCCGTCGCTCGGGGATATTCCACCGTTCGAGCTGGCGGTTGTCGAACGCCAGCGTGGTGTACTTCGCGACTGGCACATGCACAACAGTCGTCGACGGCGCCTTCAACCGGGCCAGGACCTCGTCGCCGAGCACTCGGCCGACGATGGTCCAATCGCGCACCAGGCCACCGACGACTCCGCAGCCAAGATCCTGGGCGCCGAGGGTGAACGCCGGTGCGTACCCCGCAGACGTGACCAACTCACACGCCTCATTCGGTGGCAGGACGTGTCCCCTCGCGTCAATCGCCGGTTGCAGAATGAAGACCACTGTCTCAGGTGGAAGGCGCGACAACGCCGCGAGTGAGTCTTCCATCGACATCGCGGCAATCTCGATCGGCTCGAGACCAGTCGCCCGAACCTTGTCGGCGAAAGAACCCCAGCGTAGCTTCTCGAGCGTTGAGGCACCGATCAACAGGGCGACGCGCTTCGTATCCGGCAGGATCGTTTTGATCACGTCGAGCGCATCGACGGTGTGGTCGTCGAGCAGCAATCCACCTGCCTGAGGCAGCACGGTCGGCGTATCGACGCGGACGCCGCCTGCTTCGAGATACAGAACCCTGGCTGTAGGCCACGGCTCGCCATGCCCATCAGCCAGGAATACCAGGCCGTCTTCGCTGATTGGCACGACGAGGTCGACGCGCGTATCCCGGTACTTGCGCCTCAGCCACTCGCGCACTTCGCCCATGTACTCCTTCTGTGCGAAGCGCGTGGAGTCGAGCGACTCGAAGTAAATGGCCGGCGCATCCTCCGCGCGAAGTAATTGGTCGCTGAACGCCTCGAACATGAGGCGCACGTAGGGCCGCGTGAAGTCTTCAACCGCCAGGAAGAGCACGCCTCGCTGCCCGGTGCCAGAGACGGCCTGCGGCGACGTGACTCCTTGCGCACCAACAGCATCTCCAGCAATCGCGAGCGAAGCGAGGAGGACGAGCGAAAGAATTGCGGCACGCATGCGCCTGGTTGGTCGCACAGTCAGAAGGAGGAAGTCATCTGCACCGCGAGACGACGCGGAGGCCCGGCGAAGAACACTCCTCCGGCGCCCGATCGCACGTAGCGGAGATCGGCCAGGTTCTCCGCAACGACCCCCAGTGTCAAACGACGCCCCGGCAACGGCCACGACGATGATGCATCGAAACGGGTGTACGCGGGAGCGGTGATCACGTTGTCGCGAGCAGTGAAGCGCTTGCCTTCGTAGACGACGCCACCGGCAACCATCAAGCCGCGCGCTGCGCCCGCCGCAAACCGGTAGCGCAACCAGAGATTCGCCTTGTGCCTCGGGGCGTTCGGCAACTCGCGTCCAGTCGCGCCAAGTGCGTCGCGCGTGATCTCGGTTTGCGTCCAGGCGTACCCCGCGCGAGTCGTCAAACCAGGCGCGATGCTGCCTACCGCCTCCAACTCGAGTCCGTGACTCGCGCCCTCGCCGATCTGCCGATAGAAGCCCCTCGGGTCGGCCTCCGGAACATTGGTCCGGTGGATCTGGAAGCCGGCGCCAGTGACGCTGATCCGCTGATCGATCAGATCGGCTTTCACGCCAGCCTCGAAGGCGCGGTTCTCGGAGAGCGCCGGCGCCAATCCGTTTTCGAGGTACTGCCCCGGCGCGGGCGGTTCAAAACCCTGTGTGTAGTTGGAATAGAGCGACAGCCATCGTCGTGGCAGCACGACGAGGCCGATGCTCGGTGAGACGAGCGAATCTCCTGACGATGATTCGGCAGCTGGATTTGCCGCTGCCACCACTTTGTCGTCAACGTCGATCTGGCTCCAGCGCACCCCTGGCACGACGGTGACGCTTCTCCATACGCGGATCTGATCGGTCGCATAGAGTCCCATGCGCATCACGTTGAAGCGCGAAGGTGACAACGCGGGCTCGGCAGGCGATGGTCCGTAATCCGGATTGTGAATGTCGAGAGGCGCGGCCGCACCCGCACCGATCTGGCTGTCAGTCTTGCTGAAACCAGCCTCGACACCAGCAACGAGCTTATGCTCGATGTCACCTGTGCGCAGCGTGGTCGTGGCAAACGCGTCGGTTTGATACTCGTCCCACGTGCTGATCTCCCGGTAGTGATATCGCAACGCCGTGTTGCCATCTGCTGCCAGACCGATCAGCGCCTGAATGTCGATGTCGCCATCGATCCGCGTGTAGCGGGCGGCGAGGTGCAGAGATGTCTCTCGACCGAGATTGATATCGAGCCGCGCACCCGGCGCGACGTTCCCGCCGCTCCACGCGTCATCCGGGGCAGCCACACTCAAGTCCCACGGATAGCTCGAGAAATCGCCTTGCTGCGCTTCCGTCGTCGCGGGCACAGCGTGCCGATAGTTGCGCCCGCGCTGACGATATAACTCCGTGTCGAGAGACAGTGTGGAGCGTGAGCCAAGATCGATTGCCAACGACGGGAACACCGTGAAGCGGCGCTCTCCGTTGTCGAACCCGTTGTCGAGCCATTCCCCTGAGGCGATCAGGCGATAGCGAATCGTCCGATCTTCGGTCAGAGGCCCGGTCGCGTCGGCACTGAGACGTCCGAGTCCCGGGCTGCCGACACTCCCGCTGACGTCGATGCGCTTCACCGGCATCGGCTTGTTGAGCACGAGGTTGATCAGCGCACCGGGACTGCCGTCGCCGTAGAGGACCGAGGCCGGGCCGCGCAGGTACTGGATCCTGTCCAGGGCAACGGGCTCGCGCACGCTCCAGGAGTAGGTCCGCAGACCGTCACGACGAAGGTCGTAGAAGTCCACCGGGAACCCGCGCGCAAAGGCTGGACCGCGCTCATCCTGCGGCGTCACGCCGACCGTGTAGTCATGTGCCTGCGTGATGTTGATCACCGAGAGGTCGTCAAGGGTCTGCCGGTCGACGATGGTGACGCTGCGCGGGGTTTCGAGCAGTGGTGTCTCGATCTTCGTGGCAACAGAGGACGCCCGCGGCTGTGCGTCCACGTCTCCCCTGACGACGACGGTTTCGCCAGTCGCAACAATCCGCCCGCCCACCTCCTGCACTTGAGGTGCCTCGCTCTGTGCAATGACCGTCGAGCTGCAGGTGGCACACAACGACAAGGCGATCCAGCAACAGAGCGACAGGGAACGAGCGCGCATGCCTTGCGGCATCGAGTATGGCCACGACATACCGTGGGATAGGATCACCACAACGAGTCAGTAAACGGGAATGACGGTATGGCCGAAGTACTGCCCCATATTTTGCGATGATCACGACGCTCCGCGGGTATATTTCCCTCAGGTCAAGTGACTCTCACCGGTACCATCGCGCCCGACACGGTGGTCGTACATGTCGTCGAGGACGACGAGTCGAGCCGGGCCGCGTCGTCTCGCCTTCTGAAGCGAGCAGGCTATTCAGTGCGGTTGTACACGACGGCCGAAGAGTTTCTCGCCAACCCTCCTGCGGAGAGTGGATGTCTCCTGCTCGATCTGAGCCTGCCCGGCCCAAGTGGTCTCGATCTGCAAGAGCGGCTGGTGACGATGGAGAATCCGTTGCCGATCGTGTTTCTGACCGGGCACGCTGATGTTCCCAAGAGCGTGCGCGCAATGAAGGCAGGAGCCGTGGACTTCCTGACAAAGCCGGTGGATGCGCCAGTGTTGCTGGATGCAGTGGCCCGTGCAGTCGCGCGCGACGCCGTGAGTCGCACGACGCGAGCCAGGCAGCATCAGATCAGGGCCCGCTACGACCTGCTCACACCTCGCGAGCGCGAAGTGTTCGCACATCTGATCAGCGGTCAGTTGAACAAGCAGGTCGGGTTCGACCTTGGCATCTCCGAACGCACGACCAAGATTCATCGCCGCCAGGTTCTGGAGAAGATGGCAGCCGATTCGATCGCCGATCTGGTGCGCATGGCTTCCGATCTCGGCATCACCCCCGAAGGACAGGTGCGGTAACAGCTCCGCGCTCGACACCGACAAGCGTCCAGCCAGACGCTGCCCGCCGGAAGAAGAACGTCGACGGATTCGTCCATCCCGGCTGCTGGGCGTGCACGGCCGTGATGCTCACGCCGATGAAATCGCCGGCCAAGCCATTGGGCATACGAGCGGAACCGGTCGAAACCCGCATCACGTCACCCGCGGTCGTACGTTGATCGGTGGCGTTGTCGAATCGAAACCAGGTCAGTTCGTATCTTTCGGGCGCGGTCGCAGCCTTCGCATCGACGGCTGCGTTTGTGAACGAAAGCGTGCCGTCGGCAGACAGCGTCGTGTCAACGACCGGACAGACCTGGTTGATGAACGCCGCCACGACCTTGTCTCGACGCGCGATGATCGTCTTCGCGAGGAAGTCCGTCGCAGCCGGATCGGTGTACTCGGCCTTCTCGACGACAGCTCGAATCGCCGCGTCGGAGAACTTCGACACGATGCGCGCGGCCCAGAACGCATCGTCCGGCCGCACGTTCGCGAAGGCCGCGTTGGGATACTCGGGCTTCCACTTCACCGGGTCGAAGCGCTCGGCTTCGAGGCGTCCCACTGACTTCGGCACGTCCGGGTAGTCGATCGTGATCCACGGCCGCACGTATAGACCGAGCGTCGCCATCGTGAGCCATCCTGGCTTCTGCTCGTAGATGTACTCGTTTCCCGACCGGTGGCGTTGCGCGAAGATCGTCCCGCTGCCGAGAATCGAGCCGAAGTCGAACATGTAGTGCCTGACCCAGGCGCGGCCGTTCGTACGCTCGAGCATGTCGAGGCTGTTGATGCCGCGCGAGTCGTCGTGATTCAACCACGCGCCGAAGATGCGAGCGCCGCGCAGCTCGCGGCGATGCTCGTGCAGAACGAGATCGTTCGGATCATCGGGACGCCTGCTGTAGTACCGGAAGTTCCCGAGAGGCGTGCCCGATGCGAAGCGGCTGACCAGCACGCGGTAGTGCCCGTTTTTCAACCGCGCCGCGCGATTGAAGACGTTGTCGAGGTCGTACTTCTTCATCTGCCGGCGACGACCGTTGAGCGGATCGCGAATCGTGGCGCCATCGGCGATCACGAGCGCCTCGCGGTCGATCTCTGCAGGGTAGACGTCGACGACGTTGTAGCCCATCGCGTGATAGAACGCCGTGCCGATGATCTCGGCTCCGCTTGCGATCTCCGGATTCGACGAGGGATCCACCTCGATCTGGTAGATCTGACCTTCGGCATCCGTCATGCGGAAGCCGGGCTGCACACCTGCGCTCTTTCCACCCGACACTTTCCAGCCGGCGACGTTGACGCGGTCAGCGCGATCGGGACCTCGCCTGATCGCCTCCACGCTCATCGGCGTGCGGCCAATCCGATTGGTGAACCAGCTCGAGTCGGGTACTTCATCAACCGTGTTGACATTCAACGCGCGAACATCTCGCCGCTCACCGGGATCGCCAAGCGTGTTGATGACGAAGTCGTATGAGTTGGAGTCCTCGACCGACGTCACCTTCGAGGCATCAGCCACGCGATCGTTGTCCGTCCAGAGCGGATCGTCCGGGTAGAAACGCGGCGACGCCGACTGCGGCAGTACGAGTGCGAACAGCACGAGAACGCCGGCCGCGGCGGCTCTAGAAAACACCGCCGACCACGATATAGAGGTGGTTACCATCATTGCTCCCGAACGCCGCATCCACGCGGAACATCACGCCGTTGTTCGTGTTGAAACGGAATCCGACGCCGTAGTCGGATTCGAGATCCTTGAAGTTCAATTCGCTGCGCGTATCGGCGACCTTACCCGCGTCGTAGAAGAGCGCGCCATCGAAGCCGCTCCAGATCTCCCAGCGATACTCGCCCTGCGCGAGAATCGCGTGCGGTCCGCGGAAGCGATACTCCCGGAAGCCTCGTAACGTGTCGTTGCCGCCGAGCGTCGGCATGAAGAAGAACGGCATCGTCTGACCAGCGTCGGTATCTGACGTCGACGCAGCAAGCCGCAGCGCGATCACGCGACGGCCGGCCAGGAAACCAAAAAACTGGCGGACGTCGGCGTCGAATCGATTGAAGGTGAACTGGTCGGTCGTGCGGTCGTCGTAATGCGAGAAATCGAAGCGATACCAGCCACCTTTCTTCGCGTAGATCGGCTCACGATAGTCGACCTCGGCGAACGCGGAAGAGCGCATGAAGTCGGACCGCGAGTCGATGCCTGGCACGTCAGACGGCGGGAACACCACGGGCACATCCGGATAGCGATCGTTCTGCCCTGCGCCCAGCCGCGGCTTGAGGTATTCCATTCCGCCTCCGACCAGCAGGTGCGCGACGGGCCGGACACCGGCGCGGCCACCGAAGTGGTCCGTACGAATCGCGTAGTCGGATCGATCGTCGCGATTCGAATCGGGGCCGAGACCGAAGAAGTTCTCCTGCGGGTAATCACGACGGCTTCCCCAGGCTTCGAGATGCAGATGGTTGTTGGCCAGCCGCGGAAAAGTCATCCGCGCCTCGGTGGCCCAGTACCGCTTGATGCTGCCGGCGGCCCAGATTTCGAGGGCGCCGCGATTGGAAAAAAGATCGCGATCGCGAAAGCCGACACCGTAGGCGAACCCGCTACCGGTGGTCAACGAACCGAGCTTTGGATGAAAGCCTTCGCGGTCGAGGAGGAAGATGGCTCTGTCTTCGGCGAAGTCGAGCGCCTTCTCGAGGCCGTTCGGCTTGTATGCCGTGGCTTCTTTCGCCTGCTGCTCGCGGCGCTGCCGGTCGGCTTCTTCGCGTGTCTGCGGCTCCTGCGCCGACACAGCGCTCGTCACGAGTGAAAGAAAGGTCAGGCACAGTCGTAATACGCGGCGCATTTCAGCAGTCTACGACTACAACGGCCCCTGCCTTTACGACGACGTAACACTTACGTTAACGTCTCAACGCTGGGAGGATACGTCATGGCACGAATCGTCCGCGACGCGTGTTGCGCTGCCCTGCTGTTGCTCGTTCCCGTCCTGGCCAGCGCCAAACAAGCGCCACTCTCACAATCGAAACCGATCACCGTGACGGCGACGATCGAAGCGATCGACAAGGCGAACCGCGCCGTCACACTCAAGCGATCCAACGGTACGACTGTTGAGATAAAAGCACCGGCGGAGATGCAGGGTTTCAACACGCTGAAAGTGGGCGACCAGGTTACGGCGAGCTATTTCGAAGCCGTCGCTGTAAACGTCCGCAAACCAGGCGATCCCGCGCCGCTGGCCGACCCACCAACGGTCATTCAGCGGAAGGAACGCGCCCCCGGATCCGAAACCAGGCGGCAGCAGACACTCCGGTTTACCATCCGCTCGATCGACTCGAAGACTCCGTCTCTCACGGTGGCCGACACGCAGGGGCACACGGTCACTTTGGCCGTGCAGGATACAAAACGGCTCGAGACGCTCAAGGTCGGCGACACGGTGGACGTGACGTACTACGAGTCATTACTGATCAGTGTGGCCCGCCCGCCCAAATAGCGTTTGCAGGGCGTCGATCTAGTTGAGAAACCTGCCGAGCAGGCTTTCCACCTTCGACGACGCCCTTGGCGCCTCGAGCGCCTCGACGAAGCGGAACCGTTTCACCGCATCCGCTCCCCAGAATCGGCCCACGGTGATCAGCAGATCGAGATCGGGTCGAACGGCATCCGGCACCAGTGTCTTCGAGTCGATCTCCTGCAACTGCGTGTAGGTGAGTTCCCGCAGATGGATCGTGTGCCGACCGAGTTTCACCTGATGGTCCGGCACGGGCACGTATTCGATTAACACGTTCAGCAACCTGTCGCGCCAATCGCCAGAGAGCCGGGGAAGCACGGTGCGAAACCACATGACAGACATGAGTTTCTTCACCTCGGCGCCGTCAATCGGGAACGTTGAGGTCGCGCCGTTGCCCGCCAACGCGAGCGCTGCGGGATCGGAACGATTGACGGCGACAGCAAACTCCCAGAACGTTGCGAAGCCGGGTGCGCGCGTCGGCTCAGCGGCCTGACGCTCTTCCTCTTGTTCTGTCGGTTCTGAGGACTCGGCGACCATCGGCGCGGGCTCGTCGGACGCGGCAGGTTCGCTCTCGCGGCGCTGAGAACTGGTCGTCGCCGTTCGCACACCTCTTTCGAGTGCCCAATCGACTTCGAGCGGCGGATGCGTACCCGTGTACTCCGCAAACAGCGTCGTCACGCCCCACGGTTTTGGTGCTCCGACTGCGCGAGCGTAGAGAGGACTATAGGGACTCCTGGAATCGACGCCCATCGCCGCTGCGAGGCGTCCCTTGATCTTTGCATCGACGACATTCGACCAATCTCCCTGAATGCAGATCAAGGAGGTGCCCGGCGGCTTGTGGAATGCGTAGAACGGGTTGTCGCAACAACGCCGAGCCGCGTGGTCCACAACTTCGTCGCTCGGCTCATTGCCAGGCGGTGGATCGATCTCGGCGAAGCCGATTCGCAGCCGGCCGTTTCCAGCAAACAGCACCGAGAGGTCCGACGGATCGACCTGGGAGAGATCCCACAGGACGTAGATCAGACCACGCAGTCCTCTGGCGATCGGCAGGTTCATCCGCTCCCACACGATCGGCTGCGACTGCGGGTCGCTTTCCACGTAGCCCCGATCGTTCAGGATCTCGATCAAGCGGATCCCGGCCGAATCGAACTGCTCGATCACGCGTACCGCATGGTCGTAGTGGCGCTTGTCCACTTCGTGGCGCTCGAATGACGGCCGCACGAAGATCGGAATGACCAGTTTCTTCTGCTCTCGCGCGATCTGCGCCAGCGGAAACATCGTGCCTGCGCCGGTGCCTTTTCCTCCCGTGCCGACGAGGATGATGATCGAGTGCCGGCTGAACAGCGCTTCGACTTCGCTGCGCGATTCGTTCAGCGCGTGTCGAGCCACGTCCGGGTCGTGCCTCGCGCCAAGACGGCCGGTCGTCTGCGTCCCGATGATGAAGCGCTCGTCCTTCTGCACGTCCGACAACGCGAACTCGTTGGTGTCCAGAAACCGGGTCGTGACCGCGCGCCGCAGTCGCTCGGCGTACCTCGAGTCTGTTTGTTGTGTCACCACGAGGTCACGCTTGAACGACGCCTTCAGAGATCGCAGGATGTTTCCGCCGCCGCCGCCGGCGCTCAGGAGGAGGATGTTCATGACACACCTGTGTGCTTCTGACCAACGTTGAATCGAAACGGCACGACGACCCAGTCTTCGTGCGTGTAGAGGGGATCGCTCACGAACGAGTCATCACCGAGCAATCTGATGATGCGCACGACGTCGTACTCCAGGTTCTTCCTGTGGTCCGAGAGGTTCGGATAGCGGCGTCCTTCACCCGGCGCGAGCAGAATGTCCACGCGTCCTCGCACGGGGCTCAGACGCAAGCGCGCTCGCAGCGGAAGCTCCGCCGGCTGATGGATCAACGGCCGTTCGAACTCGCGAACGAACCTGTGCGCGTAGTGCCGCATGACGATCAACACGGCCTTCCGGCGTGCCATGTAGTCGTCCGCGACCTTCCAGACGAAGAGCGGCAAGACCAGTGCGCCGCCCAACCACACCAGCGTGAGGTCAACACTGTTTGCGACCGGGCGAATGACGCCGGCCACCACAGGCCGCGGACTTCCGCCCGCGACGACGGGAGCCTCGCGGTTTTCAGGTCGAGTAACGGACTGGACGCTCACGCTCTGAACCGTTTCTTTGACGATGCACGCGCGCCAGCCGGGACGGATGCGATCGTATTGCGACTTGGGAATGAATCTGGACGAGGCGTCCATGATCTGAAACCACGGCTGATAAGTGTTCCGGCTGTTGCCGGTGACGCGCCGGGCCAGTTGCGAAGCGTTTTCACCGCCTCGAATCGGGTGGCAGACAGGCGTCTGTGAGAAGGCGGACGACGGGAAGGCCGCCAGCCCAAGGCCGAAGAGCAGCGCGCATCGAACGATCACCTTGATCGGAAACCCGCAGCTCATCTGCCCTCACCCCTCCACAGCAAGTGGTCGGCCTGACACAAGCCGTGTGCCAGCGTGAATGATGCGCCCAGAGTGGGTCACTTGGCCATCACCTTAGGCGATGTGACTCATCGGCCATCACTGTCCTAATGCGAGGTCGCTCAGGTACTTCCTCCTCCTGTGCTCGATAGTTGCCAGCATGCAGTATCCTGTCGCGCCATGCGCGACCTCAACTTCCTTTCACGTCGGGACGTGTTGAGAATGGCCGGCGCGGCCGGCGGCCTGGCGGTCGCCAACGTCGGCGGGCTCATGGCTCAGTCCGCGAGAAAGATCGAGTCACTCGCTCCGGAACTCGATCGCGTCATCGCGACAAGCGAGCCGATCCGCGAGCTCGCCACCGGGTATGGTGGCACTACCGGTCCAGCCGAAGGGCCGCTCTGGTGGGCGGAAGGCCGCTATCTCCTCTTCAACGACATTCACACTGCGCGACGGATGAAGTACACGCCGGGTGCGAGCCCGACGGTCGCGATGGAGAAGACGAACGAGGCCAATGGCCTCACTCGTGATCTGCAGGGCCGCATCGTGTCCGCCGAACACCTCACCAGGCGCGTCACGCGATACGAGCCCGACGGCAGCCTCACCGTCATTGCCAACAGTTTCCAGGGCAAGCGTCTGCTGCGGCCGAACGACGTCGTCGTGAAGTCCGACGGCTCGATCT
>Ga0070674_100001843_pt1 | contig 11507 bp, 11 predicted proteins | sample KBSM33metaG_FD_65344 | JGI IMG/M metagenome (GOLD analysis project Ga0070674, IMG submission 65344) | Miscanthus rhizosphere microbial communities from Kellogg Biological Station, Michigan, USA - KBS M3-3 metaG | ecosystem: Host-associated > Plants > Roots > Rhizosphere > Soil ... | reverse complement strand
GGGACGTAGCTCGTCAGCAGCTCCGTGGCTCCGGGCTGCTCGCGGACGTGGGCGGCGACCAGCTCGACCGCGCGGCTGCCGATGCCGCTGCGCTGGCGGCCCGCCGTGACCATCAGGCGCACGAGGTGGTAGTGCTGGTGATCGGCGTCGAGGTCGAGCAGGACCAGCCCGACGGGCTCGTCATCGGCATAGATCGCCCGCAGCCAGACGTTCGGCTCGTAGTGGGCCTCCGCTATGGAGACGGCGTTCGGGGCGACGTATGGCTCCTGTCCGGGAGCGAGCTGTAGGTCACAGACCGCCCGGACGTTGTCCGCGGTGATCTCGCGCAGCGTCACCGCGCCGTTCTGCGAGTTCACCGGGAAACGTCGGTCCTGTGCGGCAGGTCCACGATGCCGCCGCTGTAGCGGGCCGCGCTGACCGACAGGCCGGCGAAGTCCTCACGCCAGTCCGCGAAGCGCTGCGAGTCCTCGTAGGCCACGGCGGGGGAGGCCGTGTAGTGGCCATGCGCCATCTCGAGCGCGAACGACACCCGGTAGACGGCCTCGTCGCCCGCCGCGTAGATGCCGGTCTGGACGCCGTCGAACATCGTGTTGGTCACGAAGACGTGCTGCCGTTCCTCGTTGCGCACGATCACGCCGAAGACGGGCTGCTCCATCGAGTCCTTGAACCGGATGCTGGCGCAGAAGGTGACCTGCTCGCCCTGCGCCAGCGCCTCCTGCCGGCGCCCGCCGGCATCCTCGAACCATGCGTCGACGATCTCGGCGGAGCCGTCGCCCCAGCGGGTCGAGGTCTGCTCCTGGGCGCTGTGGCGGCGCTGGGCCAGCTCCAGGTCGTGCTGGCGGTAGGTCCGGATCACGTCGCGCGGATCGCCGGCGTCGGCCACCCGGCCTCCCTCGAGCAGCACGGCACGGTCGCAGAAGCGCTCCACGGTTCCCAGGTCGTGTGTGACGTAGATCACCGTCTGTCCCTCGCGCTTGAAGCGGCGGAAGGTGTCGAAGCATTTCTCCTGGAAACGGGCGTCTCCAACGGCGAGCACCTCGTCGACGATGTAGACGTCCGCGTCGGCCTGGATGGCCGCGGCGAAGCCGAGCCGGACCTGCATACCCGACGAGTAGTTCTTCAGCTTCAGGTCCACGAACCGCTCCAGCTCGGCGAACCGGATGATCTCGTCGAAGCGCGCGAGCGCCTCCGCGCGGGGCATGCCGAGCAGCGCGGCGTTGACGACGACGTTGTCGCGCGCGGTCAGCTCCGGGTTGAAGCCGACGCCGAGCTCGATGAAGGGGGAGACCGGGCCGCCTACGGCGACGGTTCCCGAGTCGGCCTCGTAGATCCCGGCCAGGATCTTCAGCATCGTCGACTTGCCGGAGCCGTTGCGGCCGATGATCCCGAAGAACTCGCCGGCCTTCACCTCGAAGGAGACGTCGACCAGGGCGTCGAGCCGCGTGGCGGCCCGCGACTGGCGCGGATGCAGTACGCGCTGCTTGAACGTCGAGGGCTGGTCGAGCGGCAGGCGGAAGCTCTTGCTCACGCCCTCGGCCTTGACCGCCGGGATGCGCTCGGCCGGGGAGGCTTCGGGCGCCGTGGCGACGGCCTCGGCCGAGCTGGATGTGGCGGCGTCCATTCACCGCAACGTACCAGCGGGTAGCTTGGCGGGCGTGCGAATGTTGATCACAGGCATCAGCGGCTTCGCCGGAGGCCATCTCGCGCGCCACTGCGCCGCGCAGGGCGCGGAGGTGGTCGGCCTCGGCAAGCGCCCGGCTGCGGATGTCGAGCTGCCCGACGAAGTCGCGGCCTACGTCCAGGCGGACCTGCGCGACGCCGCGGCCGCCCGCGCCGCGGTCAAGGAGACCGCACCGGACCGGGTGTTCCATCTCGCAGCCTCGGCCTCGGTTGCCGAGTCCTGGCGCGACCCGGCGGCGACTATGGGCGTGAACGTCCTGTCGGCCGTCAACCTCTTCGAGGCGGTCCGGGAGGCCGCCCCGCAGGCGCGTGTGCTCTCGGTCGGGTCGGGAGAGCAGTACGGGGAGCCCGAGCGGCTTCCCATGGACGAGCAGCACCCCCAGCGCCCGCGAAACCCCTACGCGCTCAGCAAGGCTGCCACCGAGCTGGCCGCCGCCTTTTACGCGGACGTGCACGGCCTGGACATCGTTCGCGCGCGGGCCTTCAACCACGCCGGCCCGGGCCAGGCCGACCTCTACGTGAGCGCCAGCTTCGCGCGCCAGATCGCCGAAGCCGAGGCGCGCGACCCCGATGGCGCCATGGAGGTGGTGACCGGGAACCTCGAGACCCGCCGTGATTTCACAGACGTCCGGGACGTCGTGCGGGCCTATTGGCTGCTGCTCGAGGGCGCCGCGCCCGGCGCCTACAACGTCTGCCGCGGGGAATCCGTCAGGACCGCCGATATCCTCGCCACGCTGGCGCGGCTGGCCCGAATCGACGTCGAGCAGCGCACCGACCCGCAACTCGTGCGCGAAGGCGAGGTTATGGAGATCCGAGGTACACACGACAAGCTGACGGAGGCGACCGGCTGGATGCCCGAGATACCCCTTGACGAGACCCTGCGCGACACCCTCGACTGGTGGCGCGAGCGCGTGGCCGCCGGGGCGGCGCGATGACCGACGGCCGCCGGGCGCTGATCACCGGCATCACGGGCCAGGACGGCAGCTACCTCGCCGACCTGCTGGTCGAGAAGGGCTACGACGTGCACGGCATGGTGCGCCGTTCGTCGACGGAGACTTTCGAGCGCATCGAGCACCTGCGCGACCAGATCACGCTCCACACCGGCGACCTGCTCGACCAGCGCTCGCTCGTCGACGTGATGCGAGCCTGCGAGCCGGACGAGATCTACAACCTGGCCGCGATGTCCTTCGTCGCGGCGTCGTGGAACCAGCCTGTTTTAACGGCCGAGTTCTCCGGCGTCGGGGTCACCCGGATCCTCGAGGCAATGCGCGACGTGTCCCCGCGGTCGCGCTTCTACCAGGCCTCCTCCTCGGAGATGTTCGGCAAGGTGCTCGAGGTCCCGCAGACCGAGAAGACGCCGTTCTACCCCCGCAGCCCGTACGGCGTCGCGAAGGCCTACGGCCACTTCATCACGGTCAACTACCGCGAGAGTTACGACCTTTTTGCCTGCTCAGGCATACTTTTTAACCACGAATCGAGCCGCCGCGGCCTGGAGTTCGTCACGCGCAAGGTCACTCACGCGGCGGCCTCCATCAAGCTGGGCCTCCAGGACAAGCTGCTGCTCGGAAACCTGGACGCCGAGCGCGACTGGGGCTACGCGAAGGACTACGTCGAGGCGATGTGGCTGATGCTCCAGCAAGAAGAGCCCGACGATTTCGTGATTGCCACCGGCGAGGCGCACAGCGTACGGGAGCTGGTCGACCTGGCGTTCGCGCACGTAGGGCTGGACCCCGCCGACTACGTTGGCACGGACCCCGCCTACTTCCGGCCCGCCGAGGTGGACCACCTGATCGGCGACCACTCGAAGGCCCGGGCCAAGCTCGGCTGGGAGCCACGCACCAGCTTTGAGGAGCTGGTCAAGCTCATGGTCGACGCGGACCTGGAGCGGCTGGCGAGCAGAGCGCCGCAGCGCTCGTAGCCCCGCGATTCCTCAGCTGCCCGTCTCGAACCGGCCGATTTGGTCCAGCGTGACCGCGCGGGCATCCTCGCCGGCCGCGACCCGGCGATGCCAGGCGACGGTTTCGGCCAGTCCCCGCGCGAGATCCCAGCGCGGCGTCCAACCGAGCCCGGAGCGCGCCTTGGCGGAGTCGAGCCTCAGCACCGGAGCCTCATGCGGATGCTCGCCGGCGGCCCCCTTCCAACCCGGCGCGCCGTCCCACAGCTCGGCGAAGCGCTCGGCCATCCAGGAGACGGGCCGCTCGTCGTCCGCGTCGGGCCCGAAGTTCCAGCCACCCTCGGCGTCCTTCGACTTCCACAGCGCCTCGGCGAGCGCCAGGTAGCCGCTGAGCGGGTTGAGGACGTGCTGCCACGGGCGGATCGCGCCGGGGTTTCGCAGCTCGACGGCGTTGCCGTCGTTCGCGGCGCGCACGAGGTCGGGCACTAGTCGCTCGGCCCCGAAGTCGCCGCCTCCGATCACGTTGCCGGCGCGCGCGGTCGCGATCGCGGTCGAGCCCGGCTCGGAGAAGAACGAGCGCCGCAGGGCGTCCACGATCAGCTCTGCGGAGGCCTTGCTGGCGCTGTAGGGGTCGGCGCCGCCGAGCCGGTCGCCCTCACGGTGCGCCTCACCGTCGCCGCGCTCGGCGTAGACCTTGTCGGTGGTGACCACCACCACCGCCCTGACACTCCCGGCCGCCCGGATCGCCTCCAGCACGTTCGCCGTACCGAGCGCGTTCACCTGGAACGTCTCGGCCGGATCCGTGTAGGAGCGCCGGACGAGCGGCTGGGCCGCGAGGTGAAAGACGACCTCGGGCGCGATGAGCCCGACCGCCTCCTCCAGAGCAGCGCCATCCCGTATGTCGACCGGCGCCTCGCCCGCAACGGCCTCGCCGACGCCGGCCAGCTCGTAGAGCGACGGCCTCGTCGGGGCGACGAGCGAGCACCCCGTCACCTCCGCCCCGAGCTGCGCGAGCCAGAGGCAGAGCCAGCCGCCCTTGAACCCGGTGTGACCCGTCACGAGGACGCGTCGTCCCCGCCAGGCGCCGGGCCTCAGTCCCAGGTTCTCCAAGGCGCGGGCCCCGACTGCCAGAGGTCCTCGAGGCGGTTCTTGTCGCGCAGCGTGTCGACCGCGTACCAGAACCCGGTGTGCCGGTACGACGAGAGCTGGTTCTCCCGGGCCAGGCGTTCCATCGGCTCGCGTTCCCAGACGGTCGCGTCACCATCGATGTAGTCGCCGACGCGGGGCGACAGGACGAAGAACCCACCGTTTATCCAGCCGCCGTCGCCGTCCGGCTTCTCCTCGAAGTCATTGATGCGGTCGCCCTCGATGTGCAGGGCGCCGTAGCGTCCCGGCGGCTGCACCGCCGTGACCGTGGCGACGGTTCCCTGGCTTCGATGGTGCTCCACCAGGCGCCCGACGTCGATGTCCGAGACACCGTCACCGTAGGTGAAGCAGAACTCCTCCTCACCCTCGAGATATGGCAGCACGCGCTTCAGCCGGCCGCCGGTCTGCGTCCCCTCGCCGGTGTCCACGAGCGTCACGCGCCACGGCTCGGCGCTCGACTGGTGCACCTCCATCGAGTTCGAGGTGAAGTCGAAGGAGACGTCGCACTGGTGGAGGTAGTAGTTGGCGAAGTACTCCTTGATCACGTATCCGCGATAGCCGAGGCAGACGACGAAGTCGTCGATCCCGTGCGAGGAGTAGATCTTCATGATGTGCCAGAGGAGCGGCCGGCCGCCGATGTCGATCATCGGCTTTGGGCGCGAAACCGTCTCCTCGGTGAGTCGGCTGCCCACCCCGCCGGCGAGGATCACCGCCTTCACGGCGCTGCGGAGCTCAAGTAGGAGCGGCTGCCAGGAGCTGCTCGGTCACCGCGGGAAAGTCCCAGTAGACGTACTCCGTGACGATCAGGCCCTCCTTGATTACGCTCGTCGTCATTCCGTGGATCGTCACCGGCGCGCCCGAGGGCGGGACTCCACACAGCTCGCCGGTCTGCGTTCCAGTCACGGTCCACATCGTCAGGACGTTGTTCCCCGTCGGAACCTGCTCCTCGATCGTGAAGGTGATGTCGGAGAGGGCGTTCAGGTACGGGCGCGCCGCGCCGAGCTCCATGAAGTCGGCCGCGGCTTTGATGCGCTCGAGGCCGCCGGGGGTGTGCGCAACCTCCAGGTGCCTGGCAATCATGTTCTCCAGGTTTACGAGCTTCTGATCGGCCTCGCGCTGGGCATGCCGCACCTCAGGAGCATCCTTCAGGTCGTCAAGGGACATCCGGGCCAGCTGGGCCATCATGTCGTCGATCCCCTGACCGCCGTCGTCCTGCTTCTGCTTCTTTCGGAAGAGCGCCATCAGGACCCGATTCGCAGCTGGTTCATGAGCGCCGGCTGGTCGTAGTAGGAGACCTGACTCGTCACGGCGGTCTCCTCGTCGTTCAAGTGCGAGAGAGTCATGCCGGTGACGGTGATCTCCATGTTGGTCGGCGCTATGCCGGCGACCGGCCCGGAATGGTCCGCATAGACGGTCCAGCGGCTTGCGACCCTGCCTTTGCGGATGAACTGCGAATCAAGGCTCAGCCGCACCTGTGTGAGGCCGGGAATCCTCGGGAAGGGCGGCTCGCTCGCGGCGGGAGGCGTGTCCGGCGCCAGGCGGCCTTCGTGCGTGGCGTGGAGGTGACTAGCGGCAATCTCCTGCAGCTCCTCGCTCCTTTTTTGCATCTTGGCCCGGAACGCGCGCACCTTCGGCGGCATCCGTTTCTTGGCCATCTTGATATCGGAGTCTCTCGACATCTGTTCCTCGCTCCTCCTGGTTCCCAGGCAGCTTAACCCCCCGCAGGCACGTCAGATCGCTCCGACCGAACCCAGCGCTTCGGCGAATGCGTCAGCGGCGGCCGGGTAGTCGTAGTCGGCGACCTTCACGCCGGCGAGCCTGCCGAGGCGCTCTCGCAGCTCGTGCTCGTCGAGCATCTGCTGAATGGTGCGAGCGAGGTCGGGCGCTTTGCCGGCGCGGAATGCGAGACCGGTGGCTCCGTGCTGCACGAGGCCGCCGATCACTGCACCCACGGCGCCGCTCCCGATAACCGGCCGCGACTGCATCATCGCCTCGTTGCAGACGAGCCCCCAGGGCTCCAGGAAGCGCCGCGTCGCGATGGAAGGGACGACGAGGGTCTGGCAGGCGGCGTAGGCGACCGGCAGCCGCTCGCGCGGCATCCGGCCGGCGAAGACGACGCCCGGTGGCGCCTCGCGCTTGAGCCGGTCCTGCAGCGGCCCGTCGCCGACGATGCACAAGACCGCGGCCGGGCGGTCAACGCGCCGCCATGCGTCGATCAGCGTGTGCACGCCCTTCTCGCGCACCAGCCGCCCTGTGAAAAGGACGACCGGCGCGTGCTCGGGCAGGCCCACCTGCGCCCGCCACTCGTCCTGCTCCGCGGCGCTGACCGGGCGCGCGAAGATCTCCGGCTCGACGGCCTGGGGAGCGACGATCACGTTCCGCTCGTTGCGGCGGATGCGCGCCACGTAGCGCGACACGTGCGGCCCATAGGTGAGCACCGCGTCGCTGCGGCGGTAGATGCGGCGCATCAGCGGATACGAGAGCTGGTGCGCGAGCGTCAGTGGGTGCCTCCAGAGCGAGGCCCACAGGATGAACGGCGTCTTCCCGCGCCGCGCGCCGCGCCAGGCGGATGGAACCGCCACCCGTCCGGCGAGCGCGACGATCACCGCATCGCTGTGTTTTGCAATTGTGCGGGCAGCGCGCTGGCTGTCCATCCGGTGCGCCGGGAAGGGTGCTTCCGCGATCTGCCGGTCGAGGTCGCGCAGGCTCTCGGGCACGTAGTGTGCCTCGCCGCCGAAGCAGTGCACCTCCACGCCGTAGCGCTCCGCCAGCAGCTTGTAGAGCGGCATCCGGTAGGGAGGCAGGTAGTTGGTGATGAGATCGATCGACATGCCGGCGAGATACTGACGTTTCGCGCCAAGCGAGCCCGCATGGGCTCCACCGGATGAACATCCTGATCCTGCACAACCGGTATCGCCAGCCCGGCGGGGAGGAGCGTGCCGTCGGCGAGATGGCCGCGCTGCTCGAGGGGCGCGGTCACCGGGTCGAGGTGCTCGAGCGCATCAGCTCTGCCCTGGATGGAGTCACGGGCCGCCTGCGAGCCGGCGCGGGGATGGTGGCCGGCGGCCTGGCGCCGGAGGCGGTTGCACGGGCCGTGCGCTCGTTCGGGGCCGAAGTCGTGCACGCCCACAACATCAACCCGTTGCTCGGGCCGCGTGCATTGGCGGCGGCCGGCGAGGCCGGCGCCGCCGTCGTGATGCACCTGCACAACTACCGGCTCTTCTGCGCGATCGCGATCGGCTACCGCGACGGGCAGGTCTGCAAGCTGTGTCGCGGACGCAACACGTTGCCGGGCGTCCGCCTTCGCTGTCGCGGCAACCTGCCCGAGGCGCTCGCCTACGGCGCGGGCCTGGCGCGCCAGCAGGCGCCGCTGATCGAGGCGGTCGACCGGTTCGTCGCGCCGAGCCGGTTCGCGGCCCGCCGGCTCGAGGAGCTGGGTCTGCACGGCTACCGGATGGAGGTGATTCACAACTTCCTGCGCTCCTCCGAGATGGCAGCCGCGCCGGCACACGGGGCGGAGTTCGCGTTGTTCGCCGGCCGCCTCGTCGAGGAGAAGGGCGCCGACACGGCGATCGAGGCATCGGCGGCGGCTCGCGTGCCGCTCGTGGTCGCGGGGGAGGGACCCGACGAGCCCCGCTTGCGGGCGATCGCAAGCCGCCTCGGCGCACCGGTGGACTTCCGTGGACACGTCTCGGCGCCGCAGCTGGCCGCTCTCCGCGCCCAGGCGGCATTCGCCGTCGCGCCGTCGCGCTGGGACGAGCCGTGCCCATACTCCGTGATCGAGGCCATGGCGGCGGGGGTCCCGGTCCTGGCGGCGCGCTCGGGCGGCCTGCCGGAGATGACGGGCGATGAATCGGTGCTCTCGCCACGCTCGGGCGCGGAGTGGGCGGCTGCCTTCGCGCTCCTGTGGGCGGACGATGGGCTGCGCCGCGAGCGCGCCGCGGCGGCGCTCGCCCGGGCGCAATTGTTGTTCGGCGAGGACCGCTTCTACGAGAACCTGATGCAGGTGTATGAGCTCGCGGTCGCGCGCCGGCGCCGCCGGGTCGAGGCGGTGGCCGCGTGAGCGCCGTTGCGACCCGTGACCTGCTCGGCGTGCCGGTCTCGGTCGTGGACTACGAGCAGGCGATGGACGAGATGGACGCAATGGTCGCCGAGCGCCGCCCGGGTTACGTGTGTGCCATCGCGGTCCACGCCCTGATGGTCTCCAGCCACGATCCGGTGACGCGCGATGCGCTGCTCGGCGCGTCGCTGGTCGTGCCGGACGGCAAGCCGCTCGTCTGGGCGCTGCGCGCGCTCGGCGAGAAGCTGCCCGACCGCGTCTACGGCCCCGAGCTGACCGCCCGCTACTGCGCCCGGTGTGAGCGGCTTGGGCACCGGGTGTGGCTCTACGGCGGCGAGACCCCCGAGGCGCTCGAGGAGCTCGGAGTCGCCCTGCGCCGCCGCCACCCGGATCTGCAGATCGCCGGCGGGTGGTCACCTCCGCACCGCCCGCTGACGCCGGAGGAGGAGCGCGATGTCGCCGTGCGGATCGACACCGACGGCGCGGACGTCGTGTGGGTCGGAATCGGGGCACCGCGGCAGGAGCAATGGATGGCGCGCATGCGCCCGCGGCTCGAGGCGCCGGTGCTGGCCGGTGTGGGCGCCGCATTCGACTTCATCTCCGGCCGCAAGCGCCAGGCGCCGTCCTGGATGCAGGACCGTGGGCTCGAGTGGGCGTTCCGGATCACGCAGGATCCGCTGCGCCTGGCGCCCCGCTACCTGCGCTACAACCCGGCCTTCGTCTGGGCCTTCGCGCGCCAGTTTGCAGCGGAACGCGGCTCTAGACTGAGGCGGCGGTAGCCATGCCCGACCATTCCTTCCAGAACGACGTCTCGGTCGTCGGCCTCGGCCGCGTCGGCCTGCCGCTCGCGCTCAGCTTCGCCGACCGCGGCCTGGCGACGGTCGGCGTCGACCGCGACTCGGAGCGCATCGCGACGGTCGCGGCCGGCGTGATGCCGTTCCAGGAGCGAGGCACGCAGGAGCTGCTCGAGCGCGTCCAGCAGGGGGATCGCCTGACGCTGACGGACCGGATCGAGGACGCGGCGTCCGCCCGCTACATCGTCCTCACGATCGGTACCCCCACCCACTCGCACATCGAGATCGACATATCCGAGATCCGCTCCGCCCTCGACTCGCTGCTTCCGGCCTTGCGCGAAGGCCACGTGATCGTGCTGCGCTCGACCGTCGCACCGGGGACGACGGAGTGGGTCGCGGGATACCTCCAGCAGCAGCGCGGCCTCGAGCCGGGCCAGGACGTGTTCGTGGCCCACGCTCCGGAGCGAATCGCCGAGAACCACTTCGTCGAGGAGATCTCGACGCTGCCGCACATCGTGGGCGGAGTGGACGAGCGCTCGACCGAGCTGGTCGCGCGGCTGTTCGAGGTGTTCGGCTCGCGTATCGAGCGCACGACGCCGGTGCAGGCGGAGCTGGCGAAGATCTGGACCAACATCCTGCGCTACACCAATTTCGCGCTGCCCAACCTCCTGATGATGAATTGCGAGCAGTACGGCGCGAACGTGTTCGAGGTGATCGACCTGATCAACCGCGACTACCCCCGCGGCGGCATCGCGATGCCGGGCATGACAGGGGGCACATGCCTGCGCAAGGACTTCGCGTTCTCCGAGGAGCGCTCGAGCGCTCCCGGAATGCTGATGTCGGTTTCACGCGTGAACGAGAGCGTCCCGCTCTTCCTGGTCGAGGGGATGAAGCGGCGGCTGGGCTCGCTGCGCGGCAGCCGGGTCGCGGTGCTCGGGCTGACGTTCAAGGGCAACTCGGACGATCTGCGCGATTCGCTGTCGGCGAAGCTGGTGCGCCTGCTGGAGCGGGAGCTCGCGCAGGTCACGACGCACGACCCCCACGCGCCGGTCGCGACCGAGTCGATCGAGGGTGCGATGGAAGGTGCGGCGGCGATCGTGATCGCCACGAACCACGACGAGTTCTCGGCGCCCGAGGCGCTGGCGCTCGCGGCCCGGGTGGCTCCCGGGGCCCTGCTCGTCGATCCGTGGAACTCCTTCGGAGCGGCGCGCGTGTTCACGCCGGTGGAGGAAGCGGTCGAGCTGGTCCGGGAGCGCGCCGAAGCAGCCGCCGCGGGGCTTCCCACCTAGCCGACTTGGAGAAGGTCCTCGTAACCGGCGGCGCCGGGACCATCGGCACCGCCGTCGTGAGACGCCTGCTGGCCGACGGCCGGTTCGACGTGCGGGTCTCCGACCAGCGCGAGGCACCCGACTGGATGCAGCGGGAGTGCGATGTGGTCACGGCGGACCTGCGCGACTATGACGCTGCCCGCAGCGCCCTTTCAGGGTGCGAGCGCGCCGTCCACCTGGCCGCGATCGTCGGCGGCATCGCCAACTTCCACAAGCTGCCGCACACGCTGCTCGAGGTGAACAACGCCCTCTACAACGCGCTGTTTCGCGCCGCCGTCGAGCAGCAGCCCGAGCGCCTCGTCTACGTCTCGTCGAGCATGGTCTTCGAGCGCGCGCGGCAGTTCCCGACCACCGAGGAGTACCTCGACGAGTGCCCGACGCCGCGCTCGGCCTACGGCTTCTCGAAGCTGGCCGGCGAGTACTACTGCCGCGCGGCGGGCGACGAGCACGGCCTGCGCTGGTCGATCGTGCGCCCGTTCAACGCCTACGGGCCGGGCGAGATGCCGGGCGACGAGCCGGGGATCGCCCACATAGTCCCGGACCTGATCGAGCGCGCCCTGGCCGCTGAGCGCCCGTTCCCGATCTTCGGCTCAGGCGAGCAGACG
>Ga0070674_100001840_pt1 | contig 11517 bp, 10 predicted proteins | sample KBSM33metaG_FD_65344 | JGI IMG/M metagenome (GOLD analysis project Ga0070674, IMG submission 65344) | Miscanthus rhizosphere microbial communities from Kellogg Biological Station, Michigan, USA - KBS M3-3 metaG | ecosystem: Host-associated > Plants > Roots > Rhizosphere > Soil ... | reverse complement strand
TCGATTCTGTTCGGGATTGTGATGTTCGCGAAGCCGGGCGCGGGCGCGCTCGTTTTGCTCGCGCTGATCGCGGCGTATGAGCTCGTGAAAGGCGTCAGCGAGCTGGTCGTTTCGATCGGCTGGAAGCGCCTGCTCGAGCACGACCTGAAGCAAGCGGTCGAGAGTCTGCGCGCGAAGCCGCAGGCGGCGTCTTAGTACTCAGGAGGCGCGCCGGCCTTTCGCCGGCGCGCCGCGTCCTTTCCGCAGCAAGTCGGTGGTCCAGCCGATGCCGCCGCCCAGACCAGGAGCGACCATGGCGAGCATGACCCAGTTCACGAGCCAACAGATGATGCCCGCGATCGCAGCGGCGATTGCCGGCTGCCTCATGGTGCGCGCAGGCACGAGCAAGCGACTGCTTTCCCTACGGACGCCGGCACGCTGCGCGGCCTGCGGACGGCGGCGCACCGCCCGACGTTGTGATTGCACGTGACGCGCCCGGCCCGTCATCTCAACTGTGCGGTGGCCCTCCTGTGAGCTCGACGATCCTCGTCTTCTTCGGGACATTTCTCGCCAGCGCGGTCGAGGCGGTCGAGGCACTGACGATCGTTCTCGCCGTCGGAGTCGTACGTGGCTGGCGGTCGACGCTAATCGGCGTCGGCGCGGCCACCATCGTGCTCGGGGTGATCGTGGCCGCTCTCGGGCCCGCCTTGCAGCTGATCCCGATCGGCACGCTTCGATTCGTCGTCGGTGCGCTGCTGCTCGCGTTCGGCCTGCAGTGGCTGCGAAAGGCGATCCTCCGCGCGGCCGGTTATCGCCCCCAGCGCGACGAGGCCGCTGCCTTCGCCCGAGAGCGCGACGAGGCCGGCTCGGCTCCGACCGCGGCGCCCGATCGAGTGGACTGGTACGCGTTCACGGTGTCGTTCAAAGGCGTCTTGCTGGAGGGACTCGAGGTCGCCTTCATCGTCGTCAGCTTCGGTAGCACCCAGGGCAGGCTCGGTCTTGCGGCGGGGGCCGCGGCCGCCGCGGTCGTTCTCGTCGTCGCAGTCGGACTTCTCGTCCGGGGCCCGCTCGAGCGGGTGCCGGAGAACTCGCTCAAATATGTGGTGGGCCTGCTTCTGACGAGCTTCGGCGTTTTCTGGGGCGGCGAAGGTGCCGGCGTCGAGTGGCCGGGAGCCGATCTCGCGATTCTCGCCATCCTCGCCTTTCTCTCGCTTGTGTCCTACGCCCTCACGCGTGAGCTTCGGCGGCGACGGCTCACGCTTAGTCCGGCACCCGCTTCCTCATGAGATTCCTGCGTTCGTTCGCTCTCTTCTGGTGGAACTTCATCGTCGGCGACGACTGGCGGGTAGCCCTCGGGCTCGCCGGCGGGCTCGGCCTAACGTGGCTCTTGGAGCGGGGCGGGGAGTCAGCGTGGTGGCTGCTTCCGCTCGTCGTCGCGGGCCTCCTCGTCGGCTCGGTCTGGCGCGAAGCATCAGGCAGCGATACGGCCGGCGACTAGGGCGAGCAGATGCATACACACAGCATCGAGATTCTCAGCTGATGCATCATCCGAGGAGACGCGATCGCTTGCGGAGCGTGCGCAGAGAATCGGTGGACAGGCCGATGCTCGCATCGGCATCAGATCGGAAGACTTGGAACGAACCCTGACGAAGGAGACCCGATGAACGACGCCCCAATCCTGATCTGCTACGACGGCTCCGACGACGCTCAGCGCGCAATCGACGCAGCGGCCGACCTCCTCGGACCGCGCCGCGCTGTCGTGCTGGATGTCGGCCCGCCGTTGACACCGGCGGAGAGCCTCGCCGTGATGGCGCCGGTGACGCCCGGCGCGGCCTTCGAGGAGGTCAACGAGGACGACGCCCGGCAACGCGCACGAGCGGGCGCGGAACTCGCCCGACGCGCCGGATTCGACGCGGAGGCGCGAGCTGATGTCGCCGCGCCGAGCTGGGAAGGCATTGTCGAGGTCGCCGACGAAGTCGATGCGGCCGTGATCGTGCTCGGCTCCCGCGGCCTCAAGGGAGCCCGTGAAGCCTTCGTGGGGAGCGTCTCGCACGCCGTCGCCGAACATGCGGGACGGCCTGTGCTCATCGTGCCGCCGCCCCACGACCGTCCTCGAGCCTCATGAGAAGACTGCTACGGCGAAACAGCGACAAACATCGCACCCGTGAAGCACGAGTCGTCGGCGGGCCGAACGACGGCCTACTGGTTCCTGTGAAGGAAAGAGACGGTGACTTCGTCTATTCAGACGTCGTGGATTTCTCGCACTACAGCTTCGATCCCGAAGCGTGGGAGTTCCGATACACCCCTAGCGTGTAAACGGTGGGCGGGGAACTGTCGCAGTTGATGGGCGGGGCTCCTACGCCACGGGGGCCGCGCCAGGAGGACAATAATCCTTGGATGACCAGGGCCGACGTGCGTTTGCGCCTGATCGTGCCGGTATTGCTGGTGATAGCGGTGGCCGCCGGGGCGCTCGCGGTGACGCAGATCGAATCCTTGCGCGACGGAGTGCTCGTGCTTGTCGCCGGGCTGGCTCTCGCCGCCGTCATTGGCGCGCTCGCCGTCACGACGGAACGCCGCAGGCTTGCGATGCGTGAGGTCGAGCGGTACTTCACGCTCTCTCCGGAGATGGTCATCCTCGCGGGCTTCGACGGTTACTGGAAGCGCGTGAATCCGACAGTCGGGGCGGTTCTCGGGTACACCGAACGCGAGGCGCTTGCGCGGCCGTTCATGGAGTTCGTCCACCCGGACGATCGGGACCGCACCGAGGAAGAGGCACGTCGCGTGGTGGGCGGCGCAAAGGCTCTTGCGTTCGAGAACCGGATTCTTTGTAGGGACGGCTCCTACAAATTGATCGAGTGGACGGTGACGCCCGTCCCCGAGGAGCGCGTGATGTACGGGATCGGGCGCGACGTCACCGACCAACGCCGCAGCGAGAGCGAGCAAGCTGCGCTACGGCGGGTAGCGACGCTCGTCGCCCGTGACGCCCCATCCACTGAAGTCTTCGAGACGGTTGCGACCGAGGTTGCCAAGCTCCTCGACACCGACATCACGGTTCTCGGCCGCTACGACGACGACGGAGCTGCGACGGCGATCGGAAGTTGGAGCGCGTCTCCGGTAGGCGTGCCTCTCGGGACTCGCTCGGTCATCGGCGGCCACAACGTTTTGACGATGGTGGCCGAGACCGGCAAGCCCGCCCGTGTCGACGGGTACGACGACGCTTCGGGGGAAGCCGCCGAAATCGCCCGCCGCTTCGGCTGGAGCTCGTCGATTGCCGCCCCTGTCATCGTCGAGGGGCGACTTTGGGGTGTCATGCTCGTCGCCACGCAGAGGGCGGAGCAGTTTCCGGTTGGCGCGGAAGAGCGGCTGGCCGCGTTCACGGACCTGGTCGCGACCGCAGTCGCGAACGCGCAGTCGCACGACGAGGTGCGCCGTTTCGGCGACGAACAGGCCGCGCTCGGACGGGTAGCAACCCTGGTTGCCGCTGGGGCGGCCCCGGAAGAAGTGTTCACCGCAGTCGTGGACGAGGTCTCGACCCTCCTCGGGTTGGAGCGGATCGAGCTCGTCCGCTACGACGGAGACGCCACGGGGACGGTGATTGCCGCGTCGGGCGACCACCCGTTCCCGGCCGGAAGCACCTGGTCGCTCGACGACCCGAGCGTCATGGTGACGGTCGCGCGCACGAAGCGTGCCGCGCGCATCGACGACTACAGCAATCTGGCTGGCGAGATCGCACGCACGGCGCGGAGTGCAGGCTTCCAATCGGCCATCGGCGCACCGATCACCGTCGAGGGCCGCCTGTGGGGCGTGATCATCGCAATCTCGACCGATCCGGAGCCGATTCCCGAACGGTCGGAGGCGCGTCTCGGCCAGTTCACCAATCTCGTCGCGACAGCAGTCGCAAACGCCGAGGCGCGACAAGCACTAGAGCGCGTTGCTGAGGAGCAGGCCGCACTGCGTCGTATCGCCACCCTGGTGGCCCAGGGGGTCGCGCCCGAGGCGATCTTCGCGGCGGTTACCGAGGAGATTGCGGAGATGTTCGGTGCCATCGCTGCGATCATGCGATTCGAGCACGACCCTGCGGCCGTGGTCTTCCTGGGGGTCTCGGCAGAAACTGAAGTCCCGATCGGAACGCGCTGGGAGTTCGCCGACGGGATGGCGTCCGCAGAGGTCTATCGAACCGGACGCTCCGCTCGGCTCGGCGTAGTGGATTGGGCATCGCACGCTGGGCCGGTGGCCGAAGCGGGGCGTCGGCTCGAGGTTCACTCGCAAGTCTCGAGCCCGATCATCGTCGAGGGCCGCCTGTGGGGCGTGATCGCAATGAACGCTCGAGAGGAGCTGCCGCCCGACACGGAACTGCGACTGGAGAAGTTCGCCGAGCTCGTCACGACCGCAATCGCGAACGCCGAGAACAAGTCCGAGCTCGCCGCCTCGCGCCGACGGATCGTCGCCGCCTCGGACGAGACTCGCCGGCGGATCGAGCGCGACCTGCACGACGGCACCCAGCAGCGGCTCGTCTCGCTCGGTTTGGCGGTGCGCGCGGCGGAGGCCGACCTACCTCCCGAGCGAGACGACTTGCGCGCGCAATTGTCAGGCGTCGCCAGAGGACTCGTCGCTGCGGTTGAAGATCTGCAGGAGATCACGCGGGGGATCCATCCGGCGATCCTGTCCAAGGGCGGTCTCGCCCCGGCGTTGCAGGCGCTCGCGCACCGTTCCGCGATCCCTGTCGACCTCGACTTGGCGACGGACATGCGTCTCGATGAACCGATCGAGGTGGCAGCGTACTTCGTCGCGTCAGAGGCTCTTGCGAACGCGGTGAAGCATTCGCAGGCGTCGCGCATCGACGTCTCGCTCGAGCAGCGAGACGATCGACTGTTGCTGTCCGTTCGAGACGACGGCAGAGGCGGAGTCGACACTGCGCTCGGCTCAGGCCTCGTCGGCCTCACCGATCGCGTCGAGGCGCTCGGCGGCTCGATTCGCGTCTCCAGCCGTCCGGGTGAGGGGACGAAGATCGCCGTTGAGTTGCCGGTCGAGCTGAAGCTGTCAGCGACCGCCGGCTAGCAAGCTGCGCCGGAAGGTCCCGCCGGCCCGATCGAGAGGCATATCATCGCAGAGCCATGTCGTCGCAGTGGCTGGCTGTCGGAGCGGAGACGGATCCGCTGAGGCGCGCTCGAGAGCTGCAAAGAAGCTGGGAGCGTCTGCTCGCCGACGGCGCGCTCGGTCCCGGCCTGCCGGCTGGAGCCACAGCAGGACTGCGGCCAAGGATCGTCGAGTCGTGGCGGCGCTCGCTTGCGACGGGCCTTGATCCGACTGACTTGCTTGCTCCGATCGAGGCCGATGAGTCGGAGGTGCTCGAGCGCTGGTTCGAACATCCGCTCGGGTCGCTCACCGACGTGCTGACGGAGCAGCTCAGGAAGGTAGCCGAGGAGTCGGGAGGTGTGGTCGTCGTAACCGATGCGTCGGGGCTCGTCCTACACAGAGTTGGCGACGAGTCGCTGAAGGAGCGTGCCGCGGTGATGAATCTCGTCGAGGGCGCGCGGTACAGCGAGGCAGCCGACGGTACGAACGGGATCGGGACGGCGCTGGCCGCAGACCGCGCCTTTCAGGTATTCGCCTTCGAGCACTTCAACGAACGCCATCACGACTGGGTCTGCTCCGGTGCTCCCGTGCACGATCCGGTGTCAGGCCAAGTCGTCGCGCTGGTCGACCTCTCGAGCCTCTGGAAGACCGCGCACCCACGAAGTCTGGACCTGGTGACCGCCGCCGCCAGAAGCATCGAGGAGTGTCTCTTGGATCTCCGGCACGATCACGACGGTCGGCTGAGGCGCCGCTACGGCGATCTCATGACGAGGAGCACGGATCTGCTCGTGAACCGCGACGGTTACCTACTCGCAGGCGCCGGGCCGACACACTCGAAGCCGCTCGACATCCCCGAGGATGGCTGTGAGGTCGTTCTGTACGACGGGTCGGTTGGTGTGGCTGCGGCACTTGGGCAGGGTGAGGCCTACCTCCTCCGCCAGGTCACCACACGTCATGCCAAATCCGCGCCGGTCGAGGTCCTCGAGCGCTCAGAAAGGCACGTTCGCGAACTCGTCGCCGAACAGTCCGCCTTGCGGCAGGTCGCGACCCTCGTCGCACGCGAGTCCGCGCCTGATCAGCTCTTTGCTGCCGTCGCCGAGCAGGTCGCCCGCGTCTTCGACGTCCCGCACGTGAGGCTGGTCCGCTACGAGCCGGACGGGTCGGTCGTAGTCGGCGGCTTCAGCGAAAGGGATCGCGAGCTGTTCCCGATCGGATTGCGCCGGCCGCTGGACAGCCCGGGTGTGATTGCAACCGTTCGGCAGACCGGTCGTCCCGCCCGTGTCGAGGACTATGCACACGTGACCGGCGAGCTCGCTGCTGTCGCTCGTGCCGCCGGCCTGCGCTCGGCAGTCGCGAGCCCGATCGTGGTCGAGAGACGTTTGTGGGGGGCGATGGTGCTCTTCTCGCTGCGGCACAAGCCTTTCGCCGTAGACACTGAGGCCCGTCTCACAGACTTCACCGAGCTCATAGCGACGGCGATCGCCAACGCCGAGTCGCGCGTCGCGCTCGGCCGCCTCGCCGATGAGCAAGCGGCGCTGCGCCGAGTGGCGGTACTCGTCGCGCAGCAGCCGTCCCCCAGCGAGGTCTTCGCGGCCGTCACTCAGGAGGTCGGGCTGCTCCTCGATGCCGACCTTGCGGTCTTGCATGTCTTCCCCGGCGACGCCACAGCGACGACGATCGCCAGCTGGAGTGGCGACGGCCCCTCGCTGCCGATCGGGACACGGTTTCCACTGGATGGTGACAGCCTCGCCACCCGTATCTTCGAGACTGGCGCGCCGGCGCAAATGCACAGCCACGAGGAGGCGTGGCAGCGTGCGGCAACGCAGCGAGCACGGAGTTTGCGCGTGCGCTCGGCCGTCGGGGCGCCGATCCTCGTCGAGGGGAAGCTCTGGGGTGCGCTGATGGCCGCGACTCGGGGCGACGATGCATGGACCGAGAACGCCGAGACCCGTATTGCCGCCTTCACGGAGCTGGCGGCGACCGCGATCGCTAACGCCGAGTCACGCGACGAGCTGGAGCGTGTAGCCGCCGAGCAGGCGGCGCTGCGGCGAGTGGCGACGCTGGTGGCACAAGGGGCGTCGCCTCAGGATCTGTTCGCGGCCGTCGCCGAGGAGGTCGGCCGCCTGTTACCTGTCGGAAGCGCCACCATGGGTCGCTACGAACTCGACGGCACCGTTACCACCGTGGCCTCGTGGAGCACCAGCGAGGCTGCCTTTCCGACCGGCAAGCGGTGGCCGACCGAGGGCACGAACGTCGCGTGGATGGTGCTCCAAACGGGTCGATACGCTCGTATCGACGACTTCTCAGCTGCGACCGACCCGATCGGCGTCGCCGCGAGGGAGGCGGGCATCAAGTCGGCGGTCGGAAGCCCGGTCGTCGTCGAAGGACATCTCTGGGGCGTGATGACGGCTACCTCGACCGAAGGGCCGCTGCCGACGGACACCGACGCGCGTCTCGCTTCCTTCACGGAGCTCGTCGCGACGGCGATCGCCAACGCGGAGTCGGGTGACGCTCTTGCACGGCTCGCGGACGAGCAGGCCGCGCTGCGGCGCGTCGCGACGTTGGTCGCGCAAGGAGTGCAGCCCGACGCGATCTTCTCAGCGGTCGGCGAGGAGATCGGTCGACTATTCGGCTCGTCTCTTACGATGGTCGGCAGGTTCGAGCACGATGCATCGGCGCTCGTCGTGGTCGGCGCAGGGCCTGGCGACGAAGGCGTTCCCGTGGGATCTCGATGGGAGCTCGACGATCTCCCAGCTTCAGGCCAGGTTTTCCGGACCGGGCGTTCAGTTCGAGTCGACCAGGTGGACTATTCGGCAGCCCGGGAGCCGCTCGCCGCGATCGCAAGTCGTTTCGGCGTCGTCTCGACGGCTGCGAGCCCAATCTACGCCGAGGGGCGTCTGTGGGGCGTGGTGAGCGTCTCGTATGACGAGAAACTGCCCCCGGAGGCCGAAGAGCGTCTCGAGAAGTTCAGCGAATTGATCGCAACCGCAATTGGAAACACGGAAAGCTCGGCGGAGCTCGCCGCGTCGCGCCGACGGATCGTCGCCGCCTCGGACGATGCGCGCCGGCGGATCGAGCGCGACCTTCACGACGGTACGCAGCAGCGGCTTGTCTCGCTGGGTTTGGCGGTGCGCGCGGCGGAGGCTGACCTACCTCCCGAGCGGGACGACCTGCGCGCGCAATTGTCAGGCGTCGCTGCAGGACTGGTCGCTGCGGTCGAAGATCTGCAGGAGATCTCGCGTGGGATTCATCCGGCGATCCTGTCCAAGGGCGGTCTCGGCCCCGCGTTGCAGGCGCTCGCGCACCGTTCCGCGATCCCTGTCGACCTCGATATCACGACCGACGTGCGCCTCGAGGAGCCGATCGAGGTGGCGGCCTACTTCGTCGCGTCAGAGGCTCTTGCGAACGCGGTGAAGCATTCGCAGGCGTCGCGCATCGACGTCTCGCTCGGGCAGCACGAGCGAAGCCTGTTGCTATTCGTTCGCGACGATGGCGTTGGCGGAGCAGATGCGGCGCGTGGCTCAGGGCTCGTCGGCCTCACGGACCGCGTCGAGGCGCTCGGCGGCTCGATTCGCGTCTCTAGTCGGCCGGCCAAGGGGACCCAGATCGCCGTTGAGTTGCCAGTCGAGCTCGAGTTGCCGCAGCCGGCGGGCTAGCAAGCTGTTCGCCGAAGGATTCCAGTTAGCGGGGATGCGGACGAGCATCTGATTGTGGATCCTTAGAGAGTGTCGGTGAGGTGCATCATCGTTGACGACAACGCCCTCTTCCTCGAGGGCGCTGCTGAGCTGCTCGGACGTGAAGGGCTGAACGTCGTCGGAGTTGCGTCCAACGGCGCGGAGGCGATTCGACTCGTGAAGGAGCTCCGGCCGGACGTGACGCTCGTCGACATCGACCTGGGAGACGAGGACGGCTTCGAGCTCGCGCAGCAGCTGAATGACATCTCAGCCGCGTCTTCGAAGGTGATCCTCGTTTCCACGCACGCGGAAGAAGATCTCGCGCACCTGATCGAACGAAGCCCTGCCGTTGGTTTCATCGCCAAGACGCGCCTCTCGGCACAGGCGATCCGCGACACGCTCGAGCGCGCGGCCTAGACCTTCTCTTTGCTGCTCTTGAGGAACGCGACGACCGCAAGGACGCGGCGGTGGTCGTCCTTCGTCTCGGGGAGATGGAGCTTGGCGAGGATGTGCCGGACGTGCTTCTCGACCGTTCCCTCGGCGAGCCAGAGCTGAGCGGCGATGCCGGCATTCGAGCGGCCCTCGGCCATCAGGGCCAGCACCTCGCGCTCGCGCGCCGTGAGATCCGCGAGCGGGTCATGGCCCCGCCGCGCCCTGACCAGTGTCTGCACGAGACCCGGATCGACGACGGATCCGCCCGCCGCGATCCGTTGCAACGAGTCGACGAATTCGTCCACGTCCAAGACGCGACCCTTGAGCAAGTACCCGATCCGATCGCCCGCCGCAAGGAGCTCTGTCGCCTCGTCGATTTCGACATGTGCCGATAGCACAAGGATGCCCGTCTCCGGAAACTCGTCGCGGATCGTCTGTGCCGCAACGAGTCCCTCGGTCGAGTGAGTTGGCGGCATCCGGATGTCGACGATGACCAAGTCGGGGTCGTGTTCGCGGACGAGCTCGACCAGCTCGTCCCCGTTGCCCGCCTGGCCGACCACCTGGAAGTCGGATCGCTCGAGCAGACTGGCGAGCCCTTCGCGCAGAAGGACGTCGTCGTCGGCCACGACGACGCGACTGGGGGTGGTCGCCTGGGCTTCCACGATTGTCCCAACCTTACGCCGTTGCCCGGTAGCGGGTACGGAGGCATCCCCGCCGTCCGGATGGAAAGAGGCGCACTGGTCGGCTTTCGGCGCAAGGCCGCTTAACGCAATCTTCACCAGGTAAAAAGGCCTCCCCCACGGAAGGGACTTGGCGATGTTCGAAGCCACAGACGACATTTCGCGGACAGAACTGGCGTCGCGCGAGACGAACGGCATCACGGTGAGACTCCTCTGGAGTCGATCGACGAACCTGGTGACGATCGCTGTCGACGACGCCGCAAACGACGACTACTTCGAGCTCATCCTCGGCGAACACGAGCGGGCGCTGGATGTCTTCCACCACCCCTTTGCGCACGCAGCCTCCCGGGGGATCGAGTTCCGCGCGAGTCGCCCACAGCTCCTGCTCGACGCTGCGTAGTCATGTCAGCCCTTGCCAACGTCATTGAGCTTCCGGTTCGTCAGGACTTCGAGGGCCGTGAATCAATCGAGCACGACCTGGTCCTGGCGCTCGCGACGGCGGACGACCTCGCATCAGGCTTGGACGCAGTGGTCCGACGGATTCGCCGCGACTCCGGGGCCACGAGGGCCGAGTGGTGGGCCAAGGATGAGGACGGAGTGTTCGAGCTCGTCGCCGTCGCCGGGACCGCTCGCGGTCGATGTCAGAGCCTGCCGTTCGGGCCGGCCGGTGTGTTCGTTCTCCACGGTGCTCCTCTGGGCCCACAAGTCGAGTCGGTCCTGAGTTCTCTGGCGCCGATCATCAGGCGGCGTGGGGCCGAAGAGCGCCTGGCGCGAACGACGATCCAGCTTGCTCAGCGCAACGAGGCGCTCGAGGATTTCGCGGCGCTCGTCGCGCACGAGTTGAAGACCCCGCTCGCAACGGCGCTCGTCGCCGACGACCCGTCCAGGTCCGTCGAGGACGCGATGTTTCTCGTCGACACGCTCCTCCAGGTGTCGCGGAGCGGGTCGAGCGACGAGACGTTCGCCTCTGTGACGGAGTGCCTCGAGCACGCCGTCGACGATCTCCACCTCGAGATCGAGGTCACGGCCGATGTGGCGACGATGTTGCCGCTGGCGCCGGCCGCGCTCCGGGTGATTCTGCGCAACCTGCTCTCGAACGCCGTCGCCGCCGGCGCCGAGCACGTACAAGTGACCGCGACGCGCTCGTCGTTCTCGTGGTGTGTGCTCGTCGACGACGACGGCGTCGGTCTCGCTGCGGTCGATCGCTACGACGCCGGCAGCGGGCTCGGTCTGTCGCTCTGCCGTCGCATCGCCGCCCGCTTCGGCGGTGCACTGGAGTTGTCTGCGCGGCCCTCGGGCGGCACGCGCGCGACTCTCACGTTCACCGAGGCGCTCGCATGATCCGCGTCGTGATCGTCGACGATCACGAGCTCCTGCGTGCGGGACTGCGCAGCCGGCTCGAACGCGAGGACGGGATCTCCGTCGTCGGCGAGGCGGACTCGGCTGAACGGGCGGTCATCGTGGCGCGTGCGGTTCAGCCGGATCTGATCCTGCTGGATCTCCTGCTGCCGAAGAAGAACGGCTACGACGTAATCCCTGAGCTCGCGGAGGTCGCGCCGGAGGCGAAAGTCCTCGTCGTGTCGTCGCAGGCCGCGCCGAGCTCAGTGCGCCGGGCCCTCTCCGCCGGCGCAGCGGGCTACCTTCCGAAGCACTCATCCGATGGTGACCTTGTGGCT
>Ga0070674_100001837_pt1 | contig 11527 bp, 9 predicted proteins | sample KBSM33metaG_FD_65344 | JGI IMG/M metagenome (GOLD analysis project Ga0070674, IMG submission 65344) | Miscanthus rhizosphere microbial communities from Kellogg Biological Station, Michigan, USA - KBS M3-3 metaG | ecosystem: Host-associated > Plants > Roots > Rhizosphere > Soil ... | reverse complement strand
AAGCTGCCCCGGCCGCAGCGCCCGGGCGGCCCGGACGACGGCCTCTGGATCGATGACGACGCCTCGGCCGGATGGTGCCTCTCGTCGGAGACGGCCGCGCTCGACATCGTCGGCGCCGAGTACGTCCGCGACGTGGAGCCGGGCGAGATCGTGATCCTCGAGCCCGGGCACGCGCCCCGCTCGGTCCGCTACGCGCCCGCATCGCCCGCGCTGTGCGTCTTCGAGCTCATCTACTTCGCCCGCCCCGACTCGTACATGGAGGGGCGCAACCTGTACGAGGTCCGGCGGCGGATGGGCGAGCAGCTCGCCATCGAGCACCCCGTCGAGGCCGACCTGGTCATGCCCGTCCCCGACACGGGCGCGCCGGCGGCGGCCGGGTTCGCGGAGGCGTCGGGCCAACCGTTCCGCGAAGGCATGTACCGCAACCGGTACGCCGGCCGGACCTTCATCCAGCCGTCGCAGGGGCTTCGCCACCGGGGCGTGACGATCAAGCTCAACCCGCTGCGCGAGGTCGTCAACGGGAAGCGGCTGATCGTCGTGGACGACTCGATCGTCCGCGGCACGACCACCAAGCGCATCGTCGAGCTGCTGCGCAAGGCGGGCGCGACCGAGGTGCACGTCCGGATCAGCGCCCCGCCGATCTACCACCCGTGCTTCTACGGCATCGACACCTCCATCGAGACCGAGCTCATCGCGGCCACGCACGATGAGGCCCAGATCCGTGAGTTCATCGGCGCGGACTCGCTGGGCTACCTGTCGATCCGCGGCGTGCTCGCCGCGCTCGACCTGCCGTACGAGCAGTTCTGCTTCGCCTGCTTCGATGGGAACTACCCCGAGCCGGTCCCGTACGACGCGGCCTCGCGCAAGTTCATGCTCGAGGAGCCCGTGATCGCCGGTGGCTGACCCGCGCGCGGCCTATCGTCGGGCCGGGGTGGATGTCGCGGGCGGCGAACGGGCCGTCGAGCTGATGCGCGCCCACGTCGAGTCGACGCGCCGGCCCGAGGTGGTCGGTGGCCTTGGCGGGTTCGGCGGCGCCTTCTCGATCCCCCCGGGCTACCGCGAGCCGCTGCTGATCGCGTCCACCGACGGCGTCGGCACCAAGACCGCGATCGCGTCGGCCGTCGGGCGCTACGACACCATCGGCATCGACCTCGTGGCGATGTGCGCCGACGACGTCGTCTGCACCGGGGCCGAGCCACTGGCCTTCCTCGACTACGTTGCCGTCGGGCAGCTCGACCCGGTGGCGGTCGCGGAGCTGGTCGGCGGGGTCGCGGCCGGATGTCGCGAGGCGGGCTGTGCGCTCGTGGGCGGCGAGACCGCCGAGCACCCGGGGCTCATGGACGCCGACGTCTTCGATCTCGCCGCGACGTGCATCGGCGTCGTCGAGCGCTCGCGGGCGATCGACGGCTCGGCGGCCCGTGCCGGCGACGCCATCCTCGGCCTCCCGTCATCCGGGCTCCACGCGAACGGCTACTCGCTGGTCCGGGCGCTGGTGGCCCAGTGGGACCTGGACCTCGCGGCGCCGTACCAGGAGCGGCTGCGCCGCACGCTCGGCGACGCCGCGGCCGATGCCGAGCTGGCCGCCGCGCCGCACGAATCGATGGCGACACTCGGCGAGGTGCTGCTGACCCCGACGCGGATCTACGCGCGGGCCGTGCTGGCCGCCCGGGACGCGGTCGCCGCCGGGGGTGCCGACATCCACGGCCTCGCCCATATCACCGGCGGCGGCCTGCCGGGCAATGTCCCCCGCGCGCTCCCCGCCAGCCTCGGAGCGCGGCTGGACCCCGATGCGTGGCGGATGCCCTCGGTCATGCGGCTGTTCGGCGCGCTCGGCGGGCTCGACGACGACGAGCTCCGGGCGACGTTCAACGGCGGGCTGGGCATGATCATGGTGATCCCGCCCGAGGCGGTCGCCACGGCCTCGACCGCCCTGGCGGGGCAGGGGATCGCGGCGAGCCTCGTCGGCGAGGTCGCGGAGACCGCCGCGCTCGGGGGCGCCCGCTACGTCGAGGGTCCCCTCGAGGTCCTCCCATGAGCGGCCGCATCGCGGTCGGCGTCTCGGGTGCGGGCTCCAACCTCCGGGCGCTCCACGCCGCCGCGTCGCGCGACGAGCTCGGCGGGGAGATCGTGCTGGTCTTCGCCGACCGGGCCTGCCCGGCGCTCGACTGGGCAGCGGAGCAGGGGATCGAGACCGCGCTCGTCCCCGAAGGCGACGACGCGACGCTCGCCACGACCCTCGTCGACGCCGCGCCGGATGCCGTGGTCCTCGCCGGGTACATGCGGATCGTCGGGCCGGCCGTGCTGGCCGCGTTCGAGGGCCGGATCCTCAACACCCACCCGAGCCTGCTCCCCGCGTTCCCGGGTGCGCATGCGGTCCGCGACGCGCTCGCGTACGGCGTCGCGGTGACCGGCTCCACGGTCCACGTCGTGGACGCGACGCTCGACGGGGGACCGGTGGTCGCCCAGGACGCGGTGGCGGTCCTGCCCGGCGACGACGAGGACGCCCTCCACGCCAGGATCCGCGCCGTGGAGCATCGGCTGTTGCCGCGTGCGGTCGCCCTGCTGCTGGCGGGCGCACTGAGCGTCGCCCCCGACGGCCGGCACGTCCGGCTTGACCTGGACCGTGCCGACGGGGCCGTGCCGGTCCCGCGCCGCGCGCTGCTCTCCGTCTACGACAAGACCGGCCTCGGGGAGCTCGGCCGCGGCCTCGTCGCGCGCGGCTTCGAGCTCGTCTCCACTGGCGGCACGGCGCGGACGCTCCGCGACGCCGGGCTGCCCGTGACGGATGTCGGCGCCGTCACGGGCTTCCCCGAGATGCTCGACGGCCGGGTCAAGACGCTCCATCCGCGGGTCCACGGCGGCCTGCTGGCCGACCGACGCCTGGCCGATCATCGCCGGCAGATCCTCGCGGCGGCCATCGCCCCGTTCGACCTCGTCGTCTCGAACCTCTATCCGTTCGCGGCCGCGCTCGAGCGGCCCGGGATCACACTCGACGAGTTGATCGAGGAGATCGACATCGGCGGCCCGTCGATGGTGCGGGCCGCGGCCAAGAACCATGCGAGCGTGGCGATCGTCACCGACCCGGCGCGCTACGACGCGATCCTCACCGCGCTCGACGCGCCGGGCGGGATCGACGACGCGCTGCGGCGCGCCCTCGCCCTCGAGGCGTTCGCGCACACGGCGGCCTACGACGCCCGGATCGCGGCGGAGCTGCCGGCCCGCATGGCCGCCGCCGGCCTGGCGCTTCCCGACGAGCCGGGGCTGCCCGGCGCAAGCGACCCGTACCCGGCGCGGCTGACGGTGCCGCTCGAGAAGGTGGAGACGCTCCGCTACGGCGAGAACCCGCACCAGCCCGCGGCCCGCTACCGGCGGCCGGGGACGACGGCGGCCGACGGGGTCTTCGGCGAGGAGCGGGACCCGCTCCAGGGCAAGACCCTCTCGTACAACAACGTCCTGGACGCCGCCGCGGCCGCCGCCCTTGGCCGCGCCCTGCGCGGTCCCGGCGTCGTCATCGTCAAGCACACCAACCCGTGCGGCGCCGCGGAACGGCCCACGCTGCTGGCGGCATGGGAGGCCGCCCTCGAAGCCGACCCGGTCAGCGCGTTCGGTGGGGTCGTGGCCCTCACGCGCCCCGTGGATCGCGCCGTCGCCGAGCGGCTCGTCTCGATCTTCCTCGAGATCGTCGTCGCACCGGCCTTCGAACCCGCCGCGCTCGAGGTCCTCGCGACCAAGCCGAACCTGCGCGTGCTCCTCGACCCGGGCCTGGCCTCGGACGAGCCGACGACGGCCGAGGCGGCGTCTCCGACCGGATCCATCCGGACCGCGGGCGGTGCCGTCCTCGTGACCGCACCGGACATCGTCAGCGATGTCGCGAGCACGTGGTCATGCGCGACCCGACGCGCCCCGACCGACACCGAGCAGCTCGACCTCGACCTCGCCTGGCGGCTGGTCCGCGGCGTGACGTCGAATGCGATCGTGCTCGTCAAGGACCGCCGGCTGGTGGGGATGGGGAGCGGTCAGACCTCGCGCGTGGACGCCGCCCGGCAGGCCGTCGCGAAGGCGCGCGCGATGCTCGGGCCGGACGCGCCCGTCGGGGCGGCCTGCGGGTCCGACGCGTTCTTCCCGTTCCCGGACGCCATCGAGGCGTGCCTGGCCGCGGGCGTCACCGCCTTCGCCCAGCCGGGCGGCTCGATGCGAGACGCCGAGGCCGTCGCGGTCGTCGACGCGGCCGGCGGCACGATGCTGATCACCGGGTCGCGCCACTTCCGCCACTGATGTCGCCCCTCGCCACCGGCCGGCGCGGGCGTCGCATGACGGGGTTGTGAGGCCCCCGGCCCGGGTCTACGATCGGGTCACCTAACGGAGGGCACGGTGGACCGGACCAACGAGGAGGTCGTCCGCGAGTACGCGGCCGCGGCGGCCGCCAACGACCTCGAGACGCTCACCCGGCTGCGACACCCGGACTGGGTGACCGTCTGGCCCCAGTCCGGAGAACGGCTGGTCGGCAACGACGCCTTCGCGGCGGTCGTGGAGGGCTACCCGGGCGGCAAACCGACGACCGTCGTGGACCGGGTGGTCGGCGCCGAGGACCGCTGGGTGGTCACCGCGGGCAATACCGTCGTCCGCGTCTCGGGCAGCGGCGACCACTGGTGGGGGGCATGGGTCATGACCTACCCGGATGGCCTCGTCTACCACTGCATCGACCTGATCGAGCTGCGCGACGGCCTGGTCCGGCGCGAGACGATGTTCTGGGCGCCGCCGTTCGAGGCACCGGAGTGGCGCGCCCCGTTCGTGGACCGGAGCGACGCCCCCGCCTGATCTCCCCCGAACCGCAAAGACGATTTTGCAAAGAGACTTGTGCAAAGGACTCTTTGCGGTTATCATCGGGTCATGGACACATGGGACCGCACCAGGATCACCGAGGTCGAGGCGCTCCGCGCCGTCGCCCATCCACTCCGGGCCCGACTGCTGGGCGCGCTGCGCCACGAGGGACCCGCCACCGCGACCGAGCTCGGCCAGCGGTTCGGCGAATCGAGCGGGTCCACGAGCTACCACCTGCGCCAGCTCGAGCGGTACGGGCTGATCGTCGAGGACGAGGACCAGCGCTCCAAGCGCGAGCGCCGCTGGCGCGCCGCGGCCAAGTTCACCTCCTGGGACGACGCGGACTTCGTGGACCAGCCCGAGGGCCGAGAGGCCTCGGACGCGATGCACGACCTGCAGGTCCACTGGCTGCTGAAGCGCGACCGCCAGTGGCGCGACCGGCGGCTCGAGTGGGACCGCGAGTGGCTCGGCGCCGCCGGCACCAGTGACGTCGAGGTCCGCCTGACGCCCGCGGCCACCCGCCGCTTCGTCGAGCGCTTCCTCGAGCTGGCCCGTGAGGCAGAGGTCGAGTCGGCGGCCGAACCCGGCGCCGAGATCGTGTCGATCCACATCCAGACCGTCCCGGTCCACCCGGACGACCTCGTCTGATGCCCGCGACCCCGGCCGGCCTCGTCCGCCGCTTCGCGCTCCTGTCCGCGCTGCGCTGGTTCCCGATCGGGCTGACGATCCCGGTCAACATCCTGCTGATGCAGGCCCGCGGCCTCGACCTGGCCGCGATCGGCGGCCTGTATGCCATCTACGGCGTCGTGACCATCGCCCTGGAGCTGCCGACCGGCGGGCTCGCCGACGTCATCGGGCGGCGCACGGTGCTCGTCGCCGCCGCGGTCGCGACCACCGTCTCGATGCTCATCGCCGCGTTCGCCCAGGACGCGCCGATGTTCGCGCTGGCGCTCACGCTGGCCGCCACCGGGCGCGCGCTGGGGTCCGGGCCGCTCGACGCCTGGTACGTGGACGCGACGCACGCGATCGACCCCGAGGCGTCGGTGCGTCACGGCCTGTCGCGGGGCCAGGCCGCCGAGGCGCTCGCGCTCGGTCTCGGCGCGATCATCGGCGGGCTCCTCCCGGCGATCTGCCTCTCGATCTGGCCGTCGCTCACGTCAGGCCCGATCATCGGCCTCTCCGTGCCGCTCCTCGTCGCCGCCGCGATGACCGCCGCCAACGGCGTCGCGATCGTCCTGGTCGTCCACGAGCAGCGCCCTGCCTGGATCGGCGCACGGGCGATCGCCGGCGGGATCCCGAGCACGATCCGCGACGGCCTCCGGCTCGGGCTCGGCGACCCGCTGCTGCGCCGGTTGATGGTCCGCGCCGCCCTGCTCGGCGTCGTGCTCGCGGGCATCGAGCTCCTCGCCCCGGGGACGTTCGCCGCTCTGCTCGGCGGCGAGGAGCAGGCCAGCCGCGTCTACGGCATCTTCGCCGCGACCGCGTTCGCGGCCAACGCCGCCGGATCCGCGCTCGCACCGGCGGTCGCCCGACGCCTGGGCGGCGCTCGCGCGGCGGCCCTGGCGTCGTTCGCGGCCGGGGCCGCCATCCTGCTCGTCGCCAGCCCGTTCCTGGCCCTCGTCGGCGCCGGCTACGTCGCCGTCTACCTGATGCTCGGTGTGGGAGGACCGCTCGCCTCGGAGCTGCTCCACGGCCGCGTGGCCGCCGCGCAGCGGACGACGATGCTGTCGGTCGAGTCGCTCGCCCTCCAGGTCGGCGGCGTCGTCGCGAACCTCTCGCTCGGGGCGATCGTCGTCGCGACCTCGCTCGGGTGGGGCTTCGCCTGCATCGCCGCGGCGATGGTCGCCGGCGGCGCGCTCCTCCTGACCCGCCCGTTCCGGCAGGCGGCGGCCGTGGTGGATCTCGCGCGGCCCGCACCGGCCCACGAAGCCGGCTGAGCACGGCCCGCCCGACTGCTACCATCGCGCTCCCATGAGCGACCGGCCCCGCTTCTACCTGACCACTTCCATCGCGTATGCGAACAACAAGCCGGGCATCCACACCCTCTACGAGGTGATCGGCTCCGACGCGATCGCGCGCTGGCATCGCATGCTCGGCGACGACACGCGGTTCCTGACCGGCACCGACGAGCACTCGATCAACATCGCCCAGGCCGCTGTCGACGAAGGCCGGCCCACACGCGAGTTCGTCGACGAGAAGGTCGCGCTCTTCCATTCGTCGGAGGCTGCCCTCGGGATCGCCCCGGACCGCTTCATCCGGACCACCGACGCCGACCACGTCCGCGCCGCCCAGGAGATGGTCCGCCGGGCGTACGCGAACGGCGACATCTATCCCGGCACCTACGAGGGCTGGTACTGCCCGAACGAGGGCTTCCGCAACGCCACCGACGTGATCGAGACCGCCGAGGGGACGATCTGCCCCAACCACCCCGGCGTGCCGCTCCAGTGGCTGACCGAGCGGAACTGGTTCTTCAAGCTGTCGAACTACCAGGAGCGCCTCGAGCGCCATTTCGCCGAGCACCCCGACTTCGTCCAGCCCGATTTCCGGCGCAACGAGATGCTCGGGTTCATCCGCAACGGGCTCGAGGACTTCTCGATCAGCCGCGAGCGGACGCCCGGCGACTGGGGCATCCCGTTCCCGATCCGCGAGGACGGCTCGTCGTCGCAGCTCCCCGACGGCACGTGGGACCCGGCCGCCGGCAAGATCTATGTCTGGTACGACGCGCTCATCAACTACATCACGGGTGCCGGCTTTCCGGACGACCCCGAGGCGTTCGCCCGCTGGTGGCCGGCCGACCTGCACGTCATCGGCAAGGACATCGCCCGCTTCCACACGATCTTCTGGCCGGCGATGCTCTGGAGCGCGGGCCTCGAACCGCCACGCCGGGTCTGGGTCCACGGCTGGCTGCTCGCCGCGGGCGGCGAGCGGATGAGCAAGAGCCGCGGCAACTTCCTCGACCCCGACGACTTCGTGGCCGCGTTCGGTCAGGACGGCGCCCGCTACGTCGCCCTGCGCGAGGTCCCGTTCGACCGCGACGCCGAGGTGTCGTGGGACTCGTTCGTCCGCCGCTACAACGCCGACCTCGCCAATGACTTCGGAAACCTGGTCAACCGCACGGTCAGCATGGTCAACCGCTACCTCGATGGCGAGCGGCCCGATCCGGGGCCGCCCGCGGACGGTCGACTCTCGGCGGCATGGGCCGGCGTCCCCGAGCGGTATGCCGACGCCGTGGCGGGCTGCCTGCTGGACGAGGCGCTCGACGCGCTCATCGGCACCTTCGTGCCCCAGGCGAACAAGATGGTCGACGCGGCGCGCCCGTGGGACCTGGCCAAGGCCGCGAAGGCGGGCGACGAGGCCGCGTCGACCCGGCTCCGCGACGTCCTCGGCGATCTCGTCGAGGCCTGCCGCGTGATCGGCCTCGCGGTGACCCCGTTCATGCCCGCGACCGGCCCGCGAGTGCTGGCCCAGCTCGGGTTCGAGTACCCGTACTCACCCGACGGCAACGGCGGCCCGCCGATCCTCGAGGAGCTGGCGTGGGGCCGCCACGCGGGGGAGGGGGGACGCGTGACGGCGCCGGAGCCGCTCTTCCCGCGGCTCGACGCGGAACCCGGGCCTGACTGACGCCGGATGCGCCTGGTCGACAGCCACTGCCACGTCAACGCCGACCGCTTCGAGGGTGACGCCGACCTGGTCATCGGTGGCGCCCGGCTGGCCGGCGTCGAGCGGATCCTCGTCCCCGGCTGGAACGTCGCCTCGTGCGAGCGCGCGCTCGCGCTCGTCGACCGCTTCCCGTGGCTCGACGCCGCGGTCGGGGTCCACCCGCACGATGCCGCGAAGGTCGACGATGCCGCCTGGGCCGGCCTGGCGGCCCTCGCGGCCGATGCACGCGTGGTCGCGATCGGCGAGACCGGCCTCGACTACGACCGGGTCTTCAGCCCCATCGAGGACCAGCTCGCCAACCTGCGCCGGAACCTGGCGCTCGCCCTCGAGACCGGCAAGCCGGCGATCCTCCACTGCCGTTCGGCCGACGGCCGGCGCGATGCGCAGGACGCGCTCGTGGCCGAGCTCCGGGCAGCGGGCGTCGGCGATTCGCGCTGGGCGGCCGCCTTCGGCGAGCGACCGCCGGCGGTCATCCACTCGTACTCAGGCCCGCTGGACTACGGCCGCGAGGTCATCGACCTGGGGTTGGCGGTGAGCTTCTCGGGGCTGGTGTTCCGGGCCGGCGAGGAGCCATCGGCCGAGGTCGCCGCCCTCGTCCCGCTCGATCGCGTGCTGATCGAGACCGATTCGCCGTTCCTGTCGCCACCCGGCGCGCCGCGCTCGCGCAACGAACCGGAGTGGGTCCGCGTCACAGGGACGTGGCTTGCCGAACGACGGCAGGTCACCATCGAGGAACTCGGCACGTCCCTCGTCGCCAACTATGATCGGCTCTTCCCGAGTCGTCGGAGGACTACGTGAACCCCACCCCGCGCCGGCCCCTCCACCACGGGCTCGGCCTGCTCGTCGTCGCGACGCTCGCGGTCGCCGCGTGCACGCAGGTCGCCCCGCCCCCGCCGTCGGCCTCGTCATCCGCCTCGCCGTCCGCGTCCGCGTCGGCCTCGCCGTCCGCATCCACCGCCGCGGTGAGCCCATCACCGGTGGCGACCATCGTCGCGTCCGGGTCGCCGTCGGCCACGCCGGTCCCCACGATCTGCCCGATCGCAGAGCAGAAGGGCAACCTGCCCTCCGATCGCCTGGTCGACATGAAGGTCGGCACGTCCGCGACCGCCGACACCCTGACGTTCGTCTTCGGCCGGTCCTCGCTCGGGAATCCCGCCGGCCAGCCGGTCGGCGACCTGGCCATCGCGACCAAGCCGTACACCGAAGGCGCGAGCGGCAAGCCGATCAGGATGGACGGCGACCAGGTCATCCAGGTCCGGTTCATGCACATGTCGTTGCAGAACGACGTCGGTCAGGAGACCTACCAGGGGCCAGCCAGCGTGAAGCCCGCCCTGCCGGCCCTGCGACAGGCCACCTTGTTCGACGCCTTCGAGGGGCAGATGGGCTACTACATCGGGTTCGACGGACCGGGCTGCGTCACGCTCGAGCGCGTCGGCCAGAACGTCGTCCTGACCTTCGCCCACTAGGCACCCCCGCCATCGCGGTCATGTGCGGCCGTCCGACGCGCCAGTCGGGCGGCCATTCAGGTTGACAGCGGGGGTCCGCGTTCGGTAATCTCCGATTGGCACTCTCCGTGCGAGAGTGCCAAGCATCGCTGGACCGTGGAGCACGGTCGTCCGCACAGGTCGCCGGCATGGACCGGCGGGAGGAGCGGGACCGAGCGCGGCAGGATGTCTCAGATGCGTTCACGGGATGCCCGATCCGACCCCGTTCCCGGTCGGGTCGCCGCCCCGCCAGATGATCGACGGCCCGCTGCGGCCGCCACAGGAGGAACAGCACGTTGGCCAAAGCCACTGCGACCGCGACCAAGAAGCTCAGTCCGCTGGGCGACCGCGTGGTCATCAAGCCCAGCGCCCGCGAGGAGATGACCAAGAGCGGCATCGTCCTCCCGGACACCGCCAAGGAGAAGCCCCAGGAGGGCACCATCATCGCCGCGGGTCCGGGCCGCATCCTCGAGGACGGCAAGCGCGAGGCGATGGACGTCAAGGCCGGCGACAAGGTCCTGTACGCCAAGTACGCCGGGACCGAGTTCAAGGTCGACGGCGACGAGCTCCTCATCGTCAGTCAGAAGGACATCCTGGCGATCGTCGCCGACTGACGGCCGTGCCGTCGGTCTGCGCCCCCGCCCCACGTTCCTGGAGGGACACTCGAATTGGCTAAGCAACTGGTCTTCGACGAGTCGGCTCGTCGTTCGCTCAAGCGCGGCGTGGATCGCCTCGCCGACGCCGTCAAGGTGACCATCGGCCCCAAGGGCCGCAACGTCGTCCTCGACAAGAAGTTCGGCTCCCCGACCATCACCAACGACGGCGTCACCATCGCTCGCGACATCGAGCTCGACGATCCGTTCGAGAACATGGGCGCGCAGCTCCTCAAGGAGGTCGCGACCAAGACCGACGACGTCGCCGGCGACGGGACGACCACCGCGGTCGTGCTCGGCCAGGCGATGGTCAGCGAGGGCCTCCGGGTCGTCAGCGCCGGCGCCAACCCGATGGTCGTCAAGCGCGGCATCGAGGCCGCGGTCGAGGCGATCGTCGAGGAGATCAAGAAGCAGTCGCGCCCGGTCGACAACCGCGAGCAGATCGCGGCCGTCGCCGCCATCAGCGCGGCCGATCCCGAGGTCGGCGAGGTCATCGCCGAGGTGATGGACAAGGTCGGCAAGGACGGCGTCATCACCGTCGAGGAAGGGCAGTCGCTCGGCCTCGAGAAGGAATACACCGAGGGCATGCAGTTCGACCGGGGCTACCTCTCGGCCTACTTCGTGACCAACCCCGATCGGATGGAGGCGGTCCTCGACAACCCCCTCATCCTGATCACGGACAAGAAGATCTCCAGCGTCCAGGACATGCTCCCGGCGCTCGAGAAGACCGTCCAGCAGGGCAAGCCCACGCTGATCATCGCCGAGGACGTCGACGGTGAGGCGCTCGCGACCCTGGTCGTCAACAAGCTCCAGGGGCGTCTCCAGGTCCTGGCCGTCAAGGCCCCGGGCTTCGGCGACCGCCGCAAGGAGATGCTCCGCGACATCGCGGTCCTGACCGGCGGCACGGTC
>Ga0070674_100001836_pt1 | contig 11534 bp, 13 predicted proteins | sample KBSM33metaG_FD_65344 | JGI IMG/M metagenome (GOLD analysis project Ga0070674, IMG submission 65344) | Miscanthus rhizosphere microbial communities from Kellogg Biological Station, Michigan, USA - KBS M3-3 metaG | ecosystem: Host-associated > Plants > Roots > Rhizosphere > Soil ... | reverse complement strand
TACCACCCGAGGCAGCCGTGATCCATCCAGCCCTGCTCTGGACCGCCGCCCTGCCAGTGCGGTTCATCGCGTACCTGGCGGAGCAATACTGGCCTCCTCGTTGGGCACGCACACCCACACCGCCAGATCCTGATCCACGGGCTCGCGCTGATGGACCTCGACCTCGGCGAAGGTGAACCCGACCGGGCAGAACACCTCGGCAGGCGTCGATGGCACCGGAGCGGGGGAACCCTGTGGACCCACTGGACCGACTGGCCCCTGCGGGCCGCGCGGGCCACGGGTGCCATCGGTGCCGTCCTGGCCATCCTTGCCCTGCTGACCGGCTGGACCTGGCTTACCCTGCTTGCCGTCGGCTCCCTGCTGACCGGTGTCGCCATCCTGGCCATCGACACCCGGGAGCCCCGCCCCCGGCGGACCAGCGGGACCCGGACCTCCGGGCTCACCCTGCGGGCCAGGCGGTCCGACCTCCCCGGGCTCGCCCTGTGGACCCTGCTGCCCTGGCGGGCCCGGCTTGGCGGTGGCGTCGGCACCCGCAGGCCCCGGCGGGCCCTGCGGACCCTGTGGCCCCACGAGCACAGTCGGAGCCCCCGGCGTGCTCGGGGCGCTGACGATGCCGTTGACGACCGTCCCGGCGAAGGCCAGGGTCGCTAGCCCCCCGGCCACCCAGTACCCGAGCGGGCTACCCGTCAGCCGGGACATCGGCCCTCTCCGTCGCCTGGGCGTAGCGCTGTCTGGCGAGGGTGGCGTCAGTGCGTCCGGCCATGAAGCCAGCCAGCAGACCGATCAACGTGTTGACCACATCCCCGAGTGCGTGGAACCCGGCTTGGGTATCCCGGTCTGGCACCAGGATGGTGATGAGGAACAGGGCCGTACCAGAGGCGAGCACCGAGAAACAGACGGTGGCCACGACGACCAGCATCAGCAGATCCCCGGTCGGGCGGTCGGCCAGTCGTCTGCGCATCTCACTCCCTCGGGTCGGCCAAGATCACCGCGACGACACCGAGACAGATCCCCACCACCAGCCCGATCGCCACGCCTGTGCCGAAGACCCACCACTCCCAGTCGCTCAGGGCAGCCCGGTCATCTCCCACACCACGTAGTCACGTGCCGACGCCGATGCACCACCTTCGCGCTTTGCGGCCAGCACCGCTCCGTTCGCCGCGAAACAGAGGCCCTCAGGCTCATCCTCGTCCGACCCGGACAGGTGCATCCCGGTCACGTCGAACTTGCTCAGCAAGCACGTCCCGGCCCAGTCGAACACGTCCAGCACATGCTTGCCGCCGGAGGGGTCCGGAGACTCGTTGGTGCTGCCGTAGATCCGGTAGATCCGGGACTCGTTGCACGACCACGACTGTTGGGTGAGGTCGGTGCGCTTGGAGAGGGTGACCTCCTCGATCGGGTCCGACCGGTTGTCGCCACCGGTGAAGTCGGTCCGGTCGAAGATCGAGATGGTCTCCTTGGTGTCCGTGGCGGAGCGAAAGGCCACCCGGTCGTGGTAGCCCGCCTGGGGCCGACCGCCCTTGTAGTCCATCTTGTCGCCGGAGGTGCGGGAGACCTTCTTGCCCGAGTTCCACGGGTAGCGGTACGAGGGGTCCTCGCCGCACCACACGTAGAGGTTCCCGGCGGCGGAGCGGTAGGCGTAGACCGTCTGTCCGTGCCCGGCGTCGTTGACCTGCATCCAGTCGATGTACTTGCCGCTGGAGTCGAACATCAGGAACCGGATGTCCCCGGCGTTGTTGTAGTCCTGCGCCACGATCCAGCGCTCAGCGTGGGAGGTGCCGTCGTCCTCGGTCATGGCATCGACCCGGGCCATGCCCTGGAGGTAGGAGACCGAGCCGGACACCCCGTTCAGGCTGAGGGTCTTGTGGTGCTTCCACCCCGGCTTCGCCGCAGGCGGTGGTGCGTCCACCACATCGAGGTAGTCGCTGGAGTACCAGTTCGTGCCCCCGGTGACCCAGCCGCTCACCAGGTCACCGGTGACATCGAAGGTGTAGCCGGTCTCGCGGACGATCGTGTTGCCGTCCTTGTCGAGCGACTTCGGCCCACCGGGGAGGGTGCGTGCCGTGAGCCCACCACTGGCGGTGACCTTGACCTCGTCGCCCTTCTTCACACCGTTGGGGTTGGTGGGGTCGGGCTTGACCATGGGGAACAGGTAGTCGGTCGAGAACCACACGCCACCCAGGTCGGGGTCCGGCGGCTCGGGGGGAACGTCAGCCCCGGCCCAGGCTTGTAGCGCCGCCAGCGTAGCGAACTTCGGTGCCCGGTTCTTGTCGTAGGGCTCCCAGGTGTACTGGTGGAAGGTCCACTCGTACTCGATCCCCGGGTCCGACCCGCCGTTGGGGTCAGCGATCCAGAGATAGTCACCCGCGAACGAGGTGGTGTCCTTGTTCCGCCAGAAGTCCTTGTTGCAGTAGAGCCCGACCCGGTTGTCCGGGAAGAGCCCCTGGACCTGCTCGATCCAGTCGTCCTTCTGCGCACAGGAGGCGGTGCCGGTGCCGGTGTCGTTCTCCCAGTCGCAGGCGATCAGGTCGCCGGGCTGCACGTCGGCGTTGTCCACGAACCAGTGGACCTGAGCGGTCACGTCGCCCTTGTTGAGCCAGTGGTAGTGCCCGGCAACCTTGCCCCGGTCCCGGATCACCCCGAGTTGGTGGGCTCGGTCGGGGTTGGCATAGGACTTGCCCTCGGTCGCCTTCACCCAGCCGTAGTCCCAGGCGTCGTCCTCCCAGGACGAGTTGTTGTTGGACGAGACATCGACGCCGATCAATCCGTCGACCATCACTCAGCCGCCCATCCGTCAACCAACTGGGTGACCACGAACGTGTCGCCGTAGGGCCTGGTCTTCACCACGTCACCTTCTCCGCTGGGCTCGTCCCGACCGTTGAGTTCGCCGCCCGCGATGACGTACACCGTGTCACCGACCTTCACCCCGTTCGGGTTGTCCGGCTCGCCACCGGCGGTCAGGTAGGACAGCCGCACGTCAGCGATGTCCTCGGTCCAGCCCTTGTAGGTGAGGTTGCCCCAGTCCCGGTCGATCTCGTCGATGCTGACCGTGGCGCACTTGCCGTTGGACTGCTGGTCGGTGGAGCGGACCATGCCGCCACCCATCGAGACGACCGCGTGGCCGTACCCAGAGCCACCCCCGGTCCAGAAGACGGGGGCACCTTCGGGTGGCGTTCGGTCACCGGCGTGCTTGTACTTGGCGGCGTTCCACTGAGCACTGGCGTCGGGGTACATGTGCGGGGACTCCAGCCACTCCTGGGTCTGCCACAGGCACATGCCCACGTCGCAGTTGGTGGTCCCGGCGGCGTTGTCCATCGCCTCCTTAGCCGACTGCACCACCATCGTCAGCCACCCCCTTCTCGTCCCCGTTGCGGTAGTCCCGGTTCTGCTCGCCACCGGGCGGGGCGGGGGGGTCCGCCTTGCCCAGTACGGTCGAGCCGTCCGGCGCGGACTCCTGCTTCGCGGGTACCGGATCAGCACCCTCGGTCCCTCCCGCGAAGCCAGTGTTGCCGCTCATTGCTTCGCCACGACCTTGCCGCCGCCGCCGCGCACCACGGCTGCCCGGGCCTGGATCTCACTCGGGTAGTCCTTGGTGGTGGTGCCGTCCTTGGACACGTAGGTCCAGGTCGTCGCCTTCTTGTTCTGTCCGCACGCGCAGGCCATCAGTTCGCTCCCACTCTCTCGCGTAGTTGAGCCATCTTGTCGCGCCGGGCCAGCGCCTTGATCACACCCTGGATCACTGCGTCCATCGGGTCGTCGGGCTTGGCCACCACTCCGGCCGCGATCAGCGCGACCTGGGCCTGGTTGTGCACCGCGACCACCGGGAACCCGGCCACGTTGACCGCGAGCGCGGCCACCATCTCCATCTGCCCGGGGCGAACCTCGCGCCAGTCGCCGGACACGTCGGAGGCCCGCAGGGTGTACGCCTGCTGCTCGGTCCAGCCCGGGCGCATCCAGCCCGCTGCCCAGATGCCATGCTCGTCCTCGCCCACCGCGATGTCGGCCACCCCGGCGGAGGTGCGGTCGTAGTGCTCGATGGCAGCCGTGAAGCCCATGTGGCCGGGAGCGTGCCCACCCCCCAGGGAGAGCACGCCGGTGCGGGCCTGGGTGCCGTCGTCCAGCAACACCCGCTTGGAGGCGTAGTAGGCGTAGTCGCTCTGGCTCATCGGCGGGGCGACGCAGACATCCTCGTAGCCGATGTGGCAGGACGACCACTCCGCGAGGTGGCCGAACACCCGACCCTCCTCGGTCACGGTGAGGTGGGTGGGCTCAGTCAGGTTCGGGTTCTTGAACCAGTCCGCCGGGGCCTTGATGCCGCCCGAGGCGACCAGGCTGACCGCCGGAGCGGGCTCACCATTCTCAGGACCCTGAGAAAGTTCGCTCGGGGCCCGACCCGGCCAGTAGCCGATGGCGTCGTAGTGCCACTGGGCACAGATCTGGTTGAGGAAGCGCATGTCCTCGGGGGAGTTGGCGGCGATCTTCTCCCCCACCAGGGCCCGGCAGCGGTTGAAGTCGCCGGGCACCCCCCAGTTGATCTTGGCGTAGCCCTCGTGACCAGGCTGGGTCCAGTACGCCCAGAGGCGGCGGGTCTCCTCCGGGTTGGTCACCCAGCCCGGCCCGCGACCAAAGGTGGCCGCATCGAGGGCGGCCTTGATCGCGTCCGGTGGCTCCTCACCCAACTGCTTGTACGCACCGCGCAACTGCCGGGCGGCGCTGGCCTTGGCCTCGGCCGGGGCGTCCACCTGGTTGAAGCGGGACGCGGCGGCGTGCACCCCGGCGCGACTCAGGGCGCCCCCGGGCTCCTTGATCGGGAGTTTGTGGCAGGACTTCTCGTCCCCGGTGCAGACGTGCAGGATGGTCGAGGCCTTCCACTGCTCCGGGGTGAACCGCCCTGCGCTGCCGTCCCAGGACTCCTCGCTGATCAGCGTGATGGTGGCCTCCGGTCCGGAGACCCCCTGGCTGGCGGCGATGGTGTTGGCGTCGTCGCTGGCACTCGGCTTGATCGGCACCCAGCCGGGCTCATCGCCGTCCATCGGCTCCTTGTCCTGCTTCTTCTTCGCCAAGCACTCCTCGTAGTCCGGAGCGTCGGGGTCACACTCCTCCTCGTCGACCGGCTCCGCATCATCCTCAGGGTCCTGAGAATCCTTCTTCTTCGGCGGGAACGGCGGGGCTCCGGCGGCCTCGTCGGCCCAGGTCCCCAGCGCGATGTATGCCTCGGCGAAGGCCGGGATCGAGACCAGGGAGGCGGAGGCGATCCGGGCCGAGTTGAAGGTGACCTGACCGCTCTCCTCGTCGAACTCGAACTCGGAGTCGTCGGCGTCCACGCTCACTCCGAACTTGCCGAACTCGGCCACCAGGCCGACGATCTCATCGGTCTCCGGGGTGTCGATCCAGACCCCCTCGGCCTGCATCAGGTTGACCCCGCTCTCCCCGGGCACTCGCTCGATGGAGTCGATCCGGCCCACCACGGTGGAGCCGTCGTGTCCCTCGTTGGTGGCTCGCTGCCAGGTCAACGGAAGGGGGAGATCCCGGTTGCGCAGCGAGTCCAGCGCGAACCGCCGGCCATCTCCGGACCAGGCACCTTCGGGGGCGAGGACACCGTGCCACGCCAGAGGGGTTTCGAGCATGGTGTTCTCCTTCTGAGAAGCGGCGGTCAGTGACGCTGCGTCGAGGTGGATGTAGACGGGCTGCAAGACGCAGCGACAGTTGATGGTGTTCTCCAGGCTCCCGCGCGGGTCACCCGGGTAGCGCATCCGCTCCCCCCCGACCAGGAACACCGAACCCGGGGGGCGCCGCTGACGGTCTGCGGCAGCATGGGCGTCGCGCACCTTGCTGTCGTGCATGGTGGTCCACTTCATCAGCACGGGACGAACCTCGTCGACACCGGCCTGGAGGGCGGCAGCGTTCATGGCTGCCACCGCCAACCAAGTCGCTGTCGTGCCCGGGTCGGAGGTGGACATGGTGTGGTTAACCACGCCGCGCAGCGAGTAGATGAACCCCGCTGTACGGGCCCGCCGGTCGCCACCTTCGGCCAGGTACGCATCGAGGTACACCTGGGTGAGGGCCTCGTTGAGGTCCTGGAACCGGTTGGGGTTGTCCAGGTCCTCGATCCACGCGGTGACCACCGGGAGCAACTCCGCGATCACCTGGTCCTGCTCCTTGCGTCGCCGCGCCGCGAACTCGATCGACGACATCGCCTCGTAGCCCTCGGACCCGAACTCGATCCAACCGGTCGAGACAGTCATGCGGAGACCTGATCGGCCAGCCTCAGCCAGTTCACCAGCCGGTCCCGGCGGTGCGGGCTCTGCTCAGCCATCAGCGAGGCGCAGTACGCACTGAGCACTGGCACCACCACGGTGCAGTCCGCGATGCCCTCCAGCACCTGGGGCGCACAGGACCAAGCGTCCTCCAGCATCTTCTCCGCCGTGCCGTTGGCCTTCACGTAGACGTGGGTCTCGTACGACGGCACCCCGGGGGGCTTGGACACGCTCTGTCGCAGCCGGTTGCCCGCCCGCTCCAGGGCCCGGAAGACCAGCGCCTCGCTCGCCGCCACCAGGGCGTTCTCGTCCGGTGTCCTCGGCCGGGTGGGATGCTCCTCGATCGAGGGGTCGGGCCGCGTTTCACGTGGAACGGCCTCGGGCTGGGCGATCGGACCCAGGTCCACCCCCAGTTGCCCGAGCGCGGCCTGGACCTGCTCGGGGGTGGCCGAGCCGGAAGCCACCTTGATGGTCAGCCAGCGGACGAACTCCTGGGCCTCGGGCACATCGTCGGCGTCGAAGCCGTTCTCCCGCAGCAGCGCGGAGGACGAGATGAGCCCCCGGTCGTACAACTCGAAGGCCTCCTTGCTCCGGTCGGGCCGCAGCCGCAGCGCGGAGGAGTCGTAGGCGACGATCGACAGGTCGGTGGTCAACGGACGCAGGTAGCCGACGGTCAGGCCGTTGACGATCACATCGAGCATCGGCTCGATGTGCAACTTGATAGTTGACTCTTCAACTTGCCATGCGCCCCAGTGGCTGACCGAGCCCGAGGAGCCGCCACCCGAGGAGGTGCCGCTCATCCCCAGCACCTGCTCGGGGGGGAGGTCCATGCCCAGCGCGAACCGGCGGATGGCCTCGTTGCGCAGACCCATGCTGGCCGCGTCCAACTCCGACCAGAAGGTCAGCAGCCGGGGCTTGTCGATGGTGTCGTCCGGGGCCGTGACCACGATGGGCACGATCGCGCTCGGTGAGGACGGGTCCTCGATGGGCGACATCATGGCATCGGCCAGGGTCGCCATGAAGGCATCGGCATCGTTGGTCGGCCTGGCGGGCTCAGTGCCATCGGCGGTGACCGCGTTCGGGGGCGGCGGGAACGTCATCCCCTGGGGCATGATCAGAATCCCGGAGCCCGCCAGCCGACTGGTGATCTGAGCGAACACGTGCCGGGTCAGCCACTCGATCTCGCTCAGGATCGGCAGCAGCGCCTTGAACGGAGAGTCGGCCTCGATCCGGTGCGCAGGGCTCGGCAGCCAGATCCGGATCACCACGTCGGACTCGGTGAGTTGCACCACCGGCAGTCCGTTGCCGTAGTTGATCTGCCAGTTCTCCCCGGCGACCACCATCTCCAGACAGGAGACGATCTCCCAGGTGTCCACGCCATCGACCTGGCGACCGACCAGGTAGCACTCCCCGGCGATGGTCAGGTGGGTCCCGATGCTGTCGAGCATCTGGGTCTGGCCGTCCTTGCCGTTGAAGAGGGCCTCCAGCGCGTCGGCGCTCGCTCCGGCCGGGGTGGCGACGGTGGTGCCCGCGATGATCTCGGCGGCGAACAGGGAGGCCCGGGAGACCGAGTGGCCGAAGAACTTGGCAGCGAACCGCGCTTCGCCGCAGATGCCGTAGTGCCGGTAGCACTCAGCCTGCCAGTCCTGGCGCGGCTGGTAGATCCGCGCCGCCTTCCCCGGATAGCGGGTGGCCGAAGCCACCATGGAGGAAGTGGGAATCACCACCGCTTCCGGCTCAGCCTTACGTCGGGGCATGGGTGACTCTCTCCGCCGGTGGTATTACACCGGTGAGTTTCGCACAGCGCAGTCCAGTCCGGGTAGGACCGCTTAGTCACTACCGTCCGACGGCTGGTCATAGGACACGATGATGGCGGCTCCGTAGGAGACCAGTCCCCACCAGATGTTGATCACCCACCAGGTCCAGTGCAGGTTGCTCAGCAGTGCCCAGGCGACCATTCCCAGTGACAGGTAGGGCGCCAGACAGAAGCCGCATTCACCGAGTTTCCGCCACGGTGAGTCACCGGCCCGGACGAAGAACTTCAACCGCAGCCACTCCACCGGGGGGAACGAGTCCCAGACCAGCAGCCGGGCAGTCCTGGCCACCGACACGGTGCCGACGACGATAGCCAGCGCCCACACCCACCACGGGTGGTCGGGGATCATCCGACGGCCCGCAGATGGCGCGGACCACGACGCATCAACGTATTCGGGGACGAGATGGCGGCGGGCTCCAGCCGCTTCAACAGGTCGGTCCCCGCGTGCACCAGGGCGTCCACCCGGTTCGGCGAGGGGCCCTGGCCGGGCACCCAGGAGGTCTGCTCACCCTCCAGTTCGGCCAGCGTGCCGGGCTTGCCCACGTGGGTCACCATCGTCCTCTCGTAGCGGGCCACGATCGGCTCCGCGCGGATCTCCTTGCCTCGGCGAGAGTCGACCAGGATGATCCGGGCCCCGCCGTAGCCGGAGGTCTCCAGGGTGTGCTTCACCATCTCGCCGCCGTAGTTCTTCTCGGCCACGATCGCGTCCGCCGCGAACTCCTCGTACGCCTCGTTGGCTCTCGTGGCCCAGCCTCGTGGGGAGTACCTCCCGGTGTAGTCGGCCAGCACGTAGAGGTGCTTGTCGTAGCCCACCCCGACCACCACGATGCCGGTCTCGTCGGATGACTTGTTCTTGCTCCCGGCGGGGTCCACCCCGACCACGATCCGCTGGAGTGGGGGTGCCTCGTCGATCCACTGGAACATCTCCCAGGCCCACATCGCCCCCTCGACATCTTCGAGGATCTCGCCGTGCAACTCCTGGCGACCCAGCCGGGTGCCCTCGAACCGGTCCAGCACGGTGCGCTTGAACGCCTCCGCGAGGTTTCCGATGTTGGCGTAGGTCGAGACCCGTCGAGTGATGGTCAGCGGGTCCTTGATCAACTCCTTCATCCACTTGGTCGGCTTCGGGGTGGTGGTGGCCACGATCTTGGGGCGGGAGCCCATCCGCAGCCCCAACTGCATGTTCGACCAGACCTCCTCCACCAGCGGGTAGTGGGCGGGCTCGTCGGCCCAGACGAAGCCGGACTCGGGGCCACGCAGACGGTCCGGCTCCTCGGCCGAGAAGCCCTGGCCGATGCAGCCGTTGGGCCAGGTGAGCCGCTTCTTGGATGGCTCGTACAGCGGGCGCTTCCCCGGAGGAGACGTGGCGAGGATCCCTGATACGCCCTCGACCATGGTCTCGCGCAGGTCCGGGCCGGTGGCGCCGATCAGGATCAGGCGGGGGACGTGAGCGGTCATCCGGTGGGTGATCTCGGACCCGGTGCGCGACTTGCCCGCGCCTCGACCACCGGAGAACAGCAGGGTGAACCAGTCCGGGGAGCCCATCGGCGGTGGCTTCTGGTCAGCCCGGGCGTGCGGCCAGGTCCAGTCGTCGTGCGGCTGACCGTCGCAGGTGGGGACCGGGCAGAAGAACGGGTGCCAGTCCTTGCCCTCGAACTCCTTCAACAGGGCCATGGCCTTGGCCTGGTACTCGGGCTTCCACTGCCGGAACATCCCGATCAGTTCGGGCGGTACACCTGACACGTCAGTTGGTGGCGCCTTAGGCATGGGGTGCACCACAGTCCGGAGTGCAGGCGTGTCGCATAGACGCCGACGGTGAGGAGAGTGCCGCAGCCTCCGGCGCACTTCTGGGTCCAGCGGACCTTCTGCACGCAACCAGTGTAGGACCAGTGCCCATCGTCGTCACCGCACTTCCTCATCGGTGCTGCCCTGGCCGGGTCGCCCGATCATTATCCGAGTATGGCGGGAGAGCCGCTCCCCGTCGGCAGGCTTGACCCCCGGCACGGTGTCGGCCACCGGATTGAACAGGTGGTTGGCCACCGTGCGGGGTCGGGGGAGTTGGGAGACCAACTCCTCATAGTCCAGTCCGAGGTCACGGGCTAATGCCTCGCAGACCGCTAACTGGCAATAGCGGGTATTGCTCAGAATGCCGGTCGCCAGACAGGCCTGATAGATCTTGTAGGGCATCCAGGCAGCGGTGGTGAACTGGATCTTGGCACGGAACTCGCCGTACTTCTCGTCAAGCCGGAAGGGCATTCTCAGGACCCTGAGATTCCTCGACCACATCGGCGTCGAAGATGTCGTCCTCGATCACCTCGGGCACCATGGTTGCCGTCATCCGCAGCACCCAGTCCTCCAACTCGCTCTGGGTCGGGGAATGCACCATCAACTCGGTCGGCGCATTCAGGCCGAACAACTTGGAATGGTCTGCAATCAGTTCCCGTGACCTGCTCACCGCCGTCATCTGCTCGGGGTCCTCGGGGTTGATGGCCTTGGTCCAGATGCCCCGCAACAGCCGCTCCAGCCGGGCCCCGGCCATGGCCCGCATCTTCTCCCGGTCGTCGTCGCGCTCCAGTTGGCGGATCAGCGCCCGCTCGGTGGCTGTCCGCGCCTGCCGGGGGGTGGCGAAGCCGAGGGTCTCCGCGATCTCGCCCCAGGTGGCCCCGGACAGGGACATGCTCAGCGCGGCGTCGGCCTTGCGACGACGGGCAGCGATCGCATCGTTGCCCGCGTTCTTGGCAGGACGACCTTCGGCCACGCCCCCCGGGGCTGAACGGTCCTGCCTGGTCACCATGGGCTGAGGATACGACTACATACTTCGCTGTGTCTGCCTGTGCGAGACTCGCCACGGCAGTCGGGACAACTCGCGTGGCCCGACTGCCACCGCAAACGGATCGACGGCCGCCGAGCACGGTGGGGCCACAGCCGGTGTGAACCCGGGGAGCGGAGAGCCGATGTCCAGGTGCGCCTGTGGGACCGGGACCTGCTCCTGCATCATCAAGGCCGCCCCCGACGGAACCATCACCGTCGTCGGCAACGGCTCCCCGACCCGGCCCTACGTGATCGGTGTCCCGGGAGGCAACCCGCTGCTGAACCTCGACGTGGTGGACGACCCGACCCTGAACCTGACCATCTCCGGTGCGGGCACCGCGACGGACAAGCGCAAGATCACCGGTCAGGCCACCCAGTCGTTGACCGGACTGAAGGATGTGCGAGCCGGACAACCGCTGGTCGAGGGGGACATCCCCGTCTGGCGGACCAACCACTGGGAGTTCGAGCCCGCAGCGGCGGCGGGCCTGCCGCTCTCGGGGGTCTGGGGCACCCCGCCACTGGATGGCCTCTACGGAACGGTCAGCACGATCGGTCGAGAGATCTACCTCGACTCGGCCGGGCAGATGCGGGCCAGGCCCGACGTGATCGAGTTAGGTCCCGGGGTCGACCTCAACACGGTCACCAAGACT
>Ga0070674_100001834_pt1 | contig 11538 bp, 18 predicted proteins | sample KBSM33metaG_FD_65344 | JGI IMG/M metagenome (GOLD analysis project Ga0070674, IMG submission 65344) | Miscanthus rhizosphere microbial communities from Kellogg Biological Station, Michigan, USA - KBS M3-3 metaG | ecosystem: Host-associated > Plants > Roots > Rhizosphere > Soil ... | reverse complement strand
CCGAAACCGTCTACGGCGGGATCGAGAAGGGCGACGAGATCCAGTTCGATGCCAAGGTCACGGTGTCGAAGGATGACCCGAAGTTCGGGTTCTACAAGCGACCCACCAAGGCGCAGAATTTCACCAAAGCACAGGAGGTTTAAGTGGACTTCGACGAGACTTACTACGCGGACGGCTCGATCAGGGCTGTCCTCCGCTGCCGGGACTTACCCGCTGGCAGCTACTGCATCATCAGCGTGCCTTCGCCCGCAGTGGACGAGATGGTGGTGCGGAAGACCTGCAACGGATCGAAGCCGGGCATCCGTTACATCCTGCATTCAAGCTACCCGGCAGCACAGGAAGCCGCCCTCGACTGGGCGGAACGCAAGATCAGAGAACACAGGAGAGCAGCATGACGGAGAAAGTGAAAATCAAAGCCGTCGACACGCGGCAGAACGAAACCATCGATCGGCCTGACTTCGGCTTCATCGATCGGCTTGGCCGCAAGGTCGGTGCCTATGTCCGCACCTACGAGACGGACTACGAGCAGCTCCCCGACGACTTCATCGGCTACCATTGGAAGGGCACGCCCGGCCACAAGTGGATCGTTGCGGCGCACAACACGCGCAACGGCCAGACCTACGGGTCGGCGAGTTTCTGCAAGGAGTTCGATACCGCCGAGGCTCGCGACAAGGCGATCCTCAAATATCTCAATGAGAGCAGCAAGCGGCTCGGCAAAAAATTCGCGGAGTACAATCGATGAGGCGGAACCAGCTCAAGAGACTGATCGGCGAGACGATCGTCGACATCCGCCAAGTGAAGGATCACTACACCTTCTACGCCGATGACGGCAGGGAACTGTTCAGCGTTCCGGTCGATCAGTTGTTCGATGCCGATGGATTTTATTTCGCAACCCAGGGGATCAAGGAAGGCGTAGCTTGACAGTCGACGCGGATGGAACCACGGTGATCATTGTTTGATTAGTCACCCAAGCGGGACCGCAAGGTCAGCGCCGAAATCAAAACCGCAACGGGCATCGGTGACTACAGGCCCAACGAACGGCGTGCCCCGGAAGATGGGGGGAGGGTGACGAAATGGAAACCCCTCGCTACTCAACCAAGGAGGCGTGAATGCCAAGAGCAAAAGCCAAGGCGAAGGCGAAGCCGAAGAAGGTTGCCGCCAAGCGCCGCCCGGTGAAGAAGGCGGCGACGAAGACGAAACGCAAGACTGCGCCCCGGCGCAAGGCGGCAGCGAAGCGGAAGCCAGCCAAGCGGAAGACACCGGACGAAGCAGCCCCGGCGGCGGAGGCCGAGGTGACACAAGATCCGCTGTTGGGAGAGACACCAGCAGCGGAAGCGCCGCCTCTGTAAGCATCCCGCTTCGGCGGAGGTGAGCGCGGGCTGGCTCCCCTGGTAATGCACAACGCCGGGGGAGCCGCCTTCGTAACGTGTAGGTTGACTGAAACGGAGCCACCTGGTAGTGAAAGCCATGACCAGCAAACAAATCAGAGCTAAGAACAAGCAGACGCTCGATCGGGCCATCCGCGCCTATGGCGGCTACGACAGGGTCGCCAAGGAGCTGAAGATCTCCCGGCAGAGCGTCTACAAGTGGCCCCAGGCCCCGGCTGGGCGCTGCAAGCAGCTCGAAGAGCTGCTCGGCGTCAGCCGCACGGAACTGCGCCCGGAGATATTCGGCTAGCCTTCCTGGCGGGGAAGGAAGAGGTCCATGTGGCACGAGTTTGCGAGCTGCCCCCTTTGCTCGCGGAAGAGAGCGCGGCTGAGGTCCCGAAGGTTGTGCGTCGGGCTTCGCCGCGCTTTTATTCTGCCACCAAGTGGACGATCGAGCGCCAGGCTGAACTAGCCATGCTGTGGAATAAGCACTTCACCTGCTCGCACATCGCCCGCCTGATGGGGCTCACGCGCAATCAAGTCATCGGCAGAGCGCACCGCTCCGGCCTCCCCAGGAGGGCTGGCATCGTGCCCACGATCGAAGTGGCGCGGGCGCGGGAGGAGAAGCGTCGGCTGTACTTGCGTGAATACCGGGAGGAGCGGGTGCATATCATGCGGGCGAAGCGGGAGGCGAAGTTTGAGCTGCGGGTGGATGAGCCGCCACGGGAATACCCCACGGTGGCGACGATCGTCGACCTGCGTGAAGACCAGTGCAAATTTCCGGTCGAGGATGGGATGTGGTGCGGTCGGCCGCGCATCAATCTGTCGTCGTATTGTGTGCATCACCACAGACGTTGTCACCACAAAGGGCGGGACGCATGATACGTTCGCTCGGTCCACAATCATGGAGGACTTGGATGATGCGTGATGTGAAGCAGATCGCCGAGGATCTCATCAAGAGCGGGCTCACCCTTGAGCAGCACGAGCTGCTTGAGGAGCTGCTGGCGCAGATCTCGGAGGACAAAGCCGCAGCGCTCGAAGGTGATGATGTCGACGAGAGTTAGACGAAAAGAACCCCCGCTGGCGGGGAAGCTGGCGGGGGTTCAATTCAACAGGAGATACACACAGAGAAACCACATGCCACAGGTAGGCACATGACGACGAGAGAGAAGATGGCACAGGACGGCAACGCAAGCAAGACACTCCGCATCAAGAACTGGGACCGATGGCAGTCATACCGCCGCGATCGCGGACAGCCGCCGTGGATCAAAATTCACCGCCGCCTGATGCGTAATCTGGACTGGATTGAACTCACAGACGCGCAACGAGGACAGCTAATTGCCATCTGGCTGCTCGCCGCAGACCATGACGGAGTGATTTCGGCAGATCCAGAAATCATCCGCAAAATGTGCTTCATGCAGACCGATCCAGATATCAACCTCTTCATTGAAAAGGGATTTATTGACGCCAAGGCGGCGTCACGACGGCGTCAAAAAGTGCAGATTTCGTCGCCAAATGACGAACCAAAAGCAGAAGCAAAAGCAGAGACAGAAGCAGAAGAGATACCGACCAGAGGAAACGGCGCTACCGCGCCTTTGTCTGATCGTCAAGCTGCCTTCGAAAACTACAATTCCACGGCAGAGTATCTCAAGCTCGCTGCGGCAAGAGGCCTAACAAAGGACCGCCAGAGAAAGCTCGATGCCCGCCTGAAAGAGGTCGGGCTCAACGGATGGAACCTGGCGCTGGAGAACTTGATGGAGATGCCGTTCTGCTACGGCCAGAACGACCGGGGCTGGAAGGTGACGTTCGATTGGATGTTGTCGCCGACCAATCTCAACAAGCTGATCGAGAAACAATACGCAAGAGAGGAACGAGATGACACAGATGCACACACATCCAGACAACGATAAGCTGCTCGCGATCGCACGCGCCATCGAGCGTATCAAGGGCAAGGGAACGCTGCCGTCGGTCAGGCGTGACAGTTTCCAATGGGCGACTTGGCGTGACTGGTTCCGCGAGCGCGGCTTTCCGACCGGGTGGTCAGACAATCAGCCCGGCGATCGCATGATGACGGTGGTGTTCGAATATCCTCCGCTCGATCTGGAGGCCACTTACGAAAAATGGGTGAAGGGCGGCAGCGGTGAGAAGCCGAAACTGGTCAGCAAAGTGGGGAAGGAGATATGAAACAATCCATCGATGGGATCGACATCTCGGACAATCAGCAGGTGGAGGCGATCTTGCGCCTGGCTGCTTTCTACGAAGGCAAGGTGCCGTCATCGACGCCGCCTGTCACGGTGAGGTACAATCTCGCAGCTCTCAAAGCGGCAGCGATGACGATCAGGGATGGGAAACGAAATGAAACACCATGACGTAGACCGCGCCTCGGAACTGTTCGATGAGCTGCGCCACAAAATCAAAAACGAGGACAGCGATGTGGTGCGCGGCTGTGTCACCTCGATGTTGATGTTCGACTACTGCGTGACGCACGACGACCCGCCACAAGCGAAGCAGATGCTGATGCAGATCCTGGCCTGGCTCGAGTTCTGCTACGAAGGCGGCGCAGTCGAGAACAACCCGGTGCGGCATTGACCGGATGAAGCGCTGCGCTTAGAGAAATCAGGGGCTTGGAATTAACAAGCAATGGTCTGGCAACCTGGACAGAGCGGTAACCCGGCGGGCATGCCGCCAAGGGTCAAGAAATGGCGTGATGCGCTTGAGCGGGCGCTGTTGCGTCAGCATGTGCTGATCCTGAACGAGGGCTTGCGGACTGTCGCGCAATTGCCCATTGATGCCGACGCCAAGGGCCGGGTGATCGTGCCTGAAGGCCGGGCGCTTGAACTAATCGCCGACATGACGGTTCAGCAAGCACTGTGTGGGGATCTTGCAGCCCGGAAGGAAATCGGAGATCGTCTCGACGGTCGCGCAGCGCAGACCATCGAGGGCGGAGACGTTCCGCTGATCCACTCAGTGCGCTGGCTTGATAGCCGTGACATCATCGAAGTCGACGACCCGGAGGAAAAATCAGATGGCTGAAGCACGCAAGGCAGACGAGAAAGTTGACGACGACAAAGGCCGCAAGAGCGCGGCGCAACAATCGGCAGAGCAGCAGAATGCTGCGCCTGTCGAGAGCTTGCCTGATCGCTGGGAGGTTGGGCAGACCGAAGTTGAAGCCGCCGCCAACAAGAAAGCGCAACAGAAGCACGCCGAAGAGCTGCGTAAGATCGAAGAGCCGCTCGACGAGGCGGACACCAAGCGTCAGGGCAAGGTGCCTGAAGACGAGGACGACGAGAAGCGCAAGCAGCGCCGCTAGCATGAAGGTGATCTCGGTCAAGGAGGAGCCTGGCGTTGCCGCGCTCTACTACTTCCCCCGAGATCAGTTCATACCGTTCCACGATCGGCGGCAGCGATGGGCAGTCCTGGTGGCTCACAGACGAGCTGGCAAGACCGTCGCTGCCGTCCTCGATGCGATCAAGAGCGCGATGAAGTGCAAGTCGCCGGATGGGCGGTTCGCCTACATCAGTCCGCTCTGGAAACAGTCCAAAGACGTAGCCTGGGATTATCTCAAGCACTACTCACGCCCGCTCTTGGCACGCCCGCCGAACGAGAGCGAGCTGCGTGTCGACTTGCTCAACGGCAGTCGCGTGCGGCTCTACGGTGCCGACAATCCCGACGCACTTCGCGGCATCGGCCTCGACGGCGTGATCCTCGATGAGTACGCCGACATGCGCCCATCGGTGTGGGGTGATGTCATCAGGCCAGCGCTCGCCGATCGGCACGGCTGGGCCACCTTCATCGGCACGCCACGCGGACGCATCGGCCTCTACGACATCTGGAACGGCGTCAACATCTGGAAGGATGTCGACCTCTACCGCCTGATGCTGAAGGCGAGCGAGACTGGCCTCTTGTCCGAAGCCGAACTCGCCGACGCCAAGCGCACGATGTCGGAAGAGGAATACGCGCAAGAGTTCGAGTGTTCGTTTGAAGCAGCGATCAAGGGTGCCTACTATGGGAAGCTGATGGCGCGGCTCGAAGAGGAGAAGCGCATCACCGGAGTGCCCCACGACGCTGCCGCGATGGTGTGGACAGCCTGGGATCTCGGCAAGGCTGATAGTACCGCTATTTGGTGGGCTCAGGTCGTGGGGCGCGAGGTCCACATCATCGACTACTACGAGGCATCAGGCGCGGAGCTGGACCACTACGCTGCGATCGTGCGTGCCAAGCCCTACGTCTACGCCGGGCACATCGTCCCGCATGACGCGCAAGCGAAGATCCTCGGCATGGCGCAGACGCGGCTTGAGCAGCTAGAGAAACTCGGGTGCCGACCGATGACGGTGGCACCGATGCACCGGGTCGAAGACGGCATCAACGCCGCGCGTGTGATGCTCAACAGGTGCTGGTTCGACCGCCACAAGTGCGAAAGAGGGATTGACGCATTGAAGCTCTACAGGGCAGCTTACGACGAGACGCACAATGTGCTTCGTCCAGTCCCTGTGCATGACTGGGCAAGCCACGGAGCGGACGCTTTCCGGTACTTGGCCATGACCCTCGACAAGAGCGACATCAGCAAGGCCGATTTCGGAAGGACGCTGGTCTATCCCAAGACCGGAGTTGCCTGATGGCATACGACGATCGGCCTGGCGGAGGTGGCGGCGAGCCCGCAAGCCCCGCTCCAACCATGACCGACGACGAGCTGCAAGCGCTCCTCACTGCACTGAAAGCCGACAGCCTCTCATCCGCCACCGAAAGTTCGCTCGGCTCACAGCGTGAGAAGGCGCTCGACTACTACTACGGCGACATGTCGGCCGACATGCCGACCATCGAGGGCCGCAGTCGTGCGGTCAGCACCGACGTCGCCGACACCATCGAAGGCCTGATGCCGTCGCTGATGGAGATCTTCGCCGGGTCCGACGAGGTGGTGGTATTCGATCCGGTTGGGCCGGACGACATCGAGGCGGCGGAGCAGGAAACCGACACCGTCAATCACGTCTTCACCCAGCAGAATGATGGCTTCCTCGTGCTGTACACGATGATCAAGGATGCGCTGCTGGAGAAGCTCGGCACCGTCAAGGTGTGGAGCGAGCAGGAGACGCGCGAGGAGAACGAAACCTACTACAACGTCACGCAGGATGTGATGCAGGTCATCCTGATGAACCCGGAGATCGAGGCGCGGGAGTACTCGCCAAGCCAAGAGATGCCTGGCACCTTCGACCTGAAAGTCGGCACCAAGAAATACGTCATGCGCCATCGCGTGGTGCCTGTGCCGCCGAACGAGTTCGGCTGGTCGCGGCGCACGGTGAACATCCGCGACACCGATTACTGCTACCACGAGCCTGAAGGCGGGCGCACCATCAGCGAGCTGGTCGAGCAGGGCTACGATCGCGATACTCTGGACGAGATCTCGGCAGCACCTGCTGGCGATCTCGGCTCGCCTGAGAGTACCGCCCGCGACACCATCAACGAGACTGGCTCGGTGACGAGCGCGTCCACCGACATGAACAAGGCGCTGAAGCGCATCAGCGTCTGCGAACACTACGTCAAGATGGACTACAAGGGCGACGGCAAGGCGTGCCTGTACAAGGTCACCACCGCCGGAGACGAAACCAAGATCCTCACCAAGCAGGGGCAACCCGACATAGAGCAAGTCGATGTCATACCGTTCGCATGCATCTCGCCATACCCAGTCACCCACCGACTATGTGGTCGCTCCGCCGCTGACCTGGTCATGGATATTCAGCGCATCAAGACCGCTCTCACGCGGGGCATGCTCGATAATATTTACCTCGCTCTTAATCCGCGCGTTGAGGTGTCGGAGAGCAACGCGAATGAGAACACGCTCGATGACCTCCTCATCTCCCGGCCGGGTGGCGTGGTGCGAACCAAAATACCTGGAGGACTGAACCCGTTCGTGCATCCCGACATCACCGGGTCGATCTACCCGATGCTCCAGTACATGGACAGCACGCGAGAGTGGCGCACCGGGGTCACGCGGCAGGGCCAGGGCCTCGACGCCGATGCGCTCAACAACCAGACCGCCACGGCGGCGATGCAGTTCTACGATGTCGCGCAAGCCCGCATGAAGCTGGTGGCGAGGATCTTCGCGGAGACGGGGATCGCCGACATGATGTGGCTCCTGCATCGCACCATCAGGAAGAACGGCGAGCAGCAGATGACGCTGCGCTTACGCAACAAGTGGGTCACGGTCGATCCCCGGCAGTGGAAAGACCGCTCGGACATGACTGTCAACGTAGGCCTCGGACACGGGGGCAAGGCGGAGCAGATGCAGCAATTGCTGGTCCTGATCAACGCCCAGCGTGAAGCGGCGGCGGGCATGATGGGGATGGTGAAGCCGATCAACTTCTACAACTCGGCACGCGATCTGGTCCGCCTTCTCGACAAGAAGGACGTTGACCGCTACTTCGTGCAGCCAGACCCGAACGGCGAGATGCCGACGCCTCCTGATCCCAATCAGGGCAAGGCGCAGATCGAGATGGCGAAGTCGCAAGCCAAGGCGCAGACCGATCAGATGAAGATGCAGGTCGAGCAGCAGAAGATGCAGATGCAAGCGCAGATCAAGCAGATGGAAGCCGCGCACAAACAAGCGATCGAGCAGACGCAGATGCAAGCCGACATCACGGTCGGCCAGGCGAAGGCGGCAGCAGCCATCCAGCTTGTCGAGATGAAGCATGGGCTGGAGAAGGACAAGGCCAAGCTGCAAGCCCAGCTCGAAGTGCAGAAGGCGCGGCTCGATGCGCGGATCAAGCAGCAGGAAGCATCAGTCAACCTGATCATGAAGGGTGCGGAGCTGCACGAGAAGCAGACAGATCACGCCATGACGCGGGAAGAGCGGGCGGCGCAGAGCCAAGAGCGGCGCGAGACGCACGCAGCCAAGCTCGAAGAGACGAAGGCACGCGTCAAAGCGCCGAAGCCGGAGCCGAAGGCGCGAAGCAAACCGAAGAAGGAGCCGAAGTGATGGCTGGTGGTGGACAAAGCGGCGGCAAGAGGGGCGGACCCTTGACCGGAGGCATGCAAGGACAGATGGGCGGTCTTGGCTCGCTCGGCGGCGGACAGATGCAGCCATGGGGCGCGGCGCAGCCGGGCACCTTCAACGGAGCGACACCTGCGGCATTCGGCAGCGTCAACCGCACCTATCCGCAAGGCGGCGGCATGCAGCCGAATTGGCAGCAGATGGCTGGCGGAGGCGGACAGCGCAACGTGACGGGCAACCCCGGCGAGCAGGGTGGCATGGGTGTCCCGATGCAGGGCGGACAACCGATGCCGGGATGGGCGGTGCCCTACCGCGAGGGCTGGAACAACTGGCGCATGATGCCGCAAGGCGGACTGAACTCGACGCCGGGACCGATCAGCCAGCAGAACTACAACTACCTCAACAAGCGCGAGAACGTCTTGCAGAACCGCGTGCAGGGGTATCGCGGTGCCTTGAACCAGGGCGCGGATTGGGCGAGCCAGCGCGGGTTGAATTTTCTGAAGGGAAAGCTGGGTGATCTCAGAGGCTATCAGAAATTGCGTGGCGCACCCGGTGCTGGCGGCACCACTGGTGCCCCCGCAGTCGATCCGGTGACGGGGCAACCGACCACCCCAGCGGTCGATCCCGTCACGGGCGAGCCTGTCGACACCAACGGCACCGGATACGCAACCGATGTCTACGGGCATTACAGCACGGGGGCGGGGGGAGACGGCACTGACGCTGGGGCTGGCGCTTCAGCCTATGACCCCAACATGGACCCGCGCACTTTCGGCATGCCGTCGAGCAGGGCGCACGACCGTGGACGGCAAGCGATGCTGCAATACAAGAACCAGTTGCTGAACTCCGGTACGCCCGGTCAGGGTGATCCGCGCATGATGGCAATGCAAGACCGCCAGCGTCAGATCAACAACCGGCTCGGTGCCGGACGCGATCAGGCACGCGATGCCAACATGCAGACGTTGCTTGCGGCGCAAACTGCTGGCACGACTTTATCGCCGGAGCAGTTGGCGTGGCTGACGAAGATGCAAGGGAGGCAGAATGCCGGATGAACTCGAACCGCTCGACGTAGCGCAAGCCAAGATCAACCGGGCGGCGCGAGCGAGGCACCTGCTCAACGATCCGACGCTTGAAGAGGCGTTCGATGCACTACTCACGGACGCGGATCAGGCGCGGGAGATGTCGGAGCCGGGCGATGTGATATTGCGCGAGGAGTGTCACAAGGCGAAGAAGGCCATTCAGGCCTTGCGGAAGAAACTAGCGTTCTGGGTGGCGGACGGTTCGATCGAACAGGCCCGCCTGGACGAAGAGGAGAAGAAAAATGCGGCTACCAACTAGAGTTTACGCACCCGAAGGCGAAGGCGGCAGCGCTGCCCCGGCGGCGGTTCCGGCAGCTCCGGCAGCGCCAGCGCCGTCGTCGATCCCGGCGGAGATCTCATCCGTCGATCTGACCCCATCGCAAGCTGGGCGCATGTTGCGCTCGCTCCGCAAGCCACGCGCCAGCGACGAAGAAGTTCAAGCGGAAGCCGCGCCTCCAGAGGATGGCAGCGCACCGCAACAAGAGATCACCTCAGCAAGTGAGGATGGCCCCGCCCCTGATGCAGATCAGGCTACCGGGGAGACTGAGGAGCAAGCCCCGGCTGATGAAGATCAGCCGCCACGCGAAGCGCCGAGGTCTTGGAGCAAGGAAGCACGCGAAGCTTGGCCGCACCTCGACCCCGCGATGCAGGACTACCTGCTGACACGGGACAGGGAAGACAGCGCCGTCGTGCGAAAGGCTCAGAATGAGGCTGCTCAAATCCGCAAGGTCGCCGAACAGGCGGTCCAGATGGAGAGGATGCAGTTGGAGCAGGTGAGGCAGCAGTACGAAGCCGCCCTTCCCGATCTTTACCAGATGCTGTCGCAAGGCGACCAGTTCGCCGACATTCAGTCCTTCGACGATGTCGAGCGTCTGGCGAAGGAGGATTGGGCGCGTTACATCGAATACGATGCCCATGTGAAGAAAGTCGGAATTGTGCAAGCGCAGATGCTGCAAGCACAGCAGCGGCAAGCGCAGGAATACCAGCACAATTGGGCGCGTTGGTCGAATGCCCAAGACCAGAAATTCGCCGAACGGGTGCCGGACATGAAGGTGCCCGAGAAGGCGAAAGTGGTCCACGAAGCAGGTGCGAAGACGCTGACCGATGTCGGCTTCTCTCCGCACGAGATCAACGAGCTTTGGCACGGACGCGCATCTCTATCGATGCGTGACGCTCGCGTGCAGGAACTCTTCCATGACGCGATCAAGTTCCGCTCTTCACGCGGCAAAGTCGATGCTGCTTTGGCCAAACCTCTCCCTGCTGTCCAGAGGCCTGGAGCCACATTCTCGGGTAACCGGAATGTTGCTGCTCTACAAACCGCAAAACAGAAACTCGCGGCATCCGGCGATGTGAAAGACGGTGTCGCCTTGATGCGGGCGCAACGCGCCGCACGCGCACGCGCCCGTTAGGGGAGAAAGAACGTGACTGTACCAGCAGCTACCCAGACGATCTATACGACCAAGGGTAATCGTGAGGACTTGACCGATGTCATCTACAACATCGACCCGACCGAGACGCCCTTCATCTCCGCCGTCGAGCGTGTCGGCCAGAAAGCGGTTCTGCACGAGTGGCAGACCCAGGATCTGACTGCGCCGGACGGCAACAACGCCCAGCTCGAAGGCGACGATGCAGCGGCAACGGTGCACAAGCCGACCGTCAGGCTCGGCAATTACTGCCAGATCAGCCGCAAATCGGGGCGGGTGTCGGGCACGCAGGAGAGCGTCGACAGCGCCGGGCGTGAGGACGAACTCGACTACCAGAAAGTGCTCAAGGGCAAGGAGCTGAAACGGGATATGGAGACGATCCTGCTCGGCAACCAAGTCAAGGCAGCGGGCACTGATGCGGCAACCCCGCGCAAGCTGTCGAGCATCTTGGCCTGGATCAGGACCAACACGAACAAGACCGGGACCGACCCTGTGTCGGCAATCCCCGGTGAGGATGTCCGTGTCGACGGCGCACAGCGTGCATTCACGGAGCCATTGCTGAAGGATGTCTTGCAGAAATGCTGGACTTCCGGCGGCGAGCCGAACGTCATTATGCTCGGCGGCTTCAACAAGATGCAGATGTCGACGTTCACCGGGCGTGGTCAGCCGATGGAGGAGACGAAGTC
>Ga0070674_100001829_pt1 | contig 11547 bp, 21 predicted proteins | sample KBSM33metaG_FD_65344 | JGI IMG/M metagenome (GOLD analysis project Ga0070674, IMG submission 65344) | Miscanthus rhizosphere microbial communities from Kellogg Biological Station, Michigan, USA - KBS M3-3 metaG | ecosystem: Host-associated > Plants > Roots > Rhizosphere > Soil ... | reverse complement strand
TTCACCGGTAGATTTTTTTCCCGTGGGTGATTTTTGGCGAGACTTAACCCGCCTAAGAAAAGGGAATGCGTGCTGAAATGACCACCACCCGACCCACCCGGAACCGGCCTCGCAAGGCGGGCCGATCGGCAGCAGCTTTGGACCAAAATGGACAAAAGGGGCCGGAGGTCCAAAGTGACACCCCTCTCGCCTACATGCTGGCGATCGTCCGCGACCCGACTGCGGACCCGCGGCGGCGCGACCGGATGGCAAAAGCCGCCGCCCAGTATTGCCACCCGCGAGCGGTTGAACCCGGCAAGAAGGCGCGCAGGGCCGAGGCGGCCAAGGACGCGCTTGCGGACTTCAACGACGATCTCGGCTGGCGGCGTCGGCGGTGATGATACCCGCGGTTGCAACCCTACGCCCACCATCTGGCGTGCTGTCTGACCGTGAGGGCGTGCCGCTGAAAGACGAGGACTAGCGCGCCATGGGCCCGGCGCTGCTCGAGCGGATCGACCGGGCGATCGCCGAGCTGCAGGTGATCAGGGCCGAGCTGGCGGCGACCAATAGTACCAATGTAACCATTGCAGAAGGTAGCGCCGGCGCAACGGTTCCAAATGGTGATAATATCACTATTAAGCCCGACGACCTTTCACCCGACGACCTTCTCGACACGCATGCGGCAGCGGAACGGTTCAGCTATCCGCAGGACACGATCCGGAAATGGTGCCGCACCGAGGGGCTCGGCGTGATGCAGGGCGGCCGGTGGCTGGTGTCGGTGCCGCGGCTGCAGCGACGCATCAACGGGAAATAAGAGATGTTGATCAACAAAAAACACTTGATAACAATTCAAATGATATAAAGGGTTTTCCATCTGGCACATCTGCCGCCTACGCACTCCGTCGCTTGCGTCATGCCGCCGAAGACGATGAGCGTAATCTCGCCAATCCAAATTTGGACGCGCTGAAATTCATAGATGTCCATAGGCATCTACGGCAAAAGTGGCGCATGCGCCACTTATCGCTGCGGCACAGGGGTTTTAAGTGTCCAATTGGACACTTTTTCCGCGAACGCTGCCGCATTCCGTCGCGTTGTCGCGTTGTCGCGTTTGCGCCGTCGCGTTTGCCGGTGCCGGATGGCGCTACTGGGTCCGCAGGCGACCCGGTAGCCGCCGGAGACAACGCCGATGAACTACGCCGAACGCGAAAGCCCGATTGCCCTCCTCGGACATGTTGCGCGGATGAAAGCCATCGCCGCCAAGCAATATGCCGGTGCGGCAGAAGACTGGGCGATCGCGAACGGTGTGCCGGAGCGGGCGCGAAACATCTACAAGGCCAGCGTTGGCGCCGCCTCGACGCTCGACAGCGATACGGGCAGTTATGGCATCGCGATCGGCGCCTGGTCCGACAGCATGAGGACGCGGAGTGCGTTCTATCGGATCTTGAACGACAACGGCTTCACCCGACTGCCGGTGCGAACGCGCGTCGGCATCACGGTTTCACCCGTGACGGGCGCGGTGCGAGGTGAAGGCAATGCGGTGCCGGTGTCGCCTATCCAGTTGTCGAACGTAACGCTGCAGCCGGTGAACGCCTCGAGCCTGATCGTTGTCACCGATGAATTGATCAGAAACATTTCCGCCGCCGGCCAGGCCGCGCTCAGCCGCGCATTGATGGGCGCGGTGAGCGACGCCGTCGATGGCGCATGGCTGGATGCGATCGTCAGCACGGGCACGACCTCGAACCCATCGGGTGGCGGGACTGCGGTCGATGCGAAGTCCGATTTGCGCACTGCGCTGCTCGCGGTGAACAGCGTCGGCATGGCCAAGCCATATTGGATTTCCAGTGTGGACGTTGCCAAGAAAGCCTCGACGCTGACCGACACGGCGGGCCTCGACGCATTCCCGGCAATGTCTGCGACCGGCGGTGAAATGGCGAACCTTCCGGCGATCGTCAGCTCGGGGGTGCCTGCCGGTGAACTGTATCTAGTCGACGCCAGCGGCATTGCGGCGGATGGCGGCCCGGTGACCGTGCGGGCCAGTTCACAAGCCGACGTGTTGATGGACAGCGCGCCGACGATGGACTCCGACACGCCGACCGGCGCGCAGATGACGAGCATGTTCCAGTCGAACTCGACGGCACTGCTGGCCAATGCATGGATCGCCGCCCAGGTGCTGCGCGACGATGCGGTGGCGGTGATCACGGGCATCGATTGGGGCGCCTGATGGCTGAGCCTTCGCCCGAGCAGATCCCCCCGCTCGATCCCGCGTTGCGCAAGACGCCCGCGACGATGGGCGCCGTCTACGAAATGATTATGACGGCGCTCGGCGAGGTCGGGAAATCCATTACCGAGCGTCTCGGCAAGCAGCAATCAAAGACCGTCGCCGAGATTGTTGCGTTGAGGCAGCGCATTAAACAGCTCGAGGCCAACGCATTGACCGACGGCGGCATCTGGAGCGGCGAGAAACTCTATCGCCCCGGCGCGGTGACGACGCACGCCGGCGTCCCGTGGGTAGCCCAGCAGGAAACGAACGAGAGGCCGGGCACGAGCTCTGCGTGGCGCCTGATGGCGAAGTCGCACAAATGAACGACAGAACGAACATCGTCCCATTCGTGCCGCGCTCTGCACAATGTGCCGCAGAGGCGCCCGCGCTGATGTGCGTCGAGCTGCGCCTGGACGAGGTGTGCGGCCTCGAGATGTTACTGCGCAACAATGCTGGCGATGTCGTCGCCGTTCTCGAATACACGCTGGCATTCAAGCCGACAGACTTCGACTTGGACACGCTGCGTACCAGTTGGGATTTGTGGCGCGGTAGTTCGGCGAGGGCATCATGACGCCACAGCCCGATGTAGTTGAGGGCGCAGCCCGTGGGGTTTTCCCGAAAACGCTGGTTAGCGGGAATGCGCGCGGCACAGCATCGCCGCCGAAGCCGCCGGCGCGAGACGAAGACGTCGAGGATGACGACGAATGATGTTGCGATTGGCCCCGGTCACCGAGAACGCGCTGCTGTTAGTGACGCCGAGCATGATCGACTCGGGCGACGCCGCCGGGATCCTGGAAATTTGCTCGCGTGAGGGCGAGATCTTGGTCACGCTGACGTTCGCGAATCCGTCGGCGCTCGAGCCGTCCGACGGCAAGATCGAATTCGCTCCGATCGCGCCGGCCATGGCGACGGCATCCGGCCGCGCCGAGACCGGGCGGATCCGAAACTCGGACGGCATGCTGATCGCCGAGTGCGATGTCGGCAGCCGGGAAAGTGGCGCGATGATCCGGCTCAACGAGACCGAACTCACCGTTGGCACGCCGGTTGCGATCAGGGAATTCAAGCTGGCGACAAGCTAGAGCGTCATTCCAGCAATCCCTCGCCGAGATTCCGGTATCGGCGCGCGAAGCTCTTCCGCTTCGGCGGTGCGAGCGGCGCCTCCTCGGGCGGATCCTCGGGCGGCAGCACAAAGTATCGCTGCGGAGTCTCCGGCTCTTCGACTAGCGCGCTGATGAGCGGCAAGGTCACGAAGTTCGTCCGGAACCGGCCGTAGCGGCCAACCGTGAGGATCCGCGTGAACATGGTGGGCGTGGTTGCGCTCAAGGGTTTCACCCTATGAAACCGCACCATGTCCAGATGCAGCCCCTGTTGCAAGCCGGACACGCCACAGGATGGGGCTAGGAGGCGCACAGGCGGCCGTGGGTGCGATTTGGGCGCTGGGGGCCACCGGATGGCCCGGCGGCGGTTTTGACTCACCAGCGCGGCCCGTAGCGCGTGGTGCTGCCCCTTCCGGCGCCGTCCGTCGCGGCCGACACGGGCGTCAACTGTAACATCAACTGTAACATCAACTGGGGATTCAACTGGGGAATCTGCCAACTCGCGTTCCCGTAGCGGCTCGCCTTGCTCATCCAGGCTCCGAGCCGACGCTCCCGGCCGCCTTGAAGGAAGGCGGTCCTTGAGCGTCGTTCGTTCGCCCGGCCTCGCTCGGCTCTCATTCGGCTACCCAATGGCGCCACGCAGAACGCGGGGCCTGCGTAAGCTGCAGCACGGGGAATCTCACGATCATCTCGGCTTCGAGTGTCAGCGCTTCAGGCCGAGTCAAACCTTCGGCGATCTTGCGCCATTCGAGCTTCCGGCCCTCAGCGAGAATGCGCCGGATGATCATGTTCTTCGCCCCCTGCCGGCGCGGGCCTTTGCCACATGCCCGGCAAGCCGCATGTCGCTGCGGCTGTGCCCCACATAGAACGGCTCGCCCGAATCCAGCAGCAGATAGACAAAATGGATCGGGCGAGCCCAGACAGGCTTCATGACGCTTACCGCAGCGCCTCCTGAATCGCCGCGCGCAACAGGTCCGGAAGATCCTCCGCCTCGTCGAGCACGCGTCCGAGTAGCGCACGCAGATCCTGGGCGCTGCGCCTGGCGTCATCGCGCTCAAGCTCCGCGTCCCCGAGGGCGTCGAGGAACGGGCTCTTCTTCGGCTCTCCCATCGAACCGGCCTGCTTCTCGATCAGAGGCTCGGTGTCCTTCTTCCAGCGCCGCATGATCGAGGTCGGATGATTCAGCCTCGCCCGGGTCGAAGCGTCGAGTCCGGATCGCCACGCCAGAATCCCGTGCGCACGCCGGGCGTCGACCGGGTGGTGTAGATTGTCGACCATGGCGACGCAGTCCTTGCGCGTGTTGTCGTCGAATTCGCCGTCAAGCTTTTCGCGCCGCATAATACGGGCATGGTTTGCGTTGTAGGCCTTACCGACCGGCTGGTTGGTGAAGGCATCGCGCATCGCCTCAGTGCGCACGGCAACGATCGCGTTGCTGTAGTCGAGCCACCAGTTGAAGTTTCTGTCCTTGGTGGTGAGGTTCTTGATCGCGGCGCGGCCGCGCTTGTAGGCGTCGTGTTCGTCATTGGTCGTGGTCATCGGCTCGGTCCTCCGTGCAGCCCGGGGTGGGCGGCTCCGAAGGTTAAGGCTAAGACTGTCTTAGGCTTAAGTCAATAGATCACATTACATGCATGTTTCTTGGGGTATTAGACCTTAGGCTAAGACTGTATCGCGGGCGCCCTACCCTGCCCTACGGAACGGCCACCAGCCCTTGCGCGGTGATGCGACGACCGGGGTTGCCGATAGGGTTTCAGCCGGTTTCGGAGCGGGCAGGGAGAGCCGTTGCGCAATGGTTTCCCACTTGTCGCGCTGCGCCCGCATGTCGTGTATGGCTTCCTTGAGGTCGGCCAGCCGCCGCTCGGCGAGCTCGGCACGAAGTCGCAATTCGGCAACAGGGTCATCCGGCGTTGCCGGTTGTTCACCGTCATCCGTTTCTGACCGGAAGCGATGCCCGTTCACCTCAATGTATCTGGCCAGTTCTGTGCCATCGATTGACCAGGTGCCATCCTCGCGACGGGTTGCCGACAGTTTCCCGCTCTTGATCGCCTTCGAGATGGTGCCCTTGGAGATGCCGCAATGTCGGGCCGCCGCGCCCAGCGTCAACATGGTGGTCATGGTGTGGTTTCCAGTCGTCCAGGTTCGGAGCGAGGAAACGGTGCGGGGAAATGGTTGATGCCGCGTTAACTTATCCACAGGCGCGCTGCGCCGTGCCCGACTTAAGCAGTCCTGAAGTTTTGCGGCGGCCCGGCTGGCAGGCATGCGAAGTGCACCAGGACAGACCTTGTCTCTAGCGAGACGAGGTCCCGATCAGAAGCCGCCAAATTGAGTGATCGACGCCGCGCTTTGCACGAATAAGAGCGGAGGGCCGCGAAAGGACGAAAATGTCCGTCGAGGGCGCGTTATCTGGGAAAAGAAAGCGAAAGCGCTGAAACGGTGTCCTATCACGAATGATAAGACGCCGCCTCGACCCGTCGAGGGCGCGTAATTTGGGAAAAACGGCCAAAACGTACCCTTACCAATTTTGGTAAGGGTACGTATCCGCCACGCCACCGGTCAGGAAACCGCGTCTTCTTAGCGCTAAGAAGACGTCCGATCTCGCTCTCCCATCGGCCGAAACTGACCCCAATGCCTCCATTACACTCCCGGCATCAGTTTCGGCTTCGCCGGAAGCCACCGAAAATCCGGCCCCCGCCAAACTAGGCGCCGGCCTGCTCGATCACTGCGGCGATGCGGCCGAGCAGGGTTGCGGCCGGCTTGGAGATTGGATCGGTGAAGTTGCCGAACAGAGGGTTCTCTTCCTCGCTGTTGGCGAATTCCCCGACGTACCGCAGCATCGCCGCGCATCCGGCAAGTGTGGTCGGCGTCGTTGCCAGCAGCCCGGCCAGGGTATTCATCTCGGCATGGCCGAGCTCATCAGGGAGGTCGTCGCCAGTGGTGGCGGCGAAGAAGGCTCTCCTGCGCGCGTGTGCGGCCCGGTGTGCGTCGATCGCGGCGAAGATCGGATCATCCGGTGCAGAGGCGGGGGCAGTGGTCCCAGCAAACGGGGTGGCGGCAAGCGCGATCGTGATGGCGCGGCGTGTGTGCATGGCGATCCTCCGAGGTAACCCCCAAAACCCGCGCCAATCATGCCGCCGCAGTCGCAGCGCCGCCATCAGGACACGGCGCATCCGGCTGTGAGTAACGTGGATAACCCTCGGTACGTTGACGCGACTCGCCAAATCACCGCATAGCGGGACCGCCGCACGCGTTCATGCGCGGCCGTTCACAAGCAAAACCCCCGCGTTGGAAGCGCGAGGGTTTTAGAAACAAGGGTCCACAAGCAGAGGGCCGAGCCCTCTTTGCCTGAATCGTTGAGCGTGCGCAACCTGGTCGTTTCCGGGCTCGGGATAACTTTGCCTTGTGGTCCCTGACGGGACCCTGATGGCCATTCAAATCAACACGTTCCGCCGCCGCGAGAAGTTCTTCGGCGAAGGCCGCTGCTTGCCGCTCGATCGAGAGGCCAAGGTGCGCATCATGGCTCGCGCGCGGGCACTGAGCCATCCGACCGAGAAGGGGAAGCACTACGGCGTGCTGACCGCGAAGTTCCTGGCCGTGCTCAAGAGCCTCTTGTGGGACTTCCACAACGCGGGGACCGGGCGGTGCTTCCCGTCCTACGAACGCATCGCCGAGAAGGCGCGCTGTAATCGCGACACCGTCTCCAAAGCCATCAAGGCGCTCGAGCTCGCCGGCTGCCTGACATGGGTGAACCGGATCGTGCGGATCCGCGCGTGGGGGCCTGATCTATTCGGCCGTGCGATGAACCGCTGGCGCGTCATCAGGACGAGCAATGCATACACGTTCGCCGATCCAAACCCGGGCGCCAAGCCGCCGAAGAGTTCTAAGTCGGAAATTCCTACTGGAACCGAAGACCAAGAATCTAAACTCTTACTTGGCGACGTTGCGAAGCACGAATTTGATCCGGACAACCCGCTGCATCGAGCCCTGAACCGATTGAGCACAGCAGTCGAAGGTGAAAAGAAGGGTCTTTCGAGGTAGGAAAATGCAAGAAAAATGCCTTTTTGGGGTTGGAAAACCCCCGAAAAACCCCGAAAAATGCCGCCGGGGCCTATTTAAATGAATTAAATTCAGGCTGCCCTTTGGATGGAGGACGCGGCACCGGTCACATTTGCTCAGGAAAACCGCCCTTTTGCTGGTTTCACTCAGGGCGCGCCTTGGCCGAAGGGCGGGCACATGGCCGGAAAAAAAGAAACTCCTCCTTTTATGGGACCGATGACGCCCCCGGCGGCAAAGTATTCGCGGCGAGCGCGGGCGCATTGTGAAACTGTAGCGCGTGCGCTACGTGTCATGCGATGGAGGTGAGGCAGACCGTTGAATTCACCGACTGGATGCGCAGGCTTGCGGACGAGCGAGCAAGAGCCCGGATCGCGAGCCGGATCGATCGCCTGAAGGCTGGGAACCCCGGCGATGTGAGGCCGGTCGGGAGCGGAATAAGCGAGCTGCGCATCGACCAAGGGCCGGGATATCGCGTCTACTACGTCATGCGCGGTCGAGTGATGATCGTTTTGCTGTGCGGCGGCGATAAGTCGACACAGAGAACCGACATCCAACAGGCGAAGAAAATCGCCAGCAAGCTGGAGAAATAAAACAATGGGCCAAACCCGTCCTTACGACAGCGCCGAATATCTCGACACCACCGCTGCGCGCGCCGAGTATCTCACTGCTGCGCTCGAAACAGGGGATCCCTCTTTCATCCTGCAGGCGATTGGAACCGTCGCACGCGCAAGCGGCGGCATGACCAGTGTTGCCCGCGAAGCCGGCGTTTCACGCGAGAACCTCACCCGCTCGCTGAGCGGAACAGCCAATCCTAAGTTTGCCACCCTGTTGCGCGTTTTCGCAGTGCTCGGCATGCGGCTCGCCGTAAAAAGCCCGAAGGCACCGGCAGGCGCAAAGCCGCGTCGCACCATCCTACCGCCCCGCCCCCCACGCCGCCGATCGAGCCGCGATTCACATGCCGGACGATAGGTAAGTATTCGGGCCGCGCGCGGGCGGAACGGAATGCGACTCGAAAGCCGGTTAGACTGAATAGGTGCGCAAGGTTAACAGCGGTGCTTGCGAGATCTTTGCGAGCATTTCAAAACGCATTCCGGAATCGGCCTTATGCGAATGCTGTTTCATTGAAATCACAGCCCTGTCGTGCTAACGGTGGAGCCGGAAGATCGCTTCACGGGTGCTGGGCCGCGCCAGGCCATTGCAAGGCAACCCACAGCGAATCGACTGCAGGCGCCTCATGCGAGCGGCGCCTTCGCGCCCGGCGCCTCGGGATCAATCGCAATCAACCGCGATACCCAGGGGCAACGCATGCCTTCCGCCAACCTGTCCACGCGCGACGCCAAGCGTCAGCGCCCGTCCAACCGCATCATGTCCATCCAGGAGTGGTGCGACCGCAACGGTTTCAGCCTCGCCACTGGCTGGCGCATTCGGAAATCCGGCGACGGTCCCAAGGTCACGCAGGTATCCGCTCGCCGCATCGGCATCCGCGAAGATCACCACTCCGAATGGTTCAACGAATGGCTCAAGCGTCGGCCCTTCCTGAAGACGCCGACCAAAAGGCCCTACGCCGCCTTGGCGGCCAACAAGGAATTCACCACCCGCACATGAAAATGGCCGCGCTTGTGGGATCAAGCGCGGCCGGGAATAGAAAGCGGTCGAGACACCGCAGCATTTATTCCTAATCCGACGGTCCCGCAAGCGTCGCCTCCGAACAGGAGACGACCATGCATCTCGACCGAACCGACGATCCCCGCCCCGCCATCCGCCGTCAGCTCGCTGACCTGGTCGATGACCTCGAACGCGACGTTCCGGGCCGCGTCGTCCTCGCCGCCCTGATCGATGCTGCCCGGCGCCTGCACCTGAAGCTTGAAGGTGACGACCTCGCCCGGCCTTCCCGCCGGAGGGCGACGTCATGAGCCGCCGCCCCTGGATGGCGCTGTGGATCGGCGACTTTCTCGCCGACACGATGCACCTCAGCGACGCCCTGACCGGCAATTACGTGTTGTTGATCTGCCACTATTGGCAGCACGGCGGCCTGCCCGACGATCCCGAACAACTCGCGCGCATCTGCAAAATGTCCCGCGAGCAGTGGGGGAAAAGATCCCCCGTGCTCGAGGCGTTTTTTCAGGACGGCTGGAAGCACAAACGGATCGAGGACGAGCTCGCAAAGGCCGCTGCTTACTCAGAAATTCAGCGCGCTAGGGCCAACGAGCGATGGCAGGAGAGCGATGCCGACGGCATTGCCACGGCATTGCCCGCGCGCGCGTCTTCACCTTCACCTTCACCTTCACCTTCACTTTCTAAAACAACTACTGAGTCTGTTGCACCATCGTGCGGTCGCGCTGCGACACGCACGGCGGCCGACGACGATTTTCAAAAATTCTGGAAGGCCTACCCGACCCGCGGCAGCGCAGCGAACCCGAAGAAGCCGGCGCGTGACAAGTTCCAGCGCGCCGTAAAGGCGGGCGCAGATCCGCAGGTCATCACCCTGGCCGCCAAGCGATACGCACAACTCGAAACCGCAGCGGGACGCGCAGGCACCGAGAAAATCGCCCAGGCGCTTACCTGGCTCAATCAACAGCGCTGGAACGACTACCCGCCCGAGGCCGCCTTGAACGGCACCGGGCCGCCGCCAGGCGCGCCGAGCCACGAGGAACTGCAGCGCAAATACGGAGTGCACTGACATGGTGAAGCCGGAGAAGGATCCCATGTCGCTGTTCTTCGAGCAGGGAACGGCAACGATCCGCGAGGCAAAGGCCTTCATGCTGGATGACGCCGATGGTCCCGAAGGCCGCGCGTGGATCGCCTATTTCGACCAGCACGTCGGCCGCCGTCCATGGTTTCTGCGGCGACTGCTGAGCGAAGGCACAGCATGCACGCTGCCGACGCAGTGGCCCGAATGGTTCGACCCGGAGAAATACCCAGCCGACAGCCGGCCCGAACCGCCGCGGCCAACGCGCCCGCAGTTGTCGGTCGTCAAGGACGAGGATGATCCGTCATGACCGATATCGGTCAAACTATCCGCAATGTTGCAGCAGCACCGGAGCAAAACTAATGCCTGTCACAGATAACAAAGAACCCGGATCGCGGTTCTTTGATAGCCGTGACACTCGTCGCAGACCGGCGACGGGTGCCGACACATATTGTGCGCGATGTGGCTATGGCCCTTTTTGGTGGCGGTCATTTACGACAACACGGCTCTGTCCTGAAGGCCCGGTCTGCCACACCTGCTACCAACGAGTTTGGAGGGCAAGCAAGTCGCCATCGCCACGCGCGGCACAATCATGCGCGGCTTGCGGTGCATGGTTCACGCCCAAGCGTGCCGACGCGAAGTCTTGTTCCGATCGTTGCCGCCAGTCCCTGCATCGCAGGCAGGATGCTCATCATGCTGAGAGCATGATGAAGCCATGACCCGGCCCATGCATCAGCCCGACTTCTGGCAACGTCGGCCCGCACGACGGATGCCGCTGCCGATCGAGAGGCGAACACACATCGCGCTGGCCGATACGTTGCGTGTCTCGTGTCGGCCAGGTTGGTGGTGGTCGCACGTTCCGAGTGGCGAGCATCGCAGCGAGAAGACCGGCGCATTGCTCAAGCGCATGGGCACGCAACGCGGCATGCTCGACTTCCTGCTGATTGCGCCGAGTGGTGCCCATCATTGGATGGAATTGAAACGCGGCAACGCACCACTGACCGATGCACAGCGTGCGTTCATTGAGGAGCTGACGGGACGCGGTGTCCCGTGGTTCGTTGCACGCGACTACGAGGGCGCGGTGAGGCAGCTCAAGCAATGGGGAACGTTGTGACCCTCAGGCCCGCACCCTTCAAGCTGCGACCCGGCAGGCAGAAGATAGCCATCGCACCGAAGAAATCTGCGCCGTTCTATCTCTCACCCGAATGGCGAACACTCGTCGCATCGATCAAACAAACGCGCGGCAACTATTGCCACGATCCACTGCACCCACCGGGGACACCCAGGAGGAGGGGTCGCATCTACGCCGATCACGTTCATGAATTGCGCGATGGTGGTGAGGCGCTCAATCCATCGAACATCATGTTGCGGTGTTCCTCCTGTCATGCGTTGAAGACGATGCGTGAGCGAGCCCAGCGATTTCATGGGCAAGGGGGGGTATGAAAGTGTTTTACGCCTCAAGGGGCCGTTAC
>Ga0070674_100001827_pt1 | contig 11548 bp, 8 predicted proteins | sample KBSM33metaG_FD_65344 | JGI IMG/M metagenome (GOLD analysis project Ga0070674, IMG submission 65344) | Miscanthus rhizosphere microbial communities from Kellogg Biological Station, Michigan, USA - KBS M3-3 metaG | ecosystem: Host-associated > Plants > Roots > Rhizosphere > Soil ... | reverse complement strand
GATCTGGATGAAGCCGACCTTGCCGATATCGATGGTGTGCTTCGCCATGAAGATATTGTGCGCCGCCTCGCCGCCCGCCAGCTTCACCGGACTCGGCCGCTTCGCCAACGCGCCATAGGCCTCATAGGCACTGCCATTGAACGGCTCCTCCAGCCAGGTCGCCTTGACACGTTCCAGCATGGGCAAGCGCGCTTCGGCTGCGGCGACATCCTGATTCCAGATCTGCCCGGCGTCGATCAACAGGATGCCGTCCGGTCCGATCCCCTCGCGCGCGGCGGCAAGCTGGTCCGCATCGTCCTGCAAGGTGCCGCGCCCGAATGGCCCCCAGCCGCATTTGACCGCGCGGAACCCGGCATTGCGCGCGGCGCGGCAGAATTCCAGCGTCTGCTGCGCTGTATCGCCGAACAGCTGCGAGGCATACGGTGTCTTGGGATAGGCGCGGTCGTAACCGAGCAGCTTGTAGACCGGCTCGCCGCGCTTCTTGCCAAGCAAGTCCCAAAGCGCAATCTCGACCCCCGACCAGGTGTGCGCCGCTTGCAGCAAATCCATGCTGTTCCACTGGATGGTGGCCGCGATACGTGCGATGTCTGCGGGCGACGAGACATCTTCGCTCAGCACGGAGGCGCTGATCGGCCGGCATGCGCCATGCGACATCGGACACACGTACGAGGCTATGGACGTCAGCGGCGAGGCTTCGCATTCGCCCCAGGCCTCGATGCCACCGGCCCGCACCCGCACCACCAGGGCATCCTGGCTGCCGTCACCGGCATCGGTGACAACCGGCATCGAAAGATAGAAGAAATCCACAGATTCGATTTTCATGTGTTCGCCCTATTTCACGCGGTAGCTGGCCAAAGCTTCTTCGTTGATGGTCACGCCGAGGCCCGGTGCGGTCGGCAATGGAATCCGGCCGTCCACAACCGGCAGCTCGACGCTGCACAGGTCCTTGCGCAGGCTGGAGTCCGCCAACTCACGCGGCAGAAACTCGATGTAGGTGCAAGTCGGTGAGACCGCCGCCAGATGCGCCGAGGCTGCGATGCCGATCGCCGATTTCCAGCAATGCGGCACCACGGCAAGCCCCTTGTCACGCGCCGCCATGGTGACGCGCCGCGCTTCGGTCAGGCCGCCGACGCGCCCGACATCCGGCTGCACCACGTCCAGCGCGTCGCGGTCCATCAGCTCGCGGAACTCGAAACGTGAGTTCAGCCACTCGCCGGCCGCGACCCGCACCGGTGACGCTTTTACCAGCTTGGCATAGCCTTCAATGTCGTCCGACGGCAGCGGCGTCTCGATGAAGTAGATGTCCTGGTCGGCGAACATGTCGATCGCGCGCAGTGCTTCCTTCCAGTCGGCCCAGGCATAAGCGACATCGACCATCAGCGTCATCTCCGGTCCCACTGCCTTTCGGCAAGCGCGCACGATCTTGGCGCATTCCCGGTCGTCCGCGATCTGCAGCGAATTGTGCGAATACGGCCCCTTGATGCAGATCTCCAGCTTCGCGGCCCGGAAACCCAATTCCTTCGCCTTCACGGCGCGCTCGACCAGGATGCGCGTGTAGGTCTCCAGATCGTCGCCTTCCGGCAGCAACGAGGCATACGGTGTGATCGCATTGTTGACGGCGCCGCCGAGCAACTGCCAACACGGCTTGCCCTCCGCCTTTCCGCGCAGATCCCACAGCGCCATATCCAGCGCACCGATTGCGCAGATGCCGAGGCCGCGCCGCCCGGTCATCGCGGAGCCAGTATACATCTTGTCCCACAGGCCTTCGACGTCAGTCGGATCCTTGCCTATCAGCATCTCGGTCAGGCCGAGGCCCATGATGTGCGTGCCGGGCGCTTCGATCATGGCGCGCGCGACCCAGGGGTTGGTGTCGGTCTCGCCGATGCCGACCAGCCCTTCGTCGGTGTGGATCTTCACCACCAGATCGTCCTGCGCGGACGAGCAGGCGTCGGCGCGATAATCCGGCACCAGCAGGACGAAGCACTCGATCTTGGTGATCTTCATACGGCAATTCCTTCCCGTGTCGTCGGCGGCCAAGCGGCGCGCGCATTCAGTTGGTCCAGAGTGAGGTGGCAGCGCAGCCCAAGGCCGCCCTCGCCTTCGCGCCAAGGCGGCCGCTCGGTTTCGCAGATGCTGCCGACCTGCCATGGGCACCGCCCGGCATAGACACAGCCAGCTTCGCCGCGCCTGGGTTCGGTTGCTTTCGGTGCCTTCGACGGTTTGTCCGGCCGCTGCAAGGGTACGGGGACCGCGTGCAGCAGGCTGTGCGTATAGGGGTGGAACGGCGGCGCGAACACCTGCTCGCGGGGACCGATTTCCATCACCTCTCCGCCATAGAGCACACAGACATGATCGGCCAGCATCCGCACCACCGCCAGGTCGTGCGAGATGAACAGCATGGCGATGCCGTGCTCCGACTTCAGCTGGCGCAGAAGGGTCAGGATGTTGGCTTGCACCGAGACGTCCAGCGCCGACAAGATCTCGTCGCACAACAGCAGCGCCGGCTTCGCCGCCAGGGCGCGGGCGATCGCCACGCGCTGGCGCTCGCCGCCGGAAAGCTGGTCGGGAAACCGCTCCTGGTAGGATCCGTCGAGCCGCACGTCGCCCAGCGCATCGGCGATCTTCGCCCGCGCCGCCGCCCCCTCCATCTTGAAGAAATGTACCAGGGGGCGCGCGATCGCCTCGCCGATCCGTGCGCGCGGATTGAGCGATGCATCCGGATTCTGGAAGATATACTGGATCAGGCGCCGTTGCTGATCGCTCCGGTGCCGCACTGTGTCAGCCAGCTTCTCGCCGCGAAGCATAATGGCGCCCGTCGCCGGCGCCGTCAGGCCGCTGATCGCCCGCGCCAGCGTCGATTTCCCGCTACCGGATTCGCCGACAAGAGCGAATACCTCGCCCTCCTTGATCTCGAACGAGGCATCGCTGACCGCGCGGAAGCCGCGCGACTTGGGACCGTAGATCACGCTCACATGGTCGACCGACAGAACCGCCGCGCGCGCGGCCAGCGTGCCTACGCCGGCCGGAGGCGCCGGTTCGGCGGGGACCGGCGCAATCTCCCGCCAGCGCCAGCAGGCCACGGCGCGCGCGTCGTCGATGGTTTCCAGCTCCTGCCGCTCGGCTACGCATTGTTCCAGCGCGTGATCGCAGCGCGGCGCGAACGGACAGCCGGGCGGCAGCTCCCGCCGCCGCAGCAGCCCGCGCAATGGGCGCGCGCGCGACATGGACAGGTCCTCGATAACCGGGATCGACGCAATCAGACCCTGAGTGTAGGGATGGCGCGGCCGCAGGAATATCTCGTCGGTCGGCGCGATCTCGACCATCCGGCCGGCATACATGACGCCAATGCGGTCGGCGATCTGCGACAGCAGGGCCAAGTCGTGCGTTACATACAGCATCGCGACGCCGATCCGGACGCGCAGCTCGCTCAGCAGCGAGATGATCTGCTCCTGGGTGGTGACGTCGAGGCCGGTCGTCGGCTCGTCCAGCACCAGCAAGTCTGGATCGCAGGCCAGCGCCATCGCGATACAGACGCGCTGCTGCTGCCCGCCCGACAATTGGTGCGGATAGCGACGCTGGAAGCCCGGATCGACCGGCAATCCGACCAGCTTGAGGATGCCCACAATGGCGCCGGCATCCTCCGCGTTCTTGACGCGGCCATGCGCCAGCATGGTCTCGGTCAGCTGCCGCCCGATGCGAATGCCCGGGTTGAGCGCGGTGGTCGGGTTCTGCGGCACGAAGGCGATCCGGTCGCCGCGCAATTCGTCCAGCTCGCGCCGCGACATCGAGGTGAGAGCCTGGCTCTTGAACCGGACGTCGCCGTGTTCCAGCCGCATCGACACATGGCGAAAGCCCAGCAGTTGCAGCGCTACGGTCGATTTTCCGCAGCCGGATTCCCCGACCAGCCCGAACACCTCGCCGGGCCGCAGGGAGAAACTGACATCGTCCACCGCGCGTGACCAACCACCGCCCTGCCGATAGCCGACGCTCAAGTTACGCACCTCAAGGAGTTGTTGCGCGCCGGTCATTGGTTGCCCAGGCGTACGGTGCGGCCAAGGATGCGCGCCAAGCCCTCGGTAAACAGGTTCAAGCCGACGACCAGCGACGCCAGCGCCAGGCCCGGGCCCAGCACGGTGATGGGCGTGATGATGATGAGCGCCCGGTTTTCGCTGATCATCAGACCCCATTCCGGGGTCGGCGGCCGCAGCCCGAAGCCGAGGAAGCCAAGTGAGCCGACCAGTACCGGCGCATATCCGGCGCGCAGGGCGAACTCCACCAGCAGAACGCCGGTCGCATTGGGCAGCAGCTCGCGGCGCATGACCGACCAGGCGCTCTCGCCACGCAGCCGCGCCACCGTCACGAAATCCCGCGTGGCGATATCCATGGCGGCGGCGCGCGCGATACGGGCGATGCGGGGCGCATAGACCAGCGCCACCACCAGCACCACCAGGATCGGATTGCCGGATAACTCCGGGCCGGCCGATGCAATGGCGATCAGCGCCAGCACCAGGAACGGAATGCTGATCAGCGCCTCCAGCAGGCGTTGCAGCAAATTGTCGAACCAGCCGCCGAGATAACCGGACAACAACCCCAGCACCGCGCCCGCCAGGAGGCCGATCGCCGTCCCGGACAGCGAGAGCAGGATGACGATGTGCGATCCATGCACCACGCGGCTGAACACGTCGCGGCCGAGCTGGTCGATGCCGAACGGGTGGGTCCAGCTCATCCCCGACAGCGGAATCCCGGTGCCCATCTGCGAAAACCCGTAAGGCGCCCAGAACGGGCCGGTGATCGCCACGATCAGGTGGACCAGCAGGACGATCAATCCGATCCGGAAGCTCTGCGGAGTCTGACGCCACAAGACGCGATAGCGAAACGATGTCTGCTTCGGCGCCGATACCTGCTCGATAGCCATCTCAAGCCGTCCTCAGGCGGGGATTGAGCAGCACGGCCGCGATGTCGGCGATCAGATTGGCGCCGACGTAGACCAGCGCGGCGATCATGACCGTCGTCTCGATCACCGGCAGGTCACGCAACTGCAGCGAATCCACCAGCAGGCTGCCGAAGCCCGGATAGGAGAACACCTTTTCCACCACCACTACGCCGCCGACCAGATAGGCGAGGTTCAGCGCCGTCACGTTGAGCGTTGGCACCAGGGCATTGGGCAGAGCGTGGCGCAGCAGAACGCGCTTCGCGCTAAGCCCCTTCAGCTCCGCCATGCGGACATAGTCGGAATCAAGCACTTCGATCAGATTGTCGCGCAGCATGCGCACGGCGTAGACGGCCATCACGATCGCAAGGGTCAGCGCCGGCAGGGTCATCGCACGCAGATAGTCCAGCGCGCTCGACGAATGGTCGACCAGCGAGATCGCCGGCAGGATGGGCACCAGCACCACGAAAGTGAAGAGCAGGATCGTCGCCAGCAGAAAATCCGGCATCGACAGCAGCACCAGCGTGACGATGGATAGACCGTGATCCACCGGCCGGTCGCGGCGGATCGCCTGGATCAGCGCCGGTATCACGGTCAATGGCAGATAGAGCAGGAACGCATAAAGCGAGAGCAGCACCGTGTTGTAGATGCGCGGCGCCAGGATATCCGTCACCGGCCGGCTGGAGACGAGGGATTGGCCGAAATCTCCGGACAGCAATCCACCAAGCCAGTGGAGGTAGCGCACGGGCGCCGGATCATTGAGCCCCAGCTTGATGCGCAGCAGTTCGAGCGCTTCGGGCGTCGCGTCGCGGCCGAGAATGCGGGACGCCACGTCGCCCGGAAGCACCTCCAGCACGGCAAACACGATCAGCGACACGATCAGGAGCGTCAGAACGGACAGCAGAATGCGGCCGGCCACGAGCCTTAGAATCGGCAAATGAAGTCCCCCGCTTGCGCAGCGACGCGGTGAGAAATCTCAAAAATGGAGCGGGCGCCGGCGGACCACCGGCGCCCGCATCCAGGGAAGCCTACTTGCTGCAGCTCAGATCTTCAAAGTTCAAATTGAAGTTCTGCGCCAGCGGCGTATAGCCCTCGCAGCCCTTGCGCAACGCCAAGACCTGGTGGACGAACATCGGAAGCACCAGCCCGCCCTCCTTCGCCAGCAATTCTCCAGTCTGTTGGAACAGCTTCTGGCGCTCCGCCGCATCAACGGTGGTGTTTGCCTTCAGCAGCATGGCGTCATAGTCCGGCCGCTCCCAGTGGGTCTCCTTCCACTTGGCGCTCTGGGTATAGGCGACCGCCAGGCCTTCCCCGGGCGGACGCATCGACCAGGCGGAGGTCACGGCCGACTGCTTCAGCCAGACATCGTCCCAGAAGCTCTCTGCCGGCGTCACGATCACGTTGATGTCGATGCCCGCCGGCTTCGCCATTTCCGCATAGACCTGCGCCATGCGGACCATGCCCGGGACGCCTTCCGCGGTGTAGAGGTCGAACTTCAGACCGTCCTTGTGACCGGCTTCCGCCAGCAGCTTCTTGGCCAGCTCATAGTCCTGTTTCGGCGCTTCCTTGACGTAGGACGCAGGATTGCCGACCGGCACCGGATTGTCGGCGCCAGGCTCGCCGAAGCCAAGCAACACGGTGTCGACCATCGCCTGCCGATCGACCACCACCTTCAATGCCTCGCGTACTTTGGGATCGTCGAACGGCTTGGCATCGACCCAGAACGAGATCGTCATGGAGTTCGAAGCCGCCGTCTCCAGCAGCACGACCGACGGATCGTCCTTCAGCGCGGGAATGACCGAGGGATCGACGTTCAGCATCAGGTCCACTTCGCCGGACTTGATCGCCGATACGGCGGCGACCGCTTCCTGCGCGACGGTGATCTTCAGGCAATCGGCCTTTGGCTTGCCGGCGTCCCAATAATTGGGGTTCTTGCGCAAGATGCGCACCGGCGCATTGGGCGTGAACTCTTCCTGCATGAACGGACCGGTGCCGTCGCCATGGAGCCGCAGGTCTTCCTGCTTTGCGCCGTCGGGCACGATGTTGGTGAACTTGTTGCTGATGAGAACCGGCAGTTCCACCACCGGCTTCTTGGTGGTGAACGTCACCGTATGTGCATCCGGCGCCTTGATTCCGTCCGGATCGAGGAACTCGAGCACGGCGCGGGCGCCGGAACCAGTCTTCTCATCCAGCAGTCGCTTGAAGGTGTAGACCGCGTCGGCGGAGGAGAAATCCTTGCCGCTATGGAATTTGACGCCATCGCGCAGCTTGAACGTCCAGGTCAGGCCGTCGTCCGACACGCCCCATTCGGTCGCCAGCTCCGGCCGGACATTGAAGTTGTCGTCTATGTCGACCAGGCGGTTATAGACCGCGAACGTGTGGTAGGCGTCGTCGCCGGAATGCATGTCGGCGGGATCCATCGACTGCTTCTCGCCGCTCCACTCGTATCCCAGCACCTTCACGCATTCATCGCCCGCGGCCGCGAGGGCCGCGCTCGACAACCCCGCCATGGCCAGCGCGCCGATCGCCGCGCCGCACATCAATCGTGCCAGTTTCATCGCTACCTCCCTGCTCTCGTTGTCACGCTGCGTTTGCCGAGCGTGCCGCGCCAAATTCCAGAATGCTGGACTGTTGTACGCATTTATAGAATGGTAGGTTAGCTGGAATCGCCTCTAAGTCAACGGGGAGAGCGTCGGATGCCGCCTGTACGCTTGCGTGGAATGACGTGGGACCATCGCCGCGCGGTGGACCCGCTGCTGGCGACGCAGGCGATGTTCGCGCAGCAGCATCCCGGCATCGAGATCGAGTGGTCGTCGCGTCCGTTGCATGGGTTTGAATTCACGCCGGTCGCCGAACTGGCGCGATCCCACGACATGATCATCCTGGATCATCCGTTCTGCGGCGACATCGCGGCCAGCAACTGCTTGTTGCCGCTGGACGATATTCTTGCTGGCGACGTGCGATCCGCGTTCGTCGGGCCTTCGCTCGAAACCTATGTCTATCAAGGAAAAACCTGGTCGCTGCCGGTCGACGCGGCATGCCAGGTCGCGGTGTCGCGGCCGGATCTGATGACGGCGCTCGACTGCGCGCCGCCGGCAGATTGGGCAGCACTGCTCGATCTCGGCCGAAAGGCGGCACGGCACGGCATGAAGCTCGCAATCGGATTGCGTGGCGTGCACAGCCTGATGACGTTCTTCACATTGTGCGCCAATCTCGGCAAGCCATGTGCGATGTCGCCCCGCGAACCATTCGCCGACTTGGGCACGGCGCGCGCGGCTCTTGAGCATTTGCGCGACCTGCTGGCGCTGTGCCCTCGCGAGGCGTTGGACTGGAACAGCATCGCGCTGCACGACGTCATGGTGGCCCGCGACGATCTGGTGTTCTGTCCGGCGGTCTATTGCTATGCGACGTACGCCGAGGCCGACCAGCGGCGCCCGTTGCGCTTCCATGATTTTCCAGGACCCTGCGGGCCGTGCGGCTCGACCATCGGCGGAACGGGGCTAGGCATTTCTGCGCATTGCGCTAATCCGGAAGCGGCCCTGACCTATGCGCGCTTCGCGGCGAAGGCCGCCACGCAATCGGCGTTCGCGCGGCATCATGGCCAGCCGGCTAGGGTCGAATGTTGGAAAGACACGGAGATCAACGCCAGGTTTGGTGGCTGCTATCGCGACACGTTGAGGACGATGGAAGGATGCTGGATCCGGCCGCGCTTTGCCGGCTATCTCGGCTTCCAGGCCAAGGCCGGCGATCTGATCGAGCATCACCTGCGCGGCGCGTTGAACGAGCGCGACCTGCTCGATCAGCTGCGGAGATTGTTCGAGGCGTCCGCGACCTAGTGAGCGCCGAGGCGGCCGGACAGCTTGGCCGACGCCTCCCGCACGCGCCTGATCAACTCGTCGCGGTTCTGCTTGCCGAGCCGATGCTCCGGCGCAACGACGCTGATGGCGGCAACGCAGCGGCCGCTGCCGTCAATGACCGGCGCGGCCACGCAACCGGCATGCTCGTTGGTTTCGTTCAGCTCCGTGGCGTAGCCCTGCTTGCGGAACTTGCGGATCTGCTGGATCAGTTTCGGAACGTCTGTGATCGAACGCCCGGTAGGCGATTGCCGGACCGAACGCTTCAACAGGGCGCCGAGGGTGGCGTCGTCCAGGTCGGACACCAGGAGCCGGCCGGCCGCCGCCCAGTTCACCGGCACGCGCGAGCCCACGCGGCTGATGATGCGGATCGATCGCGACCCCTCCTCCTTCAGCAGCACCAGCATCATGTCGTTCTCGAGCACCGAAAGCTGCACCGTCTCGCCGGTGGCGTCGCGCAGCTCTTCGACGATCTGGCTGCCGTCGCGTAGCAGGTCGACCTGGCCGCGATACGCCATGCCCAGCTCGAATAGTTTCCGACCCAGGAACAAACCGGCGCCGCGGCCGGATGGCTCCAGATATCCCGCCTCGGTCAGGGTCCGGACGAGCTCATAGGCGGTGGATTTCGGAATTTGCAGCGCCGCAACGATTGCTCCGACGGTCGCCGGCTCGCCCTTCTGCAGCAGGAACTCGAACATTTCCAACGCGCGCCGAACACTGCGCGAACCGCCCTGCTCGTCATCGGCAGCGGCGGATACCAGCTGAACAGCGGCGCGAGTGCGCGCCTTTCCTGCTTGCGTCATGGGTGGGATTCCAACATTCTGGACCAGTATCCAATATTTCAGACAATCGCGCAAACCGGCGCGACGAAGGACGGGGCGATGAAGATCACCGACATCGAGGTGATCGAACTCCGGGTGCCCGGGTGGACCGGTGCGACCTTCGACGGGTCATACGACAATTGTCTTGTTCTCGTCCACACGGATGGCGGCGTCACCGGCATCGCCGAGGTCGACAGCGTTCCCTCGGTCATCCGCGCCATCATTGCCGCGCCGCGCTCCCACACCCATGCCATGGGATTGAAGGAGATTGTGGTCGGACAGGACCCCCTGCAGGTCGAGGCCATGTGGGACCGGATGTATGACTGGACCAGCTATTACGGCCGGCGCGGCGTCGTCATCCATGCCATGAGCGCCGTCGACATCGCCTTGTGGGACATCCGCGGCAAGGTCGAGGGCAAGCCGGTGGCCGACCTGCTGGGCCAGCGGAAGCGCAATCGCCTGCTGGCTTACGGAACGGTCTATCCCCTGGGCGAGACGCCCGACGAAGTGCGCGGCAATATCGATCGCGGGCTGAAGCTCGGCTTGAAGGCAATCAAGATCGTCGCCGATCCGCACTGGCGTCTGGATGTCCGCAAGGCGGAGACCATCATCCGTACCGCCCGCGATCACGTAGGCCCGGACCTCCGGTTGATGGTGGACGCGGCCACTGCCTGGGACAAGGCTGAGGATGGGCTGCCGCTGATGCCTATCTTCCGCGACAACAACTTCCTCTGGGTCGAAGCGCCGCTGCCGATTGATGATTTGGAGGGTCATGCGCGGTTCCAAGGTTTCGGCATACCGATCGGCGGCGGCGATCTCGGCCTCACCACGCGCTACGAATATGAGCATGCCTTCGAGGTCGGCAAGATCGACATCGCCCAACCGGACGTGACCATGGCCGGCGGTTTGACGGAACTCATGCGCATCGCCGCGGTCGCGAAGAAGCGCGGCAAGCGCGTGGTCACGCATGGCTACAAGTCGAACATCACCATCGCCGCCAACCTGGCGTTTCTATCGCAGCATTGGGACGACGAACCGGCGGAGTATTCCACCAGCCAGTCGCCGATCCGCTGGAACCTGACGCGCGAGAAATTCGATATCGGCGGCGATGGAAAGATCCAGGTGCCGGAAAGTCCCGGCCTTGGCATTAGCCTCGATCCCGCGACAGTCGAGAAGTTCCGAATCAGCTAGATTCGGTCTGCGCGCAGCCGCTCGACAAGCTGTTCATTGAGGTCGATGCCGAGCCCCGGCCGGTCCGGCAAAGCCATATAGCCGTCGACCACCGCCGGTTCGGGCGAGACCAGTTCGCGCCGCAACAGGCTGTCGAACACCTTGGGCGAGACGTATTCGAAGACAGGTGCCGGTCCGCAGGCTGCTTGGAAATGCCGGCCGACCGCCGACGTGATTCCGGTCTTCCAGCCGTGCGGGACAACCTCGGCGCCATGGATTTCGCACAGGTCGGCAATCCGGCGGATCTCGGTCAGGCCACCGCCCCGGCCGATGTTGGGCTGCACGATCCCGACCTTGCCGCGCGTCAACCATTCCAGGATTTCCCAGCGGGTCGCGGCGGCTTCCGCGCCGCCGATCCGGATGGCGCTGCGTTCCGCCAGCCGCGCATGGCCTTCCAGGTCATCGTGCTGCAGGGTCGCTTCGGCAAAGAAGACGTCGCAATCGCCGACCCGGTCGAGCACATAGAGCGCATCGTGCCAGTTTTGCCAGCGATAGCCGAAATCGACCGCCATGGTTACGCCGTCGCCTAGCATCTTGCGGCCGCGCTTGATCAGGCCCACCAGTTCCCGGTCGGTCACCAGATCATAGAACAGCACCTCCATTTTTACGGCTCGAAAGCCGCTCTCCAGCGCAGCATCGAACTGGCGACCGATCTCGGTCATGAGTTCTTCAATGGATCGGCCGTGCGCGAGGCCGGGAAAGATCGTGCAGTA